>Ga0075347_1000050_pt1 | contig 13257 bp, 16 predicted proteins | sample RushSE_CattailNL_5_FD_120084 | JGI IMG/M metagenome (GOLD analysis project Ga0075347, IMG submission 120084) | Natural and restored wetland microbial communities from the San Francisco Bay, California, USA, that impact long-term carbon... | ecosystem: Environmental > Terrestrial > Soil >...
CGGGGCGGGACAGACCGCTTGGAGCGACTACATGAAGGCCGGGACGGGGTTCATCACCGGCGACAACGGGACCTTCACCGCGAACGAAGGCGGCGTCCAGGCCGCGGGGACCTCGAAGGTCGAAGTCGGCTCGACCGAAGAGGACCCGGCCAGCACGATCAACCCGGACAACCCCGAGCGGTACATGGACGGCAAATGCGTCAACGGCGCGGACCCGCGATGCTCGTGCATCCCCGGGCGCCAACCCATGTTCGGCCTCGGGTGTTATTGACCTATGGACCTACTCGACCTCGCACAAGGCGCGAAGGGCCTCACGTTCACGGCCCTCAGCATCGGCCTCGCCGACGAGGCGGTCATCCAGAAGCGGGCCGGCAAGTGCGACGCCTGCCCCTCGAAGAAGAAGGGATACTTCGGCGACTACTGTGACGATTGCGGGTGTTGGTTGACCCCCAAGCAGCAGCAGCAGAGCGCGAAGTGCCCGAAAGGTGAATGGTGAATCTATGCCCGTCGTGATGAGCTACCAAGACATCGGAGCCCTCGCCCAGCTCTCCGAGCTCGCGGGCTACCAGCAGTTCGCCCAGGCCGATCAGAACCGGGCGGCGATGCTCGTCGCCAACCGGCAGCAGCAGGACACGCAGCGCATGGCGCTCGAAACCCAGCGGCAGCAGGCCGACGCCGACCGCCGGCTACAGGCCCAGCTCTTCAACCGCGAGCAGCAGCAGGAGGATCAGCAGTTCAGCCAGAGCCTCGGCTACCGCTACGACGCGCTCGCTCAGGATCAAGGCCAGTTCAATCAGCAGCTCGCGGCCCAGCAGTACGGCCAGCAGCTCCAAGCTCAGACCCGCATCGCCTCGGACCTGCTCGGCTACGGCCAGCAGCAGACCCGCGATCAGCAGCTCCACGACTACCGGATGCAGGAGATCGACCGGCGCGGGCAGCACAGCCAGCAGACCCGAGCGGCCGACGGCGGCTTCATCACCCCCCAGGGCGTGCCCGACAAGGACTACGCGACCCGCGAGGTTCAGCGGTTCGGCCAGCTCATCCCGTACAACGTCGGCTCGGCCGTGAGCGGCGGCGACGCCCAGCGCCGGCGCGAGCAGGCCAGCGAGCAGGCCCTCGGCTTCTCCCAGCTCCCCACCGCCCAGCTACAGGAGTACATCAAGAAGCGCCCGAGCGACCCGTGGGCCCCCTACTTGCGGGCCGTCGTCCAGGCACGGGCCTCGGTCGAAGGCGGGCAGCAGGGCCGCGGAGCGATCCCCGAAGGCGGCTTCGGCCAGCAGCAGCCGACCCAGCAGATGCCCGGGGCTCTTCGAGGCGGCAGCTACGGCCTCGACCAGCTCGACGACGCCGAGCTCATGGAGCTGGCGAACAACCCCGAGCTCATGCAACGCTATTTCAGCGGCCAGTAGTCACGGTTGACAGGGTGAACAAGGTGCGTAAGATGCGGGCCGTCGGCGGTACGCTCAAATGGTAGAGCGGGGGCGTCACAAGCCCACGGTTGCAGGTTCGAGCCCTGCCCGCCGGCCTTCCCTCTGCGATCAAGTCAACCCGTGAACCTGATCGACCAACGCCCCGGCCCTGCGAGCTCCCTCTCGCGGGGCCGGTTTACTTCAACCCCCCAGGAGTACAGCATGAAACGTCCCGGCATCCTCTCCGAAGAGCTGCTCGGCGCGATGGTCGCGGCCGAGCCCGTCGCCCCGGTCGCGTGGGCCATCGCCAAGAACGACAACGGCCAACCGCTCTACCTCGTCGCCTACGTCATGGGGGCCGAGAACATCGGCAAAGTGAACCAACTGCTCGAAAAAGTGCGGCCGGCGATGAAGCCCGTGCCGGCCGACCTCGGCCTGAACGACATGAACCTGCCCCAGCCTGAACGCCCGCCCGTGTAAACTTTGCAAACCATGAGTTCGCCGGTATCCTGCCCAGCTCCCCCCTCTTCAACCTCGGAGCACAGCATGAGCAAAGACCACCGGCTACAACTCAACGCCTCGACCCTCGGCGACCTCGACCGCGGGCACGTCGGCCTCGCCATCAATCACGCGATCAAGCAGATGGTCGCGGACATCATCGCGCGGGCCGGCGACAAGTCGAAGCGTAGCGTCACCATCAAGATCACCGGCACGCCCGTCCTCGATGAAGGCTCGGCGGTTCTCGACACCGTCGCGCTGCACGTCGAAGTCACCCAGGGCATCCCCAAGCGCCGCAACTCGAAGCCCTACCAAGCCCTGCCGATGGGCGACGGCACGCTGCAATTCAGCCCGACCGCTCCCCAGGACCCTCGGCAGCTCCCCATGTTCGACGGCTCGACGCCGATCAAGGGCGACGATGGCGTGAACATCGAGGTCAACACGACGACCGGCGAGGTCGTTGGCGGCGACGACGAGGACGAAGAGCCTCAAGACGACGAAGTATCTGAAATCTGAACCGACCCCCAACCCCCTCACCCCACGGAGTAACGCAGCATGATCGCAGAAGGAATCGACAAACTACTCGGCCTCTTCAAGCAGGCCCACGAGCACCCCGTTCTACAGCTCAAGGGCGACAGGCCCGGCCGCTTCTACCGGCAGGACGCCGACGGCGAGCTTCACTTTTTCGAGGTCGAGCCCGGCGACCGAATCATCGCCGGGGCCAGCCTCGCCGACATCGTCCGCAACGCGACGACGCCCTACCTCGACAACGCCCAGCTCGTCGACGGGCTCATCACCTACGGCGTCAACTACGCGACGCTCTACTTCGACCAGGACAACGGCCGCGAGCTGATGAAGTGGCAGGCCAACGAGTCGCGCGAGCTGGCGGTGTTCCGCGAATGGTTCGAGGCCGGCGAGGACGGCATCACGCTCACGGTTGACGAGGCCGTGCAGCTCTTCGACACCTTCCTGCGGCCGTGCATCCCCGGGCCCGACTGGCTCAAGCAAATCAGCTTGCTCAAGATTCAGAGCGAAACCGCGAGCGAAGCGGCCCGCGACGCGACGAGCTCGATGGCCGGCGGCTTGGTCAAGTCTCAAGTCACGAGCCCGATGCCACAGGGCGAAGTCGAGTTCAAGGTTCGGCTCATCGACGACCCGGACTTCCCCCGCATCCCGCTCCGCTGCTACGTCCGGGCCGACCTCAACTACCGGAAGTGGCTCTTCATGCCCATCGACGACAGTTGGCACGCCATGCTCAAGAAGCAGGCCGAAGAGGTCGCCAGCAGGCTCGCCCCGGCGAAGGAGTACGTCACCGACATCGTCCGCGGAGGCCTCACGTTCAAGGCCTCGTAACCGTATCGCCCAGGGCCCCGAGCCCTGCCGATCACTGATGCGGAGCGCCCGGGCGACAGCCCGGGCCGCTCTTTTCCCCCAGGAGTCCACAATGCCGAAGAACATCGCCCCCGCTTGGATGAGCGGCGTCGTCCGTGACAACCTCGCCCAGCTCGACACCGACCTACACAACAAGGCCATCGTCAGCGCGATCGCCGTGCTCGGCGAGGACGGCTTCGAGTTCGCCAGCCGCGACAACATGCACGAGCTCGACGCGACGGCCGCGATCACCGTCCTGCTCGAAGGCTACGCGATGGTCAGCGCCTCGGGCCTCGTCGCCCTGATCCAGCAGGCCAGCCGCGAGCTCCGCGCCGCGAAGGACCTGCCGGCGGATCGGGCCGAGAAGATGCCCGAGCTCCGCGTCCGCGTCGAGGCCGCTATCCGCCATTGGCTCCGCTCGGTGATGATGTACGCGGGGCAGGAGTACCAGCGGCTCGAAGGCGAGAAGCCCCAGCTCATCGACGGCAAGGGCCGCTCGGTCGACGAGGTCGTCATGGCGTGCTCCCAGGTCCTCGGGCTCTGGATGGGCGTAGCGACCGGGGACGTCGCCCTCGGCTCCAAGAGCCTCGACAGCGAGCTCGCGGGGCTCCGGGCCTTCAAAGAGGCCTACGAGCGTTCAGGGCTCGACGTGAGCCCGTGCATGAGCTGCGGGGAGTCGGTCGTCTGCGTGCCCGACGGGATGCCGATGTGCGAAACCTGCGCCGACAAGGAGGCCGAGAAGCAGAAGGGGGCCGGCGGTGAGTAGCGGCGACAAGTGGGACGCGAAGAAGGTGCGGCCCGTGGCCGAGAAGATCGTCGAGGCCCTGCGGCCCGGCGTCGAACGCATCGAGATCGCCGGCTCCCTGCGTCGCGGCAAGCAGCTCGTCGGGGACATCGAGCTCGTGCTCGTCGAGAAGTTCATCGAGAAGCCCAGCGGGGACCTCTTCGGCACGCCGAAGCGAGTGAGCGCCCTGCGTCCCCTGCTCGACCAGCTCATCGCCGACGGCAAGCTCACGACGAAGCTCGACGGGCCGGCGATGAAGAAGTACCAGCTCGCCAAGATCGCCCGGCCGCTTCATGTGGACGTGTTCATCGTGCAGCCCGAGGCGTGGGGCTTCCAGCTCGCCATACGCACCGGGCCGGCGTGGTTCAGCTCGAAGCTCGTCACGCCCAGGACAAAGCAAGGCTTCCTCAACGATTCGTACCTGTGCTCGGGCGGTCGCGTGTGGCAGCTCCGCGGTGAGCTCGATCCCCCGGCCGACGGGACCCAGCCCCCCGAGCCCTACGCGGTGTTCGACGGCAGCGTCTACGAGCTTTACCCGGTCCCCGAGGAAGCCGACTTCATGGCGCTACAGTCCTGCGGCATGGTCGCCCCCGACAAGCGGAGATACCAAGCGTGAGCAAAATGAAAATCCTCTCAGTTCCCCAGCCCTACGCCGGCTACGTTGTGACGGGCGCGATCAGCCTGCTCGTCATGCCGCGGGCGGTGTTCAGCAAGTGCCCGCTCGTCATCATCGGCGACGGCCGGCGAACCCTCGCCCAGCGCGGGACGCCCCCGGGCCTCTACTCGCCGAACATCGCCCCGGGCCTCTGCGAGCTCACCGATCACGTTCTCGGCGTGGTGGACATGCACTACCCGGTCGAGCCCGATGAAACCGAGACAGGCATCCCGTACATGGCCGGGAAGTGCTACCTCAAGGTCGGCAACCCCCGCATCTACCGCGAGCCCTTCCCCTACCGGCCGACGTCGGCCATGAAGATCATGCCGATCAGCTTCCCCGACCTCTGGCCCGACGAAGAGCTGCTCACCCTCGAACAGTGGCGCGAGCTGCATCCCCCGGCCCCGATCCAGGACGGGCCGACAACCCCGAGCCGCGACGGCTGGACAGGAGATTGAACGATGGACATGAACCCCGACGACGAACGCATCCTTCGGGCCGCGGGCATCACCGACGACGAGATCGAAGAGCTCAAAGAGGCGACCGAGGACGAGTTTGACGAGCTCGTTCACAAGGCATACGAGCGGGAGAAGGCCCGGGCCCTCGCTTGGTGGGATCAAGAATCAGACGCCATGAAGGGAGCGCTCGCCTACTGCATCCGGCAAACCGTCGAGCAGGGCGATCCCTTCCCCGCCGAGCTGCTACCGATCACGATGCGCCTCGCCGGCTTCGCCCTCACTCATCTCGCGGACCTACGACCCCATGCCGGATAAACAAAACCCCTTCAACCCGCCAGCCGACGAGCAGCCCGCGCCCGTCCCTCGGCCGGTTCAGCCCTCAGACGGGCAAGCCGGCGCTCTTCGCGTCGGATCACCGTGAGCATCCGGTCCAGGGCCTCGACCGTGGTGAACGGCCGCTTGAGCTTCTTGAAGTGGGGCACAGCGACGTAGGGCCCGCCGTACTCGACCGGGTAGCCGTTGGTGAGATACTTGTAGAGCGTCGTCCTGCTCGGCTCGTGGTTGAAGTGGAGCTTGAAGAAGGCCGCGGCCTGATCGTAGAAGCCGACGACGGCTTCCTTCTCGGGGTCGCAGGGCTTGACGGGTAGTAGTTTGCGGCTCATGGTGCATAATGTAACCAATGGCAACACGTCCGACCAAAAAGAAGAAGAAGGTCCCCGCCAAGAAGAAGGCCTCGAAGAAGAAGGCCTCGAAGAAGCGGAGCTCGAAGAAGAAGCCCCCGCCGGCGGTGAACCTGCCGGCCGTCGCCGAGGACGAAGAGCCTGCCCCGCCCGACAGTGAGCTGCAAGTATGGGAGAGCTACCGGCGGCTCAGGTCGCGGATGAAGGTCGCCGACGAGCTGGGCATCAGCGAGCGGCAGGTCCGCAACGTGCTCGAAGCCGACGCGAGCCGGGTCCGTCGCATCCTCGACGGCTACGCCGAGCTCATCGCGTCCGACCGTGAGCTGATCGAACGCCGGGGCCTCGACATCATCTACCGCCTGCTCGCCATCTTCGACCGCTACCTCGTCCGCATCGAGCTCGCCGAGGCCGACATGATGGCGAAGAATCAGGCCGACGGCGTCGTACTCATCGAAGGCCCGAACGGCCAGCTCATGACCGTCATGCAGGCGACCGAGTACATGCTCGGGATGCGAGGCTTCGGCCAGCTCGTCGACGGGCTCATGAAGCTCCGCAAGGACATCAACGACTACCGGGCCCCCCAGGCCGGCGGGCCGAAGGACGCGGCCCCGGCCGGCGACGAGCTCGACAACTTCGGGGACATGGACCCGGCCCAGCTCGCGGAGATACTCGAAGCGGGCGGGGCCCCGCTGCCCGGCGTGCTCGGCAGGCTCAGGAAGTACGTGAAGAGCACCACCAGGCAGACGTTATGATTTACTACAACGACATCGATATAAATGCCGTGAGACTTCTGGACCGCTTGCAGATGGACGGGGAAATCACGGCCGACTTAATCGATCACCGCGACATAGCAGAGGTACAAGCTCATGAGCTCCAAGGGTTTACACGATGTCACTTCTTCGCCGGCATCGGAGGATGGGAGCTCGCCCTTAATTGGGCCGGATTCCCGCGAGAGCGGGTTGTTTGGACAGGCTCTTGTCCCTGCCAGCCGTTCAGCAATCTCGGGCTTCACAAAGGCCTCGACGACGAGCGCCATGTGTGGCCGGCTTGGCGGGATCTCATCGCCCAGCGCCGACCTACAACGATCTTTGGCGAGCAGGTTGCAAGCAAAGACGGATTTGAATGGCTCGCCAGAGTATTTATTGAGCTGGAAGCTCTTGGATATAAAGTCGCGGGAGCCGATTTGTGTGCTGCGGGCGTCGCCGCGCCCCACGCCAGAAGTCGGATTTATTGGGGAGCTGCGCGACTTGGACCAGACCCCCACGAAGCCGCCGGCGTCGAGCCCTGCCCTTTTTGCCGCTATCGGTTTAACGTCGAAGAGCTTCGTATCTACGGTTGCCCCAACTGTTGCGGTGACGGGCTGGATTACGCCCACGGCCCGGGACTACAAGGACACGCCCAACATGAGCTATCTATCGACCAATCCAGACAGCTCAACACGGGTAAGAGTGGATCACTTGCCCCGCCAGGCTGGAACCGTTGTACTTACGCCAGATGCGTCGAGCCGACTTCAAAAGAAGGACGGTACTTACAAAAGTGGCGTCGCATTGAACCCGGAATTGAGCCGCTGGCTTATGGGGTATCCGAAGTCTTGGGCCTCAGCCGCAAAGCGCTGTTAATAGCCTATGGAAACGCAATTGTGCCCGAGCTGGCCGCTCACTTCGTACGCTGTTTCATGGAGGCCTTAAATATAAAAGAGGCCCGCCGTCACAAGTGACGACGGACCTCGGAGTAGGCCGGCGAGTTCTATCGATCGATTGGCAATGACATACTTGGCACACCGCCAAATATTTTTATTAATAGGCACTTGACACACCGATCCGGTGTGGTAAGATACTAAAAGATGAGGCAACGGGCTGGCCTGAAACAGCTCAAACAGGTCCAGTGAAAGGGACTGAAAATGAAATTTGACGAACTGATCGAACTGGGAACAACCGCGACTCACCGCTACTACGTTGGGATCGAAATCGACGCGAACACCGAACGCGTTTGCAACGGATTGGCGATCGAAGACACTGGCAACACGCCGCACGACGAGTGCCGCCGCATTGTTGAGGCCCGGTGCCGAGCGATCGAGGGTGTGCTTGGATTTGGCGCGACCAAGCCAGTCAGCAACTTTCATAAGCCAGCCGCCAGCGAACCGGCGATCGCCAAGGCCGACTTGATCCCGGACGAAGACGGCGGCGAAGGCACGCTGGAATGGGTTCTCGACAAATCGACCGTGCCTAACGACTTGCTCGCTAAAATCGAGGGTGCGATTGACGCTGGCGACCAGGCCGCTGCTGTTGAGATCGACGCGATTGAGCGCGAGGCTCACGACTCGGTTCTTGCTGGCCTTCGGGAAGCGATCGAAGACGAAGACGAAGACGCCGCTCAAGCGTGGATCGACAGCGGCTTGCTGACCGATGAAGAGGTCGCGGAAGCCGACGGCCTGCTCGCTGATGCGGACTGATTCACTTTCACTCCGCCCCTTGGCTTGACGGCCAAGGCGTGCGGATTTATGTGCGACACACCAAAAACACTGATGGATGCGATCCGATATTTCGCTGACCCTGAGGTCTGCGACGCCTACATGCGGAAGATCAAATGGCCTGACGGCAAGGTCGTTTGCCCGCACTGCGGCAGCGACCGAATTGGCGAGGTCAAGACCCGTCGCCTGCTGCGGTGCAAGGACTGCCGCCGCCAGATCAGCGCAAAGGTCGGCACAATTTTTGAGTCGTCGCCTCTCGGCCTGGATAAGTGGTTTGTCGCCGTCTGGTCGGTGGCCAACTGCAAAAACGGGATCAGCAGTCATGAGCTTGGCCGCGCGATCGGCGTCACGCAAAAAAGCGCGTGGTTTATGCTCCATCGCGTCCGCTTGGCGATGGAGGCCGCAGACGAGGGCGGCCCGTTCGACGGACCCGCCGAGGCCGACACCACTTACGTCGGCGGTAAGGCCGAAAACATGCACAAGGCCAAGCGGGCCAAAGTCATCAAGGGCCGAGGCACGGTCGGAAAAACTGCTGTACATGGCGTGCTGCAACGCACGGAGAACGATTCGCCGAGCATCATCCGAGCCGAGGTCATAGAGCGCGAGGACGCCGACACGCTGCTCGGAATTGTGCGACGACACGTCAAGCGAGGGGCAGAAGTCTACACCGACTCGGCCCCGGCTTACGCTGGCCTGATGACCAGCCACTACCACGACGCCGTCGATCACAGTGTTGAGTACGTCGCCGATCAGATTCACACCAACGGCGTCGAAAACTTTTGGTCGTTGTTTAAGCGTTCGATCAAGGGCACCTACGTCGCCATCGCGCCGTTCCACTTGTTCCGCTACGTCGGTGAGCAGGTGTGTCGTTTCAACTCGCGGAAGCTCAACGACGGCCAGCGATTCGACGCGGTGATGCGTCGCGTCACAGGTCGCCGTCTGACCTACCGTGTTCTCTGCGGCATCGACGGTGCCGGATTTATGGGCTTGGAGTAAGAACAAAATGAGCAACGAAAAACCGAAAAAGCCAAAGGGCTGGCGCAACTTCGACGCGCTGGCCCGCACCATTGCGCAGGTGCCCAAAGAGGAAGTCGAGAAGCGCGTAGAGCAGGCGCGTGAAAAGCACCCAAGGGCTAAGCCCAAGCCGAAGAAGTGAATCGTGTTGTTTAGTTGCTCTGTCATGTATTTTTACTTGGTGCGTTTAGTATGTCATTGCCGATCGATTCTAAAACTCACCGACGGGATCAGGATCGGCCGGGGCGAGCTTGATCGTCGCGATGAGCTCGCCGTCGAGCAGGAGCTCGCCATCGTACCCGTGATCGAGCGGGACGGGGAAGTGCAGCTCGACGGCTTCGAGGACCTGCTCGTAGGTCCCGTGGGCCAGGGCGACGCCCCTGTAGTTGAGCAGTTGGTAGAGCATGTAGAGCCGCCGGGGGATGAGCGAGAGGATCAAGCTATGACCTCGGCGACTTGGCGGGCCCGCTTGACCTTCTTGGACTTGTTCACTCGCTCGTCCAGGGCGTCGAGCACGTTGACGGCCGGGGCGTCGGCTTGCGGGGCCGTGCTTCCGGGGGAGCCCCATCATAATCACCTTGTTCACAATGTCAACCATGAAACCAGCAGAGCGAGCAACATTCACCGCCCGAAAGCGATCCAGTGTTCCACGTGGAACATAGGCAATCGGGGGAATCTGTAGAGCTTGGGAAGGCTGGGCGGTATCCTGTACGCATGACGGCCATCCAGACGCCCGATCAAGCCCGGTTTATGACCACCCAGCCGCTCGAGCTGCCCGCGTCGATCCGCGTCGGCCTTGAGCTGGAAAAGCGGGGCCAGCAGCCACCGCCTCAGATCGGGGCCCTGCTGGGCGAGTACCGGCGTCGCGGCATCCTGGGCACGGGCGAGGTCGACAGCAACACGGCCGTCCAGCTCGCCGGCCAGCGCCTCACGCAGATCGAGGACCGCAACGAGCACGCCGGCAGCGACGAGGGCCGCTACCGCTACGTCGAGCAGCGGATGGATCAGTGGCTACGCCGGCAGGAAGAAAACTTCCGGCAGAGCGAGCAGTTCAATCAGGAGTTCAGCCAGCGGTCGCTACTCGAACGCGGGCTCGCCTACAACCCGTTCGGCTCGACCGGGCTCTTGCCGAAGTCGGTGTCGCAGGATCAGAGCAACCGGCTCTTCGAGTCGCTCCGGCCCGTGATGGACAAGCGCCGGCAGGAGTTCGGGGCCGAGTACGATCAGATGCACACGCCCGAGGCCGAGCTGATGCGTCAGCGCGACACGGCCGCGGCCTACCTCGCCCAAAACTACAAGCAGCTCAACCCGCAGGCTCAGGACGCCGAGCTCTACGACTACGTCCACGACGAGCTCGCCCGGCAGGGCTATCAGGCCCCGGGCGTCGAGCGCGTCTACGCCGAGCGAGGCGAGCCCGTGACGGCGCTCGTGCTCGAAGAGAAGCTCAAGCGGCTCAAGCAGGCGCAGTACGAGAACAACGAAACATGGGTCGGTGAGAACGTCGTGCAGGGCGGGCTCGGTGCGATCCCGTACGTCGGCGACCTGCTGCGCGGCGTGGCCGGGGCCCCGATCAAGGGCCTGGGCGGCGTGATGCAGTTCGGGGCACAGATGACCGAAACGCTGCTCGGGCTTCACATGGGCGACGGCTCGGCCTCGAAGCGGATCAGCGACGGGACCGACGGCCTGCTCGTGGCGCTCGGGCTCGACAAGGGCCTCGAAGGCCAGCCCGAGGCCATCCGGGGAGCTCGCGGGATGGCGTTCGACGTCGGCGGGGCCATCGGCGACATCGCCATCCTCATCGGCACACGCGACCCCAAAGCGGCGACGCGGCTCGCTCAGGTCCTACCCGGCGCGGCCTACTTCGGCTCGCGCCAAGCGGCCGGCGACCAGCGGCAGGCCTACGAGAGCTACATCGCGGCCGGCATGGACCCGCGCGACGCCCGCAACTTGAGCTTCGGCCTGGGCCTCGCCACCGGCACAGTGACGTCCCTGCTTGAGCAGATTCCGCTATCGGAGTACATGAACCCGGCGAAGCGGACGATCCTCAACCGGGCCATCCGCGGCATGATCGCCGAGGGCACGACCGAGGCAGCTCAAGAGCTGGCGAGCGCGGTGATCTTGCAATCGGCCGACGCGCAGAACATCACGCTCCAAGAGCTGCTCGGCCGAGTCGCGTACGCCGGGGCCGTCGGGGCGCTGGCCGGCGGTGCGTCGAACGTGCTCATCGAAGAGGGCAACCGGCAGGGGTATCTCGAAGCGGCCGAGCGGGGCGACAAGACCGCGAAGCTCATGCTCGGGATGGACGACGTCTACCGAGGCCTCGCCCAGCGGTTCAAGGGCGTTTGGACCCGCGGCCGTGAGCTCATCACGGGCAAGGGGGCCGACGCGACGCGAGAGGCAGCAGCGGGCCCGGACGGGCGCGTGAGCGGTCGAAGCGATCCTCGCATCCTCGCTACCCCGACGCACGCCGGGAGCTGGTTCGCCAAGACGTACAACGACCCGGCCCGGGCTCAGGACGTGGCCGAGCAGGTCCAGAAGATCGGCGAGCGCCTCGTGCTGGCCGACGTGCCGCTCAGCTTCTTCGCGCCCAGCCCCACCGCGCTCGACGAGGGCAAGGTCCAGCAGATCAGCGAGCTCGACCAGCAGAGCCGCGAGGACATGCCCCCGCTCATCGCCTCGAACGTCGGCGACGCCTCGGGCCGCTTGCAGCTCATCGACGGGCGTGCTCGGCTTGCCGGCTTGCAGGCCGCAGGCGATCAGCAGACAGTACGGGCCTATGTCCCCGAGAGCATCGTCGAAGCCATCACGGAAGGCCGCTTCGATCCGACCCGCACGGATTCGGAGCTTACTGGCGTCGAAGTTATCGAGGGCGAGCAGGGAGAGGGAGTACCAGAAGGCAATCGACGCCCTGGACCGGACGAAGGACAGGGGAGCGATCAAGGCACGGGCGGCGCTGGCAGCGGCGGCAAGGAATCCCCCGCCCGCGCCGAGCTGAACAAGCTCCGGGCCCAGCTCGAAACGAACAAGGAGCTCAGCCCCGAGGGCCGGCAGCAGGTCGAGCGCCGCATCGCCGAGCTCGAACGCGAGATCGCCCGCACCGACGCCGAGAAGGCCAAGAAGATCAAGCCGAAGAAGAAGGGCAAGCGCAGCGAGAAGGAGCGGGCCGACAAGGCCTTCGAGGACAGCGACAGGCGCATCAAGGACGCCGTCGAGCGCAACGACGGTAAGGCGATGGCTCGCGAGGCTTGGCGGCTCAAGCAGCGAGCGGAGAAGTACGGCCGGGACGACCGAGCCGGCCAGATCGAAGCGCTCGAAGCAGAGGCCGCGAAGTTGGGATTCCGCGCCGAGTCGCCCGAAGGCAAGTTCGTCGATGGCCGGCTCGACATCGAGGTCGTCGCTTGGGAACCGAACGCCGACGACGCCCGCAGCAATGAAATGCGGATCATCGAGCCGGCGCTCTACGACGCAGACGGCAAGCTCGTCAAGGCGGCGCAGGTTACGGTCTACGAGGCGACCGAAGCCTACGAGGCGGCAGAAGATGCGAAGTACGAAGCAGCTCGCAAAGCGGCGGAAGAGCGGCTCGGCGTCAAGGCCAAGCCCACCGGCAAGGAGCTGATCGAGCAGGCCGAGAGCAAGCTCGACGAACTCAAGGCCGCGATCGATGAGTTGTACCGCGAAGCACGTACGAACCCCGTCACCGGGGCCCGCAACCGGCGAGAGTTCGACGACGCCCTACGCCTGGCATTGGCCGAGGCCGATCAGACCCGCGAAGCCGTCGGCGTTGTGATCTTCGACGCCCAAAACTTCAAGCAGGTCAACGACGAAGAGAGCTACGAGCAGGGCGACGCCGAGCTCGTGAAGATCAGCGACGCGCTCAAGGCCGTCACCCGTGACGGGACCGACGGCCGGCGAGCCGAC
>Ga0075347_1000051_pt1 | contig 13188 bp, 13 predicted proteins | sample RushSE_CattailNL_5_FD_120084 | JGI IMG/M metagenome (GOLD analysis project Ga0075347, IMG submission 120084) | Natural and restored wetland microbial communities from the San Francisco Bay, California, USA, that impact long-term carbon... | ecosystem: Environmental > Terrestrial > Soil >...
ATGCAGGAAATTGAAAAGCCCCGCCACTACCTGGACTGCGGCGGAGCCGGTCCCCTGGGATGGGACCTGCCGGCCGCCATCGGGGCCAAGGTCGCGCGGCCGGGCAAGCAGGTCGTGCAGGTGGTGGGCGATTACGGATTCCAGTTCTGCATGGAGGAGCTTCCGGTCGCGGTGATGTACAACGTGCCCTTCATCATCCTGGTCCTGAACAATGGATACCTGGGCCTCATCCGCCAGGCTGAAAAGTACGTCTACGAAATGGAATGCGAAGTGGAGATCTGGTATGATGGCGTCAACGAAGGCCGCGGCTTCGATTTTGTGAAATTCGCCGAGGCCTGCGGCGCCAAGGGCGAACGGGTTACCGACCCCGGACAGCTGAAGGCCGCCTTTAAACGCGCGCAGGAATCCGGCGGCCCCTACGTCATCGACATCGTCCTGGAGCAGTCCACCGATTGTTCCATGGGGGTCTCCATCGCCAGCATCCGCGAATTCGAATAATCGAACTCTGAAAAAGCCTGGGGCGTCGATCGTCGCCCCAGGCTTTTTTTTATTTGAATGCAGGCGGCAGAAGAGTCTTGAAATGGATATGCCAACCGTTCTCCGCAGGATCGCTCCAGGCGATGGTGACATCCTGCTCGGCATGCGCTATAACTACTTCGAAAAAGCCTCAGGCGACAACGATCATGAAAAAGGGCTGTTCATCAGCCGCGAGAGGAGACGAAATGAAGCCTTCGGATCTGCGTGGAATCTTTCCACCCATAACGACCCCCTTCGTCGATGGGAAAATGGCTTACGACAAACTGGCCGACAACATCGCCAAGTGGAACAAGAGCGGGTTAAACGGCTATGTGGCTTTCGGCTCGAACGGCGAGTACGTCTACCTGAGCGATGAGGAAAAGCTCGAGGTCGTCAAGACCGTGGTGGCGTCGGCTGCGCCCGGCATGAAGGTCATCGCCGGGACCGGCTGTGAGTCCACCTGGCAGACGATCCAGCTGACCAATGCGTGCGCCAGGGTCGGCGCCCACGCCGCATTGGTGGTGACCCCCTTCTATTACGGCGGACGCATGAACGAGGCCGCGCTTTTTCAGCACTTCACCGCCGTCGCCGACAAGAGCGACATCCCGATCCTGATCTACAACGTCACCAAGTTCACCAACATCAATGTCAGCGTGGGATTGACCGCCAGGCTTTCGCAGCACCCCAACATCATCGGCATCAAAGACAGCAACGGCAACGTCAGCTCCCTGGGCGAGATGGTGAACGCCGTCGACAAGGACTTCAGCGTGCTGGTGGGGACGGCCGGCGCGTTGTTCGGGGCGCTGACCCTCGGCGCCGTGGGCGGGGTCCTGGCCCTGGCCAACGTGGCGCCGGAGGCCTGCGTTAGGATTCAACAGCTCCTGAAACAGGGCGACATGGAGGCGGCGCGCGCACTGCAGATCCGCATGCTGCCGGTCAACACGGCGGTCACGGCCACCTACGGGGTTCCCGGCCTCAAGGCGGCGCTGGACATGCTGGGCTACTTCGGCGGCAACCCACGGCCGCCGCTCCTGCCGGCAAGCGAAAAGGAACGATCCGAGATCAAGGCGATCCTGAAGACCGCCGGATTGCTCTCCTGATTGTTACCGTGGCAGCGGATCCTGTCGCAAGGAAATTCGCGGCGGAGCGCCGCTCCCACAAAACCGCTGACAGCAGGGTGGAAACCATGCGAAGGTTGATCTTTGTAATGTCCTTGTTCGTCCTGATGGTGATGGTCGGCTGCGCCAGTCCGCGCATTAAGCTGTTTCCGAGCCAGGCGGACCCGCTGCAGGAATTCACCCTCGAGGGCAAAGCGTCGGAGAAAATTCTCCTGCTTCCGATCCGCGGGGTCATCTCCGACAATCCCCGGCAGGAGTTGCTGCGCACCCAGCCGAGCACGGTCCAGGAGGTAGTGTCGCACCTGCGCAAGGCGGAAAAGGACCCGCTGGTCAAGGCCGTCGTGCTTCAATTGGACTCCCCCGGCGGGTCGGTGACGGCAAGCGACGTCCTCTACAACGAGATCCGGCTCTTCAAGGAACGCACCGGCCGCAAAGTGGTGGCCGTCATGATGGATGTCGCCGCATCCGGCGGTTACTACATCGCCCTTGCGGCCGACGTCATCCTGGCCCACCCTACGACGGTGACGGGCTCGGTGGGCGTGGTGTTTGTCCGACCCAAGGTCGCGGGCCTGATGGAAAAAATCGGCGTGGGCGTCGAGGTGAGCAAGTCCGGAAAGGACAAAGACATCGGATCCCCCTTCCGGGCAACCACTCCGGAGGAGGAGCATATTTTTCAGGCGATGACGGACCAACTGGCGAAACGGTTCCTTGACCTGGTCCAGACCAACCGCAGGCTGGAGCCGGCGCAGCTGGCCGCGGTGTCAACGGCACGGGTGTATTTGGCTGAAGAGGCCGTAAACTTGAAACTCGTGGACCGCATCGGCTACATGCCGGATGCCGCGGCCGAGGCCAAAGCCCTTGCCGGTCTCAAGGAAGACGCCCAGGTCATGGTCTACCGGCGGGTGGAGTATCCGGACGACAACATCTACAATCCCACAACGTCCTACGAGGGGGGGCGCCCCGCCGTCCTGTTCGACACGGGGCTTTCAGCCCTTTTCCCGGCACTCTCCCCCGGCTTTTACTACCTGTGGCATCCAGACGCTGATTGAATAGGATAAAGATGAGCAAGAAAACGCGATTGAACAAATGGCATGTCTTGAAAGGCGCCCAGATGGGTGTGTTCGGCGGCTACGAGATGCCGCTCTGGTATCCGGCCGGCGCCAAGCACGAACACCTGAGCGTTCTATTGGACGCGGGCCTGTTCGACACGAGCCACATGGCTGTGGTCTCCGTGAGTGGGCCCGATGCCTTTGACCTGCTGCAGCTGTGCTTCTCCAAGGATCTCTCCGCCTGCATGGGAACCGGCACTGCGCCACTGCCCGCAGGCCGGTCCGTTTACGGCGTTTTTCTGGATCCAAACGGGCACGTGATCGACGATGCCATCGTGTTCCGACTGGTGGAAGCGGACTTCCTGGTAATCGTCAATGCCGGGATGGGAGCGATCATCGCACGGCACCTCGCCGCGAACGCCGGCAGCCGAAAGGCCCGAGTCGTCGATCTCTCCGATCAACTCGGAAAGATCGACATCCAGGGACCCAAGGCCGCCAAGGTGCTCGGCCGGATCCTGAAACACCCGGCAATGGTTTTTGAAAAGCTGGTCTATTTTTCCTTCAAAGGGCATTTCGACCCGAGCTCCCCTCTGTCGCCGGACGTCTGCCTGGCGGACGGCACCCCCATCCTGCTTTCCCGTACGGGCTACACCGGCGAGTTCGGGTTCGAGGTGTTTATGCAACCCGACCATCTGCCGCGCCTGTGGGAGATGGTCCTCATGGCCGGCCGGGATCTCGGCCTTGTGCCCTGCGGCCTCGCTGCGCGCGACTCCCTGCGGGCAGGCGCCGTCCTGCCGCTGTCCCACCAGGATATCGGCGCCTGGCCCTTCTCCCACAACCCGTGGCGGTTCGCGTTGCCGTACCGTGCGGATCAGGAAGGCTTCACTAAGCGCTTCATCGGAGCGGACGCCTTGCTCAACCTGAAAGAGACCGAGCACACGCTGGCGTTTGTCGGCGGCGACCCCCGCAAGGTGTCGATCGAGGAGCATCCGGCGGTCGTGGATGCGGCCGGGAACCAAATCGGCCGCGTGCTGACCTGCACCACCGACATGGGCATCGGCTGGCACGCGGACCGGATTTACAGCATTGCGAGTCCCGGCAAACCGGAGGGCTTCGAACCGAAGGGCCTCAGCTGCGGGTTCGTGAAAGTCAAGCACCGGCTGAACCCTGGAGATCGAGTGGAGCTCAGGGACCGGCGTCGCCGCATCCCGGTGACGATCGTCGACGATATCCGGCCGGATCGCACGGCGCGGCGCCCTATCGCAGCAATGATTTGAACCCGTTCTAACCTTTTTCAGGTTCATTGCCGGCGGACAGCTTCTGCAACGCATCTTTGGGCGGGTGGCCGTTGCCGCCAATAATCTTCTGGATCTGTCGGGTCACCTGCACCCGTTCAACGATGCGGATCAGGACCTCGACGCCCTTCTGCAGCCGCTCGGCGCTGGAGGTCATTTCAAGAAAACGCTGACGCTCGGCGTGGGTGAAGCCCTCGATCGCCGGAACGGCAAACGAAAGCCGTTGGGGGTCCGAGAGGTCGGGCTCGTCGACTTCTTCCGTCAGGTGGCCGGCATGCTGCAGCTTGACCAGCAGGGCGCGCGCCCGGCTGAAGGCCCCTGGGTCGGGTGCGCTTTCCGCGTCTTCGATGAACAACACGTCGGCCTCCATGTACGGCTTCTCTTCGGCCATGCCCTCCGTGTAAAAGCGCTTTTCCCCCCGCGTGAGGATGTCCATGCGGCCGTCTTCGTAGCGGTGCAGCACCTGGATGACACGGGCCGTGCAGCCGACGGGGTGAATGGTCTGGCCGTCGAACCAGACGATGCCGAACGGCGTGTTCTCCGACAGGCAATCGGAGATCATCTGCTTGTAGCGCTCCTCGAAGATGTGCAGCGGCAGCAGCATGCCCGGCAGCATCACCAGCCCCAGCGGGAAGAGTGGGATTCGTTTGGCAGCCATCGATAGTTCCTTCCGTCTCGCACGTCAGAAAAAGAGCCTTCGGGTGGAGCGCCGGCCCTCCCGCTGAAGAAAATCCCTGCGGAGCATACAAGCCATGGCGGCCGTTTGCAAGGCCGAGAGCAGAACGAAAAATGTGTCAAGGGCGATGTCGCAACAGATGGGTGATCATTTTTTTTCTGATTTCGGCCCACGCCTGCCGGCCTATAGACGCCTCGTCGATGACGATGTGCCGCAGCATCCCTTTCAGAAGCGACCGCCTGGGATGCAGAGGCAAAAACCGCCATTGGTCCAGGTGGTGCTCTTCAGCCAGGCGTTTCAGCCCATCGAAGGAGACCAGTTCGTCGCCGGGATCCATGACCACCAGGGTTGGGATGTTGAGCCTGGGGCCGATGCGGGACTCGAAGTGGTCCAGGGTCTCGAACAGGGCGTTGTAGGCGGCCATCGGCGTGCCGGAGTTGGCGAGATAGTCCGCAGGGGCGAGGGTCGGTACGATCATCCTCGGAAACGGTGCAAAGAGCCGGATGGCATAATCCCAGTCGCGCAGGCTGAGGGCCGGGGCAAACAGCAGCGCCCGATCAAAGTCCACCTCCGGCCGTGCCGCCAGCAGGTCAAGTCCGATCAGCCCGCCGTAGGAGAAGCCGACCAGAAACAGCGGCACCCGGTTCTCACGTGCGGATTTCCGTGCCTCCTTGCAGCCCTTCAGCGTTTCCTGAAACCAGAGCGAGTGGGAAGCACCTTTGAAATCCTCCAGGCGTGATTGGACGGCATCCATTCCCTCCCGCTGCCGGAAATTGTCCCCGTGGCCTCTCAAGGACAACCTCAGAGCGTCGATCCCCCCTTCGTTCAGGGCGGCGATGACGGCCGCCATGCGGGCGGGGTTCAGGTTGAGACCGTGGACGACGAGGGCCACCCCTCTCAACTCGACGGCCTCACTGCGTCGAAACCATTCCATCCCCTGTTCCACACTCACCATTGAAGCATGCGTTGGACTCTCTGCGCGCAAGCTCACCGCGAAAAATTTTTGAGAAACAACCATGCCCGGCAAAGAGGTTGGGTGCCGATGCTCCTCGACCCGCGGGAAAACAGCCGGCGGCTGTCTATGTGCTCATGTACGCATCTTCCAGCAGGGAGGCAAGATTTTTTAGGAGCCGGATGCGGCCTGAAATACCCATCAGCTTTTAAGCTCGGGGAAATCCTCTTCGAAGAATTCGAGCTTGCCGCGCTGGCTGCCGGTCCGCTGCCTGGCTTCGTTGGTCCGCAGCTCTACGCGCCGGATCTTGCCGGAGATGGTCTTGGGCAGATCCGAGAACTCCAGGCGGCGGATGCGTTTGTAAGGGGCAAGACGTTGGCGCAGGAAGGCGAAGATGTCCTTTGCCAGGTCCCGGCTCGGTGTATGACCGGCCCGCAAAATGACGAACCCCTTGGGCACCGCCAGGCGCACCGGGTCGGGGCTGGGGACCACCGCGGCCTCGGCCACCGCCGGGTGCTCGATCAAAACGCTCTCCAACTCGAAGGGGCTGATGCGGTAGTCGGAGGCTTTGAACACGTCGTCGGCGCGGCCGACATAGGTGAAATAGCCGTCTGCATCCCGGGCGGCCACGTCCCCCGTGTGGTAGAACCCCTCGCGGATCACCTCGGCGGTTTTGGACTCATCGCCCGCATAGCCCGCCATGAGACCCGCAGGCCTGTTTTTCATCACCAGGCAGATCTCGCCTTCGGTGGTGACGTCGCCGTCGGCTCCCAGCAGCACGCAGTCGTATCCCGGCAGAGGCCGGCCCATGGAACCCGGCCGGACCGTCTGCCCCGGAGGGTTGCCGACTTGGGCGGTGGTCTCGGTCTGACCGTAGCCGTCGCGGATGGTGATCCCCCACGCCTTTTTCACCTGTTCGATGACCTCGGGGTTCAGCGGCTCGCCGGCACCCACCAGTTCCTTGATCTTCACCGGATAAGACGCCAGGTCCTCCTGGATCAGCATCCGCCACACGGTCGGGGGGGCGCACAGGGTGGTCACATGGTTCTTGACCAGCACGTTTAGCATGGCCTTGGCGTCGAAGCGGGCATAGTTGTAAATAAAAACGCAGGCCCCGGCATTCCAAGGAGCGAAGAAGCAGCTCCATGCATGCTTGGCCCAGCCGGGCGAGCTGATGTTGAGATGGATGTCGCCGGGCTGAAGTCCGATCCAGTACATGGTGGACATGTGCCCGATCGGATAGCTCCGGTGGGTGTGCAGCACCAGCTTGGGTTTGCTGGTGGTGCCGGAGGTGAAATAGAGCAGCAGCGGGTCGTCCACCCGGGTCGGGCCGTCCGGAGAGAACGATGGGTCGTGACCGTACGCCTCCTCAAAGGCCGACCAGCCGGGTACGTTTCCGCCCACGCCGAGGCGCGAATAGTCGCCGGCCAGCGTTTCGAATTTTCCCGCGTTGGCGACGCCGACGATGACATGCCGCACCTGGCCCCGCTCCAGCCGGTCCCGCAGGTCTTCGGGGGTCAGCAGGGTCGTGGCGGGGATGAGCACCGCACCCAGCTTGGTGACGGCCAGCATGATGTCCCAGAGCGCCGCCTCGTTGCCCAGCATGACCAGGATGCGGTCCCCGCGCTTGACGCCGATGGCGCGCAGGAAATTGGCGACCCGGTTGGAGCGATCGGACAACTCGGCAAACGACAGCTTGGTCTCGCTGCCGTTTTCATCGACCACCCAGAGGGCCGGACGCTCGTTGCCGGCCGCCATGGCGTCGAAATAATCCAGGGCCCAGTTGAAATGGGTCAGTTCGGGCCAATGAAACCCCCGGTAGGCGGTTGCATAGTCCGTGCGGTGCTTCAGCAGGAAATCACGTGAGGCCAGAAAAGCCTTCAGCTGCTCCGATGCCATCGTCCCTCCTCCTTTTATGCAGTGGCGCGAGTGCATGTTCTGCTGCGCGCAAAGGAGGGTTTAGATACAAGAGTCATAGATCACTGTCAAGAAAGTGCTGTCAAAAGGTTGCGGCTCGCTGCGGCGGGCACCATGGCCCGCCTGTTTGTGCGATGCTGGGAATGGGCGTGTTTGATTCTCGGAGTAGTAAAGGCGAGGGGTGTGTGGAAAAAATGCTTGGCATCGGTCTGCATACCGTGTAGTTTTTTAAAATCGCACAAGGACCGCCGTGCATTTCCGGTCGTAACGCGGAATAAACAACCATAAGGGAACCGGGCCATGGGACATCAAGCTAAAAACTCTCGCGGTATCGCGAAGTTCCCGGTGTGGGACCTGCCCACCCGCCTGTTTCACTGGCTGCTGGTGCTGCTGGTGACCATCTCCTTTGTAACCGTGGAAATCGGCGGCAATGCCATGCAGTATCATGAGCGCAGCGGCTTTGCGATCCTGGCGTTGCTTTTTTTCCGGTTGGCCTGGGGCGTGCTCGGCAGCCAGCCGTCACGCTTTAAGACTTTCTTGAAGGGGCCGGCTACGGTTTTGCGTTATGCCGCGACGACGTTGCGGCGGGAGCCTGAGTGCCATCTGACCCACAATCCTCTGGGCGGATGGTCGGTCGCAGCGTTGCTGACGGCATTGCTCGCCCAAGCCAGGACAGGTCTTTTTGCCAACGACGACATTGCCACCGAGGGTCCGCTGTATGGGTGGGTGAGCAAGGCCACCAGCGACTGGATCACGGAAGCTCATGAATTCAACGCCGGGATCATTGTCGCACTGGTCGCTCTGCATGTAGCGGCCGTCCTTTTTCACCTGATCTACAAGCGGGACAATCTGCTCCTGCCGATGTTCACGGGCGACAAGCAATGTGACGCCGCAAGCGCTCCGCCGGGCATGCGCCCGCTCTGGCTGGCGGCTGCGATAGCGGCCCTTGCCGCTGCTGCGGTTTATTCCCTGGTGCGATAAAAACGCCGGTCTCTATGAGAGCAACACTTAGCCGTGATTCTCGCGGCAGGATGCCGCTCCCACACAAAAGGAGCTGGACTTCTTGACGCCGGTTCACTTGTTTCGGTACGCGTCGTGGCAGGCCTTGCAGCTCGCACCGGCCGCACCGAACTGGGGTTTGATTGCGTTCAGGTCCCCGCCCTTGGCCACAACGGCCAGTTTGGCGAGCTCGGCTGAGGTCGCATTGTGCATTTGCGTGAATTTGTCTTTCTGGGTCAGGACGTCGGCTTTCATTCCGCTGCCCTTGTCGCTGCCGGGGACCATGAATGCATCCAGGCCCATTCGATAAAGTGAATCCACCAAGACTGCGTTCTTCTCAAAGGTCTCCTTGTTGTAAGGCTGCTCGCCCTTCACCATCGCCCCCATGCGGCTGAAGTGCTGTCCGACCAGGAACATGACCGACTGACGATACTTGACGGCGTCCTCGGTCCTGGCGAACTGTGCGAAGGCAACTCCGGCCAACAGGCCAACCACTGCCGCAGATAGTACCCACATCAACCGTTTTTTCATACAGCCCCCTTGCATTGGTTTTTTCCTCATTTGCGTCTCCGTGATCGCCAGCGAACGCATCTTTTTACGCTCAGATGAGAATGATTATCAACTATCATGCGCTGAAAAAGAGTTCAAGGAGCTTGAACAAACAACCGACTGTGTTGGGTTTAGAAGCGACGGGAAAGATCTTGGAGCTCTTGGCCTGCAAGCCGGTAGACGATCCACTCGTCCAGCGGTCGGGCGCCGAGGCGTTTGTAGAAATCGACGGCATTCCGATTCCAGTCCAGCACCGCCCACTCCAGGCGGCCGCAGTGGCGCTCGACGGCCAGCCTGGCCAGAAACGTGAGCATCTCCCGGCCGATGCCCTTGCCCCGGAACTCGGGCTTGATAAAGAGATCTTCGAGATAAATGCCGGGCTTCCCCAAAAAGGTCGAAAAGTTGTGAAAGAAGAGGGCGAAGCCGGCGGGCGTTTTACCGTATTCGGCGATCACGACCTCCGCCATCCGTCGGTCTCGAAACAGTGAACGGCGCAGGGTCTCGGCATCGGCCACCATCTCGTGGGACAGTTTTTCGAAATCGGCGAGACCCCGGATCAGGTCGAGAATCAGCTCGACGTCCGATTCCTGCGCAAACCGCAAGCTGAGACCCGGCACTTTGGTTGGGATTGAATCCGGCACTTTTCCCCCTTGTCCCGATACGCCGCTTTTCACTTCAAATGGTAACCCGGCGGGCGTTCGCGTCCGGATATGGATACTCCATGTGCCTCGCCGTGGCGCGGGCGACCGTCTCCCCGCAACAGCGGGCTACCGCCTTGAGGGCCATGTCGATGCCGGCGGAAATGCCGGCCGAGGTCAGCAGCCGACCGTCCTCGACCACATGCTGATCGTACGCGACCGTCACGGACGGAAACGAGTCCCGCATCCAGTCGAGGGACTTCCAATGGGTCGTGGCATGCCGGCCGTCGAGCAAGCCGGCAAACCCCAGCAGCATCGAGCCCGTGCACACCGAGGCCAGGGTCTCGACCTCGGCGGCGCGCTGACGCAGCCAGTCCAGCATGGCGGGGTTTTCGAGTTCGCGGCGCGTGCCCCAGCCGCCGGGGACCACCAGGACATCCAACCTCGGGCAGGTGTGAAAGGTGTGATGGGGGATGACCTGCATGCCGCCGCTGGCGTAAACCGTGGCGCTTTTCTCGGCGACCAGCAGCACCTCGAAAGGCGAGGGCTCCTCCCGCCGCTTGTCTTCATTCAGGCGCACTGCGGAAAAGACCTCAAACGGCCCGCAAAAATCAAGAACCTCGACATCGTCAAAGATGACGATCCCCACCCGTTTTGATTTCATGGGGTACTCCCGCATGGTTGATTAGACCGGCAGTTGTATATGCCTGCAACTGTCCGCCCATATGTGACATGACCGAAATTGGCATATTCACTTGAGGGCCGTCGAAAGGCCCCCGTCACAGGGGCATTTCCGCCTTGATGCTCGCCTTGGCAAGCAGCCAGCGCAGAAGGATCATGCCGGACAGCGCGCAACCGGCCGAACCGGCCAGGATGCCGATCTTGGCCGCTTCAAGCATGTCTTCGCCGAGCGCCAACCCGGCGATAAACAAAGACATGGTGAAGCCGATGCCGGCCAGCACCCCGCCGGCCGACAGAACCCCCCAGGTGACTCCCACGGGCAGGCGCGCCAAACCGAAGCGTACGGCCAGCCAGCTGAAAAGGAAGATCCCGATGGGTTTGCCCGTTCCCAGACCGGCCATGATCGCCGCCGCCACCGGGTCGGTGAAACCGCTGAGCTGAATCGACACCCCGGCATTGGCAAAAGCGAACAGCGGCATGATGACGAAGCTGACCCACGGGTGCAGCACGGTCTCGGCCCTCTCCAACGGGGACACGGACTCGCGGGCCGCCCGCCTTACCGAAAGCATCATGCGGTGGCGCTGCCCGGTGTCTTGCCAGGATTCCCCTTGGAGAAAATCGCCGAGCGTCTCGGTGAACTTCGCCAGCAGCCGCCGGCCCACTTGGGGCCGCGCCGGCGTGAGCAACCCCAGGATAACCCCGGCGATGGTGGCGTGCACCCCGGACTCGTGAAATCCGAACCAGACCCCCGCCCCGACCAGGACGTAGAGCGGATGGCTGCGGACGCCCAGCCGGATCAGGACAATGACCAGGCCGATTCCGGCAAATCCCCAGGCCAGGGCCGGCAGGCGCAGCTCGCTTGTGTAGCCGACGGCGATGACGAGAATCGCGCCGATGTCGTCGGCGATGGCGAGCGAGAGCAGCAGAATCCGCAGGCTGCGCGGCACGCGCGGCCCCAGCACGGCCAGGCAACCGACCACGAAGGCGATGTCGGTCGCCATGGGGATCCCCCAGCCGTCTTGGCCGGCTCGGCCCCATTGGAAAAAAAGATAGATCATGGCCGGCACCAGCATGCCGCCCAGTGCGGCTGCGATCGGCAGCGCCGCCAGGCGCATGTCGCGCAACTCGCCGACGACGATCTCGCGCTTGACCTCCAGTCCCACTACAAAAAAGAAAACGGCCATCAAACCGTCGTTGATCCAGTGCCTCAGGGAATACCGGAATTCAAACGAACCGAATGAGAGCCCGACCGGCGTCTTCCAGATCGCAAGAAACTCCTGCGAGAGTGACGAATTTGCAAGAGCAAGGGCGGCGGCGGTGAAAATCAGCAGCACAACACCGCTGGCGGATTCCACGTGCAGGAACCTGGCAACCGGTTCGACCACGCGGTCGATCGGTTTTTCCGGGAAACACACATCAGGAGAGATGCAGCGGTTTTCTTCCAATTCCCGGGACTCCAGCTTGCTCTCAGAACAGCCTGCCGCGCTGCAATTGCTCGAACTGCGGCGGGCCGTCGGTGATCACGTAATATTCGGCTTTCTGCGATACCCGGACATGGCACAGCGTTCTTAAAGCGGCCGTCATATCCAATCAACTTTCGGCGGCTTGCGCGGCACCAGGCGCTGGTAGCGGAACTTGGGGTAGCCGACCAACATGGCCCCGAAGGCCTTGTGCTTCGCCGGCAGCTTCAGTGCCTCGAACAGCGGCGGATGGGCGTTGACCGCCGAGTAAAAATACCCGGCCCAGCAAGTACCCAGCCCCAGCACCGGGGCGTAAAGCTCGAGGTAGCTCAGGGCGAGGGCCGTGTCCTCGGCACCAAAGCCCCAGTTCTTGTCGGCGTGGGCAATGATCACGTGCGGGGCGCCCCGGCAGATGCGCTCATGCCCCATGTCCCAGGCGGAAACCACCCGGGTGAAGGAGAGCAACGCCGCAACCTTGGGCTTCTCCGCTATGAACCCGCGCATGTAGTCGATCGCCAACCCGGCCAGGCGCCGGACCTCGATCGGGTTTTCCACCACGGTCCAGTGCCAGGGTTGATTGTTCTTGGCCGACGGGGCGTAGCAGGCCATTTCCAGAAGCTTCTCCAGCTCGGCTCTCTCGACCGTCTTTTCCTTGAACGTACGGATTGAGCGCCGGCTGCGCAAAAACTGCTCAGCCTGCTGGCGGGTCAACTGCAGCTCCTTGGCGGCCGGCGGGCACTGGTCGGGGCCCAGCCAGTTCAACTTGAAGGCGCCGGTGGGGCAGACCGCGACACAGTGGCCGCATCGGATGCAGAACGATTTGAAATCGCCCTCCGGCACCGGCAGGTCGTCCTTGGCATCCAGGCGGATGATGCGCGCCGGGCACTCCTCCACACACAGCCCGTCCCGGTTGCATTTTTCAGAGTCAATCACAAAGGGCTTCATCCCGGTCCTCCGAGCTGTCATTCCGATTCCAACCGTCGTTGCAATCGAAAAACGAGAGCAATTCCTCATGCCGCTGGTCGAGCCCAAATTGAGCAATCCTTTTTAGCCGTTGAAGTATTTTCTGCTGGCCCATTCAGACACGCCCCGGCAACTTAGTGCTTCATACCACAATCCGTTTCCCTTCGGATGGTTTTTTGGCAGAACCCCGATCCCGCCTGCGTTTTTACAGCGCCAGCGGCCGGCCGCAGGTCAGACGGCCCGTTCAACCTTCTTCAGCTGACGTTCGAGTTCACGCGTTGTGGCCCGCGGAGACGACGTGCCGCGTGCCAGCATGTGATACGTGCAGGGAATTATGTAAAGGGTGAATGCCGTTGCAACGATGATTCCGGACAG
>Ga0075347_1000053_pt1 | contig 12815 bp, 8 predicted proteins | sample RushSE_CattailNL_5_FD_120084 | JGI IMG/M metagenome (GOLD analysis project Ga0075347, IMG submission 120084) | Natural and restored wetland microbial communities from the San Francisco Bay, California, USA, that impact long-term carbon... | ecosystem: Environmental > Terrestrial > Soil > Wetlands...
CGCGCGACAAGTCGTTGTGGCCGCCGGTGGAAATCTCACCGGAGACGATCTCCTCCGCGGCGCGCCCGCCCATCAAGGTGGCGATCTTGTTTTCCAGCTCGGTTTTGCTCATCAGAAACCGGTCTTCGGTGGGTACCTGCATGGTGTAGCCGAGGGCGGCGATTCCCCGCGGAATGACGGTGATCTTTTGGACCGGGTCGGTGCCGGGCAGCGACATGGCCACGATGGCGTGCCCGAGTTCGTGGTAGGCCACGGTTTTTTTCTCCTTGGGGTTGATGACACGGTTCTTCTTTTCGAGCCCCGCGATCACCCGCTCCACGGCTTCCTGGAACTCCGGCATGTCCGCCTGCTGCTTGCCCCGGCGCACCGCCAGCAGGGCCGCCTCGTTCACCAGATTGGCGAGGTCCGCACCCACCATGCCCGGCGTCATGTTCGCCAGACGTTCGATGTCCAGGTTCTCGTCGTATTTGATTTTTTTCAGGTGAATCCGCAGGATGGCTTCGCGGCCTTGGCGGTCGGGGCGGTCCACCAGCACCTGGCGGTCGAAGCGGCCCGGCCGCAGCAGGGCCGGGTCCAGAATCTCCGGCCGGTTGGTGGCGGCAATCAGGATGACCCCGACCTGGGAATCGAAACCATCCATCTCCACGAGCAGCTGGTTCAGGGTCTGTTCGCGCTCGTCGTGGCCGCCCATCGCACCCATGCCCCGGGCCTTGCCCAGGGCATCGAGTTCGTCGATGAAGATGATGCACGGTGCCTTGGCCTTGGCCTGGGTGAACAGGTCCCGCACCCGGGCGGCCCCCAGGCCGACAAACATCTCGACGAACTCCGAGCCGCTCATGCTGAAAAAGGGCACCCCGCTCTCCCCGGCCACGGCCTTGGCGAGCAGGGTCTTGCCGGTGCCCGGGGGACCCACCAAAAGCACCCCGCGTGGCATCTGGCCGCCGATCGCCGTGAACCGGCCCGGTTCCTTGAGGAATTCGATGACCTCTTTGAGCTCCTGCTTGGACTCCTCTACGCCGGCCACGTCGTCGAAGCGCACCCCCACCTCGTCCTGCATGTAGATCTTGGCCTTGTTCTTGCCGAGCGACATGAACCCCGGCTGCTGGCCCTGCATGCGCTTCATCATGAAATACCAGATGCCGACGAACAGGAAGATCGGGATCACCCAGGAGAGCAGGTCGCGCGCGAAGGTCGACTCCACTTCCCCCTTGAACTTGACGTCGTGGCCGCTCAGCAGCCCGGATATCTCCGGGTCAACCCGCACCGTCCGGAACAACTCACCCTGGTCGCTGCTGGCCCGGCTGTCCTTCATGCGACCCTGGATCATGTTGGAGGTGATGGCCACTTCGGTCACCCGGTTCTCGTTCAGGGCTTTCAGAAATTCGCTGTAAGCAATGGTCTTAACCGAAAAGGCTGAGAAAAGCGCGTTTTGGATGATCAACACCACCCATATGCCCAACAGGACATACCACATGGAAAACTTATGGTGTTTCTCCATCTGTCCTCCTTTTGGCCCGGCGAGATTGGGGGGCAGGCAATCGGTCTTTCGCCCCGCAAAATTGTTACGTTAAGACAGTAAAATAAGCAAATAAAATTCATGCGCAACGGCGAGGACACATTCGGTTCCAGCTAATGCGCAAAAACCTCCCTTGGCCGCACAGCCGGCCTCCGGGGCCTTGGAATTTTTCTCAAGTTTCGGGCAGGAGTTGCGATAGTTTTAGTTAGGAACGCTTATTTCCCTCGAGAAGCGAAGGGAAAGGGGAGGCCAGTATGGTCAGTGGGACGGTGGTCAATTTCTGCCGGTCCGAGCACATTTCCTTCTGCACGGCGGCAAGCCCAAGAGAGCAGCCCGGCTGCAGTTTTTTCGAGAGATCCCGCAGCGCCGAGCGGTGCATGTATTTTATCTTCGATGAATACTGCGACTGCCTGAAGGCCCAGCTCAATTCAAAAAACAACCCATGAAACGACCCGCAGCTCCGCCGACTCACGTCTACGGGAACGGGGCAAGGGGTTTTGCTTTCTCGGCAGCGACCGGTTGATCAGAAATGCCCGGATGCAAGGCGCGCAAAATCCCGAGGAACGAGGCGCAGTGCAGTACGTCGCAGCGACGAGGGGTGAGCGTAGCGCCGCAGATGGGCGATTGATATCAACCGGTCATGGGTTGGCGAACTTCTTGGCCAGGTCGTTGTCGATCACGTAAATGCAAACATCCTTGGCACCCTGTTCGCTGTAACGGTACTTCTTGCCGAGATTGGCGATGAGGTAGCTGACGTCCTCCCGGATTTTCTTGTCGTAGGTCTTGAACCCATCCTCGTTGAACTCTTTGATGGCCCGTCGGAAATTCTCGTTTTCCAACAGTGGGTCGAGAACCTTCTCCTTCAAGTTGTAGATGTACCGCTCGCGCAGGTCCCGGAAGACCCCGGTCTGGCCGATGGTAAGCCCCTCCACCATGATTTCCTGGGTCAGGGTGCGGGAGGTGTACTCGCGCTGGGTTTCCTTGCGGAATTCGAGGCGCTGGAAGCGGGTCGCGGCCGTCCCCAGCAATCGGTATTCGATCCCGCTCAAAAACTCTTCGCTGATCTCAAGCCGCTCTTCGGTGTAGGTGCAGACGACGGTGGTGTCGATCTCGAAATTGATCGCGAACAGGTAGTTCTGGATGTCCCGCGCGATCTGCTCCTCGTTGTAATAGTAGAGGGATTCCTTCACCTCCTGGAGCACGGTGTAATCGTACATCCGCAGCAGCGAATCCAGGAAACCCTGGGGGATCAGGTCCCGCACGTCCTTGTGGACTTTGGTGAAGAACTTGCAGAGGTCCGACATGTTGATCCGCTTGTCGTCCTTGGCATAGGTCGAGAAAAACTCGTTGAAGATCTTGATCGAATCCCGGCCGGAGATGCCGAAGTCGCCTTCGGTTTCCGAGTCGGCGATGATGCGTCGGCGACGCTTCGCGTTCAGCCGCTTGCGGTCCTCCTCCGCCAACCACTTGGGAATGTAGCCGGTGTAGATCTCCATCTTGAGCAGCTGCAGGTTTTCGTCGCAATAGAGCCTGTATTTCTCCGGGGTCCCGATCCATTCCAGCATGGCTTCGGAGCGCCGCTTCAATCTCGAGGAGATGATGACCCGGGCGAAGTTGTGGAGCACCCGCGGCAGGAAGCGCTCGTCGATGTGCTGCCCGAAAACCTTGCGGTAGATTTCCACCTCCGTGCTGAGGTCCATGACGTAGGGGATGTTGATGTACTCCACGCGGTCCAGGAAGCTCTGAAACCCCTCGATGTTCTTCTGGTCTTCCGGATTCATGACCGCCAGCAGCAGGGAGTTGACGTTTTCCTCGATGTCTTCGACCTTGTGGATGCCCTCGCTGATGATGTTGTGCAGCTCGATCAGCCGCTCGGCGTTGTGGGATTTCACGTCCATCAAGGCGTAGATGCCGTTGTTGGTCTTGGCGTACTGGGAAAACAGGTATTTGACCGGCTGACTGTCCCTCAACACCCGGTTGATCTGCTTCTGAACGAATGGGTTGCCCATGGCCTGCTGCCGCAAGGGCTTGTCGCCGGGGCTGAAAACGCTTATCCCCTCGCCCAATCGCCGATTGAAGCGGTAGGGACGGGCGTAGAGGCACTCGAGGACTTTCTGCGGGTGTTTCAGCCGATAGAGCAACGCATCGTAGAGCGAGCTGCAAATGGTGCAGGGGTGGTCCTTGAAGACCCACTCGTACTCCTTCTCGGTCGCCAACTCGTATTTGAACTGATCGTTTTTGAACAGATCGTCGAAAAACGTCCGGCGGTGAGCCTTGGGGATCATCAGCAGGGGGTTGTCGTGGCTCGGGCAGGCTATTTCAACAATGTTGCCGTCGACCAGCGCCGACTCCTCGACGAGTTCAGCGGCGCGGCGGTTGCCCTCCCACCCCGCACCCGCATCGGTATCGGCATTGCCGTGTTCGATGCTCTCGATCAGCCGTGACAGCCGTTCAATCACCGGATGCCCCTCGGTGTCGTCCGCGGCCGCGAATTTGCGGCGATCGAAGCGCCAGACGGCCTCATAGCGCAAACCGGCTTCGGTGCCGGTGTAGGCTTCAAATTTGCGCAGCAGGTTGTTCAGGAAGGTGCTCTTGCCGCAACCCGGTGGGCCGCGGAAGAGGTAAATCTTGTTCTGTTGGGCGCCCCGCTTCATCGATTCCACCAAGGCCACCAGGCGGTTGGCAAAAATGCGGTCGGCAAAGAAGGGGTGGTCGACGTCTTGAACGAACAGCCGGTTGCAGTCGTAATAGGCGTAGTGAATCGACTCCGGGTCGTCCGGGTATTCGTCCACGCCCTCGCCGACGTAAGACTTCACCATGTCGTGAAAGACCTGAAATATGTTGCGCATCACCACGGCCGGACGGGTCACAAGCTCCTTCAGGAAATCACCGAAGGGGATGGGAAGACGCTGCTCCAGTGTGCCCACGACGCGGTTGAGGTTGTGCAATGCCTCCGTCACGGTGACGGCGGCGGCATCCGGCGCATCAAAGGTCTGGTTCCTCGGTGGGTCCAACGGCATCAGAGAACGTCCCGTGTGAGTTTTCGGTCCTGCATGGTGTAACGCACCCGCTGCCACTTCAACTCCTGCTCCCGGCGCTCCTCGCTGAGGGGCATGTGCATGCCGGGGAGACCCGACGGCGGGCCGGCGAGCTCCGCACGCACGGCCTCGCTCGTTTCCAGCTGGACGGGCCGGCCCCAGAGAAATTCGATGCCGAGCAGCGTGTTGGCGATGAATTCCCGCACCAGCGGCCGGCCCTCGAAGCGGTGGACCAGGTAAAGAGAGCCGTTGCCGGTTTTCTCCCGGTCGATGTCGATTGCCGGCGGGTGGTAGAGCATCCCGAGCAGCATGGCGCGGTAGTCATCCACCGACCGGCTCTTGACATAGATCTCCCACACCCCTCGGGCCTGGTTCAGGCGTCGACCGGCCACAAACAGTCGGAAACGGTCCACGAAGTCCTGCTCGACGAACGTGTTGATGAAAAGGAAATCGTTCAGGTTCTCCCGGACCTTAAAAAGAAAATCGCGGCGGTCGCCCTTCGGCCGGTCGTAGCGTTCGCGCTCCCAACGGTCGGTCAGCCTGCGGAACTCAATGGAATACTTCCCTTTTCCGGCCAACTCCTCAATGTGCTGGAACAGCCGCATGCCGAGCGCATAAGGGTTGAGCCCCACCCGGGGCATGGCGGTGACCCCGGCATGGACCCGCGCGAAATCCACCTCATGGCCGGAGATCCGGTCGTCCTGCAGGAAGAGCGCCTCGTGCCAGTAGCTGGCCCAGCCCTCGTTCATGATCTTGGTGCGAATTTGGGGCTGAAAGAAGAGTGAGGTCTTGCGCACCACCTCGACGACGGGCTTCATCCACCGGTTTTGTTCTTTGGTGAGAAACTCGGAGTGCTCGAGGATGAACTGCATCAGGTCCTGGCGGCGCTCGGCCTTCGCCTCGAGGCTTTTTTTGTAGAAGGAGTCGAACTCGGGGTGCTTTCGGAAAACCTCGGCAAAGAACGCCTGCTCCCCGTGTTCGGGGGACTCCCGCAGGCAGGCGTTGTAACGCTCGATTTCCTTGATGTATTTGCCGGTTTTAACCTTGCGGACATTCTGCAGGAAGTGGTCGAAATAGTAGTCCAGCATCCGGGCGCGGGGGGGCTCCGGCGGGCGGCTCAGCCGGGACAGTTCGGAGTGGAACCCCACCAGGTTGTCGACGCCCCGGGCAAATTCGATGACGTAGTCCACCCACCGGCCGTTCTCGGACCGCAGCTGGGCGATCATGCGCTTGTCCGACAGGGCCTGGCCGGTGAAGTCGTAGTCCCAGGTGTGCCGGAAGTAGAGATTGTTCTGGAAAAAGTCGATGTGGGCCAGCACGTGGTAAAAGATCATCACGTTCAGCCAGTCCGGGTTGTTGTCGTTGTAATAGGAGATGGCCGGACGGGTGTTGATGACGGTCTCGTATGGGTTGCTGGGGTAGAGCTCGTAGCGGCCCTTCTCCTTCAAGACCTCCACGTCGTGGACCCAGTAGTCGTAGAGGGTGGGGATCATCAGCTTGGGGGTCAGCTCGAGGAGGTCGCGGTTGGTGACGATGTACTCGAGGGTCTCCTCCTCGAAGCGCAGGCCGGCCGCGGCCGCGCGCTCCTTGCAGCCCTCCATGATTCTTTTCGTATGCTGACTGATCAGTTCCATGATCCTAATCGGCGATCAGTTTCTTGATCCCTTCGATCAGGCGCGGCTCGTCCGCGTCCTCGCGCATGACGTCCATGCGCAGCAGTTTGGCCTTTTCCTCCAGCAGCCTGGAGCCGCGGACGTATTTTTCGACCTCGGTGCGCTGCTCCTCGTCCCGGGCGTGCTGAGCGATGGTAATCCCCACACGATTGGCGTAGGCGAGCATCCGGCGCAGCTGCGGAAGGCTCTCGCTGCCGTCGTGGTCCCAGTCGTCTCCGTCGGTCCCGTGAAAGACATAAATGTTGTAGTCCCGCGTCAGGTTTTCGCGCTCGACGATCTCGTTCACAAGGGTGTAGGCCGAGGACACCTGAGTGCCTCCGGCCACCTTGGAGTTGTAATAGGTGTAAAAGTCCGGGACCTCCTTGGCCTGGGTGTCGTGCAGGATGAAGCGGGTCTCCACTTGCATGGCGTATTGATACATCAGCCAACTGTAGATCATCACGTGCTGAGCCACCACGAGCACGGTGGACGGGCCCTCCATGGACCCCGAATAGTCCCGGAGGAAGAACACCAGGGCCTGGGACTCGTAGTCCTTTTCCGGCGAGAGCACCCGGTAGACCTTGTCGTCAGGCGCCACCAGGAAGCGGGTCGGGTCGATCCGATTCACATCCGGGATGTTGCCCAGGTGCAGGTTGGTCTCCAGGATCCTGCGCAGGGTCGCCTTCTTGTCGAGCAGCTGCCCGAACCCGCGGTGCCGGTCGGTCAGGTCGTAGGTGTAGCGGGTCAGCGAACGCTTCTTGCCCTTTTCCTTCAGGTTGGGGAGCTGGAACTTCTCGGTCAGGATCCGGCCGAGGTCGTAGGCGTTGGACTCTATTTCGTGGGACCCGCCTTCGCCCTGGCCCGGCCCGGCGGCTCCCGGCTGCTGTTCCTCCCGCACGGGCTGCTCGCCGATGACCTCGCCCTCCTCGCCCTCGCCGGCGCCGCCGTGAGACTGCTCCTCCTCGCTGCGGGAAGAGGTGTCGTGCAGGAGCTTTTCCTCCACGGTGGTCGGCACGATGACCACTTTCTCCTTGCCGCTGCGGCCCGGCTTTATCAGACGGCCGACGTTGATCTTGCGCGGGAACCCGTCCTGCTCCCGCAGCCGGTCGCGCCCGAGCAGTTCGTCGAGCGAACGGATGTTGGCGCTGGCCGAGGACTGCATCGCCGCCAACCGCTGCAGCACATCCAGATCGTGGTAAGCGTAGATATCCCGGCCGAACGCTTCGACGCCGACGCCCCCATTCGCCCTGTCCGTATCGGTGAGGTCGTGAGAGCCGCCCGCCTCAAGCTCGCGCCGGATCATAGCCTCCTTCGCGGCGGTGAGCCCCGCTGCTTTCAGGCGCGCATACACTTTTTCGTCATCGGGAAAAGACATAAGACGTCATTTTTCGTCTTCCTGGGTGCAGAAGTACTCGATGGTCTTCTGCGCGCAGGTGCGGCAGTAGCCGAGCTTGTTCAGCATGGTGCCGATCATGCGATCGTAGAGCTTCTGGTTCTCCTCGTTGGTCCGGTTGGCCAGGGCGCCGATCAGGCTGCCCGCGCCGGCGATGTCGGATTTCAGGCGCACATCGGTGACGGCCTTGACGAGCTCCAGGTTGTCCATGAAATCGTAGTTCGGGTCGATGGAGATCTTCTGCCCGTAAATCTTGCGGATGGAGGTACGGAAAGACTCCCGTTGCTCCTCGGTTTTCAGGCCCAGGCGCTCCTCTACGCTGTTGACGTAGCGCTCGTCGATCTTGAGGGCCTTCAGCTCCCCGGTCTGGGGGTCTTTGTATTTCCACATCTTGTCCGGCCCCAGGTTTTCCGCGTCTATGCCGATGATCATGTTGACGTAGTTCATCACGTCCTTGCGGATGGCGAAGGGCTCGTCCATGTATGCGTTGAACATCTCGGTCATGATGCGTTCACGGTAGAGGCCTTTGGCGGTCTTGATGTCCTCCAGGTACTTGGCGCGGTCGTTGGCCTCGCTCACGTAGTCGAGCACGATGCGCTCCAGGGCCTTGAACACGTCGTAGGCGAACATGCACTGGCCCTCGTTGGTCTCGGAGCTTTCGATCAAGAGCTGGATGGCGCGGCCGAGGTTGCGCTGGCCCAGGCCCTTCTGGCCGAAGCGGTTGATGATCTCGGGGTCCTGGTTGAGCGTGTCGATGACCTCCGCCAGGGTCTTGATGCTCTTCTCGCCGGCCACTTCCCCGGCGGCGAGTTTCATGGTTTCTACCGGCGTCAGTTTCTCCGAGCGCGGCAGCCGGCTCAGGACCACCCCCACGCACGCGGCGTAGTTGAGATTGGGGTCCTGGTGCAGGCTCTCCTTGGTGAGGGTGGTGCGCGCCTCGCTGCCGACGGCATAGCCGGTCAGATCCTTCTGCAGCTTGTAGTTGGTGTTGTGCGAGACGTAGCACAGGCGGCAGCGGTCCACGATGGGCGCCTCTTCCTTTTCGGACATGAACCGGTGAAACTCGGAGTTGTTGCTGGTGGCGACGATGAGGGTGTCGATCGGCCACTTGTAGCCGTCGATCTCGATCGACCGGTTCTGGATGACCCCGAGGTACACCTGAACCAAATCCTTCTTGTTCTTGAAAATTTCGTCGCTGAAATGGATGCCGCCGCCGGCCACCCGGGCCAGCGCGCCGCGCCGCAGATCGAAACGGTAGGGGTTGTTCGTGTCGGTAATGTGCAGCAGGCGCTGAATCGACTCCTCGCCCAGCAGGTCGACGGCCGAGGAAGTGATCTTGTCCTTGGCCGGGTATTTGCCGGTAACGGTGCCGAGGCTTTCGGTGAGCGGCACGGGGATGACTTCCACGAAGGCGAGCATCTTGTCCAAGTCGCCGCCGCAGTGCGAGCGGATGTCGTTCCAGATGTAGCCGCTGCAAGCCCCCAGCGGCCGGTACGCATCGAAGAGCACTTCCGCCTCCCGGTCCGCAAACCCCATCTCCCGCGTCAGGAAAGTCTTGTTGTCGTCCGGCAGCTCGAACAGGTTCATGGCCAGGATCATGGGGTCTTCGTAGGTCTGGGATTCGATGGCGCTGATCCGGCCGTAGGTGCCGAACTGGTCCAGCTGCTTAAATCTGAAGGAGTACTTGCGGTTTTCCTCACGGGAGAGAAAGCTGCGGTAGCGGCCGGATAGGAACTCCACGAAAAACGTCTTGCCGTTGCCCGGCTCCCCCACCAACACAAACGCCATTTCCTTCGAGGACCCGCCTTCCGCCGCGTCCTTCACATAGGACACAAAACTGTTGACTTCTTCGTACATGCCGATGACGTGTTTTGATCCGGTGCGGAACACCTTGAAATCGTATGTGGTCCTGCCGTTCACGGTGATCTTTTCGATCCCGCCTTCGAAGATCATGCGAGACACAGACTGGAAGGCATTCTCGAAGCGGCGCTGGCCCTTCTTGACCGCCTTGATATGCTGGATCAGAGAATGGGTGCTGGTGGCCATCGGTTGTTCCCTCCATGTGGCGTATCTGTTCTGGTGTCAGCCCTTCACATCATATGCCGCCCCGGCGGTGTGCAGGGGAAACGACTGTTTGTTTACATTTATTTAGGTATATAGAAAGGCTAATCATCGGCGCATCAGGAGGCAATAGGAAGCGGAGCGGGAGCACCGTATTTTGACGGTAGCGAGTCAGTTGAGCATGCTCAGGGCGGCCTCTGTGCGCCGCGAGGCCTTCTTCAACTTAATGAAAAATAAAGATATTCGTTAATTAAAGGCGACTGGTGCCAGCCTATATGCTTTCAAGCATTTGCAAGATCAATACCATTTCAATTCGGATGTTTCGCACCCGATTGAGTATTTGAACCGGGAATCGCTTTCGAGGTTTTTCCAAAAGGCTGCCTCGAATAGAAGCAGCTTTGCGGGATAGCGGCCGTTGACCCAGTTTCGACAGTAGGATAGAAGGATAACAAGGGAAACTCACATGAGGGTCAATCAAGGGAGGTGCTCATGGAAATGGAGAAAGACTGGATTGCCAACGCCTACGAAGGCATGTCCCGACGCCAGTTCCTGGCGCAGGTGTCCGCCGCCGGTGTGGCCATCGCAGGTTTTGCGGTCGCTTCAAAGGCGGTGGCAGGCGAGATCATCAAGACGCCCGTCGACGGGTTGACGGTTGCCGACGGCAAGGTGGCCTCCGGCGGGTTCCAGCTCCCGATTTACGAAGCGCGGCCGCCCGGCCCGGGGAAATACCCGGTCGTGATCGTGATCCCCGAAATATGGGGCATGCACGAGTACATCAAGGACGTCGTACGGCGCTTTGCTAGGCGCGGATTCCTCGCCATCACCTTCGAGCCGTACGCCCGCACCGGCGGTGTGCTGCAGATTGAGAACCGCGAGGCACTCATGAAGGTGGTCAATGCGGTACCCGACGCCCAGGTCATGGGAGATCTCAACGCCATTGTCGCCTACGTGAAGAAGCTTCCGACCGCAAGGGCCGACCGGATCGGGGTGACGGGATTCTGCCGCGGGGGGCTCTACACCCTGCTTTTCGCGGCCCTGAACCCCGACGTGAAAGCCGCCGCGGCCTGGTACGGCCAGATCAAGCCGGCTAAAACGGCGGGCATCCGCACGGAGGGACCGCTGGATGTGGCGGGTCAAATCAAGGCGCCCGTCCTGGGGCTCTACGGGGAGGCGGACCAGGGCATTCCCGTGGCCGATGTCAAGGAAATGGAGGCCGCCCTCAAGGCGGCCGGCAAGACCGCCGAATTCGTTCTCTACCCGGATGCACCGCATGCCTTCCACGCGGACTACCGGCCCAGCTACCGGGAAAACCCCGCCAAGGACGCCTGGGCCCGCTGCCTGGCTTGGCTCAACAAGTATCTTAAAGCGTGATAGCTTCGCATGTGGAATGAAATCCTCCTTTGCCCTCTTACAACAACGGGGGCGGAAGGGGGATTTTACAAGCGGTTTCTACTGAAGCCCCCCATGCAGAGATATTTGATCTCGAGAAACTCGTCGATCCCGTATTTCCCGCCTTCCCGGCCGATCCCGGATTCCTTCATTCCGCCGAACGGCGCGACTTCGGTGGAAATCATGCCGGTGTTGACGCCGATGATACCGTACTCGAGGGATTCGGCCGCGCGGAAAATCCGCCCGACATCGCGGGAATAGAAGTAGGCGGCCAGCCCGTAGGCGGTGTCGTTGGCCATGGCCACGGCCTCCGCGTCATTCCCGAACCGATAAAGCGGCGCGACCGGGCCGAAGGTTTCCTCCCGCGTGATTTTCATGGAAGGGATCACGTCGGCCAGGACGGTGGGTTCATAAAAAAATGCAGGCCTTCCAGGGCAATCGTTTCTAACATAGCGGTATACATTTCTTCAGGAGTCGTTTTCTGCTGAATTTAAAAGCGCAATCAGAGAGACCGGTAGAGGGATAGTAAAAAACTGAGCGGGAATCCCCAAAAAGGATCAACGCGGGAACCCGCTCTGCCCACTAAGAGATTCATGCAGGAATCAGCGTTTGAAATTCAATGATAGACTTCGAGTCGCCTTGGAATGGTCGCCGCCGGTATCATCAAAAACGGCAATGGCGAAGCTGAATCTCTTGCGGACATCGAAAAAGACATCGTCTTCATGGCCGGTGTTGAACTTTCGGTGCAGCATGACAGTCCAGCGGCCGTCAGCATGGCGGCTATCGGCCTTTACATCAAACCGTGATCCGCTCGGCTTCACCAGGAGGCGATATGGTATCACGTCACCTGCCTTGAAAATGGAGTAGTCCGTGATAGGGACGGCTTCCTCCTTGAGCAAAAATCCGGGCGCCGAAGGTTTGCGGGCAGGGTCCTGCATGTAAAGCGGGCGAGAGCTGTCGGGCGTTTCGTTTTTGATATCCCCGCCGCTGCCCGCATCGTATCTTCGGCCGGTTTCGCGATAGGAGCCGGACGGGTTCCCTGCCACCGTGAGCCAGCCATCATCCGCATGCCGGTAGGGCGACGAGCGGGCCGCCTTCCAATGCCAGAGATCGCCCTTTTCAGACGGGCTCCGGGTAGCGAGCTTCCACTGGTTCCGGGGAAGGTCTGCCGGGCTGTGACAGACCACGGTGCAGCTTTTGGACGAAAACTGATTGATCCTATCAATCTCAAACAGCAGCGCTATCCGGTCTTCGTCCCCCTTGAGGTGTACCCATCGCGTTCCGTCATACTGCCAAGACTCCTTGACGGTGCTACAGGTCGGGTCTTCCCAGCTGAGAAGGAAGTAAAGTTCGTCGTCCGTGAAGAGGGCTTTTGTAAAAACGGATCCCCTGGCATCGGCCATCTCCAGGCGGCCCGCGACGGGAACCTGCACCGGCGCCACCCGTTGCCAAGCAGCGTCATCGATTCCGGCGGGGGGTATTTTGACATGCCGGGCCGTAATCGTCATGACTCCGGTGTCATCCGGAGAGGGTGCCGCCGCAACCACAATAGCAGCGCAAAAAAGCGCAGCGAACCCCGTCATCAACCACTTATGCATGACCCACCTCTTTAACGGTGCCTATGCCCTGAGCTCTTTTCTGCAGGATCATCAATGTTCAGGGCGCATGAAGTGCTCGACATACCCCATGACGGATAGGGCTGTTAGGCCGGCCAGAACAACCGCCGTTGCGACCATCACGCCCATGCGCTTGGAAGGACGGCGTTC
>Ga0075347_1000056_pt1 | contig 12688 bp, 10 predicted proteins | sample RushSE_CattailNL_5_FD_120084 | JGI IMG/M metagenome (GOLD analysis project Ga0075347, IMG submission 120084) | Natural and restored wetland microbial communities from the San Francisco Bay, California, USA, that impact long-term carbon... | ecosystem: Environmental > Terrestrial > Soil >...
CAAATTTAAGAGCATTTTTCAAGACTTATTTGGGCAACAGCCCGTTGATTTTTGATCACGCGCGAATCGCGCAGCTTGGCTTCGGATGGCAGCCGCGCCCGGCAGGGCACCGCTTCCAAACGAAAACACTTGCTCTCCAAGCCGAAAACCGAGGCGTACGACACCGCCCCATGGCATCCAGACACATGAGACCCTTTCGCGTCGCCGGACTCATCGCGGCCGGGATTTTTGCCATCCTCTTCCTGATACGGATGGACGTGCTCGAACTCCTGTTTTCCGGCCCGAAGTCATTGTCGGCGGGCGCGCTTTCAACCGCCGCCGGCCGCGAATCCTGGATGAGCATCTACCAGAACAACCGCCGGATCGGCTATTCGCACACGCGCCTCTCGCCTCAGGCGGCCGGCTATGAGCTGCGGGAAAGGGTCCTTATGCGGGTCAACACCATGGGCATGGTCCAGGACCTCAACCTGCAGACCCGGGCCGACCTGCTTGCCGACCTGTCGCTGGAACGCTTCGAATTCGAGATTGCCTCCGGGCAGTTCCGCTTTGGGGCAAAGGGAGTCGTGTCCGGGGAAACGCTCAGTGTGCAGACCGAAGCAGCGGGGGACCGGCGGACGATGGAGATTCCCCTGAAAAAGAAACCCTATCTCACGGCAGCCGTCATCCACGCCCTTTCCTCCCAAAGCTTGAAAGCCGGCGACCGCTACCGCTTTGACATTTTCGATCCTTCCACCATGGGCCAGGCCGAGGTTCAGGCCGAGATCATCGGCCGCGAGGACATTCCGGTGATGGGCCACCCGCATCCGGCCACCCGCATCCGCATGAGCCTCCGGGGAATGACCCAGACCGCGTGGATCGCCGACAACGGCGAACTGCTCCAGGAGAGAGGGTTACTCGGCATGCGCCTTGAAAAGAGCACCCGGGATGGGGCGCTCGAGGACCTCGGCGCAGCGGCCAGCGAGGACCTGACCGATCTCGCCTCGGTGGCTTCGAACCGCGAACTGGCAGACCCCATGGCGCTGGAGATCCTGCGGGTCAGGGTCGGCGGCATCCGGAGCGAGGGACTTCAGCTGAAGGGCGGACGCCAACGCTTTGGCGACGGAGTTCTTACCGTACGCCGGGAGAACCTGGCCGACCTCCCGGAAATACCGAAGGAGCAGGAAATGGCCGCGCTGGAACGGGTATACCTCAAGCCGGAGCCGCTCATCCAGTCCGACCATGAGCGCATCCGCGCCCTGGTGCGCTCGATCCTCGGCGACTCGCCCCACCTGACGCCCCTTGCCAAGGCCCGGCGCCTCATGGAGTGGGTTCATCTCAACATCGAGAAACGGCCGGTGCTCTCCGTACCGGATGCCCTCTCCACCCTTGAAAACCGCATGGGCGACTGCAACGAGCACGCCATGCTGCTGGCGGCCCTGGCGCGCGCCGCCGGGATCCCCGCCCGGGTCGAGGCGGGACTGGCATACATGAAAGGCAGGTTCTACTACCATGCCTGGAACCTTCTCTATCTGGGCCGCTGGGTGACCGCGGATGCCGTCTTCGGCCAGCTGCCGGCGGACGCTGCCCACCTGCGCCTGGTCACCGGCTCCATGCAGCAGCAGCTGGACCTGGCGGCAGTCATCGGGGCCATCACGATCGAGGTTCTTGACTGATCATGATTGAACTGACGGATCTGACCAAAACCTACGGGACCCATCTGGCCGTCGACCGCCTGAACCTGCAGATCGGCAAAGGCGAAATCTTCGGCTTCATCGGGCCGAACGGCGCCGGCAAGACCACAACTATCAAAATGCTGGGCGGCATCATGACGCCGACCGGAGGCCGTGTCGCCATCGCCGGCATCGACATGCAGGCCGAGCCCGAAAAGGCCAAGCGCAAAATCGGCTTCATTCCCGACCGCCCTTACCTCTACGAAAAGCTGACCGGCCTTGAGTTCATGAAGTTCACCGCCGACATCTACGGCGTGCCGGAGAACGGTTTCAGTGAGAAAGCGGCCGCCACCCTGCAGGCGTTTTCGCTTGCGGACTGGTCCGATGAGCTCATCGAGTCGTATTCCCACGGCATGAAACAGAAGCTGATCATGGCAGCGGCCCTCCTGCACGAACCGGAAGTGCTCATCGTGGACGAGCCCATGGTGGGGTTGGACCCGCTGGCCATCATCATGGTGAAGGGCCTTTTCAAACGCTTGGCGTTTGCAGGCGTCACGATCTTCATGTCGACCCACACCTTGAAAGTGGCCGAGGACATCTGCGATCGCATCGGCGTCATCGCGCACGGCCGACTGATCGCCAGCGGCACCGCCGCCGACCTGCGGCGCGAAGCCAATGTGACCGCGGCCGACTTGGAGCAGGTTTTTCTGACGTTGACGGCCCCCTCGCAGGCAGCGGAGTGAGCGTCGGACCGGGGAAGGAGGGCAGCGGGTTACCATGAGTGGATTCATCGACGAGATCGGGTTGCTGCTGAGACCCCGGCTCTGGCCCGTCCTGCACCGCGGCCTGTCCCGCAGCACCCGCGGCGGGGCAGGCCGGCTGCTGGTGCTCGGCAGCGTGGGGACCGCTTTCTGGTGGGGGCTGTTCTGGATCTCCTGGCGGGTGCTGCGCTACTTTCAGGGGATCGAAGACATCGGCGATCTGCTCGCCTACAAACTGCTCTCGATGATCCTGATCGTGTCCTTCGCCCTGCTGCTGTTCAGCAGCATCCTGACCTCCCTGTCCACGCTTTATCTGTCGCGGGATCTCTTCCTGGTGCACTCGATGCCGGTGGCAAGCCACCGCATCTTCGCCGCCCGCTGGCTCGACAGCACGGCCGACAGCTCCTGGATGGTGATCGTTTTCACCATGCCGGTGTTCCTGGCCTACGGCATCGTCTTCGGCGCAGGGGCGGCCTACTATGCCAACACGCTGCTCGCCCTGGCGGTGCTGGCCGCGGTCGCCTCGGCGCTGAGCGCGATGCTGGTAATGGTCGGGGTGATGCTCGTGCCCGCGACCCGCATGCGCAGCGTCGTCATCCTGCTGGGGGTGCTGCTCTTTGTGATGCTCTACCTGGCCATCCGCCTGGTGCGGCCGGAGCAGCTGGTCAACCCGGAGGTGTTCGACTCGGTGCTGGTCTACATCTCCTCGCTGCAGGCGCCGGCCGCACCGTTCCTGCCGAGCACCTGGGCCTATGACTGCATCCTGGCGGCGCTGAAGGGCTCGGTGCAAACCAGCCTCTTTCACTTGGCGCTTGCCGCCAGCTTTGCCGCCGCCATGGCGTGCCTCCTGATCCTGACCGCCGATGCCGTTTACTTCAAGGGGTTCTCCAAGACCCAGACGGCCGCCGTGCGGGTCATTCGCAGCAGCGGCCTCAGCGAACGGCTGTTTGGCTTCCTGCCCGGCCCGGTGCGCGCGTTCACGCTGAAGGAGATCAAGGCCTTCCTGCGCGACCAGGCCCAGTGGACCCAGTTGTTTCTGATCGCCGCCCTGCTGGTGATTTACATCTACAACTTCGATGCGCTGCCCCTTGAAAAATCCCCCATCCAGACGGTCTATCTCCAGAACCTGTTCTCGTTCCTGAACATGGGGCTGGCGCTCTTCGTGCTGACGGCGGTGACCGCCCGCTTCGCCTACCCGGCCGTGAGCCTGGAGCGGGAGGCCTTCTGGCTGGTGAAAACCTCGCCGCTCTCCCTGCGGGCCTTCCTGCTGATCAAGTTTTTCATCTACTACCTGCCGCTGCTGGTCTTGACCGAGATCCTCATCGTCGGCACCAACCTCCTGCTCAAGGTGACGCCGTTCATGATGACGCTCTCCACCGTCACGGTGTTCTTCCTGGTGCCGGGGATCGTCGCCATCGGCATCGGCCTCGGCGCCGCCTACCCGGATTTCAAGGCGGAAAACCCGACCCAGACGGTCACCAGTTTCGGGGGGCTCGTCTTTATGATCACCTGTGCGGGCTACATCGGGCTGGTGATCCTGCTCCAGGCCGGGCCGGTGTACCGAATCTTCATGGCCGACCTGCACGGGAGGCCCCTCTCGGCGTCGGTCTGGCTGTGGATCACGGCCGCCTTCAGCGCCGCCTTCGTCCTGAGCATCCTTGCCGTCATCCTGCCGCTGCGCTTCGGCGAAAAACGTCTCGCTCAAGTATACATTTAAGTTTACATTGACATTTACATTTTATTTGCTAAAATGTGGGCAAGATGAGCGCCTGAAGGTTTGAGGAACACTCTCGCTCCTCAAACCTCTCCGGGGTGCTCCTCAAGGCCGCAGGCCGCTCCTCACACCCATAGCGCCGTCAAGGAGATGAAATCCATGCCGAACAGCCTGACCCCGACCCAGCAGCGCCTGCTGGACTACCTGCACCGGAAAATCGCGGCCGACGGCCGGGTTCCCAGCCTGCGCGAGGCTGCATCGGATCTAAAGGTAAGCCACGCGGCCGTCGCCCGAACCCTGCGCGTGCTTGAATCCAAGGGGCTCCTGAAGCGTGACGGGCGCTACGGCCGCACGGTGTACCTGCTCAACCGTGCCCGCGAGGTCTCGGCCCTGCAGCGCGGCCGCGACGTGCCGATCGTCGGGCGCATCGCAGCCGGCCTGCCCATGTATGCCCAGACGGACTGGGCCGGTAGCATCACCGTGGATGCCGAGGTCTTCCGCGGACAGAACCTCTTCGCCCTGAGGGTGCGCGGGGACTCCATGGAGGGGGCGGGCATCCTGGACGGGGATCTCGTCATCTGCGAGCCGCGCCAGTACGCGCAGAACGGCGAGATCGTCGTGGCATTGATCCGCAGCGAGGAAGCCACCGTGAAACGCTTCTTCCGGCGCACCGACCACATCGAGCTGCGCCCGGAAAACCCCAGCCATTCCCCCATGCGCTTTGGCTTCGGCGAGATCCTCGTGCAGGGCAAGGTGATCGGGCTGCAGCGCACAATAATGAAGCGTTAGGAGCGGCCCTGCGGGCCTGGAGGCAAAAGATAAAAGTTTTTGCCTCCAGCGCAGCGCTCCTCAAGCCCCTCTGGGGCGCTCCTAACGCCTGAATATGGGACATATGAACCATCCAATGGCTCCACCTCAACATGCCGGCTGCCCCATTCTCGTGGGCACATCCGGCTACTCGTACGCCGAGTGGGCGGAGGCCGGCTTCTACCCGCCGGGCACCAAGGCCGCCCACATGCTGCCTCTCTACGCCCGGCAGTTCGCCGCGACCGAGCTTAACTTCACCTGGTACCAGATGCCCAAACCCCAGGCCATCGAGCGCATGGCCCGCCTGGCGTCGCCTGCCTTCCGTTTCACCGCCAAGCTGACGCGCACCCTCACCCATGAGGTCGACGCCGGCCAGTGGCGCGGCCAGGCCGCCCTGTACCGCGAGGGGATCGCGCCGCTGGTCCAGTCCGGCCAGCTCCTGGCCCTGCTGCTGCAGTTTCCGCCAGGCTTCGCCCGCGATGCCGCCAGCCGCCGCTACCTCGCCGAGCTGCTGGACGCGCTTCAGGGCCTGCCCCTGGCCGTGGAGTTCCGCCATGCCTCCTGGGCCGCGGACCGGGTGTTCGCCGAACTGGAGCGCCGCCGCGCCACCCTGGTGGCGGTAGACGCCCCGGAGCTGCCCGGCCTCTTCCCGAAGCTCGACGTGGTCACCAACCCGGCTCTCTTCTACATCCGGTTCCACGGCCGCAACGCGCGGGGCTGGCGCTCGGGCAACATGCAAAAGCAGTTCGACTACGACTACCGCAACGATGAGCTGCGCGAGTGGGCCGATGGTCGCATCCCCCGGATGGCCGCCCGGACGGCGCGGGGTGTGATCTTCTTCAACAACCACGTTCGCGCCCAGGCGCCGCGCAATGCCGCACAGCTTACGCGTCTGCTCGCGGCGGCTTCGTAATGAGCCCGATTTCGGCGTTGCGCTTCACCCCGCGCTCGCTGCGGCGTACGGGAGTACGCCTCACTCGGCGGAGGCTCGCGCGCCTTGAACTCGGGCTCATTACGAAGCCGCCAAATTCTGTGGGAGCGGCATCCTGCCGCGATTCCAAGCCGTTGTGCGCAGCCCGCCGCGACGTCCATGGTATGTGATGAGGCCTGCAGCCTTCTGCTTAAAACGTGACACTTAAAACGTAAAACTGTTTTTTTTGAACATGGAACGTGCCATCATCCATTTGAACGTGGCCGACTTCGCCGTGGCGGTGGAGCAGGCCATCGACCGTCGGCTTGCCGGCCGGCCGGTGGTCATCGCCCCGCAAGGCGCAGCGCGAGCGGCCGTCTACGACATGAGCGAGGAAGCGTACCGGGCGGGCGTTCGCAAAGGCATGGCGCTGGCCCGGGCGGCGCGCCTGTGCCGCGACGCCTGCCTCCTGCCGCCGCGCCCGGCGCGCTACGAGCAGGCCATGCACGCCCTGCTGCAGCGCGCCCTCCCGTACTCACCGCGCATCGAGGCCGGCGACACCGACGGTCATCTCTTCATCGACGCCACCGGCACCGGCCGCCTGTTCGGGCCGCCGATGGATGTCGCCTGGCGTCTGCGCCGGGAGATCCGCTCCAGCCTCTGTCTGGCGCCCATCTGGTCGGTGGCGCCCAACAAACTGGTGGCCAAAGTGGCCACCCGCCTGGTCAAGCCCGAAGGCGAGTACATCGTCGCGGCGGGCGAAGAGCAGGCGTTTCTCGCCCCCCTCGGCCTGGGGGTGATCCCCGGCATCGAACGGGAAGACCTTATTCGCCTGCGCGAGTTCAATCTGACGCGGGTCCATGACGTCGCCGCCCTGCACCTGGAAGAGCTGCGGGTGCCGTTTGGAAGCCGCGCGATGTTTATCTACGAGACCGTGCGCGGCATCGATCCTTCCCCCGTGCTGGCGGTCGGGGAAAAGCCGCCCGCCGTCGCAGCCGGGCACGCGTTCGCAACCGACACCAACGAAACCGACGCCCTGCTCGCAGCCCTTTACCGGCTCATCGAGCAGGCAGGGGGCGAGCTGCGCCGACGGCGGCGGGCGGCGCAGCGGGTGGCCGTCGTCCTGGACTACTCCGACGGCGTGCGCTGCATCCGTTCGACCGCAGCCCGGCCTGCGACCGCCAACGACATCACCCTGTTCGATACCGCCCGCAAGGCCTTGTTTCTGGCCTGGGTCCGGCGCGTGCGGGTCCGGCACCTGCGGCTCGTCTGCGACCGGCTGGTGTTCCCGCCGGCCCAACTGGCGCTGTTCGGCGACGACCGGCAGCAGACCGAAAAGCGCGACCGCCTCATCGGCGCCTTGGACGCCGTCCGCCGCCGCTTCGGAGGCAATGCGCTGCACGTGGGACGAACATTGGCAGCTTAGACCTTAAAAAGCATTCACCGCCTTTGCGGTGAAAATGGATTTGCGATGGTTCCCCTCATCGTCCACTCCCATTACTCCCTCATGTGGGGCACGGCCGCGCCCCGGCAGTTGTGCCGCGCCGCGCGGCAGCTGGGGTATGAGCGCCTGGCGCTGACCGACACCGACAACCTCTATGGGCTATGGCCGTTTCTGACCGCCTGTCGGCGCGAAGGCGTCACTCCCATCGTAGGCGCAGAGATCACCGAACCCGGACGCAGCCGCCGCGCCGTGTGTCTGGTGGAAACCGACGAGGGCTACCGCAACCTCTGCCGCCTGCTGACGCGACGGCACCTGGAGATCGAGACGTTTGACCTCGAAACCGATCTCGTCGCCCGTGCCGACGGGCTGGCGGTTCTAACCCTCGATCCCGGGCTGCTCACGTCCTGGCATACCGCCGGGATCGCGGTGGCCGCTGCGATGCCGCGCCGGCCCCTGACTGCCGGCCACCCCCTGCGGATCACGGCCCGCCGACTCGGCGTGCCGGTGGTCGCCGTTCCCGGCAGCTATTTCATCCGGCCCGACGACATCGCCGTCCACCGCCTCCTGCGGGCCATCGACCGCAACACCTGTCTGCCGCGCCTGGCGCCTGAGGCCATCGCCCCGGCCGACGCCTGGCTCGCCGACCCCGACGAGTACCAGCGCCGCTTCGCCGTGTGCCCGGAAGCCCTGGCTGCGACCGCCGCAGTCGCCGAGCGCCTCACGTTCACCGGCCCGCACTTCGGCACGGTGCTCCCGCCCCTGCCGGGGAGCGGTGCGCATTCCGCAGCGCAGCGGCTGCGCGCGGACGCCTACGCCGGCGCCCGCCGCCGCTATGGCGAAGAGCTTGCCGAAGCCGTTGTAGAGCGAATCGAACGCGAGCTTGCCGTCATCGCGCAGATGGGCTTTGCCGCCTATTTTCTCATCGTGCGCGACATCGTCGCCTTGAGCCCGCGCACCTGCGGCCGTGGCTCGGGGGCGGCCTCGCTCGTCGCCTACTGCCTCGGTATCACCAACATCTGCCCTCTCAAGCACAATTTATACTTCGAGCGCTTTCTCAATCCGGGCCGCACGGACCCGCCCGACATCGATGTGGACTTCGCCTGGGACGAACGCGACGCCGTCCTCGAAACGGTGCTCGCGCGCCACCGCGGCCACGCCGCCATGGTGGCGAACCATGTCCTGTTCCAGCCGCGCATGGCCGTGCGCGAGGTGGCCAAGGTCTACGGGCTGACCGAGGCCGAGATCGGCCGGGTCTCCAAGCGCCTGCCCTGGTACTGGCGCACCGAGGAAACCCATGCCGACTTCCTGAGCGAACTGAAACGACAGCCGGAGACCAGGACCCTGGAGTTCCCGCCGCCCTGGCCCGACATCCTGGGTTACGCCCGGTGCATCATCGGCACTCCGCGCCACCTCTCGGTGCACCCGGGCGGGGTCGTCATCACCCCCCGGCCGATCGACGAGTACGTACCTCTCGAGCGTGCCCCCAAGGGGGTCCCGATCATCCAGTGGGAGAAAGACGCCGCCGAGGATGCCGGGCTGGTGAAAATCGATCTCCTGGGCAACCGCAGCCTGGGGGTGATTCGCGACGGCCTCGCCAACCTGCGCGCGAACGGGACCGTCTTCGACGAATCCCGCTGGGAGCCTGAGGACGACTTCGCCACTCAGCAGGCCGTGGCCCAGGGCCGCACCATGGGTTGCTTCTACATCGAAAGCCCGGCCATGCGCCTGCTGCAGCAGAAGTCCAGGGTGGGCGATTTCGAACACCTCGTCATCCACAGCAGCATCATCCGGCCCGCCGCCAACGACTACATCCGCGAGTACATCCGCCGTCTGCATGGCGGGCCGTGGGACCCGATCCACCCGTTGCTGACGGATGTGCTGGAGGAGACCTTCGGCATCATGGTCTACCAGGAGGACGTGTCGCGGACGGCGGTGGCGCTCGCCGGGTTCTCCCACGCCGAGGCCGACGGCCTGCGCAAGATCCTCTCCAAGAAGGATCGGGAGCTTCAGCTGCGGGACTATGCCCGGCGCTTCCGGGAGGGCGCCCGGACGCAGGGGGTTTCCGAAGGGCAGATCACGGCGATCTGGGACATGATGATGAGCTTCGACGGGTATTCGTTCTGCAAGCCCCACAGCGCTTCCTACGCGCGCGTTTCGTTCCAGGCGGCGTTTCTCAAAGTCCACCACCCGGCCGAGTTCATGGCGGCTGTGATCAGCAACCAAGGCGGGTTCTACAGCGCCTTCGCCTACGTCTCGGAAGCCCGGCGCCTGGGCCTCGAGGTGCTGCCGCCGGACGTGAACGCAAGCGACGTGCGCTGGACTGGAAAAGAGGCCGCCCTCCGGGTCGGACTGCTTTCTATCAAGGACCTGGCAACGGCCACCCGGGAGCGGGTCGTCGCCTGCCGCCGGGGCCGGGCCTTCGCAGGTCTGGGGGATTTTCTGGAACGGGTGCGGCCGGATGCGGCCGAGCTGCGGGCGCTTGTCCACTGCGGGGCGCTCGACCGCCTCGCCCATGGGGCCGGCCGCGCCGAGCTCCTGTGGGAATCGGCGCGCCGACTGCAACCCCGATCCTCCGCCGGGAGAGCGGCCCGTAACCGGTCGCTGTTCGAAACGCCGGGCGCCGACGAACGCACCCCCCGCCTGCCCCCGGACGACGCCCGCGAACGCCTGCGACGGGAGTTCGCGGTGCTCGGTTTCCTCTGCGACCGGCACCCGATGGAGCTCTACGCCGACGCCGTGCAGCAGGCGGAGGCGGTCAAGGCGGCCGATGTCCCGCGCCGCGTCGGGCGGCACGTGCGTTTCGCCGGCTGGCTCATCACCGGCAAAGTGGTGGAAACCAAGAAGGGCGAGCCCATGGAGTTTCTGACGTTCGAGGACGAGACGGGACTGGTGGAAACCACCTTCTTTCCCGAGGCCTACCGCCGCTTCTGCCACCTGCTGGACCGTGAGCGACCGTATCTGCTTGCGGGGAAAGTCGAGGAGGACTGGGGTGCCGTCACGCTGACCGTGGAAACGACTTCGGCCCTGACGGTGCCTGCGGAATCGCACCGATCAAGGGCCGAGGTGAGAAACGGTTATTGAGACCCGAACCGCCGAGGTCGATCTCAAAAGGGTCTCATTTGGGGTTTATTTTGGTGAATTTGGCACCTTTAAGGGAGATGTCCGCCATGAACCCCTTGACATCGAAAACAAACCCGATGATGGGGTCTTTCATTTTGGTGAAGTCGACCCGTTCGCCGCCACCGATTTTCACCCAAGCCACGTTGGCGTCGACGCCGACCTCCCAGCCCTTGCTGGTCTGGAACTGTTTCAGAGCCTCATCCGTTTTTCATTGTGTCTCCTTTCTTTTTCAAAATGATGCGTAACGACCTGCAATCCGAGCTCAGTTCCATGCGAGCAACGGCAGCGTGAATGCCATGACGACCATCAATGAGGTTAAAATGATCCTAATGTTTACCATGGCGCTGTCCTTTCCCGACCGCGGGTGAATCTTTTACCCCCGCAGCTTTTTGGTTCCACTCTATGACCGCCGGCTCGAAATTCAAGAGGCCCGGCGTGCTAAAATTCTTGTGGGGAAGGCTAATCCTGCGACGACGTGACGGCTATTGGACCTTGGTCCAATGGCCCATGCTTTGGACGGCCTTGTCATGGTTTCAACAGGCTTGACGGTGCATCGCCGTGCTGCTATTCCAATTCGTCCGTACCAGGTCACCATCATCGGACCCGTATCCATCAGACCACAAGAGGGGGGCTCAACGCTAATGAAGATACCTTCCAGCCGCAGCGTGTTCGTATCGCTGCAGAATCTGGCCGTTCTCGTGTCGGCCTTGTCGGCGCTGCTGATTTCGGGCTGCTCCGCGGACAGAACCGCAGTCAGAGACGACCTGAGGAAGACCCGGCAGATGATGGAGGAACAATCCGATCCACGGACCTTTGTGGATGATATGCGCAGATATGCCTTGGAAAAACTCGATGATCTGTCGGACAAAGAAGCGCAGATCATCAAGGCCACCCCGCCTGAAATAAGCAACAATTACGACAAAACACAATTTGCGTTCGCCTGGAAAATTTCAGAGGATGACTTCATCGAAGTGGTGAGCACCCCGCCGCCGTGCATTCCGATGACCGCGTTCCGGACCAGACAGGTCAAATACATGTGAGCCCGCAACCAGCTCCGCGCCGGATCGCTGGCATCGTTTCCCGCTTCGTAAAATCGGTGCCGGGCAAGCATCAAATGTCCAAGCGGACGTATATGTCTCCTGAAACGATTCCTGCCCCCAGGGCGTGGAGCATCCGCTCGACACGCGGGGCATCCACCCACATCGGGCTTTCCAGCCGGAGCCTTTCCCGCAGGCTCCAATTGAAGCGATAGGCCCCCAGGCACGTCAAGCGCCGGATGCATGCCAATGCCCCGGCTATTCCAAAGCTGATGAATTCAAACGACAGCGCCGGCAGCGGGTGGGACAGACCGGCAAGGGCCTGCTCTTCTGATCCTTCCACGTCGATCTTGCAGAAATGGGGCACCCCGTATTCTTCAATCAGCCGATCCAGGGTGGTCACCTCCACTTCGAGCCGGTGATCCCAGTGTTCAGGCTGCGCGGCGGAAGCGGCCATTGCCCTTCTCCAGGAGTCAGGCGCCAGCGTGCTGATCGTTGGGTTCATGCGGTTGACGTGCAAGGTGGCCATGCCCGCCTGCGCACCGATGGCCTTGGGAATGAGCGCAAATCGCCGCTCATCGCCCCATCGCCTCTTGAGGTAGGCGATACACTGCGGCTGGGGCTCCAGTGCGACGACGCGGGCGCCGAGGTCCAGGAACGCCCGGCTGCGGCTTCCCAGATGGGCGCCGATGTCAAGGCAAAGCGCGCCCGGATGGACGAACTGGCTGTAAAAGCGGCGCAGCCTGCGCCGGTTGAAGGGTTTCCAAACGTAGATCAACTCGGATCGCAGCAGGCCCAGACGGCTTTTCAGATCATTCATTTCCCTGCATCGGTTACGCGGTTTTCAAACACCAGGAGCCGGTAATGGATCAGGCCTTCCAGATAGCATTTTTGTTTGGCATCCCCGCCCAAAAGTGACCTGAGATAGGTGCCGCGCTCCATCCGGGGGCCGGCCAATTTCACCAGCAGGGAAATCGCCTTGTCCCGCGGCCGGCCGATGCGCAAATACGGAGTCAGGTTTTGATCCTTGATGAGGTGGAAGCCCTTTTTCTCAGCGATGGATTTCAAAGCAGGGAGGCCCTGCAAACCCGGCAACAGCCAATTCCGGCGGTAACTATCCAGCAGCCGCCTTTGCCGGGCGGATCCCCGGCCGCTGGGCACGCGCTCGCTTAAACAATCGTCGATGATGACCAGCCTGCCGCCGGGCGGCAATACACCCGTCTGAACACCAAAAAAAATATCGGGA
>Ga0075347_1000057_pt1 | contig 12666 bp, 12 predicted proteins | sample RushSE_CattailNL_5_FD_120084 | JGI IMG/M metagenome (GOLD analysis project Ga0075347, IMG submission 120084) | Natural and restored wetland microbial communities from the San Francisco Bay, California, USA, that impact long-term carbon... | ecosystem: Environmental > Terrestrial > Soil >...
CGCTTCGCGTGCCAAACTCAAAATCCATGCCGCAGTCTTCTGTCATGACCAGTTCTTCGGAGCTTCCTTAAGCGCGCCGGCTGGCCCAAGTGGCAGATCTTCCCGGGAACCGACATGACTGAATAGACAGCATAATCCCCGTGGACAAACAGACCACGCTCGGCTTGTACGTGACGGCGAGACAGGCCTACGAGATGTGGAAGGCAGACCCTCAGCAGGTGAAAATCATCGACGTGCGCCCGGGCGCACGGCCTGGCTCACGAAGCCGTACCTGATCCCGCCCGAGGGCCAGAAAGCGGGATACGCAGGTTACCCGGCCATTCCGGACACCAAGGAAGTGGAAGCCCTGATCGACGAGGCCTACCAGAAGGGCTGGCCCGTTCACGTGCACGCGAACGGCGACGCCGCGGTCGACCAGATGATCGCCGCGCTCACGCCCGTACACGCGAAGTACCCGCCCGCGGATCGGCGAACCACGCTCATCCACGGCGTGCTGATGCGGCGCGATCAACTCGACACGCTCAAGGACCTGCAGGTCATCGCTTCGCTGTTTCCGATGCACACGTACTACTGGGGTGATCTTTATCCCGAGACGGTTGGCCCGGAATGGGCGCAGCAGATCGCACCGATCGGGACCGCACTGCGCAAAGGCATGCACGTCAACAGCCATTCGGACTCGCCGGTGGCGCTGCCGAACCTGATGCAGGTCATGTGGGCCACGGTGAACCGCACCTCGCGCAGCGGTAAGGTGGTCGGCGCCGATGAGCGGCTGACACCGATCGAAGGACTCAAGGCCATCACGCTGTGGCCAGCCTACGAGATCTTCGAAGAGAAGACGAAGGGATCCATCGAGCCCGGCAAGCTCGCCGACTTGGTGATCCTGAGCGCCAACCCGATCACGGTAGATCCGGCGACGATCAACCAGATCGTCGTGCTCGAGACGATCAAGGAAGGCCAGACAGTCTATCGGCGAAACTGACCGCTGCGGCGGGACCGGGCTCGCAGCCTGCGATCACACCTAAACCACACGCGACATCATCGCCGTCGGTAAGTGATTGCTCCGGCCAGAGGAGCCGAGCGGCCCCACGTGGGTTCGACTCCCATCACCCGCCAGTCTTCCAGAGCGAGCGGCACCCTGAGCGTCTGCTTCTCCCAGGATCGACGGACTGCTCAGGGTCGATCCCGGGCTTCCAGGGTCCGCTCTTGGGGCGCCGTTCTTTCGCCAAGGATGGTTCGCCGGACATTCACACGTCAATCAGACGCGAAGCCGTCGCCGTCTGGAAGTGATTGATCCGGCGATCGGAGCCGGGCGACTCAGGTGGGCTCGATTCCCATCACCCGCTCCACTTTCCCCTCGGCCTCAGTCGCTCAAACGCCGGGACGCCACGGAGCGCCGCGAGCCCCGGATCGACGAATGCGTATGCGAACTGCGGTGCGCCGATCTCGCGTGCTTCGGCGATGCAATCGATGGCCCGTCGCGGGTTCCCAAGAGCCACATGCGCGCCGGCGAGCCAGATCCCTGCGGCGGGAAGCGGCTCTGCTTCGAGCTGACGGATGAGCTGCTCCGCGTCCCGTCGTCGTCCCGCGCGAGCCAGGGCCCTGGCCAGTGCACCGTGCACGATCGGCGTGTCCGGCGCGATTGCTGCCGCGCGTCGACCGGCCGCGATCGCTTCCTCATGGAGCGCCAGCCCAGATGCGACCAGGGACAGCGGCATGTGCGAGTTCTCGACGTCGGGGAACCGCAACACTGACTCGCGCGCCGCCGCGATCGCGGTCTCGTTGTCGCCGGCAAAATGCAGGTACTGGGCGAGGATGCCGCTGAACCAGTTGCCCCACGGGTTCAACTCGCATGCCGTACGCAGCTCCGCTGCAGCCGCCGCCGGCCGGCCGGCCGCCATCAGCACCCAGCCGTGCAGGCCGCGCGACAGCCAGTAGTTGTCCGTGATGTCGAGGCTGCGGGCGAGATCCTCCAGCCCCGCAGCCACGTCGAGTTCGATGCAGGCTCGAACCCACCCGCGCAGCGCCAACGCGGGAGCGCACGTCTCGTCCAGCTGCAGTGCGTGCTGCGCGGCCCGCACCGCGGCCGCGCCTGCCTCACGCGGCGGGACGACCATGCGGGCGGCACGTGCAACATGAAACGTACCAAGGCCACACCAGGCCGCGACATATCGAGGGTCCCGCTCCAGCGCCAGTTGCGCCGCTTGTATCGCCGCCTCCAGTTCGCGCGGCGAACGACGCGCAACGAGTTCCCACCCCGTGGCGAGCGATGTCGTTGCCTCCAGGCTCGGTGATGGCGCGAACGCCGGGCGAAGAGTGTCCGCGACGGCATCCTGCCTCAGCGCGGCCACGCCCAGTCGAAAGCCGCTGCCGTACACCGTCTGGATCACGCTCTCGCCGTCGGGACCGAAAGCTGTGCGCAGTCTCCGTACCGCCTGGCTGATCGAGTGCTCGGTGACGAGGCGACCGCGCCAGACGTGGTTCAGGATGGCTTCCTTCGTGACGATTCGTCCGTCCGCTTCGAGCAGCATGCACAGCAGGTCGGCATCGCAGCGGCGCAACCCGATCCGGCCGGCCGGCCCCTCGAGGCCGCGCTGTGGGTCGAAGCTGAACGCCGCAAACTCGTAGTGCATCTATCGTGCAGTGCAGGGAGCCGGGAATTCAGGATTCGATCAGGATTCGATGGCCGCGGCAAGGCAGGCTAACACCGCAGCAGGAAAATTCTGCGGGGGGAGCAATGCGCGAGAAGATGTTGGTCACCGCGGCCGCAATCGCGGCCATTTCGCTGTCTTCCTGGCCGTACGTTTCCAGCGCCGTAGAGCCCAGCCTGCAGGACATCGTCGCTGCGACCGACAGGGCACTGGCGTCGCGGATCGTGATCTACCCGGCCCGGGAGATTGTCACGCTGGATCCGGCCACGCCGACGGCGCAGGCGGTGGCGGTGCGCGGCGACCGAATCGTCGGCGTGGGGTCGGTGACCGACCTCAAGCAGGCCGCGGGCGAGGATCCCTTCGTGATCGACTCGACGTTCGCCGATCAGGTGATCGTGCCGGGCTTCATCGCGCAGCACGACCATCCGTTGCTGGCGGCACTGACGATGACGGCGGAGATCATCGCGATCGAGGACTGGGTGCTGCCCCAGGGCACGTCCCGGGCGGCGAAGGATCGCGATGAGTATGTCCGGCGCCTCACCGAGGCGAACGCCCGGCTCGCGCAGCCGGATGCACTGCTGCTCACCTGGGGCTACCACCAGTACTTCCACGGGCCCCTGAAGAAGGCCGACCTCGACGCCATCAGCGCCACGCGGCCGATCATCGTGTGGCATCGCTCTGCCCACGAGTTCTACCTGAACTCGGCAGCGGAAAAGAAATTCGGCGTCACCCGCGAGTGGTTCGACAAGCTCACTGACTCGCAAAAGCAGCAGTCGGACTTCGAGAATGCCCACTACTGGGAGCAGGGAATGTTCGCCCTGTTGCCGCTGATCGCGCCGGGCATCGTCTCGCCCGAACGCTTCAGCGCAGGACTGCGTTTCGTGGAGAGGTACTTCCATGCCAACGGCGTGACGCTGGGCGCCGAGCCGGGTGGCCTGCTGTCGAAGCGGTTGCAGGACATGCAGAACGCCGTGATGAGCGATCCGGCCAATCCGCTGCGCTGGTACTTCATCGTCGACGGTAAGTCGATCGCCGCCGCATTCCCGGACGACCAGATCGCCGCCGAGAGCGAGAAGCTGCTCGGCTGGGGCAGCGGCATGACGGCCTACCTCCCGAGGCAGGTGAAGCTGTTCGCCGACGGCGCGATCTACTCGCAGGCCATGCAGGTGGGCCCGCCGGGTTACTCCGACGGCCACAAGGGTGAGTGGATGATGGACCCTGATTTCTTCGCGCGCACGTTCCGGGTGTACTGGGATCTCGGCTACCAGCTGCACATCCACGTCAATGGCGACGCGGGCCTCGACATGGTCCTCGACCAGCTCGAAGCCAACCTCAAGCGCCACCCCCGCCAGGACCATCGCACGGTCATCGTGCACTTCGCCCTGTCGACGCCGGCGCAGGTCGAGCGCATCCGCCGGCTCGGCGCCATCGTCAGCGGCAACCCTTACTATCCCGTCGCCCTGGCAGACAACTACCGCAGCAACGGGCTCGACCCGGCGCGCGCCGACAACATGGTGCGGATGGGCGATGTCGAGCGCGCCGGGATCCCATACTCTTTCCACTCCGACATGCCCATGGCGCCGGGTCGCCCGTTGTTCCTGATGTGGTCCGGCGTGAACCGTGTGACGAACGACGGCAACGTGCGCGGCGCGGACCAGCGCGTCAGTCGCCTCGGGGCGCTCAAGGCGGTCACGCTGGAGGCGGCCTACTCGCTGCAGATGGAGAAGGACGTCGGCAGCATCGTTCCCGGCAAGCTCGCCAATTTCACGATCCTCGCTGACAATCCGGTCACCATCGACCCGATGAAGATCAAGGACATCACGGTCTGGGGTACGGTGCAGGAGGGGCGGGTGCTTCCGGTGAACGCCGCCGCCGCCAGTGCGGCTGGGGCCGACTTGGTTGAGCCACCGGACGCCGCAGATGACGGCCAGTGGTCATATCGCATCGCGCTGCACGTCATCAATCTCGCAGGGCACGCACATTGACGCGGGTGGACGCGAGGTCATCGTCAGGATCGTTGAAAGGGCAGGACACATGCGCAATCCAGCAACAATCCCGGCAACCATAGGCGCGCTTACGGCCATGGCGATGTCGGCGGCAGCCGGTCTCGCCGGCTCCGCTGCGGCTGCCACCGCGGTCGGACTACCCAACCCGGCGGCCGCGTTCTGCGTCGAGAAGGGAGGCACTTATCACATCGAGAACCGTGCTGAAGGCGCGCGATCGGTGTGCCGTCTTGCGGACGGTCGCGTCGTCGATGCCTGGGAGTTCTACCGAGAGAGCCTGACGGGAGCCATGCCGACCACGGCTGAGCGGATCTGGACAGGCGGCACCATCCTGACCATGGACGACGGCGCGATGCGTGCCGAGGCTGTCGCCGAGGCGGGCGGCCGCATCCTGGCCGTCGGGACGCGCGACGAGGTCATCAAGACGCGCGGCCCGAAGACCGAGGTCATCGACCTGAAGGGCCGCACCCTGGTGCCGGGCTTCGTCGATGCGCACGGTCACATGATGATGGGAGGCCTGCAGGCGCTGTCCGCCAACCTGCTTGCCCCGCCCGACGGCGAGGTGCAGGACATCGCCTCGCTGCAGGAGACGCTCCGGGTCTGGGCCCGGGCCAACGCGGCGAGCGTTGCCAAGGTGAACCTGATCATCGGTTTCGGCTATGACCCGGCGACGCTGAAGGAGCAACGGCACCCGACGCGCGAGGAACTCGATGCGGTCTCGAAGGACGTGCCGGTCGCCATCGTTCACCAGTCCGGGCACCTGAGCGCGGTGAACTCCAAGGCACTCGAGGTGGCCGGCGTGACGGCGGCCAGCAAGGATCCGCCCGGCGGCGTGATTCGCCGGCGCGAGGACAGCCAGGAGCCCGATGGCGTGCTGGAGGAAAATGCCTCGAGCGCGGTGCTACTGAAATTGCTTGGAAACCTGGGCCCCGAGGGTCTCAAGACGTTTGCGCGCGAAGGCGCAAAGCTGTGGGCCAGCTTCGGCTACACGACGGCCGAGGAAGGTCGCGCGAGCCCCGTGGTGACCAGACTGCTGCAACAGACGGCGGCCGAGGGCGGGATTCCCGTCGACGTCATGGTCTATCCGGACATGCTGGTCGACCGCGAGTTCATCAAGGCCAACCAGAGCGGGACCTACGTGAACCGCATCCGCGTGGCCGGTGCCAAGCTGTCGCTCGACGGTTCGCCGCAAGGGTTCACCGCCTGGCGCGATCGGCCCTACTACAAGCCCGTCGGGAATTACCCGCCCGGCTATTCGGGCTATCCCGCCGTCACGGCAGAGCAGGCCTTCGACTCGATTCTCTGGGCCTCAGAGAACGGCGTTCAGGTCCTGGCGCACGCCAACGGCGAGCGCGCGTCCGACCTGCTGATCGCGGCGCACCAGGCCGTCCAGGCACGTTTCCCCACTGCCCGGCAGCTACGACCCGTGCTGATCCACGGCCAGTTCATGCGGCAAGACCAGGTGGAAAGCATCAAGCAGCTGGGCGTCATCCCCTCGTTCTTCCCGATGCACACCTTCTATTGGGGCGACTGGCATCTCGACCACACCGCGGGCCCCGTGGACGGCATGAATATTTCGCCCACCGGCTGGGCGATGCAGCGCGGGATGATTTTCACGTCCCACCACGACGCACCGGTGGCCTTTCCCAACTCGATGCGGGTGCTGGATGCCACCGTCACCCGCCGTGCACGCGGCTCGGGGCGCATCGTCGGACCCGAGCATCGCGTCGATCCGATCACCGGGCTCAAGGCGCTGACGATCTGGTCGGCCTACGCCCACCACGAGGAAGGCACGAAGGGCAGTCTCGAGCGCGGCAAGCTTGCGGATTTCGTCATCCTGTCCGCGGACCCAACGTCGGTCGCCCCCACGGAGATCGCCGACATCAAGGTGATGGAGACGATCAAGGAGGGCGAGACCATCTTCGTGATCGATCCCGAGAATCTGAAACGCGCCAGTGTCGCGACGCCGGACGTGACCGCGATGTTTGCGTCGATTGGGGAAGCTGACGGCCATGAACACGGGGCGGGCGGCGCTTGTCAGTCCGAAGCGATGCTGAAGGTCGCCGAGCTGATGGCCGGGAGTGCGAGCCCGCGCTGATGGCTAGCTTCATTCGCGCGCCAAGCCTCAACCCTGTGACCGACGACCAGGTGCTGTCGGCGGCGAGGTTCGCGGTCGGCGCCCAGCAGAAGGCGCTGTCGGTCGACGGAAAGAATGCAGCGCTCGAGCTGGTCAGCGTCCTCGCAGCGGAGCAGCAGGTCGTTTCAGGCGTCAACTACCGACTCGAGCTGCGGGTGAAGCACAACGGCGCCGAGAAGACGGCCGCAGCCGTCGTCTGGTGGCAGGCGTGGCGCAAACCGGATCCATACCAGCTGACGTCATGGGACTGGAGATAGCGAGGCGCGATTCTCGCGGGCGCGTCGGTCTGGCGCCCGATCACACGTCAATCACACGCCGTGCTGCGAGCGTCGGGAAGTGATTGATCCGGCGAGCGACGCGGGGCGACTCACGTGGGTTCGATTCCCATCACCCGCTCCAATCCTCCTCTCCGGATTCGTCGCACAAGGGCCAGCAGTCCGACTCAGTGTTGTTGCGTGATGCGCAACACAGTACACTTGTGCCATGATCCAGACCTTCCGGCACAAAGGACTGCGGCGGTTCTACGAATCGGGGTCCATGGCCGGAATCCAGCCGCAGCATGCGAAACGATTGAGGATGCAGCTGGCTGCCCTCGATTCGGCCCAGGTCATCGAGGACATGGATATCGCCGGCTTCCGTCTGCACTCCCTGAAGGGTGCCGACCGGGGACGGTGGTCGATCTGGGTGAACGGCAACTGGCGGCTGACTTTCGAGTTTCGCGACGGGCAGGCGTACGTGCTCGACTACGAGGACTACCACTGATGGCCATGCACAATCCTCCGCATCCCGGCGAATTCATCTCGGCCGTGTACCTCGAGCCCAATGGGCTGAGCGGTCGTGAGCTGGCCACGAAGCTGGGCGTGGCCCCCTCCACCCTGAATCGAGTGCTGACCGGTGCAAGCGGCGTGAGTCCAGAGATGGCGTTGCGGCTGTCGAAGTGCCTGGGCCGTTCGCCGGAGAGCTGGCTGGCGATGCAGTACAGTCACGATCTCTGGCGGGCCAGACAGCATGTGGACCTGAGTCGCGTCGCCAAGGCGCGACTCACGGCCGCCTGATGCGCCGACGCCTCGCCATTCACACGTCAAGCACACGCGAATTCGTCGCCGTTCGTAAGTGATTGATCCGGCAGACGGAGCCGGGCGGCTCACGTGGGTTCGATTCCCATCACCCGCTCCATTCCCACTCCCGGCGCTACGACACGTTGCCTGCGAACTGAGTCGGTTCGCTCGCGGACGCTCGCCACCCCTCCTCGGGTGCGCGCCGCAATCCGGCGCCTGAGTGTGCGAGCATGGTCGCCTGCTTCCACGATCGGGGATTCGCGGGTGACGATCTCTTCCTGCCATGCAAGACGGCGACCGATGCTCATGGCGTCGATGCGTTTTGTCGCCGTGACGGTGCTCGCCATCGCCCTGACCGCGCCGGCATCGCGCGCCCAGGACCGTGCGAACGAAGTGCAGAGGCCTGCTGACGCGCTCACCTTCGAACGTGTCTTCGCCAGCCCGAGCCTCGCCGGCCCGACGCCGCGCCAGGTGAAGATTTCCCCGGATGGGCGCTGGGTCGCCATGCTGAGGAATCGGCCCGAAGACCGCGAGCGGTACGACCTCTGGGGTTACGACCGGGAGGGCGGGCAGTGGACCCTGCTGGTCGACTCCTCGAAGTTCGAGTCGGGTCGCGAACTGTCGGAGGCCGAGAAGATGCAGCGCGAGCGCCAGCGCATCGGCGACCTGAAGGGCATCGTCGCCTACGACTGGTCGGACGACAGCCGCTCGATCCTCGTGCCGCTGGAGGGCGACCTGTATCTCGCCGGGCTCGACGGCAAGGTCACCCGGCTGACGGAAACCGCCGAGGACGAACTGAACCCGGTGCTCTCGCCAAAGGGCGGCTACGTGTCCTTCGTGCGCGACAGACAGCTGTGGATCGGTGCCGCCGGTGGCGCCCAGGCGGGACCGGTCACGCCCGCGGAAGCGTCCGACACCGTCCACTGGGGTGAGGCGGAGTTCGTCGCGCAGGAGGAAATGGGACGCATGACCGGCTTCTGGTGGTCCCGCGACGACGCCCGGATTGCAGTCGAGCGTTTCGATGAGGCGCCAGTCGGTGTCGTCACGCGCACGGCGATCGGCTCGGAGGGCACCCGGACCTACGAACAGCGTTATCCCGCGGCCGGCACACCCAATGCGGTGGTCCAGCTCTTCGTGATGAGCCCGGACGGCTCCGACCGCGTGGAAGTCGATCTCGGTGCGGATCGGGACATCTACCTCGCGCGCGTCGACTGGGCGCCCGATGGCGAGACGCTCTACGTGCAGCGGCAGAACCGCGCCCAGACGCTGCTCGACATGCTCGCGGTCGATCCCGCGACCGGCAAGTCGCGGGTGCTGTTCCAGGAACGCGCTGCGCCGCGAAGCTGGATCAATCTCTCGGACAACTACAGGTTCCTGAAGGACGGCGGCCTCATCTGGTGGTCGGAGCGCGACGGCTACGGTCACCTCTACCACCACAGCCGCGGGAAGTGGCGTCAGTTGACCAGCGGGGCGTGGGTGGTGACGGGACTCGCAGGAGTGGACGAGGACAGCGGTCGCGTGTACTTCACCGCCACCAGGGACGACGTCCTCGCCGGGCAGGTGTATGCGCTTGACCTGAAGGCGCCCGGCAGGATCGAGCGGCTCACCGAACCCGGCTGGTCGTGCACGGCGGCCATGGACGAGTCAGGCAAGACCCTGGTCGTCACGCGCTCCTCGCCCGATCATCCGCGACAGACCTTCATCGCGGACCGCGCCGGCAAGCGCATCGCCTGGATCGAGGAGAACCGCCTCGATGCGTCGCATCCCTATGGACCGTACCTGGCCAGTCACCGGGAGACGACGTTCGGCACGATCCCTTCGGCAGACGGAACGCCGTTGCACTGGATGATGATCACTCCGCCGCTCGAGCCGGGGAAGCGCTATCCGGTGTTCTTCGATCACTATGGGGGGCCGGCCGCGCAGGTGGTGACCCGCGCCTGGAAGGGTGCGTTGCCGCAGGCGATCGTCGACAAGGGCTACATCTACTTTCAGATCGACAACCGCGGTTCCGACAATCGCGGGGTGGCCTTCGCGTCGACGCTCTACCGGGCGATGGGCTCGGTCGAGGTCGCGGACCAGCTCGCGGGAGTGAACTACCTCAAGACGGTTCCCTTTGTTGACCCGGACAAGGTGGCGATCTTCGGCTGGTCGTATGGCGGCTACATGACGATCAAAATGCTGCAGGCGAACCCCGGCGCCTACGCCGCCGGCGTCGCCGTGGCGCCGGTGACCAAGTGGGAGCTCTACGACACCCATTACACCGAGCGCTACCTCGGTGACCCCAGGACCGAACCCGAGGTCTATTCGCAGTCCAACGCGCTGTCCGACACCGCGAAGATCGTCGACCCGCTGCTGATCGTTCACGGCCTCGCCGACGACAACGTCGTGTTCGAGCACTCGAGCGCGATCATTTCCAGGCTGCAGGGCGAGGCAGTGCCGTTCGAGATGATGCTGTACCCGGGATTCACGCACCGGATCTCGGGCCCTCAGGTGAGCAGGCACCTCTACGAGACGATCTTCCGCTTTCTCGAACGGCACGGCGTGTCGCCACCGTGAATTCTGGGCCCCGTTGGCGGGGACGGCGCACGACGTCCCGCTCAGCGAGTAGTCCCAGGGGCGCAACCAGCGCGACCGTTGAAGGGACGATCAGGGGCGCCGAAACGGTCGATTACCTGCTTCGGGCGGCGCAGGGCCAGTACATGAACGCCAGCATGGCGACCGGCGACTACCGGATCCGCGTGTACATGATGCGCAGCGCCGTGCGCCGCAACGAGGTGCCAGCTACCGCCTCGAAATGATCGTGACGGGCGCCGCCCATGGCGCGGCCCACGTTGCGGGTGCCAGGGACGCGCTGGTGCCCGGCACCAGCTACCACGCGACGACTGGTCCATCGTCCGGATCGGCGCCGTCGAGGTTTAAGAGATTCCGGATGGGCTCGTGTTCGGTGGCTGATCGCATGGGCGGCCGCGGGGAGCGTCACGCCCGCGTCGGGGCGCCGGCTGGCTGAGGATTCGCCGTGCCCAGTTACGCATCGTTCTGCAATTCAACATCTTTCATTGGAGGTTCCATGAGAAAGGCAGCATTCCTGTCGGCATCCCTCGCAGCATTGGCCATGAGCGCCGGGCTTTCGCCCGCTTACGCCGACGCCAACGAGGCCATGTGCGAGGTTCGCAAGGACGGCGAGACCAAGCACGGTCAGTCGGGCCCCTGCACGTTTTCGCAGCGCCAGGGCTATATCGATCTCGACCTGCGTAACGGCGAGACCTACACCCTGAGTCCAGGCAACCAGCCGAATCACTTCGAGGACTAGAAGGGCCACAAGGTCGTGCGCACGCAGGCGGGGGGCAGCACTCAGGAGTTCAAGTGGGAAGGCGGCAAAAAGGTGACCGTGACCTTCGGCGGATCAGCGGCGAGCGGCGGCGCTGCCGGCGCCGTGGCGATGGCCGACATGTCCCGCTACTGCGCAGGTGAAGCCTCGGCGAAGTTCGGCGTCAGTCCGCGCGACATCACCACGCAGAACGTCTCGCAGACCAAGGGCATGTATGAGGTCTGGGGTAAGTACGGAGCCAATGCCCAGGTGCTCATCTGCTCGTTCAACGCCGAACAACAGTTCCTCAGCGTCGATCTGTACCGACCGTAAGGATGCGCGCCGGCCTGCACCCGGGGCCGATGGTGGCCGCACTGCTTAACGCATTCGCGATGTACCTGCCCAGCCTGTGGGTCATCCGCTACCTCGACCGACGCGAGCCTAAACCGCCGCTCCTGTTCTGGGGCAGCATTGCCTTCGTCATTCTCTTCGCGCCCATCACCGCCCGCCTCATGCACGGCATCATTGATGCTGGCGGGGTACCGTACTGGGTCGTGGTCGGACCGCTGGAGGAGCTGACCAAGCTGTTGCCGCCCTCGCGCGCTACGCGCCCCTGGCATCGCTAATTGACCTAATAGTCACGGGCCGCCCCTCAAGCTGAATGGTGGCGCAAGGCCTTCCTGCCGAGCATGATCAAAGTCTGCTGGCAGCGGCGCTTGAAGGCGTCGCACGTTAATCTCTCTACAAGGCGCTGCGGCCGGGTGCCGGGCCGTGGTTCGACACGAGGTCTCGGGGTCGTGCTGCCCTCGGCGTGAGGCTGGTCGCGGAGCCGGTGTCCCGAGACGTTCATTTCGCGACTCCTGACGGTTCGGCGGCCAGACGGTCCGCAAAATCCGCATTTCCGGCCGCGCACAATCGCTGTAATTTTCGCGGTCCGTAAGACCCAGGCCGAAACACTGCCGTGTCATCGATTGAAGCCCTTTGGCGGTCGATCACCGCCTGCGCCTGCGCGCTCACGTTCCTGGCGACTCCTGCCATGGCGGCGCCACCAGCGCCACAGGCGCCGCCGCCGCTCGTCGCCGTGGGCCAGGTCCTGCCTGACGTAGTCATGGCCGGCCTGAACGGTCCGCACAAGTCGCTGTCGAGCTATCGCGGACGGCCGCTCATCATCAACCTGTGGGCCAGTTGGTGCAGTCCCTGCCGCAAGGAAGCAGCTTCGCTCGAACGCCTGGCGTGGAGTGAAGCCGGCAGTCGATACACCGTGATCGGGATCTCGACCGACGACGACCGCAACGCTGCTTTACAGTGGCTCCGGCGCTCGAACGCCACGATCAGCCACTACATCGACGCCGGGCCACGTTGGACGCTGGAGCACATGCTCGGCGCCTCCACCATCCCCGTCACGGTGCTGGTCGACGCGGAGGGTCGCGTGGTGGCGAGGTTCCGCGGCGCGCGTAACTGGGACAGCGCCGAATCGATCCAGTTGATCGAGCGCGCATTTGCCGACCGCCGC
>Ga0075347_1000059_pt1 | contig 12542 bp, 10 predicted proteins | sample RushSE_CattailNL_5_FD_120084 | JGI IMG/M metagenome (GOLD analysis project Ga0075347, IMG submission 120084) | Natural and restored wetland microbial communities from the San Francisco Bay, California, USA, that impact long-term carbon... | ecosystem: Environmental > Terrestrial > Soil >...
CCGACCCGTACAACGGCACGGGCTACGAGTCGCTGCGGTTCGATGAGTTGCCGCAGACGGTGAACCCTCGCAACGGCTTCGTGGTCAACGCCAACAACGATCCGGCCGGTGTCACCCTCAACAACAACCCGGTGGACCAGCTGCGCAGGGGCGGCCAGGGCATCTATTACCTCGGCTATGCCTTCGACTACGGAACACGGGCGGGCCGCATCACCCAGGCGCTCCAGCAGCGCTTCGCCAAGGGTCCGGTGGACCGCACCGACATGCAGGCGATCCAGGCGGACGTGAAGCTGCTCGACGCCGAGGTGCTCACGCCGTACATCACCGGCGCGTTCCAGCGCGCCTCGAAGCCCGGCGCGCATCCGGCGCTTGCCGCGCTGGCAGGCGACCCGCGGATCGCCGAGGCCGTGGGCCGGCTGCGCTCCTGGAACCACACGACGCCGACGGGCGTGCCGACGGGTTACGACGCCAGCGACAAGGACGGCAATCTCAAGCCGCCGAGTGCCGCCGAGGTCAAGCGCAGCGTCGCGGCCACGATCTATTCCGTCTGGCGCGGCAAGGCGATCGCGAATGGCGTGGACCTCACGCTGCAGGGGCTCGGCGTGCCGACGCCGGGTTCGGGCGAGGCGATCAAGGCGCTGCGGCACCTGATGGAGCGCAGCGGCATCGGTCTCTCCACGGTCGACTTCTTCGGCTGGGCGCCGCTGCCGACCGCGGCCGAGCGACGCGATTACGTGGCTCTTGAGAGCCTGAGGGATGCGCTCGACGCGCTGGCGGGGCCTGAATTCCAGGCTGCCTTCGCAGGCTCCGCCAACCAGGAGGTCTACAAGTGGGGCCGCCTGCACCGCATCGTCTTCGACGGCCTCGTGGTCGGCGGTCCATTCAGCATCCCGGGCGCGACGCCGGGCCTGCCGCCATCGTTCGCCGACCTTGACGGCATTGCGACGGACGGTGGCTTCGGGGTCGTGGATGCCTCCTCGCACAGCGCTCGGGCAGCCAGCTCGAACGCGTTCATGTTCGGCAGCGGACCGAACCGGCGCTACGTCGGCAGCCCGGGCACGGCGCCTGGCACGATCGCGGCGCAGACGAGTCTTCCAGGCGGCATCAGCGGCTCGCTCACGAGCCCCTTCTACTCGAATCTGCTGAGGCTCTGGCTGACCAACGACACGTTCCCGCTGCGCCAGTCGCTGGTCGACGTGATGCAGAACCTTGACGGCACGATCGTGTTCAATCCCTGATCGCCAACGGCGGCGGCGGGACCCTCGACCAGGGTCCACGCCGCTGCCTGTCGGTCACCCGGGACGATCCGGGCGGGCGGGCGCTGCTAGAATCCGCGCCCTTCCATGGATGTCTCCCACCTCTTAGACCCGCTGAACGACGCGCAGCGGCAGGCGGTCACCGCGCCGCTCGCCCCGACGCTGGTGCTCGCCGGCGCCGGCAGCGGCAAGACGCGCGTGCTCACCCACCGTGTCGCATGGCTGGTGCAGGTGGAGGGTGTCTCGCCGCACGGCATTCTCGCCGTCACCTTCACGAACAAGGCCGCCGGCGAGATGCGCGCGCGCATCGAGGCACAGCTCGGCCTCCCGTCGGCGCCGCTGTGGATCGGCACGTTTCACGGCATCGCGCACCGGCTGCTTCGCCTGCACTGGCGCGAGGCCGGCCTCCCGCAGGGATTCTCGATCCTAGACGCCGAGGACCAGCAGCGGCTGGTGAAGCGCATCATCCGCGGCGCCGGGCTCGACGAGGCGCGCTGGGTGCCCCGCGAGGTGGCGTGGTTCATCAACGCGCAGAAGGACGAGGGCCTGCGCCCGAAGCACCTGAAGGACGACGGCGATCCCACCCGCCGACAGATGATCCGTCTGTATGAGGCCTACGAGGAGGCGTGCCAGCGCAATGGCGTCGTCGACTTCGCCGAGCTCCTGCTGAGGAGTTTCGAGCTGTGGCGGGAGGGGCCCGGCCTGGTCGAGCACTACCGATCGCGCTTCGGCCACATCCTTGTCGACGAATTCCAGGACACCAACACGATCCAGTACTCGTGGATGAAGGCGCTTGCGGGCGCCACGAGCCTCCCCTACGTGGTGGGCGACGACGACCAGTCGATATATCGATGGCGCGGTGCGCGGGTCGAGAACCTCCAGCAGTTCCGGCGCGACTTCCCGGGTGTGCAGGTATTCAAGCTCTAGCAGAACTACCGCTCGACGGGCAACATCCTCGCCGCCGCGAACGCGATCATCGCCAACAACGGCGGACGCATCGGCAAGAAGCTCTGGACCGAAGGCGGCAAGGGCGAACCGATCCGCCTCTACCGCGCCTACAACGAGCGCGACGAGGCCGAGTTCGTCGTGAACCGCATCCGCGACTGGGTGTCGCGCGGCGGACAGCGGCGCGATACCGCGATCCTGTACCGCTCGAACGCGCAGTCGCGCGTCTTCGAAGAATACCTGCTGGCTTCGCGCATTCCGTATCGCGTCTACGGCGGCCTGCGCTTCTTCGAGCGCCAGGAGATCAAGGACGCGCTCGCCTACCTTCGCCTGATCGCGAACCGCGACGACGACCCGTCGTTCGAGCGCGTCGTGAACCTGCCTACGCGAGGCATCGGTGCGCGCACGCTCGAGGTGCTGCGCGCCCACGCAAAAGCGAACTCCATCTCCTTGTGGCAGTCCGCGGCGCCATGCGCGGGCGAGCTCGGCGCACGGGCCGCCGGTTGCCTCCAGGCCTTCCTTGCACTCGTCGAGAGGCTCGACGCCGATACGCAAGGCCTGCCACTGCACGAGCAGGTGGACCACGTGATCGAGGCCAGCGGCCTCGCCGATCACTACCGGCGCGAGAAGGCTGACAAGGGCGAGGCACGGCTCGAGAACCTCGAGGAACTCGTGAGCGCCGCGCGCGGCTTCGAGCCCGAGGACGGTGACCTGCCGCCGCTGATGGCCTTCCTGTCGCACGCCGTGCTCGAGTCCGGCGAAGGCCAGGCCGAGGAGTGGGAGGATTGCGTTCAGATGATGACGCTGCACTCGGCGAAAGGACTCGAGTTCCCCTTGGTGTTCCTCTGCGGACTCGAGGACGGGCTGTTCCCGCACCAGCGCTCGATCATGGACCTGCAGGGCCTCGAGGAGGAGCGCCGCCTCTGCTACGTGGGCACGACGCGCGCAATGCGCCAGCTGTATCTCACGTACGCCGAGCAACGACGCATGCACGGCGTGGACAGCTACGGTGCACCCTCGAGGTTCATCGCCGAGATCCCGGCGCAGCTCGTCGAGGAAGTGCGCCCGCGCGTGCAGGTGTCCCGGCCGTCCTACGTACCGGCCCAGCGGGCGCCTTCGATGCCGTCGCGCGGGGCGAGGTTCATGGACGACGCTCCCGGGAGCCTGCGGCTCGGCCAGCGGGTGCGCCACCAGAAGTTCGGCGACGGAGTGGTGCTCAACGTCGAGGGGCAGGGCTCCAATGCGCGCGTGCAGGTCAACTTCGAGCGCCAGGGCACCAAGTGGCTCATGATGGGCTACGCGAACCTAGAGGTCGTCTGAGGCGTACAATGGCCCAGGCACGAAACAATGGGCCCGCCCAGCAGCAGGGCCCGACGCGCCGCAGTCCCAAAGGGCGACTCTGGTGAAAATCATCATCCTCGGTGCCGGCCAGGTCGGCCGCACGGCTGCCTACCATCTCGCGCGAGAGGAGACCAACGACGTCACCGTCGTCGATCTCAACGACCTGCTGCTGCGTGACCTGCAGGACCGCCTCGACATCCGCACCGTGGCCGGCAGCGCCGCCCACCCCGACATCCTCGAGCAGGCCGGCGCGGCGACCGCCGACATGGTCGTGGCACTCACCAACAGCGACGAGGTGAACATGGTGGCCTGCCAGGTCGCCTGGACGCTGTTCCGCACGCGGACCAAGATCGCCCGCATCCGGGCGCTCGCCTACACGGGCCACCCGGCCCTCTTCTTCGATACCGACACGCCGCCGCCCGATGGCGCGGGCTTCCCGGTGGATGTCTACATCAGTCCCGAGGAAATCGTCACCCAGTACATCGAGCGGCTGATCCGCTACTCGGGCGCGCTGCAGGTGCTCGAGTTCGCCGACGGTCGAGTGCGCCTGGTCGGCGTGAAGGCGATCCGCGGTGGCCCGCTCGTGGGCCAGCAGCTGCGCAGCATCCGCGATCACCTGCCGAACGTCGACGCGCGCGTGGTGGCGATCTACCGCGAGGGCGGCAGCATCGCCCCGGAGGGCGATACCGTCATCCAGCACGGTGACGAGGTGTTCTTCCTCGCGGCCACCGAGGACATGCGCAAGGTCATGGTCGAGCTGCGCCGCGTCGAGGACTCGGTGAAGCGCGTCGTGATCGCCGGTGGCGGCAACATAGGCCTGCGGCTCGCGCAGCGCATCGAGGAACGCTACCAGGTCAAGATCATCGAGCGGGAGGCTTCGCGGGCCCGGAAGATTTCCGAGATCCTGCGCAACACGGTCGTGCTGCACGGCGACGCGGCGGACGAGGAGCTGCTGATCGAGGAGAACATCGACAGCGCCGACGTGTTCTGCGCGGTCACGAACGCGGAGGAGGCCAACATCCTCTCGGCAATGCTGGCCAAGCGCCTCGGCGCGCATCGCGTGATGGCGCTCATCAACCGGCCGGCCTACGCGGAGTTGATGCAGGGCGGCCCGATCGACGTGGCGATCTCGCCGCAGTCGGTGACGATCGGTTCGCTGCTCGCGCACGTGCGGCGCGGCGACGTGGTCCGCGTGCATTCGCTGAGGCGCGGCGCGGCCGAGGCCATGGAAGCCGTCGTGCACGGCTCGCGCGGCGGCAGGGTCGTGGGACGGCGCGTCGAGGAGATCAAGCTCCCGAAAGGCGCGACCATCGGCGCGATCGTGCGCGGCCAGGACGTGATCATGGGTCACCACGACACGGTGATCGAGGCCGATGACCACGTGATCGTGTTCCTCACGGATCGACGGCACATCGAAGCCGTCGAGCGCCTGTTCCAGGAATGACACGAAGGCGCCGGGCTGGGTGCGTCGCGCGCCGCGGATCGACATTGGCGGAAGCTCGCGGCGCATGAGCATCCGAGCCATCCAGCGCATCCTCGGGCTGCTGTTGATGGTGTTCAGCCTCACGATGCTGCCGCCGGTCGGCGTGTCGCTTTACTACTCCGATGGCAGCTGGCCGGCGTTCATCGCTGCCTTTGCGTGGCTCACGGGAGTGGGAGCCCTGGTGTGGTGGCCGGCAAGGCACGATCGCCGCGATCTTCGCCTGCGGGACGGCTTTGTGGTCGTGACTCTGTTCTGGACCGTGCTCGGCCTCGCGGGGGCACTGCCGCTGTTCATTTCTCCGCAGCCGGAAATAGGCGTCACCGACGCGATCTTCGAGTCCGTGTCCGGATTGACGACCACTGGCGCCACGGTGCTGGCGGGGCTGGATTCGCTGCCGCGCTCGATCCTCTACTATCGCCAGCAGCTGCAGTGGCTCGGCGGCATGGGCATCGTGATCCTGGCCGTGGCATTGCTGCCGATGCTGGGCGTCGGGGGCATGTCGCTGTACCGCGCCGAGATGCCTGGTCCGGTCAAGGACGCGAAGCTCACGCCGCGCATCACCCAGACGGCACGCATGCTCTGGATCGTGTACGTGGCGATCACCGCGGCCTGCGCGGTCGGCTACCTGCTCGCAGGGATGTCGGCGTTCGACGCGATCGGCCATGCCTTCGCGACGGTCGCAATTGGCGGCTTCTCGCATTACGACGCCAATATCGGCCAGTTCGACAGCCGCGCGGTCGAGCTGGTCGCAGTGCTGTTCATGCTGATCGGTGCGATGAACTTCGGGCTGCACTTCACGGCCTGGCGCAGCGGGCGCTTCGGCGCCTACTGGCGTGACCCGGAATGCTCGGCCTTCCTGCGCCTGATGCTCGGCTTGAGCGCGCTCACCCTCGTGTACCTTCTGCTCGCCGGCGACTACGACGACACGCTGCTGCTCGCTGCCGACGGCATCTTCCAGGCGGTCTCGGTCGCAACCACGACGGGTTTCACCACCTCCCACTACCACCACTGGCCGGCAGGGCTGCCGGTCCTGCTGCTGTTCGCGTCGTTCGTCGGAGGTTGCGCCGGCTCGACCGCGGGCGGCCTGAAAGTGGTGCGCTGCCTGCTGCTCGTGAAGCAGGGACGTCGCGAGATCGTGCGGCTCGTGCACCCGGCGGCCGAGATCCCGGTGCAGCTCGGCGGCCGCGCCGTACCGGCGCGCGTGGTCGACGCGGTATGGGGCTTCTTCGCGGTGTACGTCGGTGTTTTCGTGGTGCTGATGCTGGCGATGATGGCGAGCGGCCTCGATCAGGTCACGGCGTTCGCCGCGGTGGCGGCAACCATCAACAACCTCGGCCCGGGACTCGGCGACGTGGCACTCAACTACGCCTCGATCGGCGTCGTGGCCAAGTGGGTGTGCGTGCTTGCGATGCTGCTTGGCCGGCTCGAGATCTTCACGCTCCTGCTGCTGTTCACCGTCACTTTCTGGCGCAAGTGAGCGTGGCCCGCGCAGCTCCGCCCGGCCGGGCAGGATGGCCGCAGAGCCGGTAAACTCCGGCCCTTTCCCGAGCCCACGGTTCCCCATGGCACGACGCAAGCGTTCGGCCAGTTCGCGCAGGCGCCTGCAGCACGGCTTTGTCGTGCTCGGCCTGCTGCTCGCGCTGGCGGCGCTGGTGATGCTCGTGGTGCTGAACCACCGCGTGACGAAGGAGTTCGAGGGGCGGCGCTGGACCCTGCCGGCACGCGTGTATGCACAGCCGGCCGATCTGTACGTGGGGCGGCAGCTGTCCGCGGCTCGCATGGCTGCGGAGCTCGACGGCCTGGGCTACATGTCACTCGAGAAGCCGGATCGGCCCGGGACCTACCGCCGCAAGGGCAACGAGCTGCGGGTGCACGTGCGCGAGTTCCGCTTTCCGGACGAGAAGCAGGCGGCGCGCGAGCTGCGACTGTCCTTCGCAGGCAACGCGATCACCAGGATCCGGGATGCGAGCGGCACGGACGTGCCCGTCGTGCGCCTGGATCCGCTGCTGATCGGCAGCATCTTCCCGATTCACGGCGAGGACCGCATCGTCGTCGCTCCCGAGGAGGTCCCGGCGCTGCTGCCCGCGGCACTGATCGCGGTCGAGGATCGCAAGTTCGAGTCGCACCATGGTGTCAATCCGCTCGCCATCCTGCGCGCCGCATTCGTCAACGTTCGTGCGGGCCAGATCGAGCAGGGTGGCAGCACGCTCACGCAGCAGCTGGTAAAGAGCTACTTCCTAGACAGCCGGCGCACTCTGCGCCGCAAGGCAGAGGAAGCCGTGATGGCCGTGATTCTCGATGCGCGTTTCGAGAAGGCGGACATCATGAACGCCTACATCAACGAGATTTACCTGGGACAGGAGGGCCGTCGCGCGGTCCACGGCTTCGGCCTGGCGAGCCAGTTCTACTTCGGCAAGCCGCTAGCGGAACTCGACCTGCCGGAGATCGCGATGCTCGTGGCGGTGGTGCGCGGGCCTTCGTACTACGACCCGCGGCGCCATCCCCAGCGCACGCTGGATCGCCGCAACCTCGTGCTGCGCGTGCTCGCCGAGCAGGGGGTGGTCGGTCCAGAGGAGGCCGAGCGCGCCGGCAAGGAGCCGCTCGGGGTAGTCGAGGCTGGCGGACGGACGGGCGGTTACTACCCGGCGTTCCTCGACCTCGTGCGTCGGCAGCTGCGACGCGACTACAACGAGGCTGATCTCACCGAGGCGGGTCTCACGGTGTTCAGCACGCTCGATCCGCTGATTCAGCGCGCGGCCGAGTCCTCCCTTCAGGAAGAGCTCCAGCGACTCGACGAGTCGAAGCGCAAGGCGGCGCACGGTCTCGAGGGCGTGGTGATCGTGACGACGCCGCAGACGGGCGAAGTCGTGGCGCTGGTCGGCGGCCGGCGCTCCGGCTTCGACGGATTCAATCGCGCGCTGGATGCAAAGCGTCCCATCGGCTCGCTCGCCAAGCCGATGGTCTACCTCGCCGCGCTCGAGACCGGCCGCTACACGCCGGCGTCCGTGGTCGAGGATTCGCCTGTGGACCTCAAGCTTCCAAACGGCGACCGCTGGCGGCCCGAAAACTTCGACAAACAGGTGCGGGGCGGGGTGACCCTGGTTCGCGCGCTCACGCAGTCGCTGAACCTCGCGACGGTCAACCTCGGACTCGACGTGGGTCTCGGTCGCGTGGCCTCGGCATTCGAGCAACTGGGGCTGGCCGAGGCGCCGCCCGAGCTGCCGTCCATGATGCTGGGCGCCACGAACCTCACTCCGATCGACGTCGCGCAGATGTACAACACGCTCGCCAACGGTGGATTCCGTGCGCCGTTGCGTGCGGTACGCGCGGTCCTCGGCGAGGATGGCACGCCACTCAAGGCGCCGCAGCTAGAGGTATCGGAGGCAGTGTCTCCCGAGGCGATCTATGCGCTGGACCGCATGCTGACCGAGGTGATGGAGCGAGGCACGGGCCGGGTGGCCAAGAACCAGTTGCCCGAAGGGCTCGTGGTGGCTGGCAAGACCGGGACTTCGAACGACTATCGCGACAGCTGGTTCGCAGGCTTTTCCGGCGCGCACCTGATCGTCTCGTGGGTGGGTCACGACGACAACAGTCCAACGGGCCTGACCGGGACGACGGGCGGCCTCGCGGTCTGGACGCGGTTGATGTCGACGATTCCCACTTCGTCGTTCGAACCGCTGCAGCCGGAAGCAGTCGACCTGCGCTGGATCGACTATTTCTCGGGCCAGGAGACCTCCCCGTACTGCAACGGCTCGGCCGTCAGCATGCCGTTCGCGCCGGGCACGTTGCTCGAATCGAGCGAGACCTGTCCACCGGGCACGGATCCGTCCCTGCTCGAGGAACTGCTGGGCATTGGTCCGGACGACGGCACCGACGCGCCCCCGGTCGGACAGGAGCCGGCGCCAGCACATTCGGAGATTCCCTGACCTGCCGAGGCGGGTTAGGCTTGCCACGTGATTCGCTGGCTTTTATTTGCAGCGCTGCTCGCGCTCTCGGCCTGCTCGGTCGCTCCGTTCAAGACGGGGTCGGCCACCACCAGCACCGCTCGCCAGCCGGCGCCGACGACCGGGTCCGGTCCGGAGATCAAGCCCACTACGGGCGAAACAGTCATCGAGCCCGAACCAGAGCAGGTGATCGAGGAACCGGCGCCCGCCGTCGTGGAACCGCCTGCCCCGCGCCCCCGCCCGAAGCGGCCGCCCGCGACGCTCTCGCCTGCCAGTGAGGCGCTCGTCGCGCAGGCACGAGCCCAGCGGAAGAAGGGCGACCTGCCGGGTGCGTCGGTGGCGCTCGACCGCGCGATGCGCATCGAGCCAAACAACCCGCTGCTGTGGATCGAGATGGGCCAGCTGCGCATGGACCAGCGCAACTATCCGCAAGCCGAGAACATGGGCCGGAAGGCGCTGGCAATGTCGGTCGGAGATGACGCGACGCAGTCGCAGGCGTGGGAGCTGATCGCGCAGTCGCTGCGTGCGCGCGGACGGAACACCGAAGCTGCCGAGGCGATGCAGAAGGCCCGCGCAGCGGCACCCCGCTGAACCGATCGCCGAGTTAGGCCAGCCCGGGCGCTGTGCACCCCAGCGACTTGCGGGGATGTGCAGGTGCTCGCTGCGCCGCCAGGCCGCCCCGGAAGCCGAATGAACAAGAAGGCCAGTAACCGCATCTTGGTGGGGGCTTTGAGCCGGAGACACGTCGGCGGACCCGCGCTCGATGCCAATCCGACGGCCGGCAATAGGCTTAAGAAATCGGATATGAAACCCACAAGCGTGGCCTTTTCTGATACAAAGCGACGTTAATTTCCCATCTCGACTGCAAGAAGGTGGTCTATCTCGGGAGTCTTTCGATGGAAAGAGCGAAACCCGGACAACTTCCTTGTCAAAATCGATTCTTGCTCTAAATCCGCGATCTGGTGGGTTTTTTAGCGACATTTTTGGAAATTTCATGTCATGATTGGATTGTTGCAGAGAGTTTCTAGAGCGAATGTGGAGGTTGGTGGCGAGCGCATCGCCGCCATCGGCCCGGGTCTCCTTGTCCTCATTGCGGTGGAACCCACGGACACTCCGGCCGAGGCCGATCGCCTGGTTGACCGGCTGTTGCGCTATCGGGTCTTTGAGGACGGGGAGGGGCGCATGAACCTGAGCCTGCTCGAGACCGGTGGCGAGCTCCTGCTGGTGCCGCAGTTCACTCTCGCAGCCGATACCGCCCGCGGGCTGCGGCCAAGCTTCACGGGGGCTGCGCCACCCGAGCTTGGGCACCAGCTCTTCGACCACGCGGTCACCGTGGCTCGCGCCAGGATCGGTGAGCGCGTCACCGAAGGCCGTTTCGGTGCCTGCATGCAGGTATCACTCACCAACGACGGCCCGGTGACGCTCTGGCTTCAGGTGAAAGCGACCTCTGTCGCAAGCTAGCCCGACCGATTGGCGTATCATTGCCCGCCCTTCCCGACGGTCCGCGGAGATCATCCATGGGTATTGGCTTTCGAGAATTGCTCATCATCCTGGTGATCGCGCTGATCCTGTTTGGCGCGAAGAAGCTGCGTAACGTAGGCTCGGACCTTGGCGCCGCCGTGCGCGGCTTCAAGAAAGCCGTGAACGATGGCGACGACGAACAGACGCGCAAGCTGGACGACCTGACCGGAAAGGACGCCGATTTCCAGGAACGCTCCGGCTCCAGCAAGTCGGACAGCAAGCCCGCCGCCTGACCGAGCGATGTTCGAGGTCGGCTTCACCGAGATCGTGCTGATCCTCGGGATCGCCCTGCTGGTGCTGGGCCCCGAGCGCCTGCCGAAACTGGCCGCGGACCTTGGACGCTGGGCCGGCCGGGCACGTGCAATGGCCCGGCAGCTGAAGACCCAGCTCGAGCAGGAGGTCCATTACGACCCGCTGCGCGACCCTCCTAAGCCTGCGCAGACTCAGAGTCCGTCGGCACAGCCTCCCGCCAGCCCCGCGCAGAATGCCGGCCCGCCGGATGAGACCGATGCGTCAAAGTCCGCGTGAGCCCGAGTCGCTCGCCGAAGGCACCCTGATCTCGCACCTCCTGGAGCTGCGGTCGCGGCTGCTGAAGGCCGTGGTTGCGGTTGCCATCGTTTTCATCCCGCTCGCCTTTTTCTCAAACCGGCTCTTCACGTTGATCGCGAGGCCGCTCATCGAAAAGCTGCCCACGGGCACGTCGATCATCGCGACCAGCGTGGTCTCGCCGTTCATGACCCCGCTGAAGCTGTCGCTGTTCACGGCGCTGTTTGCAGCGATGCCCTATGTGCTCTATCAGCTCTGGGCATTCGTCGCGCCGGGCCTGTACCGGCACGAGAAGCGGTTTGCGATGCCGCTGTTCCTTACGAGCGTGGTGCTGTTCTACGTGGGCGTGGCCTTCGCCTATTTCGTCGTCTTCCCGCTGATGTTCGGGTTCCTCACGGCGACCGCGCCGGAGGGCGTGCGCATGATGACCGACATGGCGAGCTACCTGGACTTCGCGCTGTTGCTGTTCTTCGCCTTCGGTATCGCCTTCGAGATGCCGGTCGCGACGGTACTGCTGGTGGCTTCCGGCCTCGTGTCGGTCGAAAAGCTGCGCAAGAACCGCGGCTACGTGCTGCTCGGCATCTTCGTGGTTGCTGCCTTCCTCACGCCCCCGGATGCGATCTCGCAGTCCTTCATGGCCGTGCCGATGTACGTGCTCTACGAGCTCGGCATCCTGCTCGCCGTGTTCCTCGACCGGCGACGCGAACGCGATAGCACACAGCAACCCGCGACGCCGCCGGGCGACTGACCCGCACGGCCCGCGACCCTTCGTTTCCTTGCGCTCGCACCGCAATATCGCGGAGACTTGCGGCCCTCGCGCGCTGCCGCGCAAACAACTGAAATAGAAGCCAAATCCAATGTCCAGCACCGTACTGCCCGCGGTCACGCGGGAGACTTGGCTCGGCCACCCGAAAGGCCTGTTCCTGCTGTTCGCCACCGAGATGTGGGAACGCTTCAGCTATTACGGCATGCGCGCGCTGCTCGTGCTGTCGCTGGTCGCGGGCGTCGAGGCCGCCAACCCCGGCTTCGGCTGGTCGCAGTCCGAGGCACTCAAGCTCTACGGCCTGTTCACGGGGTTCGTTTATTTCACGCCGCTGATCGGAGGGTGGCTCGCCGACAACTACCTCGGTCAGCGCAAGTCCGTGATCATCGGTGGCCTCGTGATGGCCGCCGGCCAGTTCACGCTCGCCAGTGCCATCCCCGGCAACCTGCAGCTGTTCTACATCGGCCTCGTGCTGCTCGTGATCGGCAACGGATTCTTCAAGCCGAACATTTCGACGATGGTGGGCGACCTGTACCCGGAAGGCGATGCGCGCCGCGACGGCGCCTTCACCATCTTCTACATGGGCATCAACGCGGGCGCGTTCCTCGCGCCGCTGGTGTGCTCGACCTTGGGCGAGGACCCGACCTACGGCTGGCGCGCTGGTTACTTCGCAGCAGGCGTCGGCATGATCATCTCTGTGATCATCCAGCTGGCGCTGGCCCGGCGTTACCTCGGTGACATCG
>Ga0075347_1000061_pt1 | contig 12465 bp, 8 predicted proteins | sample RushSE_CattailNL_5_FD_120084 | JGI IMG/M metagenome (GOLD analysis project Ga0075347, IMG submission 120084) | Natural and restored wetland microbial communities from the San Francisco Bay, California, USA, that impact long-term carbon... | ecosystem: Environmental > Terrestrial > Soil > Wetlands...
GGGGGTCAGCAGCTCGTCGATCAGGATCAACCGGTCGCCGACCAAGCCGAACTCGAACTTGGTATCCGCGATGATGATACCCTTCGTCTCGGCGTAGGCCGCGCCTTTGCGGTAGATCTCCAGGGTCAGATCGCGCGCGCGCTCGGCCAGTTCCGGGCCGACGCGCTTCTTTGCTTCTTCAAAATCGATGTTGATGTCGTGAGTGCCGATCTCTTCCTTGGTGGCCGGGGTGAAAATGGGCTCCGGCAGCCGGTCGGATTCCGTGAGGCCGGCCGGGAGCCTGATCCCGCAGATCTCTCCGGACTGCTTGTAGGAGCTCCACCCGGAACCGGAGATGTAGCCCCGCGCCACGCATTCGATCGGCAGCGGTTGGGCCTTCCGGACCAGCAAACTGCGGCCTTTCAAAACTGACGCATAGGGCCGGCAGCTCTTCGGGTACTCGTCCACGTTGTCGGTGACCACGTGGTTGGCGACGATCGGTTTCATCAGCTCGAACCAGAAAAGTGAAATCCGGGTCAGGATGACCCCCTTGTCGGGAATGGGTTCGGTCATGACGACGTCGAAGGCCGAGATGCGGTCGGTGGCCACCATCAGGAGGTGTTCCCCGAGATCGTACATGTCGCGCACCTTGCCTCGTTTCAAGAGCGTAAGGCCTGGAAAATCCGTTTGACTGAGCGGCTGATTCATTGCAGCGGTCCTCTTTTCGATTCAAATTGAATCCCGGTGTCGGGAAAAACGATCAGCGTTCGCGGGCAACGGAGCCGAGGTACTGCTTCACGGCCTTGAGCGTTTTTGCATCGGGGTCGATGAACTCGATGCCGACCTCATACACGCCTTTATCGGTCGAGCGCACATGGACGGGCCGACCCTTCAGGTCCACCACCCGGTCCTCCAGTCCGATGCTCAGGATCACCGTGTGCTCTGCGGCGATAGGGAAATGCGTTTCCAGCAGGATGCCGGACTCGGAGAGATTCAACGTCCGGCCCATGCCTTGTTTTACGGTTTTTCGGTCCTCATCCAGACAGATATAGGACAGGTTGAGGGAGTTGATTCGTCGATGCTTTCGGTTTTCATCTTTTTTCATGAGACGACGGTTCTCCTGTCCAGCCGCCGGCAGATCAGAGAATGCCGGATTTGCGAACGCTGTTGATAGTTACCAGGGTTGTCGCCGAGATGCAAGCCGCCAGGTGCTCGATGATGTTGCGCAGAGTGGGCGAAAGCCTCCGGTGTTCGCTTTCGATCTTTTTGGAATCCACTGAGGCCAGTTTTAAATCGGCGGATGAAAAAACTGCGGCCTCGTAGGGCTCGTGGCCGATGGTCAAAAAGGGAATGTGGCCGAAGAAATCCCCCTTCTCGAGACGGGCCAGCGGCAGGTAGCCGGTGGGCGTGTTGCGTGCCACCACCACGTCTCCTTCACGGATGCTGAACAGCCTTTCTTCGTTCTGGCCTTCCTTGATGGCTATCTTTTTGTCCAGAAGCGATTCCATGAAGGAGGCGTCGCGAGCATGCGCCTGGGCGGCGATGGAAGTCACGCCGCGCAGTCGGTTGTTCAGGCTCTTGATCAGGTTTTTGAAATCGGCCGACAGATTGGCCACCTCGCCGGCCAGCAACTGAGAGTCCAGCATGCCGAGTTGGATGTTGCCGGCAGCCACGACGGTGGTGCTGCGCACATTATCTCCCATCAGGAAGGAGGCCACGCTGCCCAAAAAGGCGCCGTCGCCGACTCGCAGCAGCTTGATCGGCCCGTTGGGCGTGGTCTTGATGATCTCGGCAACGCCTTCGAGAATCACCCAGATCCAGTTGCCATGGGAGCCCTCCCGGACAATCTCATCGCCGTCGTAGAAGCTCTCCTCATCCACCACGAAGGCATAGTCGACGAGCGGCCCCTTGATGAGAGGCGGCTGTTCGGACTTCGGCGCCGGCGGTTCGGCCGCCCGGGACTCATCCACGACCGGTGGTGCCGACGGCTCTATTTTGGGAATCTTGCCCTCATCGAGGAGCCGCAGGCCGTCCAGGATGATTTCCATCCGCCCTTTTTTGATGACCCGCTCGCCGGCAACCGCTTCCCGGGTAAACTCGAAGCGACCCTCGGTCCAGCCGAAGAGCGAGAACAAAGCCTCCAGGCCCGCCAAGGCCCCGTTGGCGGCATTGATCGGGTTTCCCTTTTCGATGAGGATCACGCCGGGTTCCGTCGCGTGGGCGTTGAAGATTCGCAACGTCCCGGTGGCCGAACTGCTTCCGATCAGCTGGAGAAGTTCCCCAAAGTTCAAAAAACTCAGTCTGCCCGAAAAATCGATGTCTGAAGGCATGAATTCAGCTAGAAATTAAGTTCCTGTTGCAGCGAGCGCAAAACCAACCGGAGGCATTCCTGCAGGGTCTTGCCGACCCCCATCCCGCTGAGCGCAGCCGCCGGAAAGGCCGGGGCTTTCAACTGCCGATTCAGCTCCGTGGACATCTGCTCAACCGTCATCAGGGAAATCCCGGCATCGGCCAGATCCCGCTTGTTGAACTGTAAGACCAACGGGACCTTGAAGACGCTCAGGTTGTAATCCCGAAGGTTCTGCTGCAGGTCTTTCAAGGCCAGCATGTTCTGTTCCCGCCGAACCTCCAGCGAGTCCGCTACGAACACGATACCGTCCGCCCCCCTCAAGACCAGCTTGCGCGTGGATGAGTAGCGAACCTGCCCCGGCACGGTGTAGAGTTGGACCCGCACGTCGCACCCCTTGAGCTTGCCCAGCTCCAGGGGCAGAAAATCGAAAAACAGGGTGCGGTCGCCCTCGGTGTCGATCGATATCATCTCCCCTTTGACATGCTGGGTGAACGTCCTGTGGATATATTCGAGATTGGTGGTCTTGCCGCAGCGCGCGGGCCCGTAATAAACGATCTTGCACTCGATCTGACGTTTTTTGAGATTGACTACCGCCATGTCATCCGTCCCGCAGCGCGCCCCACCGTCGACGGCCGTTGCCGTTCCGTTTTCGGCCAATTCCCCGCCGATTCTAATCCCTTATCATATCACAAGGTTTGATCACCGCAAAGGGAAATCCTGTTGTCTGAATTCTGTTGACAATCGGGTGGTTTATGTTATCGACAAGACCTTCTACCAACTTCGGCTGAAACAGGATATTTCTTGAGTCAACATCAACTTCAGAGAAGCGGAGGTAACCCATGGATAAGAAAGTAACAGTGATCGGTGCAGGAAACGTCGGCGCCACTGCCGCCCAGCGTCTGGCGGAGAAAGAGCTTTGTGACGTGGTCCTCGTGGACATCATCGAGGGCGTGCCCCAGGGCAAGGCGCTGGACCTGACCCAGGCCGCCCCGATTGAAAAACACGACGCCCATCTGGTCGGAGCGAACGCCTATGACGCCACCGCCGGGTCCGACATCGTCATCATCACGGCAGGCATTCCGCGCAAGCCGGGCATGAGCCGCGACGACCTGCTGACCACCAACGCGGGCATCGTCAAGAAGGTGACCCAAGAGGTGGCCGGCCGCTCCCCCCGGGCGGTTCTGATCATCGTCAGCAACCCGCTCGATGCCATGTGCCACGTGGCCTTCGACGCCAGCAAGTTCCCCAAGCAGCGCGTCATCGGCATGGCCGGCGTGCTCGACTCGGCCCGTTTTCGCGCCTTCATCGCCATGGAATTGAAGGTCTCGGTCGAAAACACCCACGCGTTCGTGTTGGGCGGCCACGGCGACACGATGGTGCCCCTGCCGCGCTACTCGAGTGTCGCCGGCATCCCCATCACGGAACTCATGACCCCGGAACGCATCGAGGCCCTGGTGCAGCGCACCCGCACCGGCGGGGCGGAAATCGTGAGCCTGCTCAAGACCGGCAGCGCCTTTTACGCCCCGGCCTCGGCCGCGGTGGAGATGGCGGAGTCCATCCTCAAGGACAAGAAAAAAGTTCTGCCCTGCGCAGCCTATCTCGAGGGCGAGTACGGCATCCGCGACCTGTTCATCGGCGTGCCGGTGAAGCTCGGTGCCAAGGGCGTCGAACAGGTGCTGGAGATCAAGCTGACCGCCGAAGAAAACGCGGCCTTGCAGAAATCCGCGGCAGCGGTCCAAGAGTTGAAAAGCGCCATGGCCAAGCTGAAATACTAGCTTCAAGCTTCGAGCTTCGAGCTCAGGCTTGCCTTGATCGCCTCGGCCAGTTTTCGATTGAAACCGGGCAGCGCGCCCAGCTCATCGAGCGTGGCTGCCCGGACGGCTTCAAAGCTGCCGAAACGATCGATCAGCTGCGCCTTGCGGGCCTTGCCGATCCCGGGGACCGTGTCCAGGGCCGAAGCCAGGGTCGACGCGCGGCGCCGCCGACGGTGGAAGGTGACGGCGTGGCGGTGCGCTTCGTCCCGCACGCGCTGCAGGAAAAGCAGCAAGTCGCCCTCCCGTCCGAAATGGACCGGGTTCGACCGTCCCGGCAGAAAAATTTTGTCGTGCACTTCTCCCCGGTCCGGGTCTTTTTTCGCGATTCCGATGACGCCCATCCGACCCTCGATCTGCAAATCCCTAACTACGGCCAGCGCCGCCCCCAGCTGCCCCTTGCCGCCGTCCACCATCAGCAGGTCGGGAAACGGCTCCGATGCCTGCCCTTTTCCCAGCCGGCGGCGCAGAATCTCGGACATGGACGCGTAATCGTCCGGGACGGCGACTCCCGTGATGCGGTACCGGCGGTAGGCGGAGGGCTCCGGACGGCCGTCGACGAACACCACCACGGCGGCCACGGGGTCGGACCCCATGAGGGTCGAGTTGTCGACGCACTCGATGCGCTGCGGGCAGCGGGTAAGGTTCAGGCGCCGTTGCAGCCGCGGCAGCAGGTCGGCGCCGTTGGAACGCCGAAGCAAAAGGGCCTCGAGCTCCGTGCGGGCGTTGTGCAGCGCCATCTCCAGCAACCGGGCCTTTTCACCGCGCTCCGGCCGGCGGATCCGCACCTTCCGGCCTTTCTGGGCGGCCAGCCATTCCTCGATCCACTGTGCGTCCTCGAGCGCGTGCGACACGAACAGCTCCCCGGGCACGAAGGCGCGTCCTTCGTAAAACTGGCGGATGAACACCCCCAGCATCTCATCTTCCGCGGCCATGGTCTCGGGGAAACCGAAGTGGCGGGTGCCCGCGAGAAAACCGCCGCGCACTTCCAGGTGGGTGATGACCGCGGCGCCGTCGGATGACACCGCCGCGAAGACGTCCCGGTCCAGGAAATCGGTGGTCACCGCCACTTGTTTCTCGGTCGTCCGCTGCAGCGCAAACAGCTTGTCTCTCAGGCGGGCCGCCTTTTCATACTCTTGAGCGGCGGCGGCGGCCTCCATGTCCCCACGGATCTTGCCCATTAACTCCTGGGTGCGGCCCTTCAAAAAGAGAATCGCTTCCTGGACCTGCTCGCGATAAACCTCCCGCGGGACATCCCGGCAGCAGGGGGCCAGACAGCCGTTCAGCTGGCAGTGCAGGCAGGGCCGCGTCCGGGTGCGGAATTCGCTCGCTTTGCATTTGCGCAGCTTGAAGGTCCGGTTGAGCACCTTGAGCGTTTCGCGCACGGCATGCGCCGAGGCGAAGGGCCCGAAATAGAGGGCATCGTCCTCGCCGATCTTCCGCACGACGGTGAACCGGGCATAGTCCTCCTGCAGGTCCAGCCGCAAGGAGGGGTAGCGCTTGTCGTCCTTGAGCACCACGTTGAAGCGCGGCCGGTGGCGCTTGATAAGGTTCGACTCCAGGATGAGGGCTTCTTTTTCGGTGCGGGTGAGGATGATTTCAATGTCGGCAATCCGGCCCACCAGCGCATCGATTTTGGAATCGGCATGCACAGACGTCTTGAAATAGGCCGCCAGCCGCTTGCGAAGGCTGCGGGCCTTGCCGACATAAAGGACCCGGCCGTCGGTCCCCTTCATCAGGTAGACACCGGGTTCGGAAGGGGCCTCCGCGGCTTTTTGGGCGGGGTCGCCGGCCGGTGGCGGCTGAGGTGTCAAGCGAACGTTCATGTTTCGAGCACGACCAACCGTTGCAGCCGTTTGACCTGGTCCCGCAGGTCGGCGGCACGCTCGAAATCAAGCTCCTTGGCGGCCAGGCGCATCTGCTTTTCAAGCCGGCGGATCTCGGCCTCGACGTCTTCCAGCGAGCCGTACTCGGCGAGCTCCTCGGCCACCCGGTCGACCGGGGACGAGGGCTGACCGCCAGCGAAATCGAAGGCCCCGGTGATGGCTTTGTGGACGGATTCCGGCGTGATACCGTGGGCGATGTTGTAGGCCTGCTGGATCTTGCGGCGCCGCCCGGTTTCGTCGATGGCCTGCTGCATCGAGCGCGTGACGGTGTCGGCGTAGAAAATGACCATGCCGCCGGCGTTGCGCGCCGCCCGGCCGCAGGTTTGGATGAGCGATCGGGCCGATCGCAGAAACCCTTCCTTGTCGGCGTCCAGGATGGCCACCAACGACACCTCGGGGATGTCGAGGCCCTCGCGCAGCAAATTGATGCCCACCAGCACGTCGAAGTGGCCGATCCTCAAATCGCGAATAATGTCCATGCGCTCCAGGGTGGTGATGTCCGAATGCAGGTAGCGGACCTTGAGCCCGAGATCCGAGTAGTACTCGGTGAGGTCCTCCGCCATGCGTTTGGTGAGCGTGGTGACCAGCACCCGTTCGCGGCGCTGCTGGCGTTTGCGGATTTCGTCGTGCAGGTCGTCGACCTGGTGGCGCGCACTGCGGATCTCCATCACGGGGTCGATCAGTCCCGTCGGGCGCACGATGAGTTCGACGACGGAATCCCCGGCCATTTTCAGTTCGTAGTCGGCCGGGGTGGCGGAAACGAAGACCGTCTGATTGAAGCGGGCCTGGGACTCCTCGAATGTCAGCGGCCGGTTGTCCAGGGCCGAAGGCAGCCGGAAGCCGTACTCCACCAGGGTTTCCTTGCGCGAGCGGTCCCCGCGGTACATGCCCTGGAGCTGGGGCACGGCGATGTGGCTCTCGTCGATGAACAGCAGGAAATCTTTCGGAAAGTAATCGAGCAGGGTCGGCGGCGGCTCACCGGGACGGCGGCCGGTCAGATGCCGCGAGTAGTTTTCGATGCCGTTGCAATATCCCAGCTCCTGGATCATCTCCAGGTCGAAATGCGTGCGCTCCTCGATCCGCTGCGCCTCCAGGAGCTTCCCCCCGTCGCGGAAGAAATCGATGCGGCTGCCCAGCTCCGTGCGGATGGTCTGAATGGCCTTCTGCTGGGTGGTCTTCTGCGTGACGTAGTGGCTGGCCGGAAAAATCACGCCGCGCGTCAGCCGGCGCAGGACCGTGTTGCGCAGGGCGTCGATCTCGGCGATCCCCTCCACCGTGTCCCCGAAAAAATCCACCCGGATCGCCCGGTCCTCCTCGTAGGCCGGAAAGATCTCGACCCGGTCCCCCCGCACCCGGAAGGTCCCCCGGAAAAAATCGTGGTCTTTGCGTTCGTAGTGCATGGCCACGAGATCGGCCAGCAGCCGTTCGCGGCCGAATTCGGCTTCGGCCTCGATCTCCACCCGCATTGAGAGGTAGTCCTCCGGCGCCCCCAGGCCGTAGATGCAGGACACGCTCGCCACCACCAGCACGTCGCGCCGCGACAGGACGGAGCGCGTGGCGGAGTGGCGCAGCTTGTCGATCATGTCGTTGATGGAGGAGTCCTTGGCGATGTAGGTGTCCGAAGACGGGATGTAGGCCTCCGGCTGGTAGTAATCGTAGTAGCTGACGAAATACTCCACGGCGTTGTCGGGCAACAACCGGCGGAACTCACTGTAGAGCTGAGCCGCCAGCGTCTTGTTGGGGGCGATGACGAGCGTCGGGCGGTTCAAGCGTGCGATGACGTGCGCCATGGTGAAGGTCTTGCCGGAGCCGGTGACCCCGAGAAGGACATTGTGCTTCCTGCCGGCGAGCAACTGCCGGTGCAGCGTTTCGATGGCGGCGGGCTGGTCGCCGGCCGGCTCGAACTCGGCCTTCAGGTCAAAGGCGCTCATGGGCCCCCGTCCCGGTCGAGCGGCCGGCGCTCAATCAGTGCGGTGGCCATGGCGCCGATCCCCTCGCCGCGTCCGACCATCCCACATCCCTCGGTGGTCGTGGCCTTCAGGTTGAGGGCTTGCGGGGAGGCCATCGCCATGGCCTGCATGATGCGGGTCATCATCTCGCGACGGAAAGGCATTATTTTGGGCGCTTCGGCGAGGACGACCGCATCGACGTTGACGACCCGGTACCCATTGGCGTTGAGCAGGGCGCAGGTCTTGTTTAGGAGCGCGAGGCTGGAAACCCCCTTGTAGGCGGGATCGGTGTCCGGGTAGTGAATGCCGATGTCGCCCAGCCCACAGGCCCCGAGAAGAGCGTCGCAAATGGCATGCACCAGCACATCCGCGTCGGAATGCCCAAGGAGACCCTTTTCGTGGGGGATCCTGACGCCGCCCAGAATGAGGTCACGGCCTTCGACCAATCGGTGAAAATCATAACCGATGCCCGTTCTAAAACCCGGATCCGTCATCACGATCTCCTCTAACGATGGTTGTTTAAAAAATAGCACAGCCGGCACACGCGGTAAACATGCGAGAAAAACCGCTAAACTCCCCACAACGCATCACGCAGACCGGAAGTGCGCTCGATGCGGCGGTGGATGGCGGTCGTGAGCACGTCCCGGCTGCCGACGAGCGTGATTCTTTTCCGCGCCCGGGTGAGAGCCGTGTAGACCAATTCACGGGAGAGAACCGGTGAATCCTTGGCCGGTAGAATCAGCAGCACATCTTCGAACTCGGACCCCTGGCTTTTGTGCACCGTCATGGCGTAGACCGTTTCGTGCGCGGGCAGACGGTAGGGCAGGAACCGCCGCAATCCCCCGGCCGCATCCGGGAAAAAGACCGCCAGACCTTCGGACGCCTCTGCGGGATCACGCAGGGTGATGCCGATGTCGCCGTTGAAAAGCCCCAGGCTGTAGTCGTTTTGCGTGATCAGCACGGGCCGGCCGGAATACCAGGGGCTGCCGCTGCGCGGGTTGATCCGGACCCGGCCCTGGCGCACCAACATGCGCTCCACCAGCCGGTTGACCGCCGCAACTCCGCTGACACCGTCCCGGTGGGCGCACAGCACCTTGAACCGGCCGAGCAGCTGCAACATCGCGTCAGGGCCGCCCTCCGTGCGATACGCTGCGTAGCCCTCCGCCATGCGCTGTTCCAACTCGGCGATTGCATTGGAGCCTGACTGCGATTCCAACCAAGCGACCGTCCCTTCCCCGGTCCTTGACAAAATCTCTGTCGCACGAAGGCTGTCGCCTTGGTTGACCGCCCGGCTGATCTCTCCAATGGCGCTGCCGGCGGCAAACCGGTGGCTAGTCTGCAGCTCTACGATGCAGTCCTGCAGCAGGCGGCCCTCGGTCGCCGGCGGGAGCGCTTGGCCGGTCACGCGGCGGAGCAACTCGCCGAACTCTGGCGAGAACCCCGGCCGGCGCGATCGGCCGCAAATGTCGCCCAGAACCGACCCGGCCTCCACCGACGCCAGCTGGTCCCGATCACCGATCAGCACCAGTCGGGCCGCCCCGGGCAGAGCGTCCACCAGCTTGGCCATGAGCGCCAGATCGACCATGGACACCTCGTCGACGATCATCAGATCGACCGGCAACGGGTTCTCGGCGTTGTGATGAAACATGGGGGTGCCGGCCACAGGTTTGAGCAGGCGATGCAAGGTGTAGACCTCCCAGCCGGGCGCGGGGCCGCCGGCGGTTGCCGGCGACGCCCGCTCCGGGCGAGGCCGCAGGGATTCCTTGAGCCGGGCGGCGGCTTTGCCCGTGGGCGCGGCCAGGAGCACGCGTGTCGGACGCCCTTGGTTTAGTTCTTCCCACACCGCCAGGATCTTGGCCACGGTCGTTGTCTTGCCGGTTCCCGGCCCGCCGGTGATCACGGCAAAGCGCTTCAGCAGGGATACGGCCACGGCCACCTGCTGCCAGTCGGTCCCCGTCCCGCAGCGGCCGGCGAATTGACGCCGGATGGCCGTTTTCAGACACCCGGTGTCCATATCCCCCGGCGGGGAGCCTGCGCGCGCCAGTATGCGCTCCGCCAGTCGGCGTTCATATTCCCAGTAGCGGTGGAGATAGAGCCGGTTGCCCTCGTCCAGCACCAGGGGACGGCGCTCGCCCGGCCGGCCGACCGCCGGGCAGCCGAGCAGCGCTGCGACCCAGCGGTCCGCGGGCGGGCACGGCAACCCTGTTTGCGATCCGGCGACGGGTTTTCCCGCGCAGGCATTGAGATCCAGGCACACATCTCCGTTTCCGGTGACGCGGCTCACCAGCGCCGCCGCCAGGAAAAGCGCGTGGGAGTCCGCTCCACCGAAGCGGCCGATGAACCGGGCGAAGTGCAGGTCGAGGGCTGAAAACAGCCCGCTTTCAATCAGATCAGGCATAGTCCGGTATCAGCGCCTCTCCCAACGCGTGAACAAGACGGGGTTCGGGTCGATCGCGGAAAAGCCCGTATTCAGGTCCCCGGCCGCAGTCGACCCCGCGCAGGAAAACATAGCACACCCCGCCGAAATCCCGGGCATAATCATAACCGGGGACCCGGAGCCGGAGGTACTGGTGCAGCGCCAGCGTGTAAATGTGGTACTGCAGATCGTAGAAATGCTCGCGCATGACGCCGTGAAGCCGGTTGCAGTGGTAATCTTCCAGTTTAGCGCCCAGGCGATTCGACTTCCAGTCAATCAGGTAGTAGCGACCGCCGTGCGTGAACACCAGGTCGATGAACCCTTTCATGAAACCCCTTGTCGGCGCGAAGTGCAGACGCTCGACGCCTGCGGCGGCCGGGGGCCCTGCGACGACCGGCGGCGTCCTGTGACGCGCAAACACGGCCTCCAGGACCGCCGGCGTCACCCGGTTGAGAGGAAAGTAAAACTCCATCTCGGTGATGCGCCGGTCACGGCTCACTTCCGCCAACCGTACCGGGGAGGCGCCGTCGAACACCGGCACTGCGAGAACACCGGCGATCATGCTGCAGACCGGGTCCACCCAGGACGGGTCGAACCCGAACTCCTTGATTTTTGCATCGACGAGCGACCGGGGCTCCGGGCTTGCGAAATCAAGCGTTTCAAAAATCGAGTGAAAAAACGTGCCGGCCCGAGCCCCCGGCGGGAAATCAACAATTCCGGCGGCAGCCGCGGGTCGAGGATCCTCCGGCGGAGGCTCTCCCCCCGGCATCCAAAGGCCGGCATCATGGTCCGGTGTGTCGACGCCGGCAGCCGACGCCAGGGCGGAGTAGCTGGTCAGGGACCAGGTGGAATCGATGCTGCCGCGAAACTCCCGACAGGTTAACTGGCGGGAGGGCCGGCCGGCATTTGCAACCCTTGTTGCCGGCTGCTCCGGCAGGGGCCGGATCACGATCGTCCCGTCCGAGGCGGCGGCGAGTCCGTCCAGGCGACTCCGCACCTCGTCGTCCCCCAAGGCTTTGAATTCGGCCCGCAGCCGCGAGGCCCAGTCGCTGTCGTCGTTTTCATCTTCCGGGCCTGAGCGCAGCAGGTAGGCCGGCGCCGATGTCTCGGCGGTGCTGATCCGGCCCCAGGCCAGATAGCACCGTTTCTTAGCACGGGTCACCGCCACGTAGAGCATTCTCAGGTTTTCGGCCAGCATCTCGTTTTGGGCGCGGATCCGGTTGGGAGAATCCTTGTCGCCGCTGAGGTCGGCGGTCAGCCGGTCGTCGTTTGCGGGGTCGTGGAAAAAAACATCTCCGGCTCTCAAAGAGGACCCCGACCAGGCGAACGGACAAAACACCACCGGGTATTCCAGTCCCTTGCTGCGATGGACCGTGACGATCTTGACCGCGAGCTCATCGCTTTCCAGGCGCAACTGGGTTTCCTCGGCTCGCTGCGCGTCAGGGTCGACGTTGCGGCCGAGCCATGTCACCAGTCCGGCCACTCCGAGGTTTTCATCTCCGGCGGCGCGGTGCACGAGCTCGGCCAGGTGCAGAAGGTTGGTCAAGCGCCGTTCCCCGTCCGGCAGCGAGAGCAGGCGCTGCTTCACCCCCTCGCCTGCCAGGAACCGCCGGAACATGAATGTGAACCCCCGTTCACTCCAGAGCCGGAAATACTCCCAATGCCTGCGTATCCGTTGCTCCCATGCATCCCCGGACCGGTCCTCGGAGGCGATGTCGCCGGCCGAAACGCCCAGCAGATGGGTGGCCAGCGCGGATTTCAATTTGGACGAGCTCTGGGGTTCGGCGATGCTGGACAGTACGGCCAGCAGTTCGTACGCCTCGGTCGAATCAAACACGTTGGCCGTGCTGTAAACGACCGAGGGCACACCGGCCTCCGAGAGGTGATCCTTCATCAAAGCGGCCTGGCTGTTGGTCCGCACGAGCACGGCGATGTCGCCGGTCGGAACCGCTGCAGGCCCGGTGGAGGTGAGCCGCTGGATTTCCGTGGTCACGGCCCGTGCGATCAGCGCCTGCGCCTCCGGCTTGGTCATGACCTTGCCGTCGTCGCGGTGCCGCCGGGAATCCAGGTACCA
>Ga0075347_1000062_pt1 | contig 12449 bp, 15 predicted proteins | sample RushSE_CattailNL_5_FD_120084 | JGI IMG/M metagenome (GOLD analysis project Ga0075347, IMG submission 120084) | Natural and restored wetland microbial communities from the San Francisco Bay, California, USA, that impact long-term carbon... | ecosystem: Environmental > Terrestrial > Soil >...
AAGGAGAAATACCGAGCACAAAATGAAGTAGATAGGCCCGCTTTTGTGGGCCTATTTTTTTAAAACAAAGGGAAATTATGCCAAGCAACAAAGATTTAAAAAATGAAATCCAACTAATTTCAGAGAAATTAGAATTGGAAATTGACACCAATGGTTTGAATAATCGTCAATTGGTTGAAACTTTATCAGATTTAAAAGCCAAGGAACGGGATATGGAACTTGAAACCCAGGCCGATTCTGCTGCAGCCAAGGAACCCGAAGCCAAGGAACCCGAAGCCAAGGAACCCGAAGCCAAAGAACCCGAAGCCAAAGAACCCGAAGCCAAAGAACCCGAAGCCAAGGAACCCGAAGCCAAGGAACCCGAAGCCAAGGAACCCGAAGCCAAGGAACCCGAAGCCAAAGAACCCGAAGCCAAGGAACTAAAAAAAGCTTTGAAAATTTATGTTAAAAAGGGAAAAGCTATTACAACCAAGCGCGGAATTTTATCTGATGGCGATGAAATAAAAGAATCCGACATACATAATGGTGAAAAGGAACTGGAAAGACTTCTAAAATCTGGGTATTTAGAAAAAAAATAAAAAATGGGTTTACGGGATATAATTTCAGCGGATACCAAGGCAATATTGGAAGATGATTCCCTTGGTTTTGGTTGGACTATATCCTTGACTGACCCAGATGGAACCACATCTTCATTTATAGGCTATTCAACAGATATTTCCCAAATTATCGATCCAGATACAGGTACAATTGTTAGTGGAAGATTGGCTTCCGTAAGTATTTTTATTAAATCAATCATTGATGCTGGTTTAGAAATTCCCTATGGAATATCTGATTCTTCCAAAAAACCATGGGTTGTTGATTTTAACGACATAAATGGAAACCCTTATAAATTTAAAGTTTCACAGTCCAATCCAGATCGTGCAATGGGAGTTGTCGTTTTAATTTTGGAATCTTATGCCACCTCTAATTGATTCACTTATAGACAAACAGGACGGATTTGAAATCATTCGTGATCAAATCGCCTCAATTTTGGCTATCGAAATTCAAAATCAAATGGTTTTAGCAACAGCTGGTGGCAAGGATCCCTTAGATTGGGAATTAAGAATATTCACTGAAAGGTCGAATCCTTTTGAACAATTTAGACAAGGTAACGATAACAAAACACCCATAATAAACGTTTGGTTTGACAATAGTAATTTTGATCAAAAAAAAGGAAATACTGTTGGACGACAAAACAGCGAATCCATTTTTAATATTGATTGTTATGGTTACGGAGAATCAACCGAATCCGGAAGCGGACATAATCCAGGTGACAAAGAAGCATCTTTGGAAGCCCAAAAGGCTTTAAGACTTGTAAGAAACATTCTGATGGCTTCTGAATACACCTATCTTGCTTTAAGGGGAACAGTGTGGCAAAGATGGATTCAATCAATTCAGACCTTTCAACCACCATCTGAAGGCCGGTCAGTAGAACAAATTGTTGGTGCTCGATTAGCTTTAAGAGTAAGTTTTAACGAATTTTCCCCACAGGTGACCCCACAAATTTTAGATTTATTATCAGTGAACATTAACAGAGCAGAAGACGGGCAAATTCTCGTTAATGCAGATTATGATTATACATAGGAGAACAAACCATGACTATTTCAAGCGCAGTTGATGCATCCGCAGTCGCAAGAGTTTTAGGTATTGCCACAAATTTTAAAAATTTGCGTGCTGGAAATATCAATAATTTACCACAAAGAGTTGCCTTAGTTGGTCAGGGTGCAACGGCATCAAGTTATTCTACAACAAAAAAACAAGTTTTCAGTGCGCTTGAAGTTGGTCAAACTTATGGTTTTGGCAGCCCTTTGCATTTGGCCGCATTACAACTTTTGCCTCTAAATGGGGATGGAATTGGATCAATTCCCCTTACTATTTACCCTCTTGAAGATGATGGTTCTGGGGTGGCTTCTGACGGTGATATCACACCAGGGGGAAGCCCAACGGAAAATGCAAATTATCAAGTAAAAGTTAACAATATTCTTTCGGAAGCTTTCACAATTTCAGTTGGAGATACCGTTGCAGATATCTGTACAGCAATGACCGAAGCAATTAATGCTATTGTCGAAATGCCGATTATTGCAGTTGACGGAGCAACGCTTGTGACATTTACATCAAAATGGAAAGGTGCATCAGCTAACGATATTTATATTGAAATAGTTGGTTCAACAACTTCGGGGAATACATTCGCAATTACTCAGGCTAACAGCGGCGCAACTAATCCGGATGTTGATGATGCATTGAATCAAATTGGTGATGTGTGGGAAACAATGATTTTAAATTGCATGGAAATTGCGGATACAGCATCCCTAACAAAGTACAACACATTTGGCGAAGGCCGATGGGGTGCCCTAGTCCGAAAACCTTTGGTTGTTTTTACAGGCAATACGGAAACGACCGTTGCACTAGCAACTGCCGTGAGTTCAGCACGTACAACAGACCGAATAAATTCACAATTAGTGGCTCCAGGTTCTAATGATCTTCCATTTGTGGTTGCGGCAAGGCAATTGGCAAGAATCGTTGTTGTAGCCAACAATAATCCCCCAGCCGATTACGGAAGTCAAGACGCGTCAGGATTGACCCCAGGTCTTGATTCTTTACAGTGGTTATACAATCAACGTGATGCCGCCCTAAAGGCAGGATCATCCACTATTGAAGTAAAGGATGGGGTGATCAATATTTCTGATGTAGTGACCTTTTACGCGCCATCTGGAGATCCTTTACCGGCATATCGATACGTTGTTGATATCGTTAAAATTCAAAACATCATTTTTAATCTCAATTTGAGATTTGCAACAGCAGAATGGGATGGAGCACCATTAATTCCAGATGACCAACCAACTACAAATCCAACAGCAAAGAAGCCTAAAAATGCAAAGGCAGTTGCAGCTGAAATGATTGATGGGCTTGCTCTTGCGGCAATTATATCCGACCCGGAAACCGCAAAAGCATCTATTCAATCAGGGATAAACGGAAGTAATCCAAAAAGGTTGGATCTATCAATGACAGTTCAATTAAGTGGCAATTCAAACATCATTTCAATTGATTTAAATTTTGGTTTTTATTTTGGAACTGCCCCAGTGGTAGCATAAAGGAGCAATGAATTATGACAGCAATCGGTGGAAGCATTGAAAGCATCACTTTGTCAGGTAGAAATTTTGCCGTGGCAGCTGATGCAGAAGCTCAAAGAAAATTGGGTGGTTTTGAAAATGAAATTCAAGCAAATGGGGATGGTACAGCCAGGATTATAAAAACCCGGGTTCCATTATCTATTGATGGATTGACTCTTGAAACTGATGATGATAGAGGCGATCAAGAATTTTTGCAGGAACTAGCAAACGGCAATGATTTTTTTCCAATTGATATCACCTTTGCATCAGGTGCAATATATCAAGGGAGTGCTCAAATTGTTGGTGAAATGCAGACAAGCAGTCAAAATGCAACAACGGCGGTTTCTTTGATGGGACCTGGAATTTTGACCAAGCAATAAGAAGATTTAGGGCTGAAAACTTTCGTGCCGTGCGGGGTGCCCTTACCCCACCTATTTAGTTAGGAGCACGGCATTTTTTAAAATAAAGGGCAATAAAAATGGACTCAAAAATAGATTTAGAAACAGCCTCGAATGAGTTTGACAGATGGTCAGAATCTATGGATTTAGACCTAGATACTGATGAAATGGATTCTGAGGATCTGGCCGCGTTCAAAAAGCAAAAAAACAGAATTATAAAAGCCTTAATGAAGGGAAGCCTTGTTATAAATGATAATGGCGAGGCAGAATATACACCTTCTAACCCAAATTCCAGGCATAAAGAAACAATTGTTTTTCACGAAAGAACGGGTGCATCATTAATGGCCATGGATGGAAAAAAGAAAAACCATGATGTCGCCAAAACTTACGCGGTGCTTGCTGAAATGTGTAAAATTCCCCCTAGTGCTTTTGCTGGTTTGGTTGGTTTTGATGTCAAATTATGTGAAGCACTTTTTGCGCTTTTAATGGATTAGTCCGGAGCGGAGTAATTCGCAATGGAAATGAAGAAAAATTAAAAAACGGTATAAATAATTTTTATGTTATTTATACTGAAATGCTTCTTCAAATTACAAGGGATTACTCAGGACTGCCTGATGTTAGAACGCTCAAAGCGCATGAGATAGCCTTTTTTTATGAAGGATTGAAGGAAGAACTTAAAGAGCATACGAAAGGTAAATAATCATGTCGGGCCGTTTTTCAGTTGAAGCAGTTTTCAAAGCAGTTGATAAAATAACAGCACCCATTTCCCGTATGCAAAACAGGGTCACAAAAATGACCCGTTCAATGAATAGTGGCCTAAAAACTGTCAACCGTACCATAGATAAAACCATCAGTGGAATAAAAAGTGCTTCATTCACTGCCCTAAAATTTGGTGCCGTTGGGATTGGAGCAGTAACGGCGGCAGTGGGATTTATGGTGAAGGAGTTTTCCAAGGTTGAAAATGCCGTTGCGGCTTTTACACCTCTTTTAAAGGGTGCGAAAAAAGCAAAAGAATTAGTTGATGCATTGAACAAAACAGCCGCGACAACCCCATTTCAATTTGAAACATTATCATCAGCAGCAAAACAATTATTGCCCGTAATGAGGGGCGGAATATCCCAAGTTATTAAAACAATTAGGATGTTAGGTGATACAGCCGGGGGTAATGCTCAAAAACTCGATTCAATCACAAGGGGATTTACTAAAGCCATGTTAAAAGGCAAAGTTGATATGGAATCTTTGAATATGATTGCAGAAGCAGGGGTCCCAATATTTGGTGACTTGGCCGCAGTAATGGGGACTAAAGTAAATGCGGGGTTTTTTAAGATGATTTCTGCTGGTAAGGTGACAACATCAGCTTTGACTAAAGCTTTTGAAAGGATGACTCAAAAGGGAGGAATATTTTTCAGGGGTATGGAAATAGCTTCTGAAACATTGAGTGGTAAATGGTCAACCCTAAAGGATAATGTATCCTTAACCGCTGCAGCTTTTGGAAGTGTATTTGAATCGCCATTGAAAAAACTAATGAATAGAGTCATTGAGGTTGCTGGGAGAATTAGAGATTGGGCCGAAGCAAATAAGGAAATGCTTAAATTAAAATTTGCTGAAATGATGGAAAAAATAGTTTCAAAAATTCGAGTTTTTATTGACTATATAAAGGAACTGCACAAAGAAAAATCCTTCCTCGAAAGATTCAAGGAAGTTTTTCAAAAAATTGAAAGCGTGATTTCATTTTTAGTAAAACATAAAACTGGAATTCTTGCATTGGTAAGTTCACTTGTTGCATTAAGTGTCATTTTGAAAGTAGTTGCTGGAATATTAACTGTAATAAATATTATATCAGCCGCAAATCCGTATGTGCTAATTGCTCTTGGCGTGATAGCATTAATTTCTGCAATTGTATCCTTAATAAAATATTGGGAAAAATTAAATAAATGGGTTAAAATAGCAGTCATTTCTTTCGGAGTTCTTATGGGTCCAATTGGTTGGCTTATACTTGCCGCTGGAACTCTTATTAAAAATTGGGATCCAGTAATGAGATTTTTTAAAAAATTGTGGAGCATGATAAAAAAAGTCGCTAGTTTTACTGGTGATAAATTATCAGGCATATTAAAATTTATTCCAAAAATTGGTTTACAAAATCCTGAATTTGACCCAATGAAAAATGAATCTAAAAAGGAAAATCCAAAACCTCAAGTAGTTTCCCCCCAGGAAAGAACTGCCCGAAGCATAGAAGAAAAGCGAACAACCAGCACTTCTGAGGTTACAATCAAAGACGAAACTGGCCGAGCTCAAGTTACCAAGGGCAATTTTGGTCCTGGGTTATTTTTACAGCCATCAGGGGCTTTTTAATGCCTTGGAATGATCGAATAAAAGAGGCGGCATATACTTCCCCAAGTGGTACAAGGATCACATTTAATTATGAAGATGTGAGTAAATCAATCGAAAAGAAAACTTCCGCTTTTGAATTTCCGGACGCGAATGGAACCTATATCCAGGATTTAGGGCATACCGGGAGAAGATACCCCTTCCGCGCTATTTTTTGGGGCGATAATTATGACCTTGAATTAAATATTTTTGAAAATTTATTATTAGAAACCGGGCAGGGCGTGTTTGAACACCCAATTTATGGAACTATTGATGTCGTACCGTTTGGAGAAATAACCCGGAGAGATGATCTTAAAACAGCTTCTAATCAAGGTATAATTGAAGTCACCTTTTTTGAAACGATTGGGATCGTATATCCAATTTCACAAACCGAACCATCTAATGAAGTTTTAAATGCAGTTTTAGAATTTAATAATGCTGTTGCCAACGAATTCAACGAAAAAACGGATCTTGATACAACTGTTGAACAAAGCTTTTTTAAATCGAGATACCAAGCTGTTTTGGATTCAGCAAAAACAAATTTACAAAGTATTGCCGATACCGAAAAGGAAGTTGAAAAACAATTCAATTCAATTGTAGATTCCATTAATGGTGGCATTGATATTTTAGTTCGTGATCCATTAACCTTGGCATTCCAAACCAGCATTTTTATACAGTCCCCGGCAAGGGCGGCAACCGCAATTATAGATAGGTTAACGGCATATGGAAATTTGATTGATGAACTAATTACTGGCGATGATGCTGTTTTAAGTCAAGGTTATAATTCAGTTAATTCAAATATTTTCCATAACAATGATTTATTTGCCATGTCCTATATTACAGGATCAATCATTTCATCTATAAATACAGAATTCAATTTAAAAACTGATGCAATATCGGCAGCTGAAACCATCATATCACAATTTGATAGTGTTGTTGCATGGAGGGATTTAAATTATACATCACTTTCTGAAATAGACACTGGAGAAGCTTACCAAAAATTACAAGAGGCAGTTGCTATTTTAGCCGGTTATTTAGTCCAATTATCTTTTTTCTTAAAACAGGAAAGAAACATTGTGATCGATCGACCAAGATCAATTATTGACCTGGTCGCTGAATTATATGGTGAAGTCGATGAACAACTAGATTTTTTCATTAATTCTAATGATTTGACCGGTAGTGAAATCATAGAATTGCCGGCCGGAAGAAAAATTGTTTATTATGTATAAAACGATTTTAGGCGATACTTTTGAGAAGATTTCCCGAAAATCATATGGTGTCGAGACTGAGGCAACACGAATAAAATCAGCAAATCCAGGGGTTTCCGAACCTCTTGTTGCTGGAATAAATTTAACAATCCCGAAAATACAAAGCTTTCCTCAAGATCGTTTAAGTACAACGGACTCGAATAATGATAATGAAGTTTCATTAATTTTGGAAGGTGAACAATTTAAGTATTGGGATAATCTTGAAATTTCAAGGTCGTTAGATGCAATGGATATTGTAAATTTTTCAGCCCCATTCGAATCTGAAAGGGAAGATTTTAAGGTTAAATTCAAACCTTTATCATATAAAGACACGTCAATTTTGGTTGGTGGTATACCCCTATTTACTGGAACTATGATTTCAGTTTTGCCATCTTTGGAACCTACACAAAAAAAAATCAATATCGGGTGTTATTCCTTACCTGGTGTTTTATATGATTGCACTGCCTCAAGTTCTTCATTCCCAATCGAATTCAATAAACAAGGTCTTATTGAGATTTCCCAAAGCTTATGTGATCCCTTCGGTATTGATGTTCAATTTGATAGTGACCAGGGAGCAATATTTGATCGGGTAGCGTGCAAACCATCACAAAATATTATGGATTTCCTATCTGATCTAGCAAAGCAAAGGGGGCTGTTAATTTCGGCGACTGAGGAAGGAAAATTAAAATTTTATGAACCAATTTCAGATGGAACCCCTGTTGCAGTATTATCACAAGGATCAAGTCCATTGATAAATGTAAATCCTCCTATAATTGATTCGCAAAAATATTATAGTCAAATCACTGGAATTGAAAGCACAAAAACAGGTTCAAAGGGCTCAAAATATACCGTCAAAAATAGTTTTTTGGATAAGGTACGACCATTAACATTTATGGTTCAAAGTACAACCAAGGCCGATGTCAAAAAAGCAGTTGATGCAAAAATTGGCCGAATGTTTGCAAATGTAATTTCATACGAAATTGAGGTTTCGACATGGAGGGATCGATCTGGAAAATTATGGAAGCCGAATACACTGATCGATTTAATTGCACCTGATGCGATGGTTTATGAAAACTATACCTTTTTAATTAGATCGGTGAAATTTTCTAGATCATCAAGAGAAGAAACCGCACAATTAACATTAACCCTTCCGGGCGCGTTTAATGGATCCATTCCAACGAGGTTGCCATGGGAATAATAGCGAAAGTTTTATCTTTTACTAGGCTAAAAAAAGGCAATGATAATGTTTCTGATGTTAAAGCGGATCCCGGAGGCGGTGCCAATCTTACAGGTGAACATTTTAGTAGTCCTGGGGATGATTCATTTCCACTAGAAAGCGATTTAGTTTTTTTAGTTGATACCCTTGGTAATGGAAATATAAATGCCGTTGGATATCTTGATCCTTTAAATCAGCCTAAAGCAAATTTAGGTGAAAAAAGAATTTATGCAAGGAAAAGTGATGGTTCAATTGCTTGTGAAATTTGGCTTAAAAACGATGGCTCGATTGTTGTTAATAATGGATTCGGAAAGATTACCATGGAATCATCTGGGGATATTAATTTGAATGGTGCAATTATTGATACTAATGGTAAAATAACGGCCCCTAAAATAGAGGCTGAAACTTCCTTAAAAGTTGCATCTTCAGAATTATTGGGTCATGTTCATGGAGGGGTTTCCCCAGGATCATCATCAACATTGCCATTAATTTAAAAACAGTAAAAGTTAACATGTGGGGAAAAAATGACAAAACAGGATGAATTGGAAGGCAGAGTGATTCGAATCGAAGCAAAAACAGAAAGAACCGAACAGGATATTCAAAAGATCTTTAAATCTTTGGAAAAATTACCATTCTGGATTTTAGGAAGCATGTCAATTCCAACTCTTGGAATTGCTTATCAGATCATAACAAATTTAGCTAGTAAATAAAAATGTGTGCGATGAAAAACCAAAATGGCGACGTTTTACTTTATCAAACAAATGATAATGGTGAAATAAACGTCAAAAATGGTATCATTGAGATGTCCGGGGGATTAGAAACTTCGGCATATTTATCTTTGTTTGGAGGGAATGAAGACGATAATGGCCAAAAAGATAACCCCTATAATTGGTGGGGTAATATTGGAGAAACCGAAACTGAAAAACAATATCGAAGTAAATTACAAAATCTGATTCAAAGCTTGCCTCCAACCTCTAAAAACCTGGTAAGATTAGAAGAAGCTGCTTTGAGCGATTTAAATTGGATGTTAATAAAAGGGGTGGCCACAGATATTTCTGTTTTTGCTTCAATTCCTAGCGTTAACAAGGTTAATTTAAGTATTTTAATAACAACTGAAAGTGGAAAAGAAGATTTTAAATTTGAAACCAATTGGAAAGCATCGGCCTAATGGCACTTGATAATCAAACCACACAAGAAATTAATAATATAATCATTTCCCAGCTTGAATCTTCATTGGGTCAGACTATACCAATTTTGCCAAAAGCTTTTATTAGGGTTTTGTCTAAGGTTTTGGGGGGCGTTTTTGTAATTCTTTATAAATATGGTGGTTGGATGTTTTTGCAAATATTTGTCAAAACGGCAAGTATTAATGAAACCGTGATAAATGGAATTACCGTAGCACCTCTAATTGCCTGGGGAAGATTAATTGGTGTTGGTGACCCGGTGAAAGCAACAAATGCTGAACTTGAAATTCAAATTACAGTTGAAAATCAGGTTGGAACTTTACAATCAAATTCCCAATTAGTTAATTCAGATAATGGCGTAACTTATATCACAATTGGCGATGTGCTATTGAATGCCCCAACCGTTACTGCAACCATTAAAGCCGTATCTGATCAAAGCGATGGAGGCGGCGCCGGTTCAATTGGCAATCTTGAGATAGGGGATACAGTAACCTTTGCAAACCCTTTACCAAATGTTTCCCGCGATACCGTTGTAACAAGTCAATTAGTCACGGCTTCTGACGCTGAAACACCCGATGAATACAGGCAACGAGTTATCGACCGATTTCAAAAAAGGCCCCAAGGGGGGGCTTATGCAGATTATGAAATTTGGGGTGAAGAACCTGTTGGGATTATTAATGTTTACCCTTACACGGGCTCACCTGGGATTGTCAACGTTTATGCAGAAGCTACGCCAGAGAGTTCTGGCGATCCAGATGGATATCCGACAACAGCACAATTGCAGGAAGTTTCTGATTCCATAGAATTTGATTTAAATGGATTAGCAAGCAGAAGGCCCGCAAATTCTTTTGTGAACGTTCTTTCTATAACGAGGGTACAATTTAATATCGAAATATTTGGATTAAATGTTGATGATGAGGCGACGGTAAAATCAAACATCCAAGCAGGATTGGAAGAATATTTTTTGAATGCGGAACCCTATATTCCAGGACTTTCCATTCTCCCTAGAAAAGATATTATTACCAGTGCTGGAGTTGCCAGCGTTATAATTGATATCGTTTCAAGTGCAGGTGGTGTTTTTAGTTCAGTACAAATAACCAAGGACGGCGATACTATTCCATCAACCATTTATGCCTTGGATGAAGGCGAAAAAGCGAAAGTTGGAACAATAACTTATGCATAAAAATCCAATATTATCAACATTAAAAAGTATTTTTTAGGTAAATAATTATGACTACATGGAATCAGGAAAATTTTACTTCAAAGCCGTGGCTTTTTTCTCAGGTTAGAAGCGGGGATACTTTTCTAGGTGGTTCAATAGCCTCTTATGAAGAAGATACGATAAGATTCGCCGGACTTTCTAATTTAAAATTCTACGGCACAAATACCAATAATTGCATTTTGCCTGCATCATCTAAAGTTCACGATGTTAGCTCTGTAAAAGCATCTTATGAAGATATCGACCCAAAAGATCCATCAAAAGGGAAAAGACAAGTTCAATTTAAAGGCAAAAGAGAACATACACCGATGAACCTTCGAGAGCGCGATGAGATTCTTTCTGATGACAACCTAAAAGACAGACTGTTTTTTCTTCGTTATAAAAAAGAAATAATTGAATCAAGGGCTAGGATGAAAAAGTTCCCTATACCTCCAAAGCTGGTTAGATAATGACTACTTTTTATGCAGATTTTGACCTTACCACAGGGGCTAATGATGGGTCAAGTGCCTCAGATGCGTTCCAGTCTGAGCAAGATATTTATGATGCCATGTTTGCAGGATCTGTTGTTGGCAGTGACCTTGTAATTTGTTGCAATACAGATACACTTGGGTCCACTCCTACGATTGCTAAAAATATCGATCCAGTGAATCCGGTAATTTTTGAAGGCAGAAATTCATCATTTGTCGACGATGGCACCAGGGCAGTCGTTGATTGTGGATCTAGCTATAATGCTCTGTTATGTACTGCAACATCAGGTGGAATTATTTATAAAAATTTCGAGTTTAAAAACAGCTCTGGAAATATGTTTGATGAGAGTGCGGGCTCATTAGCGAATCTTGAATTTATTAATTGCATTTTCACGAACGCCGGAAATAATATTTTTGACCAATTGGATAATATAAAGGTTAGTAATTGTTATATATCTGGAACAACAGGTCGTGATTTCAGCGTATGTATAGGGGTTCAGATAGATAATTCATTCTTCATATCGGGCTATGCCTGCTTATTCCAGTGTCAAAGATACTGCATTACTAATACCATAGTACATGACTATTCTATTGGTGACTGGAATACGGATGCGTTAGCTGTGAAAGTGAATGTCATTTATGATACAATGAGCTTACATGGAGTATACGCAAACAACCTTCAAAATTTTAATGTAAGTGTGCGGTTAACAAATATGACGGGTAACGGGATAACCTGTCCCAGTAGCTCAGACGGGTCTTCTTACTCTGGATGTTTCTTTTATAATCCGAGCGGTACAGATTTAGCAGGCGCAGATTTGGGCAATTTACGAGATTTAGGGAACAATCGATTAACTGGAGATAACACAAGCGATGGATACGTTAACCTTGTCGCCCATGATTTTAGAGTTATTATAGGCGGGGAAGGTGTAGGGGTCTTAACGCCAGCTGGACTTGAGGAAGAAACTACTAACATTTTTGCCTTGACGGCAGGAATACCCCCTGAATACGCCGCCTCCGGTGGAGGATTACTATACCACCCAGGCATGTCCGGTGGCATGAGAGGATAAAATGAGAACACCAATTATTGCAGGAAGTACCGATCAATCGATAGATATTTTTATTCCAGTTTCGACAAGCGGGGATGGTCTTACCGGCCTTGCTTTTGATACCTCTGGTCTTACCTGTTATTATCGAATAGGCCC
>Ga0075347_1000065_pt1 | contig 12037 bp, 7 predicted proteins | sample RushSE_CattailNL_5_FD_120084 | JGI IMG/M metagenome (GOLD analysis project Ga0075347, IMG submission 120084) | Natural and restored wetland microbial communities from the San Francisco Bay, California, USA, that impact long-term carbon... | ecosystem: Environmental > Terrestrial > Soil > Wetlands...
GCCCATTGAATGTCCAGAACGCTGCTGGCATCGAACCGGTCCTCGCCGACCACCAGTTCCACTTGGCCGCCGTAGTATTGAACGATCTTGGCCACCAGCAGGCTGGGACGGGCGTGGAAGCCGAGCTTTTGAGGCACCCCCACGCGGATGGAGCTACGTTCGATGTTCTCGTTGAGGATCGTCCGCGAGTGGTCTCGACCCAGCGCCAGGAAATGACAAACATAGTAAAGACCGTAGTTGATGGTGCAGTCTAAAAGTTGTTCCGGGTTGATGAGTGCGCACAGCTGGTCGTGCACCTTCTTGTAGGTGTTTTTATATCCCGCCTCGAACAGGTGCCGTTCGTAAAAATGCAGCAGCCGACCGACCATCTGCAACAGGTGAAACACGACGGAGAAAAAGCCTCTCAACTGCTTGAGTTTGCGGTTTCCAAACCGGAAGCCGCCATGGATGACGTAGGTGTCGAAGGAGGACTGCAGGTTGTGGACCAGCATTTCATATCGCCGCACCTCAACCTCATTCACCTTGTCGGGGACGATGCCTAAAATCTCCTGGAAGCTGTAACGCTCGTAGAACTTGATCTGGTCGAAGCTTTTTACGATGTTTAGAAACTCGCTGGCTATTTTGACGATGTTCTGCTTCTGCTGCCCCTTGTCCTCATCGTCGATGTCGTATTCCAGGAGATCGGTCGTCTGGATGCTGGGGAAATCGGTGGTCTGCAAACGATCTTCCGGAAGGCGGATGTTCAGCCGCTCCGCTTCGGCGATGACGACCGGTGCCATTTTTTTCAGACCGTTGTTGAGGAATTGAAGTGCGGCCTCCCCGTCGCGTTGAAAGTCGGAACTGTCCGGCAGGTCGTAGTAGAGCAGCCGGTTGGATATATGTTTCTGGAAATTCGAAGCGAGGGCGATGTGACGAATGGCGGCGGTCAGCTCTCGGAAGAAGTACCAGTTCTTGTTGTTCTTGGCGCCGTGGTAATCGAGGAAGTCTTCCAAGAGCGTGGAGGCCGACGCCAGCGTAGAGTAGAACTTCTGCGGGTAGCGGAACTCGGGGTGTTCCATGCCGAGGATGTAGAGGACGCACTTCAAATAATCGTGGGAGAAAATACCGACCTTTCCCGCAAAGCTTTCATCGGATGACGAGCGAGCCGATTCGGGGCTACCGTGCAGGGTCCGAGTCATGGGCAATCAATCCCAGGATGGGTTGGCGAAGGGGGAAGTACCGCGCGAAAGCCGGGGCCGGTCGGAGCCATCCGTAAGCCGAATTCTGTTCCCGCATCGGGTTGCCCCCCAGCGGGCGACGATCATTCATCTGTGGATGCCGGTTGCCCGGCATCTCGTGCGACCTACCCGGGGGCTTGGGCGGGCCACCCGCAAACGCCCCTCTATTTGGTCTTGCACCGGGTGGGGTTTACCGAGCTCCCCGGTCACCCGGGGAACTGGTGCGCTCTTACCGCACCTTTTCACCCTTACCGCTGAACGCCTCCCTGCTCGGGGCTGCATTCACCGGCGGTATGCTTTCTGTTGCACTTTCCTTCGTGTCGCCACGACTCCACGTTATGGAGCACCCTGCCCTGTGGTGTTCGGACTTTCCTCCGGCCCCGACAGGGTGTTAAAAAACCGCGTCTCCGGTCGTGATCCGGCGTTGCTCGGCGTTTGGCAATGCTCACATATCACTGAATATGCTGCGCTTCCCAAAGCACCGCGCGCCTGGGCTAACGGCCTGATACTTGTTTTTAAACACCCGGTAAAGTGCCGGCGATCGTCTGGATTACTCCGACCGGCCTTCTTCATCTTCCCAATAAATGATCCTCTCACAGTTCGGGCAATTCTTCAAGCGGTCGACCCGCTGCAGTTCATTGTACATCTGGGGCGGGATGTTCACGTTGCACCCGCGGCACACCGAGTCGCAGACGCAGACGATGGCGATCCCGTCGTTCTTTTTGGCCTTCACCCGCCGGTAAAGCGCCAATGCCTCCGGCGCGGCCTGGTCGGAAAGAAGAACGGCCTCGGCCTCCATCCGCTGAAGGGCGACCTGTGCCTCTTGCGCTTCCTGAAGCACGGACGCCTTCTCGCTTCGGATCCGTCCGGCCTGCGCTTTCACCCGCGCCTGGTGACCCTTGAGCTCCTCTTGGACGCTTTCGAGCTGCTCCATGCCGGCCAGGATTTCGTCTTCAATTTTTGACACGATCGCCCCGAGGTCTTCTATCTCTTTCAGCCCGGATTGATATTCCTTGTTGGTTTTGACGGATCGGAGCTTTTCTTGGCTTTTTAGGATCCGACCCTGGCTCATCTGCAGTTCCGAATCAAGCGTGCGGGACGTTTTCATCAGTTCCTGAATCCGGTTCTGGCAGTTTTCAACGGCGGCGGTGAATTCGTGGAGCCGGGCATCCAGTTCAGCCGTGATGCGGTCGACCTGGCTCAGGGTCTGTTTGATTTTCCGGATTTCAAGTTCCACGCCCTGAAGCTTGATCAGCACCTTGATCTGTTGACGAACCTCGTTGGCCATGACTTCATCCTGTCTCGTGGGGCAAGTTTATACGATCTGAAAGGGGTCTCTCTCGATCGAACACGCCTCCACCGGAATCGTTGCATGGCGGCGGTGCAGTGCACGCCGCAGCCGCTGCGCCACGGCGGCCGTCATCAGGTGTTCGGAGTGGAAATGACCGATGTCGATCGCGCCGCGCTGAGCGGCTTCGATTTCCCGGGCGTCGTGGTAGCGCAAGTCGCCGGTGATGAAAACGTCGGCCGGCGACGACAGAAAATGAGGCAAAAGGCTGCCGCCGCTTCCAGTCGACAGAGCCACTCGCTTCACGTACTGGGAGCCATCGCCGGCGATGCGGACGGTTTCAAGACCCAGGCGTCGTTTAACCTCTGCCGCCAATTCGCTTAAACGAATCCGCGCAGGAAGCACTCCCGACCGCCCGATGCCCGGGCCGGCTCGGGTGCCTGTTTCCTCACGGCCGACCAGCGGCTTCCGGCGTTGCACACCGAGGCGCTCTGCCAGCATATCGTTGAGTCCGTCGGCCGCTGCATCCAAGTTGGTATGCATCGCGTACACGGCCAAGCGGTGGCGAAGCGCCTTCTCGATGACCCCGCCCAAAGGGGTCCTGGTATCAATTTGCTTCAGCGGACGGAAAATGAGGGGGTGGTGGGTCACCAGCAACCCCACCCCTTTTCGGCAGGCTGCGGAAACCACATCGGGGCTCGGGTCGAGCGCAACCCACACCGACCCCACTTCACGACCGGGATCTCCCACCTGCAGCCCGACATTGTCCCATTCCTCCGCCAGATGCGGCGGAGCCATCTTTTCCAAAACCCGCAGAATATCCGCAAGGATAAGTGCCATGGCATCTGAATGACGTATCCGCGGCAGGCGGCGGTCCGGAGTCTCGCCCCGGGCGAAAAAAGGGCGCGGTTGAACACAACCCACGCCGCGCGTTCAATGCAGCCTTCAACTGCATGGATCTGCATTCAAATGAATCGATGGGCCCACCTGGGATCGAACCAGGGACCGACCGGTTATGAGCCGGTGGCTCTACCAGCTGAGCTATGGGCCCGTGGGATTCGGTTTGAGCTTATCTATCGGCCGGCCAAGCCTTTGTCAAGCGTACGGTCTGAATTGAGCGATGCGTTTCCTCGCTCAATTCAGGTTTCGATAAAATGTTTCAACTTGCGGCTGCGCGTGGGGTGCCGCAGCTTGCGAAGGGCCTTGGCTTCGATCTGCCGGATGCGTTCACGGGTGACGGCGAAATCCTGGCCCACTTCCTCCAGTGTGTGATCCGCCTTTTCGCCGATCCCGAATCGCATGCGCAGCACCTTTTCCTCCCGCGGCGTGAGGGTGGCCAGCACCTTGCGCGTCTGCTCGGCCAGGTTCATGCTGACGGCCGCCTCCGACGGGAGCATGAATTTCTTGTCTTCGATGAAATCCCCCAGGTGGCTGTCTTCTTCCTCCCCGATGGGGGTTTCCAGCGATATGGGTTCGCGGGCGATCTTGAGCACCTTGCGCACCTTCTCGAGGGGGATTTCCATTTTCTCGGCGATTTCTTCCGGACTGGGCTCGCGCCCCTGCTCCTGCACCAAATAGCGGGAGGTCCGGATGAGTTTGTTGATGGTCTCGATCATGTGCACCGGGATGCGGATCGTCCGTGCCTGATCGGCGATCGCTCGGGTGATGGCTTGGCGGATCCACCAGGTGGCGTAGGTGCTGAATTTGTAGCCGCGTCGGTACTCGAACTTGTCCACCGCCTTCATCAGCCCGATGTTGCCTTCCTGGATGAGGTCCAAGAACTGAAGCCCCCGATTGGTGTATTTCTTGGCGATACTGACCACCAGTCGCAGATTGGCCCGCGTGAGTTCGCTTTTAGCCAGCTTGGCTGTCAGCCGCCCCTCCTCCACGCTGGCCATGATGCGCTTCAGCGCGCGGCTGTTGGCGCACAACTCGTTTTCACGCCGCACATGTTGTTCGATGCCGTCCTTGATGTCCGCATAGGCTGCTGCCATTTCGTCTTTGGTGGACGTGCTGCGGCCAGAAGCCCACCTCAAAAACGCGGCTTTCGAACCTAAGTGGTTGCGAAGTTCCTTGACCGAAGCGCCGTACTTGTCCGCGGCGCGGGACAGCTTTTTTCCCGTCGACTCGAAAAACTCGATTTCTTTGAGGATTTTTATCTCAATGTCGTCGATGACATTCGCCTCCAGCCGCCAGTCCTTGATCAAGTCAAAAATCTCGGATATCAGCCGCTGCAGATTGCGTCTGGCTTTGCGCTGCTCCTCGGGGTCGCCGTCGGTCGCGAATGCCTTTTCACGGCAATCGCGGTTTTTGTGATGCAAATCTTTTATGTTGCCAATGGTTTCCAGAAATTTGTCGGTTTGAACGAGCTCGTCGTTGTATGTGTTGCCCTCGTCGATGTCGCGCAAAACATGTTTGGGTCTCAAGGCGCCATTGGCGATTTTTTCACCCAGTTCGATGATCGCCTCGACGCCCGTGGTTGCCTCCAGCAGCGCGCGCAGAACCTCCTGCTCACCGGCTTCGATCCGCTTGGCGATCTCCACCTCGCCCTCCCGGCTCAAAAGCGTGACCATGCCCATCTCGCGCAGGTACATCTTTACCGGGTCCGTCACCGAACCGTAATCGCCGGCATCCAGATCGTCGCCGACGGATTTGCTCTCAGCCGGCGCCTTTATCTTGACGACCTTCTTGTTTTGCTTCTCGTCCACCACCTCGATGCCGTTGTCGTCGAACAGCATAAGAGTCTCGTCGATCTGATCGGGAGAGAGCATGTCTTCCGGAAGCAATTCGTTGATCTCGTCATAGGTCAGATACCCCTGTTGTTTGCCTTTCAACAGGAGTTCTGCAATCGCCTTTTTGTCGACTTTTTTCTCGTGAGCCTTCTTGGGCGCTTCGACCTTGGCCGGCACCGCCTTGGGTTTCGGCGCCGGTTTTGCCTTGACCGAAGCTGGTTTTGCCTTGACCGGAGCGGGTTTTGCCTTGGCCGGAGAGGGTTTTGCCTTGGCCGGCGCCGGTTTTGCCTTGACCGGAGCGGGTTTCTTCTTCCCGGGAACGGCGCGCACGGCTTTTTGAGCGGTCTTCTTTTTTTGGGTCGTTTGTTTTGACATGTTGTAATGCCTCCCCGATCCTCAACACTCGCTATTTTTTGCGCAGCACGAACATTTTCTGTTTTTCGCGGCGTACGGCCATTTTTTGCTTTTCGCTCAACAGCCGCAGCACTTCGGGTTCATTCTGCTCGCGCTCGGCCGTCTCGATCGCTTTTTGAATAGACCGCCCGGCACCCTGCTTTTGGCGGGTTTCGACAAAACGCGCCAGCATACTTTTGCACCCCTTCAAGGTCCACGCCTCGTCGCCTATCGCCAGAAAGGCTGTGCATCGTTTGACCGGGCCGTCCTCCATCTGCTCCAACAACTCCGGGAGCTGATCCGTTGACTGCATGCGGAAGCGGATGACGGCCTCACCGGCCGCCTTCAACTCGTCGTGGGTGAAAAGCGCGAGGATGTTGGACGTCACGACCTCCGAAATGATCTCCGGAAACTGAAGCATCATGGAGATGATGCGCTGCTCCATTCGAACGGACGGTTCTATCGCCTCCGTGTCGCTTCGGCCGGCCGCCGAATCGGGCACCCCCCGCGTCGCGGATGCTGCCGCGGGCTCCCTCAGTTTAGCCAGAATTGCCGTTTCCGGCACACCGATCCGCTCCGAAAGCTGCTGGACATATAGTGCGCGGGCGACGCTGTCGTTGATCGCGGAAAGCGGCGCCTGCAGATCGGAAACAATGCGAATCTTGCCCTCGGTGCTCAGGCCGTGCTTGCGAACGGCGCTGTCCATCAGGAAACTGACGATACTTTTCTGATCCGTGCGCGCATATCGCCGAAATTCATCCGCACCTTGCTGGAAAACGAAGGAGTCCGGATCGTGCCCCTCGGGCAGCACCAGAATGTGGGTGTCTGCCTGATCCTCGCGAAACACGTCGCCGCGCCGGAAATCCACATGCTCTTTCCAGAAGATGTCGATACAGCGCTGCGCGGAGCGGATGCCGGCCTCATCGGAGTCATAGACCAGCACAAGATGCCCGGCGAACCGCGCCAGCGACCGAATGTGCTCCGGACTCAGCGCGGTTCCCAGCGTGGCGGCGGCGTTGAGAATCCCATGCTGGTGCAGGGCGATGAGATCCAGGTAGCCCTCAACGATGTACACGGTCCCCTCGGCCCGACAGGCTTCCTTGGCGCGGTGCAGGCCGTAAAGAATCCGGCGCTTTACGTAAACAGGGGTTTCCGGCGAGTTCAAATACTTCGGGGTCGAATCGTCCATCACCCGCCCCCCGAAGCCGACCACCCGCGACTGTTCGTCCCATATGGGGAAGATCACCCGGTCCCTGAAACGGTCATAAAAACCGGATCCATCCTTGCGCGCAACCACCAACCCGGCTTTTTCCAACAGCGACGGGGGAAACCGCTTGCGGGTCAGAAACCCCAGCAGATGGTCCCAGCCCTTCGGCGCATAGCCCAGTTGAAACGCCGACAGGGTCTCAAGCGTCAACCCGCGGCGCTGGAGATATTCTCTCGCCGGCGCTGCGCTTTCCTGCCGCTGCAGGGTGTGATGAAAAAACTCGGCGGCCGCGCGGTTGACGCCGAAGAGGGCATCCTGCTCGCTGATACGTTTTTGATCCCTCCCGGACAGGGGTTTCTCGGGGAGATCGACGCCGTAGCGTCGGGCCAAGGCTCGCGCGACGTCGGCGAAGGCGGCCCCATCCTGTTTCATCACGAAGCTGAAGACGTTTCCGCCGGCGCCACAGCCGAAGCAGTAAAAGATCTGCTTGTCCGGACTGACGGTGAAGGAAGGGGTTTTCTCGGCGTGAAACGGGCACAAACCTACCAGGTTTTTTCCGGCCCTCCGGAGAGAAACCGATTCGGAGACAATCTCCACGATATCGGCCGCGTGGCGAATTTCGGAAACCTTATCCTCGGGGATGTAAATCGCCAAAAAAAACAACCTCCATCGTCGCGGCAACGCTTTGTGGGATAATCAGGCGATGGGTCAGGTTATGATTCGACCGACAAATTAATATGCCAGCTCGTGTTCGGGCTCGGGCGAACCGGGGTGCGGGCCCTTGGATCTCCACGCCACATGGTGCATGTTGTATTTGTAACCCAAAAAACTAAGTTTTACCTGCATGTTTGTCAACCCATCATGCGGATCGCGGCGAAACGAATGGTCCCGGGGAATCGGCTTTTTCAGAGCCCAGTGCCATCGCATCTTCAAACCGCAGCGACCCGCTGTACAGGGCCTTGCCGGTAATGACTCCGATCACCCCGACGGCCGTCAGGGGCAGCAGGGCCTGCACATGTTCAAGGGTGCCGACCCCCCCCGAGGCAATGACGGGAATGCGCACTGCCTCCGCCAGCCGCCGGGTCTCTTCGATGTTCGGTCCCGTCTGCATGCCGTCGCGGTGAATGTCGGTGAAAATCAGCGCCGCGGCTCCTGCCTCCTCAACCTGCCGCCCCAGATCAACCGCCCGGATGTCGGTGGTTCGGGTCCAACCATGGGTGGCCACACGGCCTTGCCGCGCATCGATCCCGACAGCGATCCGGTTCGGGTGAACGCGACAGAGGTTTCTCAGAAAGTTCATGTCCTGCGTGGCGGCCGTGCCGATAACGACCCTGTGCGCACCCATCGCCAGGCAGGCTTCAACCGCCTTGATGTCGCGCATGCCGCCGCCCACCTGAACCGGCACACCGGCCGCACGGATGATGCGGCGGATACAGCCCTGGTTGCAGGGGGTCCCCTGGATCGCCGCATCCAGATCGACGACGTGCAGCAACCGCGCACCGGCTTCCGCCCAGCGCCGGGCCACGGCCTCCGGGTCATCGGAATAGACGGTCTCATCCTGCATTCGTCCCTGGATCAGCCGGACGCACTTGCCGTTTTTAAGATCAATGGCGGGTATGATGAGCATCGCTTGGCAATCGTTTGAGGATTCGGGTGCTGCCGATCAGAGCGACCCTTTGGACGAACGAACACCCCTAACACGGGCGTCCAGACCGACGGCCTGCTGGAGAGCCCGGCCGAAGGATTTGAACGCCGCCTCCAGGATGTGGTGCTCGTTCTCTCCGTACGGTACATTAATGTGGAGGTTCATTCCACCGTGGTTGGCAATGGATTTGAAAAATTCCTTGGCCAAGCTGCGGTTGAAGGATTTTTCCACCACATCGCAGGTGGGGACCTGAAACACCAGGTAGGGCCTGCGCGACAGGTCGACGGCCACCATTGCCAGAGCGTCATCCATGGGGGTCACCGCAAAACCGTAGCGCCGAATGCCGCTGCGCTCTCCCAGCGCCTTTTCGATGAGGTCGCCCATCACAATCCCCACGTCCTCCACGGTATGGTGGGAATCAATTTCGATGTCTCCTTGGGCGCGAAGACGGAGGTCAAAAAACCCGTGAACCGCAAACAGCGTCAGCATGTGGTCGAAAAAAGGAATCCCCGTGCTGACGTCGGTTTGACCCTTCCCATCCAGGTTGATCGCAACCGTGACGGCAGTCTCCCGGGTCTTTCGCTCAATTTCGGTTTTTCGGTTCATGATCCTCCCTGATGATCGTTCAACCGCGCCGCCGGCACTGCTTTCCGACCGTCCGGGTGTGTAAAAAAGTCGGGTGACCTTGAAAAGGCCACCCGACTTCCGGAATCAGCCGGATCCGTGGGTTCCTGATGTTTGCAGGCGAAATCCTGTTTCTATTTTCATAGCCTTGTGCTATGCAATAGAACTCTTGTACCACCGGACAAGCAGAGCGTCAAAAGAAGTGGAGATGAGGGGGATCGAACCCCTGGCCTCGGCGTTGCGAACGCCGCGCTCTCCCAGCTGAGCTACATCCCCACATAAAGTTTCTTTTTAACAAACTCTTGCCGGTCGGTCAATGAAAAACATCTATTATTTTAGACGGGTGCCGCCTCATTGACCACCCGCGGCGACGGGGCGGCGACCGGCTCCAAGCAGGAGGCGTTTCATGCAGCCGATCGTGTTGGAAGATGCCTTCAAGACCTTCACCCTGGACCAGGACAAAATCCTCCCGCCGGAGGAGACGGTCAACCGTTTCCGGGAAAAACTCAAAGCAGCCCAACTGGACATTCTCAAGGAGACCCTGCGCATCGACAAGGGGCGGATTGGGATTCCCGTTTATATCAGTCGTTGCGGACCGGAGGCGCAGCAAATCATCGGAACCCGGAAACAGATGGGAAAGGGCGCAACGCCGCAGCAGGCGGAAGCGAGCGCCGTGATGGAACTGGCCGAGCGATTCAGCTTTTTCAGCTTTGTCAAGAACCCGTCCCACTTTCAGCGGAGCACCTTTGCCGGTATCGGGGATCAGGCCATACCCTTCGAGATGATCGCACGCTCCGTTCACGACGACTCCGATGACCTGCCCGTCAGTCGTAAAATTTTCGAGTCGCTGTCCTTGAATTGGACCCGGGCGTTCAACCTGACCCGGGGCACCATCGTCCAGGTTCCGTTCGATTGGTTTTTCGCCATCAACGAATTCAACGGCCCATCGGCCGGAAACTGCAAAGAGGAGGCCATTCTGCAGGGGATTTGCGAAATCGTCGAGCGGCACGTGTCGTCCGTGATCAGCCATGAGCGCCTTGCGGTTCCGGCGGTACGGCCGGAATCCGCCACAGACCCCATGGTGGTCGACATGCTTGCAAAATACCGGCGCAGCGGCATATCCCTTTTCATATCCGATTTTACGCTGGACATGGGCATCCCCTCGATCGGAGTCCTCGCCTATGACCCTAGCACGTTTCCGGAAAGCAGCGAAATCGTGTGGACCGCCGGCACCACCCCCTGCCCCGAGAAGGCACTCAGCCGTGCACTGACCGAGGTGGCGCAGTTGGCCGGCGACTTCAACACCTCGGCCAACTATGTCGCCAGCGGTCTTCCCAAGCTCCGCCGGGTGGAGGAGGCACACACCATCACCGACCCCGGCCGCTGGGTCGACCTCCACCGTCTGCCGGATGTCTCCCACGCCAACATCCGGGTTGAAATCGAAAACTGCGTTCAGGCCCTGGCGCAACGCGGGTTGGAGGTGCTGCTCGTCGAGACGACCCACCCACGACTTCAGATACCGGCCTACTACGCCATCATCCCGGGGGCCCATTTCCGCGAACGGTCCCGGGCCACCAGCGTCGCCATGTTTGCCGCCAGACACATCACCCAGCACCTCCCGCCGGCGGAGGCCATTCCGGCGCTCGAGTCCATCGATGCGAAACTGCCGGGGAAGTACTATCTGCAGTTCTACCTGGGCCTGAGCCGCTTGAATTCCAGCGACGCCGAATCAGCGCTTACGCATTTCCGGCGGGCGCTTGAGCTGAATCCAGACGCGTCGGAAGCGCCCAGCATCTACAGTTACATGGGAGTGGCGCTGAAAGAAACCGGCCGCTTCGCAGAGGCGCTCGATTGGCTGAACAAGGGGGCTGCGCTCGATCCCGAACGCACGGATATCCACAACTTGATGGGGTTTTGCCACTTCAAACGCGGCGAGCATGAACAGGCGGTGACGGCTTTCCGGCGGGTGATCGACCTGGACCCGACTTCGGCGATCGACTACGCCAACCTCGGGGTGAACCTCGAAGCGCTCGGTGAACCGCAAAAAGCCATCGAGTGCTATCGGATGGCACTGACCCTGGACCCGGACATCGAGTTTGCCCGCAATCACTTGGCCCGGCTGTCCGGATGATGCCGCCCGACGAGACGAACCGGTTCACCGGCCGGAAGAGGCGACCGAAACGTCCTGCTTAAGCCGGCTGAGGTCCTCCTCGATTTTGCGGCAGAGCGCATTCATGTCCGCCAGAGCGGCGGCCGCGCGTTGCTTGTCCTCCTGTTTGGAGCTCAAGCGATCCGCCAGCGTGCCGAAATCGGCCGAATACGCCTGCAGTTGCTCGGTGACGGCCTGGGACAGTCTCCGGGTCGCAGTCTCCGCCAGGCTGAACAGGTATTTGAATTTCAGATTTTCCTGGTAGTCCTTCAGGTGGAACGCGAGCGCCTGCCGGGTTTCACGCTTGATCCGCACCATGCCCTCCTTCAACGCGCGCAGGTCTTCTTCACCGCTGACCACCGGTTTTTTGAGGATTTTTTTGAATCCGGTCACCACCCGGTAAAAGCCGTGTCTCAGAATGGCCTCCGTGCGTATCCTGGCCGTGTAACCGATGGTCGCGGACAGCGACGTCATCCGGATCCCCGAGCTGCTCAGCAGACTTTCGATGCTCGGCACGCCGGTGGTCTCCGGCCGGCTGCCGTCGACCGAAATCCCCAGGGTGCCCATCAGGCTGCAGAATTCCTTATACGCGTCTTCGATCAATCCCTCATAAGGGGCGGCGATCGCCTGCAGGGCATCCCGGACCTTGACCTCTTCGGAGGCGATGAACCGAATGATCTCCGGGTTGAGGTGTTCCGTGATGAACCCGTCCAGGGCCTGCTTGAACTCCTGGAAAACCTTGTAAAGGGCTTGTGAGAAACCGGCGGCCTGCAGCGTTTCCA
>Ga0075347_1000067_pt1 | contig 11750 bp, 10 predicted proteins | sample RushSE_CattailNL_5_FD_120084 | JGI IMG/M metagenome (GOLD analysis project Ga0075347, IMG submission 120084) | Natural and restored wetland microbial communities from the San Francisco Bay, California, USA, that impact long-term carbon... | ecosystem: Environmental > Terrestrial > Soil >...
AAGTCACCGGCACGCTCAACGACCCGAAGGTTAAAACGCTGGTACTGCCCGACACGATGGACAGCTTCGACGATCTGCGCGGCGACCTCCGCCCGTCTCAGGACAAGGCCCCGTAGAGCAGATAGATCCCGATCCCGATCGAGAAACACAACAGGCCATACAGCGCATGCTCGATCACCGCGAGCAACAGCGACGCGCTGCGCAGGTACGTACGGGTAAACAGGATGCCGCCGGCAAAGGTCAGCGCGAGCACGATCCAATTGCCAAACATGTAGTGTCCGAAACTGAAGAAGGCCGCGTTCACCAAGATCATCCCCCAGCCCCTGCCGAGGATCGGTGTGTAGCGATGGCAGAAAAACGCGCGATAGATCACGTTCTGCGGGTAGACCGAGACCCACGGGTAGAACACCGCGATCGTGAAGAATAGCGTGGGGATCCGCCGCGGCAGGCCAAACAATTCGACCGGCACGCGCAGGCCGAAGACGACCTTGCCCGCGAACAAGCCGTAGGCAAAGACCACCAGCATGCCCAGCAGCACCCAGCGCACAGCGATCCAGCCCAGGTGATCAAACAGTAAGGTGATGCGCGCTCGCCAGGTCTTACTCCCCTCCCTTGAGGGAGGGGCGGGGGGAGGGTGGCGAGCAACCGGTGCATCATCCGCGTGGGTACCCAACATGCCCGCCGAGGCGGAGCGAGTCAACTTGTCATCGATACCCCCGACGGTAGCTCGCCACCCACCCCCGGCCCCTCCCTCAAGGGAGGGGGGTAATGCAAGCCACAGCCGGTTTCGATCGAACGACCGATCGCGAAAGAGCACCACCAGACACGCCCCCGCGCTCAGCCAGAGAAACAGGAACAGCCGTCCATCCCCCAGCACCCAGGGGAAGACCGTCAGCGCGATCGGCCCGCCGACGAACAACGCCAGCAGTTCAGCCCACAGCCAGGCGCGATGGCGAGACGGCGCATCTCTCATGCTGCCCCGCCGTCGATACCGAAGTATGCGTTGAGGAATCCGCGGCGGTCGCCCTCGTGACGGACGTACTGCACCAGGCCGTAGAGCCGCTGTTGGTCGCCGCGCAGTTTTTGAGCCAGCGCGTCGGGGTCGAGTAGTTCCGCGGGCAGGTCGGAGACAACCTCGACCTTGCCGTGGCGGACCTCTCCGCCCGGGCCGTCGATGGGCTCGATGACGCCGTAGCGGTGGAGCATGCCCAGCGCGGTGTCGAGGCGAAAGTCGTGCTTCTGCTTGTGGTGCAGCTTCTCCCGCAGCCAGCTCAGGCCGAACGCGCGGATCGGCTCCTGGTCGTGGGTGAGGTGGTGGTGGACGCGATGGTAATACTCGGGGTCGGGGTTGGACCAGTGGATGAAACGCATCTGCGTTTCCAGGTCCTGTTCGTCATAGAGCAGCCGACAGACCGAGGCCCCGCCGTCGCGGCCGGCCCGGCCGACCTCCTGGTAATACGACTCGATCGAGCCGGGCACCTCGGCGTGCACGACAAAGCGGATGTCGGCCTTATCGATCCCCATGCCAAAGGCGTTGGTGGCGAGGACGAGGGATGATGCGCTGTCGTCGTGACCCGGCCGCATGAAGTCATCTTGCACACGTCGACGGGTGCGGCGGTCCAGGTCGCCGTGGTAGCAGGTGTGGTCGATGCCCTGCTGCCGCAGCATCTCGCTGAAGCGGTCGAGCGTGCGGATCAGCGTGAAGTAGACGATGCCCGCGCCCGCCCCGGGAAACTGGCCGATCGTGTGCAGGATCTGCTCCAGCTTCGCGTCCTCGCCCCAGACCTCGGCTACCTCCAGCGACAGGTTCGGCCGATCGATCCCCTCGTGGAAGGTGCGGACCTGCTTCGGCGTCAGGCCGAGCTGCTCGATGATGTCGGCCTGCACGCGCGGCGTGGCCGTGGCGGTCAGCGCGATGGTCGTCGGGTTGCCCATCAACGCACGCAACTCGGCCAGTCGGGTGTAGTCCGGCCGAAAGTCGTGGCCCCAGGCGCTGATGCAGTGCGCCTCATCCACCGCGAGCAGCGTGATGTCGCGCTTCGACAACACGTCAAGAAACTCGGGCTTGCGGAAGCGCTCGGGGGTCACGTACAGCAGTGTGTAGCGACCCGCGGCCAGCCCTTCGTACCGCTTCTGCCGCTCGGCCCGGTTCAGCGACGAGTTGATAAACGTCGCATCAATCCCCCGCGCGACCAGGGCATCGACTTGGTCCTTCATCAGCGCAATCAGCGGCGAGATCACCACCGTTAGTCCATCCAGCACCACCGCCGGCACCTGATAACACAGCGACTTGCCCCCGCCGGTGGGCATGAGCACCAGCGCGTGCTGCCCCGATAGGACATGCTCGATCACTGCCTGCTGACAACCGCGGAACGCGGCGTGACCAAAGGTCTCGCGCAAGACGGTGGCAGTGTTCGTCGATGGCGTAGCAGGTCGATTCATCGGCGGCAGATTGTAGGGAGTCCCAAGCACGGGGTTCCACCCCGCGCGCACACAACCGCCGCCCGCCGCGCACGAGGCGTGATGGCGGGCGGCGGATTGCGTTTACGCGCCAGCACCGACCAGCTCACGGTCCGCCGGCTCTTCGATACCCAGCCTCACTGCCGGGGCGTAGAGCAGGTTGTGGACCGCGGCCACGTGCTCCCGGCCGTATCGCCGGTGGCCGCCGGGGGTCCGATGAGCCGGGGGGATCAGCCCCGCCCGCTCCCAGTTCCGCAGCGACTCGGCCGAAACGTTAAACCGCTCGACCAGCACGCCGATGCTGAAGCTCCGAGTCTGGATGTCCGCCATCGCGGGCTCCTTCCAATGCGCCAAGAGCAGACGGGAGTTCGTGTTGTTTCAAGGCAGCAGGACAGGCATTCCTGCCTGTCATCACGGCGCAGCCGTGAGGGAGAACGATGTCAATGTTGGCTAGCTTCGGGCTGCTCCCGAATGACAGGCAGGAATGCCTGTCCTACTGCGGGCGCGGCCTCAAACCAGCCGCGGCGCGACCAGCAACACCAGTCCCGCCCCGCCGATCGCCAGTCCCGCCCCGCCGATCAGCACCACGACCAGCTCCGCGAGCTGCATCTTCACGATCAGCCACCGCCCGCATCCGATGCGGTGCAGCGTCGCGCGTTCGGCCGCACGCAGTCGAAGCGAGAGCATCACGATCAGCCCGAGCATCAGCACCATCGCCAGGCCGACCACCAGCAGGTTCGCATCCATCAAGCGTTTGAGCCGCAAGACCAGCCCCATCAGTTCATCCATCACGCCGGCCGGTTCAAGCACCTGGTAGTCGCGCCCGTTGTTGTAGCGCGTCGCAAGCAGCGTTGCGGCCTTCTGGTCCGCCGGCAAAATGATCACGCTGCTCAGCGGGAAGGTCGAGTCGTCGCCGTGGAAGTGGAATCGCTCGGCATTCTCCGGTGTGATCAGGGCATAGGTCACGGCCGCGGCGTGTCGGGCCGCGTCGCCATGCACCGATAGATCGTGGCCATGGCCCAGCCCGGCGATGACCCAAGCGGTCTTGACCTGAACAAACACCGCCCGGTCGTCGGCCGAGCCGGTGGGCTCGAGCACCCCGGCGATAGGCATCTTCAGCGGCATCGCCTTACTGATGTCATAGATATTCGCCTGATCGCTGGTAAGCGTGTCGCCGAGGCCAAGCTCCAGCGCCTCGGCCACCTCACTGCCGATCACCGCCTGCCCCAGCAGCGTCGGCAAGCCGCCATCGGCAATCGCCGCGCCGCGGAAGGCGACGTAGGCCTCGACATCCGTGCCGACAACCGGGTACCCCTCAGCCGAGTAGCGCACGTGCAGCGGGATTACCCCGCAATCACCACGCTTCTCCAACTCGTCGATCACCGAGAAAGGCAGGTCATCCACCCGCCCCGACCGGAAGTAAAGCGACTGCAGCACCAGATCAAAGCGGTTGCCCTTGCTGCCTAGTACCAGCGGCGTTGCCTCGGCTCGGCCACGCAGCTCGGCGTTGTACCGCGACACCAGCAGCGTCACCGCCGCAGGAAGCAGCAGCGTCAGCCCCACCGCAAGCATCATCAGCATCGCTTTGCCGCGGTTGCGGTTGAGGTAGCGCGTCGTGAGGTAGAGGGTGCCGTTCATCACGCACCCCCGTTGATCGGTGTTGCCGTGCCGTCGTTGACATGGATGATGTGGTCAAATCGGTCGAGCGCCGAGCGGTCGTGCGTCAGCATCACCAGCGTGCAGCCCTGCTGTTGAACCAGCTCAAACATCGCATCCAGCACCGGCCCGGCTGTGTCCGTATCCAGCGCGCTGGTCGGCTCGTCAGCCAGCACCACCGCCGGCCGATGCACCAGCGCCCGGCAGACGCCCACCCGCTGCCGCTCGCCCTGCGAAAGCCGGTCGATCGACCGATCCAGCTTGTCGCCAAGGCCGACCGCAACGGCGAGTTGTTCCGCTCGTGCTCGCGCGGCCGCGTCCAGGGTCAGCCCGCGGTTGATCCGGTATGGCAGCAGGATGTTGTCCCGCACATTCAAATACTCCAGCAACTCCACCGCCTGGAACACAAAGCCCACCCGCCGCAGCCGCAGCCGCCGCCTTGCCGCGTCCGCCCGCGAGGACACGACTTCGTCGCCTAGCGTTACGCTCCCGTGTTGCGGGACGAGCACCCCGGCCATTAGATTCAAAAGTGTCGTCTTGCCCGCGCCGCTCGGGCCGACCACCGCGACCCGGCTGCCCGAAGCGATTGACAGCCCCGGCACCTTCAGGCTGAAGCCACCCTGGGGGTACGCGAACTTGAGCTGGGCCAGTTCAATCCGCATCGTCGGCCTCCGGCGGATTCTCAAGGTCAAAGAGGTCTTCGAGTGTCTGGTTGCCGTCGTCGGTGCGCTGCTGCTCGATGATGTCGGTCGCGATGATCCGCCACTCGCCTCGGCGAGGGGCGAGGGTATAGATCGCGGCGAAGCGGTTGGTCCGGGCGTGGGTGTGGCCGTGGTGCTGGACCAGGCCGTCGACCTCCCAGGTGCACTTCACCTTGTAGCCGGCCGGCTCGCCCTCGACCGGCACGTTGAGTACGTCGGCTTCCTGCACGCGGACATCCTGGACCTTGCACACCGCCCCGCCCTGGTCACGCATGATCAGTGACTGATACACATCGTTATAGATCACCGCCAGCTCCGGCCCGTCGACGCTCTGGGCCAACGCATCGTACACCGCGCTCTCGTCGGTGTAGTCAAAGGCGCGGTAGATATTGCGGTGCAGGACCTCGAAGACCTCCTTTGCCCGGTCGGCTTCGGGGATCGGCGGCGGGGTTGGTGTGTTTCGCACGTGGACCGAGCCGACCTGCATCAGTGTGAAGACCAGCGACAGACCGATGCCGGCACACAGAACCAGCCCCGACACCCGGGCCGAGCGGATAAAGAATGTCGACACCCCCGCCGCGAAGACCACCGCCATCGCCCCGACCGGCACGCGGTAGCCGGCGGGGGCGATGGCCGGGCTGATCTGCAAGGAGACGGGGTTGAGCTGCAGTGTGCTGTGCCAGATGTGCTCGGGCTCTTTCCCGGAGAACACGGCCAACTGTGCTTTGCCATCCGCCTCGATCGAGGCCGTGACTAGGCCACTGCTTGGGTCTGTCGCATCCGCAGGGGCCGTCGCCGACGCACGCTCGGGCGCGATCATGCGCCAGGTCAGCGACACGGACTTCGGCGGCTGGCCCAAGGTTGCGTAGCTCGCCTCAAAGGCCAGGGCCCCGGACGCCAGCAGATACGCACCGGGTAACGTCGCGATCGGCTGGTCCGGCGTAAACCCCTCGATCCGTGGGTCACGGATAATCGGCAGCACCGTCACCCCATCGATCACCACCGGGTTACGCTCCGCCATGGCCTTGGCCAGCAGCAGTTCCACCTCGACGGGCGCCAGTTCGCGGTACCTGGCTAAGGGAAGCCCACTAAAAACCGTGTTCAACGCATAGCCCAGCGGCAAGCGCACCTGTTGCACGACCGCGTCGTCGTCGATGGACACCTCCAGCGAGACCTGGCGCACCTCGTCGGCCGGGTGGCCCAGCGCGGGGCGGGCGGTCAGGAGCGCCGGCAGGATCAGGAGCATGATGACCACAGTGCGAATCATGGCAGCATCTTAGCGGGCGATACGAAAGCAAATCCCGTGGCCGACGCTTCCGCCGGCCACGGATGAAAAAAACCGTCTGCTCTTGACTTGTCAATGAACGTGGCCGCTACGTTGCGGCCGCAACAAACTGGTGATGAGCGCAGCGATCGCGCCCGGGCCACGCGTGTTTTCGTGGCCGTGTGTTTAAGCTTTCCGTGATGAAACCCGGGGGTCCCGCCCAAGTGTGCGGGGGTCTAGCGGGTTGAGTTAGTCATGCTTCCATGTCGTCATGTATTCAGCTCCGGTCAGGGATCGATCAACATCGGTCGGCCATGAGCCGCCCCGCTTGCCGGGCCCCGTATCACGGGCGAGTGAGCAGAAGCATCGGGTGGATGCGAGACCTCGCGCCGGGGCGCGGGATGAATGCTCAATCAGTTGTGGTGCTGGTGCCGGGCGGGGCTGCTCAGGATTGCCACGAATTTCCGCTAAAACGGCGGTATTCCGAGGCTTTACCCATCGCGCCGTGATGTGCGGCGTGGACGGGTTGAGCGGCGCGTCGCGCGGCGGGGCGGTCCAGGAGAAGAGCCCAGAGGCCAGAACGTAGGCCAGAGCTTGGGCGGACCAGCCCGCGGACGACACCAACCAGCCACGCGCCGACCAAGCCGGTGCGGCCGATCTTCGAGTTGTGCTGTTTGGTGTTCATCGTTCGATTCCTTGTGAATCGACGGCCGCAACGCGCGACCGTCAACGGGAAACATATCGGCGCGTTGCCACCAATGCAAGTACTAATTGCTGTAATAACAATAGATTTTTGGATTCCCGCACGTAAGTGCTTAATTGACAGATTTTCAGGCGATGGGATCGACGCCTGTTTACCGCGCTCACTGCTTCACGAACCGGTAGTGGCTCACGCCCCACTCCCGGCCGCCCTTGTACCCCCAGAGCTCGGCGCAAGCCATGAAGAAAATCCGCCAGCGCTGCAGCCAGACCGATGCGGCTGCGTCGCCGTAGGTCTGTTTGAACAGGGCAAGGATCGCCGGGCGGTTTGCGTCGGTGTTGTGTAGCCAGGCCTCGGCCGTCTTCTGATAGTGCGTGCCGTCCTGCCACCAGTCGGCCTCGCACTGCAGGTGGGCATCGGTCCCGGGCAGGTAGTCGTGGCTGGGCATGATCCCGCCGGTGAAAAAGTGTCGGCCCATCCAGTTGCTCTGGCCTTCTTCTTCAAAGCGATAGGCATACGTGCGGTGGGCGAAGACGTGAACAAAGAGTTTGCCATCGTCTTCGAGCCAGCCCTCGACGCGGCGCATCAGTTCGGCGTGGTTGGCCATGTGCTCGAACATCTCGATCGAGACGACGCGGTCAAAGCGTTCGTCGGTCGTGAAGTCGTTGATGTCGCTTGTGATGACGTTGAGGTTGTTCAGCCCGCGCTCGGCGGCCTGCTGCATGATGTAGCGGCGCTGCGAGGCGCTGTTGGACACGGACGTGATGGTCGCGTTCGGGTAGTGCTCGGCCATCCATAGCGACAGCGAGCCCCAGCCACAGCCCAACTCGAGGATGCGCTGGCCGTCGATTAGTTCGGCGTGTTCGCAGACCAGCGCGAGGGCCGCGTCCTCGGCCGCATCCAGCGTCGTCACGCCCGCAGGCCAGTAGCAGCCGGAGTACTTGAGCCGATGTCCCAGGGCGAGCTGGTAGAACCCGGACGGCACTTCGTAGTGCTGGCGGTTGGCGTGGTCGGTCTTCTCGGCAACAGGTAGGTGGGCGAGTGATGCGCGCAGGGCTGCGGTGCGCTGCTCGTAGCCATGTGCCCCGCCGGCGGATTCCTCGGCCAGGCGCTGGGCCAGCAGATGGCGGATCCCGCCGCGGATCAGGATGTCGGGCACCCAGCCGCGCTCGGCCAGGCCCATCAGCCCGCGCTCACGATCAGTATCGCGCGGCTGGTGAATCGTGCGGTCGGATTGGCTGGTGAGCTGGGTCATGCGGTGAGGTCTCTAGGTAGCGATTGGCGTCCTTGGCGGCTAAGTTCCCCCGGCCCTCGGGAACCAAGGGATGAACGCACTGGTCTCGCGCTGGTACTGGCGGTAAGCGTCGCCTTTGCTCTGGACCGCGCGTTTTTCGGTGTAGGGGATGCCGGTCACAAAAAGCAGGAACAAGAGCATCACCACCGGGCCGAGCAGTGCGGCCCAGCCGATACTCGTCGCGAAGGTTGCGCCGATGGCGAGGTAGGCGAACCAGTGCAGCCACTCGAAGAAGTAGTTGGGGTGACGCGAGTAGCGCCAGAGCCCGCGCTTACAGACCTTGCCGGTGTCGCTGTCACGCTTGAACGCGGCGAGCTGTGCATCGGCCACGGCCTCGCCCGCCACGGCCACGACGAAGATCAAACCGCCCAGCCCATCCCGCCAGCCCAGCGGCCCGCCGTAGGCCATCGCCGCGACGATCGGCGCGGCAAAGAGAACGACAAAGATCGCCTGGATCTGAAAAAAGATGAAGAACCCGATCGCCTGCGTGCTGCCCAGCCACTGCCGCATGGTCTGGTACCGGCCGTCTTCTTCTTTCTTCGCCACGGCACGCTTGAGCATGTGCCAGCCCAGACGCACCGACCAGCCCCCGGCCAGCAGCGCGACGCCCCACCGACGAGCCGGGTTGCCCTCCAGCACGGTCGCGGCACCGAGTGCGGCAAAGCCGATCCCAAACGCCCAGGCGATGTCGACCAATGTCGCATCGCGCTTGCGGTGGCAGTAGACCCAGACCACGGCCATCATCGCGGCCGCGCCCAGCCACACCAGTCCCAACGCGGTCCAAGGGTTCATGCCGCAGACTCCTCGGCCCCCGCCAACCCGGCAACTGCCGCATCAGCGGCGGAGGTCAACGAAGGCGGCGTAAGTGGCGCATCCACACACCCCGGCTTGCGCACCTCAAAGTGCACCAGCCCGATGTTCCGCTCGATAAACCCGCCTTCGCAGTAGGCCAGATAAAACGACCACATCCGCAGCAGCTCTTCGGGATAGCCCAGCGCGAGGATCTCGTTGCGGTGGCGCACCATCCGGCGGTGCCAGTGATGCAGCGTCGTCGCGTAGTGCGGGGTGAGGTCTTCCAGGTGGGTCATCCGCAGCGTGCTGCCCCTGGCCATCGCCCGGCTCAGCGCGGTGATCGAGGGAATGCAGCTGCCGGGGAAGACGTACTTCTTGATGAAGTCGATGGTCCGACGGGCCTGGTCGTAGCGCTGGTCGGCGATGGTGATGCACTGGATCACGCCCCGTCCCGTCGGCGTGAGCAGCCGGTCGCAGGCGGCAAAAAACGCGGGGTAGTATTCGTGCCCCACCGCTTCAATCATCTCGACACTGACCAGCTTGTCGTACCGGCCATCTAACTCGCGGTAGTCCTGCATGCGCAGGTCGATGAGGTGGTCGACGCCTTCGTCGCGGAAGCGGGCCGCGGCGTAATCGCGTTGTTTCTTTGAGAGCGTGGTGGTGGTGACCCGGCAGCCGTAGTGCTTGGCCGCGTGCAGCGCGAGCCCGCCCCAGCCGGTGCCGATCTCCAGCAGGTGGTCGGTGGGCTGGAGATCGAGTTTCTGGCAGAGCCGATCGAGCTTAAGCAGCTGAGCCTCGTGCAGCGGTGTCCCCCCCCCGGGGAACACCGCTGCCGAGTACATCATGGTCGGGTCGAGCAGGTGCTCGAAGAAATCGTTGCCCAGGTCGTAGTGTGCGGCGATGTTGGCCCGGCTGCCGCGGGTCGTGTTGCGCTTCAGCCAGTGGCCCAGACGCAGGACCAGCCCGCCGAGTTTGACCGAGACGCCATCCATGTCGTCGGACAGTTGGAGGTTGCGGGCGAAGATACGGACCAGCGCGGTGAGGTCGTCGCAGTCCCATAGCTGGTGGACGTAGCCCTCGCTGGCGGTGAGGTGGCCGCCGAGGACGGCATCGCGGTAAAAGCGCGGGTGGCGGACGGTGAGGGTGCAGTGCGGGTCTTGGGTCGGGTCGATGCTGGGCTTGCCGAAGGTCCGCCGGTCTTCGCCGTCGATGAGGGTCAGCCGGGCGCCATCGATCCGGTCCAGCCAGATGTGCAGCAGGTTGCGACAGGCGCGCGTGGTCCAGCCGGTCGATTTGCCGGGTGCGGGCAGGGGCCGAGCGGCGGGGATGATCGTCGTGGACATGGGCGGGTCTTGGCGGCGGATCGGGTCCTTGGCAGGGGCGGCGGGGACATTTTAGCCACTCATGCCTGTTTTGGACGTTTTCGTTGCCGGGGTGTCCTTGGATTCAGGGGTATTCGCCGGGTCCTGCCACTTGGGATGCGGCTTGAACGGCACTTTTTTCAGCCAGAGCCGCAATGCGTGCCAGTAGATCCCAACCACGACCTTCACAGTGATCAGCGGGAATTTGACCAGCATCAGGTTCAGCCGGCCAGCGGTGAGCGGGTACCGCCGCATCACCAGCGAGGCATCGAAGACCCGTCGGCCGTGGTCGTAGTTCCGCATGCTGACCACCAGTTGCCCGCCATCGGCCATGGGCGGCGGGTTGAAACGCCAGTCGTATTCGTGGTTCATCGGCATGAAGGGCGAGACGTGGAAGGCCTTGTCGAACCTCATGGCCAGACCTCCGCGGCCTTCCTTGCTGCGCGGCAGGACGTAACAGTGCCGCTCGCCCCAGGGCGTGTTGTGGATCTCGGTGACGACCGCCTCGACGCGCTGTCCCTCGGCGTCGTAGCAGTAGTAAAACGTTGCGGGGTTCATCTCGTAGCCGAAGTACCGCAGGTGCGCGAGCATCCGCACCGGGCCGGTGAGCCGGCGGCCGGTCTCTTCTGCAACCCGATCAAGTACGCACTGCTTCAATGGCTTCCGCGGGTCGCCGAAGTGGTCCTTGCGCAGCAGGCATGCGACGTTCCACCGCCCGGCTGACCACAACAGCTTGCCCGGCCCATTGAACACGGTGTCCAGTTCGTCCAGGTCGAGGTACAGCATGAACATGCGGTACTGAAGCGCATGGTCGACCGGCTCGAACCGCCGATGCCGGATGGTGCCCTGGTAGATGGCCGAGTGCATGGGGGTATGGTAGTTCGCGTTTCACCGCCGAGGACGCCGAGGTCACGGAGATTAAAGTTTGAAACCGCAGATGAACGCAGATAAACGCGGATCAGAAGTCATCGCTTTATGGTTACTGGTCAAATCAGATTCGTTTTGCCGGTCTTGCTTTGAATCTGCGTGCATCTGCGTTCATCTGCGGTTTCAATCGGCTTGAATGCCTTGACTCCGCGCCCTCTGCGTCCTCTGCGGTGAAACGCGAATCAAAGCGCCAGCCCAAACGGCTTGACCGCGCTTAGCGCGCTGACCACGCCGTCTTCGTGGAAACCAAAGCGCCAGTAGGCCCCGCAGAAGCTGGTGCGGTTGGCGTGGTTGATTTTGTCATAGAGGGCGTGGGCGGTGTTGCGGCCGGGCGTGAAGACGGGGTGCTCGTAGTGCAGGGTCTTGATGATTTTGGCCGGGTCGATCCGCGCGGTGTCGTTGAGCGTGACACAGATCGGCTTGGGGCAGTCCAGGCCCTGGAGCATGTTCATGTGGTAGGTGAGCACGGCGGGTCGGCCCTCCTCTTGAACATTGCGGTAGTTCCAGGCCGCCCAGCACGCGCGGCGTTTAGGCAGCACGCGTTTGTCGGTGTGCAACACCGCCTCGTTGGGCTGATACGGGACGCCGCTTAATG
>Ga0075347_1000068_pt1 | contig 11610 bp, 12 predicted proteins | sample RushSE_CattailNL_5_FD_120084 | JGI IMG/M metagenome (GOLD analysis project Ga0075347, IMG submission 120084) | Natural and restored wetland microbial communities from the San Francisco Bay, California, USA, that impact long-term carbon... | ecosystem: Environmental > Terrestrial > Soil >...
GAACGGGACGGCGGCGCACGAGGGGATCCCCTTCTCCCTCGGATGCTTCCTTCGTTCGCCGGGGGATTTCGCCGAGGCGGTCATGCCCGCCGTCCGCCACGGAGGGGATGCGGGCGCCGTCGCAGCGATGGCGGGCGCGCTGAGCGGCGCGTACGTCGGGGAGTCGGGGATTCCGGAGCGGTTCCTCGGTTCCCTGCCGGGACGACGGGAACTCGGGGAAGCGGCGGAGAGGTTGCTCGCTTTGGCTATCGGCGGCGTCTAGCGCAGCAAGGTTTCCTTCGCGATGACCATCCGCTGGATCTGGCTGGTCCCCTCGTAGATCTGCAGGAGCTTCGCGTCCCGCATCAGTTTTTCCACGGGGTAATCCTTCATGTAGCCGTACCCGCCGAAGATCTGGACCGCGTCGGTGGTGGCGCGCATCGCCAGGTCGGCCGCGAACGCTTTCGCGAAGGACGCCTCCTTCGTGTTCCGCCTCCCCTGGTCCGCGAGCCAGGCCGCCTTCCACGTCAGCAGCCGGGCCGCCTCGATGTCGGTCGCCATGTCCGCGAGCAGGAAATAGATCGCCTGGTTCATCGCGATCGGCTGCCCGAACTGGATCCGCTGGCGCCCGTACTCCGCCGCGTGCTCGTACGCCGCCCGGGCGACGCCCACCGCCATCGCGGCCACCGCCGCGCGCGCGTAGTCGATCGTCCGCATCGCGATCTTGAACCCTTCCCCCTCGGCCCCGAGCCGGTTGGCTTCGGGAACCCGGACCTCCTCGAAGAGGACATCGGAAGTGTCCGAGGCGCGCTGCCCCATCTTGTCCTCCTTCTTCCCGGAGGAGACGCCGGGCGTCTCCCGCGGAACGACGAAGGCCGAAAGGCCCCTGTGCCCGCGGGATCGGTCGGTCGACGCGAACACGGTGTACTGGGACGCGTGTACGCCGTTCGTGATGAAGCATTTCCGGCCGTTCAGCACGTACCCGTCGCCGTCCCGGCGAGCCGTCGTGGCGATCCCGCCGGCGTCCGAGCCCGCCCCCGGCTCGGTCAGGCAGAAGGAGGCGAACCGGAACTCCGTCGCGAACGGCTGGACGAACCCCCGTTTCTGCTCCTCGGTGCCTGCGAGGAGGATCGGCCCGAGCGCGAGGGCGTTGGCGTTCATCGAAGCGGCGACGCCCGAGCATCCCCAGGAGATCTCCTCCTCGAGAATGCAGGTGTCGAGCATCGTCAGCCCCTGTCCCCCGTGGATTTCGGGGAGGAACCCCGTCATCAGCCCGAGGTCGAACGCCTTCCGGAACAGTTCCAGGGGAAAGACGCCGTCCCGGTCCCACTCCGCCGCATGCGGCCGGATCTCGTTCGCCGCGAACTTGTGGACCATGTCCCGGAGCGCCTCCTGCTCCGGCGTCGGATCGAAATTCACCATGCCGTCAGCCCTTCCCGATGGACACCCCGGGCACGCACAGCCCCTCCAGCAGGAGCCGGCACAGCTCGGCGGCGGTCACGGTCGGATGATACTTCGGTTTCCTCGAGAGGATATAGGTGAGGGACAACTCGTCGAGCGCACCGAAGATGGCGCGCCGCGCGATGCTGATGTTCAGGTCGGGGCGGAGGACCCCCTCTCTCCTGCCCTCCTCGAGAATGTCGCTGATGATCTCGAGGTACTCGAAGAACTTGACCGGGGTGTAATCCTTCAGGAACTTGGTGCTCTGCCGAAGCTCCACCTGGAGGACCTCGACGAGCCCGGCCTCGCGCTCCAGGAGATCCATGTGGTTCTCGATGAAGATCCTGAGCTTTTCCAAGGCGTTCCCGCCATCGGCGACCCGCCGGCGAACGTCCGCAACCACCTCCCCCATCTTCTCTTCGAAAAGGGAGATCAACAGGTCGTCCTTGTTCCTGAAGTAGAGGTAGATGGTCCCGTCCGCGACTTCGGCGGCCCGGGCGATCTCGGACACCTTCGAGTTGAAGAAGCCTTTCCGGGAGAAGATCTTTACGGCGGCGCGAAGGATCCGGTCCCGTTTCTCTCCGCCGCTGTTCGGTCCCCTCCTCGCCATCCCGCCCTCCCCTTGTGAATGAATCTCCATTCACTCAGAAAGGTACCTTCCCTGCATGGGCATGTCAAGGTGAGGGGAATTCGGCGAAAGCGCCCGACTACTCCCGGAAACCGAGGCGCGCCGAGAGGGCCTTTCCCGCCCGATCGAGCTCGGGGCCGAGCACGGCGGCGATCCTCTCGTCGGAAAGCCGGTGCGCCGGGCCGGACACGCTGACCGCGCCGACCACCTTGCGGGTGTAGTCGCGCACCGGGGCGCCGATGCAGCGCAGCCCCTCCTCGAATTCCTCGAGATCGATGGCGTAGCCACGCTCGCGGACGAGCGCGATCTCCTTGATGAAGTCATCGACATCGGTCCGGGTGGCCTTCGTGAAGCGGGGAAGCTCGCCGGAAAACAGCTTCCGCAGTTCGTCGTCGGAGTCGTAGGCCACCAGGGCCTTTCCCGCGGCGGTGGCGTGGAGCGGCATGTGGAGGCCGACGCGGGAGATCACGCGGACCGTGGAGGAGGTTTCCACCGCGTCGAGGTAGACCACCTCGTTCCCCCGAAGGATGGAAATGTAGCTCGTTTCCCCCGTGGTCTCGGCAAGCTCCTGCAGTATCGGCCTTGCCTGTTTCAGCAGACCGCGCTGGTGGATGAAGGTCTGGCCGAGTTCGAGGCACTTGATCCCGAGGCGGTAGTTGTCGTTGGAACGGTTCTGCTCGATGTAGCTGCGCGACTGGAGCGTGGCCAGGATTCGGAACACGTTGTTTTTATGGAGTTTCAGCTTCTTGCTGAGCTCCGTCACCCCCAGTTCCTCCGTTTCGTCCCGGAACTCCTCCAGGACATCGAGGGCGTGGGCGACCGATTGAATGATGTAGTTCGACTTGTCTCGACGGACCATGCGAAGCCCCCCCTCCAGGGGTGGAATCATTTCATAACAAAACAGTGTTAGGTATATTAAATTGGGGTTCGCATGTCAACAGAAAGATAGAACCGGATTATATTCTTCGAATCTGCTTGTTCCCCTGACTACTTGTACACCTGCTTGCCGGATCCCTGCACCGAGCGCATCCTGGCGATTTCGCCCTTCAGGTTCTCCCGGTCCGGGTAGCCCGGGATATTTTCGAGCAGCGCTTCCCACGCCTTGATCCCGCCCTCGACGTCGTTCATGTCATGGATAAGAATGATCCCGAGGTTGCGGCGGGACTGCGCGTGCCGCGGATTCGTGGAGATCGCCTTCTTGAGTTCCTCGACCGCCTGGCCGGGGTTCCCGCTGCGCCGGTAGCAGATCGCCATGTCGGTCCGCACGTTCGCGTTCGTGGGGTCGATCGCGAGCGCCTTCCGGTAGTTCTCGATCGCCAGGAGATCCCGATTCGTGTCGAAGTACAGGTTTCCGATCCCGATCAGCGCCTGCAGGTTGTTCGGGTCCTTCCGCAGGATCTCCTTGTAATTCTCGATATCCGCCGCGGCGTTCAGCCGGATCGACTCCCCCGCCCCCGCCGGCGGGGGCGGCTGCTGCTTCTTGCACCCGGAAAACGAAAGGAGGACCGCAGCAAGGGACAACAGGAGCGCAAGCCGGAGGGGATAGCCGCTTCTCTTCATAACACGATCACCTCGAGAGGATCTTCGCACGATTCCAGCAACTGCGTCACGGTGCGACCGTACGTGGGAACAACCGCGTCGGGGGCGACTTCGGCGGCGGGCAGAAGGCAGAACCGGCGCTGCGCCATCGACGCGTGCGGAATCACGAGCCCCGGCACGTCGATCACGGCATCCCCCAGAAGAAGGATGTCGACGTCGAGCGTCCGGGGACCCCACCGGGCGCCGCCACGGCGGCCCGCCTCCAGCTCGAGCCGCTTCGCGAGCGCGAGCAGCTCCCACGGGGATCGCCTCGTCTCCGCGCGAACCGCCAGGTTGAGGAACCACGGCTGGTGCGACCGCCCGAACGGCTCGCTCGCGTACAACCGGGAGACGGCGAGCAGCTCCGTTTCGCGGGAGAGCCGGTCGACGGCGTCGCGGATCCTCCGGACGCGCCTCCCCTGGTTGCTTCCGAGGAGGAGAACCGCCTCGCGGGAATGCCCCCCCCTGGCAGGCAGGTCCCCCTTAAGGCGCGACGACACGGTTCGTGAGGGCGCCGATCCCGCCCACCTCGACGGTCACGACGTCCCCCACGCGGAGCGACCCCACGCCGGGAGGCGTTCCGGTCGCGATCACGTCCCCCGGGAACAGCGTCATATTGGAGGAGATGTACTCCACGATCCGGTATACGGATGCGATCATCTCCCGCGTGTTCCCGTCCTGGCGGACTGCGCCGTTCACGAGGCAGCGGACGGATGCCTCGGCCGGTTCGAAATCGGTGACGATCCACGGACCGAGCGGCGCGAACGTGTCGAACCCCTTGGAGCGGGCGAACTGCACGTCCCTCCTCTGGAGGTCGCGCGCGGTCACGTCGTTGATGCAGGTGTACCCGAGGATGTGCGCGGCGGCGTCCTTCCCCTTCACGTTCTTCGCCACCCGGCCGATCACCACCGCAAGCTCCGCCTCGTAATCCACGCGCTGCGACTGCGGCGGGTAGACGATCTCGCCCCCCGGACCGGTCAGCGCGGAGGGAGCCTTGAGAAACAGGAGCGGCTCCTCGGGGATCTCCATCCCCAACTCGCGCGCATGGTCCTTGTAATTGAGGCCGACCGCGACGATCTTCCCCGGGAGCACCGGGGCGAGGAGGCGGACCTCTTCAAGCCGGCGCGCGTCCCCGGTCGTCTCGACGCGGTCGAACGGGTCCCCCGCGATCTCGCGGACCTTCCCGTTCTCCGCATCCACCAGGCCGTACCGCGCCCGGCCCTCGTATTCGTACCGCGCGATCCTCATTTCCCGACCCCAAGCACGTCCGCCATGTCGTAGAGCCCCGGCGGCTTTCCGAGGACCCACGCGGCCGCGCGCACGGCGCCGCGGGCGAACGTGTCGCGGCTGTGCGCCTTGTGCGTGATCTCGAACCGCTCGCCGATCCCTCCGAAGATCAGCGTGTGGTCCCCCACCACGTCCCCGGCGCGGACGGCGAAGACGCCGATCTCCTTGCGGGCCCGCTCCCCGACCATCCCCCGCCGCCCGTACACGCCCGAGTCCTCCATCGTCCGGCCGAGCGCGGTCGCCACCGCCTCGGCGAGACGAACCGCCGTCCCCGAGGGGGCGTCCTTCTTGAACCGGTGGTGCGTCTCGACGATCTCCACGTCGTACTCCTCCCCCAGCACCCGCGCCACGTCGGCCGCGACCTTGAACATGAGGTTCACACCGACGCTCATGTTGGGGGATTGGACGATCGCCACCTTCGCCGCCGCGCTCCGGATCCGCTCCATGTGGGACGGACCGAGCCCAGTGCTCCCGATGACGATCGGTTTCCCGGCGGCGGCGGCCGCCCCGGCGTTGCCCGCCGAGGAGTCGGGACCGGTGAAGTCGATCGCCACGTCCGCGGCGGCGACCGCCGTCGCGAAATCATCGGTGACGGGAACCCCCGCCCTTCCGGCGCCGGCCGCCTCGAAGGCGTCCTGCGAGAGAAGGGGGTGTCCCGCCGCCTCGATGGCACCGGAGAGGGAGAATCCGTGGGGACCCTCCTTCAGGATGCCGAGGATCGCCCTCCCCATCCGCCCCATCGCGCCGCAGACGACAACGCCGGACAAGGCCGCCCCCTACGCGATCTTCATGTCGGAGAGGACCTTCGCGAGGACCTTCCGGCTGGCGTCGGACATCCCGCACAGCGGGAGCCGGAACTCTTCGCGGATCTTTCCCATCATGGCAAGCGCCGTCTTGGCGGGGATCGGGTTCGTCTCGATGAAGAGCGCGTTCATCAGGGGCCACAGGCGGAAGTGGATCTCCCTCGCCCGCGCCACCTCCCCCAGGGCGAAGGCATCGTAGAGGTCGGCCATCTCCCTCGGGGCAACGTTGGAAACGACGGAGATGACCCCCTTCGCGCCGAGGGCGAGCATCGGGAAGTAGAGCCCGTCGTCTCCGGACAGCACGCAGAAGGTCCTGGGGGTCATCTTCAGGATGTCGCAGACCTGGGCGAGGTTCCCGGAGGCCTCCTTCACCCCGACGATGTTTTTCACCTCGGAGAGGCGCGCGACGGTCTCCGCCGTCATGTTCACCCCGGTGCGGGACGGGACGTTGTACAGGATGAGCGGGATGTCCGCGGAGGCGGCCACCTCCCGGAAGTGCGCGAGCAACCCCGCCTGGGTCGGCTTGTTGTAGTACGGGGTGATCACGAGCGCGGCGTTGGCACCCGCCTTCTTCGCGTAGCGGGTCAGCAGGACGGCTTCCTTCGTATTGTTCGATCCGGTTCCCGCGATGACCGGCACCCGGCCTGCCGCCGCTTCGAGAACCAGGTCGATCACCCGCTCGTGCTCCTCGTAGGCCAGCGTCGCGGACTCCCCGGTCGTGCCGCACGGAACGATCCCGTCGGTCCCGTTCCGTATCTGGAACTCCACGAGTTTTTTCAGCGCATTCGCGTCCAGTTTGCCGTTCCGGAACGGCGTGACGGTTGCGACGATGGCTCCGTGGAACATTCGCTCGTCCCCCCTTTTCAGTAGCGATACGCCTCTTCGAAGATCTTGCCGTCGCACGACCAGGAGGTGTCTCCCTCGAGGAAGACCTCCCCGAAATCGATCCGCTTCGGGTTGAAATGTATGACGAGGGTCTCGCCGCCGCTGGTCCGCACCGCCACCGGCGGCGTCGCAAGACCGCGGATCCCCGCCAGGATCGCGCTGGCGACCGCACCCGTTCCGCACGCCAGCGTCTCTCCCTCGACCCCCCGCTCGTAGGTGCGCACCAGCAGGGCGTCGCCGACCGGCTGCACGAAGTTTACGTTCGTCCCCCGGGGGGCGAACGCCTTGTGCCGCCGGATCCCGCGCCCGACCGCGGCGACGTCCACCCGCGAGACGTCGGGGACGAACAGGACCGCGTGTGGGACGCCGGTGTCGAGAAACGAGTAGGAGAACTTCTTCCCCGCCAGCGTCAGCGACCGGTCGACCTCCAACCCGCGGGGCCGCGTCATCCGGAGCTTCACGCGCCGCCCTCGAACCGAAGCGTGGAGGATCCCCGAGAGCGTCTCGAAGGACATCTCCCGGCCCGTGATCCGGCGTGTCGCAGCGAAGCGCGCCGCGCACCGGGCCCCGTTGCCGCACATCTCGGCGCGGGAACCGTCGGCGTTGTAGAAGTCCCACCGGAAGTCCGCCCGTCGCGACGGCTCGATCACGATCACGCCGTCGGCGCCGACCGAGCGGGACCGGTCGCACACCTTCGCGGCGAAGGAAGGACGGTCGATGCCCCGCATCGCTTGCCCGCGGTCGTCGATCAGGAGGAAGTCGTTGCCGCTCCCGTTCAGCTTCGAAAAAGGAATCCCCTTCCGTGTCATCCGCCCCGTCCTCTCCTCCCGCTATTCGAATATCGTAACAGAACCCGAGGGGATCGAGAAAAGGATCATCCTTTTCCGGTACGCCCGCGGGAGAGGAACGACGCGGTCCGCTCGCCGCGAAACAGCTCCCGTACCGTCTCCCGTACCCGGACGACTTCGAACCGTCTCCCCGATACCATCACCTCGGCGGCGCGCGGCCGGGTGTTGTAGTTCGAGGACATGGAGAAGCCGTACGCCCCCGCGCTCATCACCGCGAGGAGATCCCCTCCCCGGCAAGGCGGCATCGCGCGGTTCTTCGCCAGGAAATCCCCGGATTCGCAGATGGGACCGACGACGTCCGCCGTCACTTTTCCGCGGCGCGCTTTTCCCACCGGGAGGATCGCGTGGTACGACCCGTAGAGCGAGGGGCGCGCCAGGTCGTTCATGGCGGCGTCGACGATGAAGAAGTGCTTCTTCCCCCCCCCGGCCGGGGACGGGATCGGCTTCGTGTAGAGCACCTCGGTGAGCAGGACCCCCGCGTTGCCGACGAGGACACGTCCCGGCTCGAGCACGAGCGTGACGGGAAGACCCCGGAACGCCTCCGCGACCGCGGCCGCGTACACTCGCGGATCCGGGGGGATTTCGTCGTTGTACCGGATCCCCAGCCCCCCGCCGATGTCGACGAAGCGGATGGGGAACCCCTTCCGGAGCAGGCGGTCGACGAGACGGCGGACCCGCCCCGCGGCGTCGACGAAGGGAGCGACGTCGGTCAACTGCGAACCGATGTGGCAGTCCACCCCCACGACCTCGATGTGACGCCGCCCTGCCGCCCACTCGTAATCCTTCATCGCCTGCGCCACCCGGATCCCGAACTTGTTCTTCCTCAGCCCCGTCGATATGTACGGGTGGGTCTTCGGATCCACGTCGGGATTGACGCGGATCGCGATGGGAGCCCGCTTCCGCATCCTTCCGGCCACGGCGTCGATCGTCTCCAGTTCCTCGCGCGACTCCACGTTGAACATCAGGATCCCGCGGAGCAGCGCCTCCTCGATCTCCGGAACCGTCTTCCCGACCCCCGAGTAGACGATCTTCCCCGGGGGGGCCCCGGCGGCCAGCGCCCGCGCGAGCTCGCCCCCCGAGACGATGTCGACTCCGCTCCCCATGCCGGTGAAGGTCCGGATGACGGAGCCGTTCGAGTTCGACTTCATCGAGAAACAGATGATGTGCGGAATCCCGCCGAACGCCTCGTCGAAGACACGGTAGTGGTGGGCAAGGGTCGCGTGGCTGTACACGTACACCGGCGTCCCCACGTCCCTCGCGATTCGTCGCAGCGGGACCTCCTCGCAGTGCATCTCGCCGTTCCTGACCTGGAAATGATGCATCGACTCACCTCGCCCCGACCAGAAGTACCGTCGACGAACGTTCGCTTTTCCGCGGCTCGGGCATCGCCTTGCGCCCGCACCCCGCGGCGGATCCGAGGATCGTCAACAGGAGTGCGAGCGCAAGCGCCACGCGCGCGGACGCCATCACTTCTTGCGGAGCGACGACAGGCGGTCCCGGACCGCCTCGGCGCCCGTCCCCCCGCGCGTCTTTCGCAGGCGCACGGAATTCGTGAGGGAGATGGCGCTGCGGACGTCCTCGCCGATCGCCTTCGAAAACGCCCGGAGCTCCTTGAGGCTGAGATCCTTCAGACGCGTCCCGCGCTCCTCGCAGTGCCGGACGATCTTCCCGGTGATCTCGTGGGCCTTGCGGAACGGCACTCCCTTCCTCGCGAGGTAGTCCGCGAGGTCGGTGGCCGTGAGGAACCCGTCGTCGCACGCCGCCCGCATCCGCTCCTCGTTCACCGCCATCCCCCGGAGCAGCAGATTCGCCCCGATGAGGCAATCCTTGACGGTCCGGGCCGAATCGAAGACCGGCTCCTTGTCCTCCTGCATGTCCCGGTTGTACGCGAGCGGAAGCCCCTTCATGAGGGTGAGGAGGTTCGTGAGGTTCCCGTAGGCGCGCCCGGTCTTCCCCCGGATGAGTTCGGCCACGTCGGGGTTCTTCTTCTGCGGCATGATGCTGCTCCCGGTGCACAGGGCGTCCGGCAGGGAGAGGAACCGAAACTCCGAGGACGACCAGTACACCATCTCCTCGGCGAGCCGCGACAGGTGCATCATCGTCACGGCGCACGCGTACAGGAAGTCGGCGGCGAAGTCGCGATCCGACACGGCGTCGACGCTGTTCTCGCACACCCCGTCCATCCCCAGCTCCCGCGCGGTGAACGCGCGGTCCAGCGGGAACGTGGAACCGGCCAGCGCCCCCGCCCCGAGCGGGGAGACGTTCACCCGCCGGCGCGTCTCCCGGAACCGGTCGGCGTCCCGGGCGAACATCTCCCGGTACGCCAGGAGGTAATGGGAGAAGAGGATCGGCTGGGCCCGCTGGAGATGGGTGTAGCCGGGGAGGACGATCCCGAACAGCTCTTCGGCCCGGGAGACGACGGTTTCCTCGATCTCCTCGAGGAGTTCGAGAACCTCGTCGATCTCCTCCCGCAGGTACAGCCGGAGATCGGTGGCGACCTGGTCGTTTCGGCTGCGCCCCGTGTGGAGCTTTCCGCCGACGGGGCCGATACGGCGGATCAGCCGGCGCTCGATCGCCATGTGGATGTCCTCGTCGGAGAGATCGAAGGGAAATTTCCCCGATTCGATCTCCCCGCGGATCGCCACCAGGCCCTTGACGATCCGCTCCGCCTCGGACTTCGGCAGGATCCCCCGCTTCCCCAGCATCCGCGCGTGGGCGACGCTCCCGGCGATGTCGTGCCGGTAGAGCAGGACGTCGTACGGGATCGAGGCGGTGAACTCCTCCACGAACCGGTCGGTTTCGCCGCTGAAGCGCCCCCCCCAGGCCTTTTTCTTCGCCATGTCACCCTTTCCTTTGCTTCAGCATCGACCGGATCTTGAGGCGCAGCGCGTTGATCTTGATGAATCCGGTCGCGTCCGCCTGGTTGAAGACGGCCTCCTTCTCGAACGTCGCGAAGTCGGTCCGGTAGAGGGAAACGGGGCTCTTCCGGCCGGCCACGGTGATCCCGCCCTTGTACAGCTTCAGCCGCGCGGTGCCCGTCACGTTCTCCTGGGTCGCGACGACCATCCCCTTCAGGAGATCCATCTCCGGCGAATACCAGTAGCCGTTGTAGATGAGCTCCGCGAACCGGGGCATGAGGGAATCGCGCAGGTGCATCACCTCGCGGTCGAGGGTGAGCGATTCGACGGCCCGGTGCGCCGCGTGCAGGATCGTTCCGCCCGGGGTCTCGTACACGCCGTGGGACTTCATCCCGACGTACCGGTTCTCGACGAGGTCGACGCGGCCGATGCCGTGCTTCCCCCCGAGGGCGTTCAGGTGGGCGAGCAGCTTTGCCGGCCCCATTTTCTTCCCGTTGACCGCCACGGGGATCCCTCCCGCGAAGTCGACCTCGACGTACGCGGGACGGTTCGGCGCCTTCTCGGGAGACCGGGTGAGGACGAACATGCTCTCGGGCGGCTCCATCCACGGATCCTCGAGAATCCCCCCCTCGAAGCTGATGTGGAGCAGGTTCCGGTCGCTGGAGTACGGCTTGGCCGCGGTGACCGGCGTCGGGATGCCGCGCTTCTTCGCGTAGTTCACCAGGTCGGTCCGCGAGGTTAGTTCCCATTCGCGCCACGGGGCGATGACGTGGATCCCTGGCATCAAGGCGTAATAGGTGAGCTCGAAGCGGACCTGGTCGTTCCCCTTTCCGGTCGCGCCGTGGGAGACCGCGTCGGCATTCTCCCTTCTGGCCACCTCGATCTGCTTCTTTGCGATCAGGGGTCGGGCGATCGAGGTGCCGAGGAGATACTGGCCCTCGTAGACCGCGTTCGCCATGATCGCGGGGAAGACGAAGTCGCGGACGAACTCGTCCTGCACGTTCTCCACGTAGACCTTCGAGGCTCCGGTCTTCTTCGCCTTGGCGCGCACGGGGGCCAGCTCCTCTCCCTGCCCGAGATCGGCGACGAAGGCGATCACCTCGCAACCGTAATTCTCGACGAGCCACGCGAGGATGACCGAGGTGTCCAGCCCTCCCGAATACGCCAGAACGACTTTCTTCACTTTTTTCAAATGGTTCCTCCTTGAAACGCTCAGTGTTTGATGAACTTATCGAGTATAGGCATATGAACGTGCAGGCGGTTCTCGGCATCGTCGAAGACGACGGAGCTGGGCCCCTCTAAAA
>Ga0075347_1000073_pt1 | contig 11407 bp, 10 predicted proteins | sample RushSE_CattailNL_5_FD_120084 | JGI IMG/M metagenome (GOLD analysis project Ga0075347, IMG submission 120084) | Natural and restored wetland microbial communities from the San Francisco Bay, California, USA, that impact long-term carbon... | ecosystem: Environmental > Terrestrial > Soil >...
CCAACCACCTCCATCTGCCCTGGACGCTGAAAGCGCTGTCTGCCGGAAAACATGTATTGTGTGAAAAACCGGTTGCATGCACCGTGCAAGAAGCCCGCGAAATGGCCGATGCGGCCGATCGGGGCAATCTGTTTCTGATGGAGGCGTTCATGTATCGGTTCCACCCCCGTAGCCGAGAGATCAAACAGTTGGTCCGTGAGGGCCGGATCGGAGACCCGTGTTTGGTGCGTTCGGCATTTTGTTTCCATATGGCCGAAGAGACGTTAGAAGCCGGAGACAACGTGCGTTTAAAGGCCGATTCGGGCGGCGGGGCGCTGCTGGACGTCGGCTGCTATAGTGTAAGTGTCGCCCGGTGGATGATGGGCGCGGAGCCTTCGCAGGTGCAGGCCCAAGCAATCTACCACGATACAGGGGTGGATGTGCATGTTGTCGGAACTCTGCAATTCCCCGGCGGCGGTCTGGCAACGTTGGAGGCCAGCTTCATTTCGGCCTTGCAGCAAACCTTTACTGTTGTCGGTACCGGGGGGGCGATTGATTTGCCGCATGATGCGTTTATCCCTTGGCAGAATGATGCCGAGTACATTCTACGTGGCCGGGATCAGGAAACCGGATGCAAACATGTTGTCCCGGGAACTGATGAATATCAGCTGATGGTGGAGCATTTTAGCGATGCGGTCCTGGGAAAATCCAAATTGAATTTTTTGTTCGAGGACAGCATTGCCAACATGAAGGTTCTGGACGCGTTGGCGCGAGCGGCCCTGTCGGGCACTACCGTGAAGCTCTAAATCAGGTCCCAAAGTCCATATTGTTGTCGGCGGTGACGGCATTCATACCCCTGAAGGACAAAGATTGCTCGGCTTGGCCCGCACTTTCGGAGTCGAAGATTCGATTGCGTTTGTTGGGAGAATCGAACAGAAAGATCTGCCGGTATATTACAATGCCGCCGATGCGATGGTGATGCCCTCATACTACGAAAGTTTCGGGCTCGTGAGTTTAGAGGCGTTGGCATGCGGCATACCGTCGGTTGCAACCCCGGCGGGGGCGATGGATACCATTATCAAAGAAGGACAGAACGGCCAACTGGCGGCAAATGGCGATGCAAAGTCCCCGGCACAGGCCATAGACAAAGTGATTTCAACGTTATCTGCAAGATCAGCAAATGCCATTCGCCGGACAGTGCAGGTGGTTAGCTGGTCGAATAACGCCTCTGCAGTCATCGAGGAACACGAAGAGACACCGGCCTTCGGAAATCTGAATTGATAACTCGGTGCTGCAGAAACATCAGGCGTCTGGTCAGGTTGAAGCCGGACCGTGGGGCACGCGGCGAAGTTTTCCTGGATCGTAACCCTGCTCCTCAAGGAAGGCCACCAACCGCTTATAATCCGCCTCCGATATCGAAGGCCTCCGCGCCATAATCCATACGTAGTCACGCTTGGTGCGACCGATTATGGTCTGCTCATAATCATCGGACAGGTAAATGATTCGGTATTCCGCCTTAAATGGCCATATGAACTGCATCCCCCAGACAGCGTTGGATTGTTTGTCCTCAACAAACCCCCGCGGCGTGTAGGTTTTCAGCGGCCCTTGCAACCCGCCCTTGTTGAATCGAAAGGTGGTTTCAATGGTGCCATCTTGGGCCAGCTTGTAGGATTCAACCGCATTATAGGCATCGGTCTCGATGAAGGTGGGGATGCTGGCAATCACGTACCAGTCGCCCATGAAACGCTTCAAATCGACGGATTCAACCGTTTGAATCGGCTTCATGGTCTGGCAGCCCCATACCATTAGAATTAAAGACAGAACGCCGGTTGATTTAAGCGCACGCATTCTCAGCTCGATTTGCAAACTCTCGGATAGCCTGTTCGGAGACGAACTTGAGTAAATCGGAAGGGCCCAGAGAGATCCCCTGGGCCCCTTGTTGGGTGCAACCCGTATAGTTCAGCCTGCAATCGACACGGGCGAATGTTTTCCAATGTACTCCATGGTCTCTTCGTACTTCCCGCGCATGTCGACGGAGCCCTTGTCGATATCCTTCTTCTGGGGAGTCCACTCGGTGGGGCACTCGTTTTTCAGCTGTTCGATCCGGGATGACATGTCGGTGACGAGCATGTTCAGGTCTTGAATGTTTGGCAGGACTTTTTCTCTTTCTTTGGTTCCAAGGCTTTCGATCTTTCGGGTAAGGTCGTACATCTTCGCCTTCCAGGCAATCAATTCCATCTCCATACCTTTGCAATAGTCAATTACGTTCATGTTTGAGCCTCCTTTTCAGTGTTGGTTTCGGTCATGCTGGTTTTTGCGCGGAGTATTTTTTTAGATGAAAGATGCGTCACGCCCGGCGGTCTGTCAAGGAGCATCAATCACCGGCACCAAAAAAACGACTCGCCGAGAGGCAGAGAACCGAACTGTTGGTGATTGACAATTTGAAAGATGTTGAGTTAATAATTATACTTCCATTATGATCGCTTATTTTGAGAGGCGGCATAGATTTGGGTAGTTCAATCCGATCAAGGTTTCTCATGTCCATCCTCCGCTGGGTGGACGCCGAAGCGGGGCCGGCCGCCATCCCCCCCGACACCAGCAAGCGAGTGGAGTGGCTGCGGATCGCGCCCTTCGTTATTCTGCACAGCATGTGTTTGGGGGTGATATGGGTGGGGTGGAGCAGGATCGCGGTGGCTACGGCGGCGGCGCTCTACGTCATCCGCATGTTCGCCATCACCGCTTTCTATCACCGCTACTTTTCCCACAAGACCTACCGCACGAACCGTTTCTGGCAGTTCATCTTCGCCGTGGTGGGCAACGCAGCCGTGCAGCGCGGGCCCTTGTGGTGGGCGTCCCACCACCGGCACCATCACCGCTTTGCGGATACTGATGAGGACCCGCATTCGCCCAACCGCCACGGCTTCTGGTGGAGCCACATCGGCTGGCTGACCTCCGAGCGGCATTTCCCGACGCGTGCCCAATACGTTAAAGACTGGGCCCGCTTCCCTGAACTGGTCTGGCTCAATCGGTTCGACACCCTGGTGCCCGTACTGCTGGCGGCGGGACTCTACGCGTTCGGCGCGCTGCTGAAGGCCCATGCCCCGCAGCTCGGAACGAGCGGCCCGCAGATGCTGATCTGGGGCTTTTTCATCTCCTCCACGGTTCTTTTTCACGCGACGGTGACCATCAACTCGCTGGACCACATGATCGGAAGCCGGCGCTACGACACGCCGGATACCAGCCGCAACAACTGGGCCCTGGCGCTCATCACGCTGGGCGAGGGCTGGCACAACAACCATCACCACTACGCCGTCTCCGCTCGCCAGGGGTTCTTCTGGTGGGAGATCGATGTCACCTTTTATCTCCTCAAACTGATGTCCTGGCTGGGAATCGTGAGGGATCTGCGACCGGTGCCGGAGCATGTGCGCAACCCCGGCCCGGCCTCCGGCGGAGAGCCCCGGACCGACATCTGACACTTCATTATTGGAAGGGATAAGCCATCCATGCGGATTGCCATCGTCGGCAGCGGCATCTCGGGTTTGGCGACCGCCTACCTGTTGAGCGACGGCCACGACATCACTGTGTTCGAAGCCGATGGTTATATCGGCGGGCACACGAATACGGAAGACGTCGCGTGGCAGGGCAGGACCTATGCTGTGAACACCGGTTTTATCGTGTTCAACGCGGCGACCTACCCGAACTTTATCAACCTCATGAAACGGTTGGGGGTGGAATGGCAGCCCTCCGTCATGAGCTTCAGCGTTCAGTGCGAAAAGACCGGTCTGGAGTTCAGCCCCAGCAGCCTGAATTCGCTTTTCATCCAACGCATCAACCTGCTGCGGCCGTCTTTCTACCGGATGCTGCTGGATGTATACCGCTTCAAGCGGGACTCCGAGGAACTGCTGCGGGCGGATGATTACCGTCTGACGCTTGAAGCGTTTTTGAAGCGCAAGGGCTACTCGCGGTTTTTCATCCAGCATTTCATCATCCCCATGGGCGAAGCCATCTGGTCCGCCGACCCTATGGAGTTCGACCGTTTCCCGGCGCGCTATTTCGCCCAATTTTTCAAAAACCACGGTTTTTTCAACATACGCAACCAGCCCCAGTGGCTGACGATCAAGGGCGGCTCCAGACAATACATCCGGCCGATCACGGAACGGTTCCGCGACCGCATACGGCTGAACTCCCCCGTGCTTTCGGTGCGCAGACGGCCCGACGGTGTGGAGGTCGACACCGCCGCCGGCCGGCCCGAGAAATTCGACAAGGTGGTACTCGCCGCCCACAGCGATCAGGCCTTGAGCCTGTTGGCCGATGCTTCGGACGCCGAACGGACCATCCTGGGGGCGATCCCCTACCAGGAAAACCATACGATCCTGCACACGGACAGCTCGATTCTTCCCCAAAAAAAGGCGGCGTGGGCCAGCTGGAATTACCACATACCGAAGCAAGCACTCGGCCGGGTGGCCGTGACCTACAACATGAACATGCTGCAGAACTTCGACGCACCGGCAACCTTCTGTGTGTCGCTCAACTTGCAGGCGGCGATCGACCGGCAGCAGGTGATCAAGCAAATGGTCTATCACCATCCCGTCTACAACCCGGAAAGCCTGGCGGCCCGCGGGCGCCTGAAGGAGATCAACGGCGTCAACCACACCTACTTCGCCGGAGCCTATTGGGGGTACGGGTTCCACGAGGACGGCGTGAACAGCGCCCTCGAAGTCTGCCGGCATTTCGGCAAGACCCTTTAACGACAGGTGTTTGGTTTTCTGTGTTCAGTGGTTGGTATTCAACTGCCGGATAGTTGCGCCGGGCGGCTTGCCGACTATTTCTTCCAGACTTGAAACTTAACACGAAACACCAACCTCCCGCTGCTCATGAAAAGCTGCATTTACGAAGGCTTCATCCGACACCGCCGGTTTTCCCCGGTGCGCAATGAATTCCGGTACCGCCTCTTTATGATGTACATGGATCTCTCTGAGCTGCAGCAGGTCTTTTCCCTCCACCCGCGGTGGTCGTGCGACCGGCCCAATGCCGCCTGGTTCCGCCGGAAAGACCACTTTGGCGACCCGAGGGTCCCCCTCGAGCAAGCGGTGCGCGATCGGGTGCTGGCCGAGACCGGCCGCCGGCCGGCCGGCCCCATCCGGGTGCTCTGCCACATGCGCTATTTCGGCCACTGCCTCAACCCGGCAAGCTTCTATTATTGCTGGGATGCATCCGACACACGGGTGGAGACCATCGTCGTGGAGATCCACAACACGCCGTGGGGGGAGGTGCACACCTATGTGTTGGACCAGTCGGAAGACCGGCACCCTCTGCCGGACTGGCATCGCCACCGGTTCGCCAAGGCCTTTCACGTGTCGCCCTTCATCGGCATGGACATCCAGTACGACTGGCGGTTCAGGGAACCGGGTGAGGCGCTGAACGTTCACATGATCGATTACCAGAACGGAAAGAGGCTCTTCGACGCCAGTTTGGACGTCCACCGCTGCGGCATCACCCGCAGCAGCCTCACGCGGGTGCTGGTTCAATACCCGTTGATGACGGTCAAGGTGGTCGCCATGATTTACTGGCAGGCCGCCCGTCTGAAGCTGAAGGGGGCCCCCTTTTTCACCCATCCCCCAAGACGCCCCCCGATCACGGAAAGGCAGCTGCCATGACGGAGCACATCATCCCTTCGGAGGCGCCCCGGCTGGAGGCTTTGAAAGCCCGGTCGCTGGACCGCTTTGCGCGCGGGATCCTGTTCAAGGTCCTCGCCGGGCTCGAACGCGGCCGGCTGAACCTCGTGGACGGAAACGAACGCTACGCTTTCGGCCGCACCTCGGAGCGGCATCCGCTGGAAGCCACCATCACCGTTCACCACCAGCGGTTTTACGGCGACTGCCTGTTCGGGGGTACCATCGGATCCGGCGAAGCCTACATGTCGGGGTATTGGTCCGCGGATGATCTGACCACGGTGATCCGCATCTTCGCCCTGCACCCCGAGGTGTTCAGCGGCATGGACAAGGGTGTCGCCCGGGTCATGGCCCAGGTTTTAAAAGTCGTTCATGCAATGAACAAAAACACCCGAGCGGGTAGTAGGCGCAACATCGTCGCCCACTATGATCTGGGAAACAATTTTTACGAGCTCTTCCTGGACGACACCATGACCTACTCCTGCGGCATCTTCGAGCGGCCGGAGGCCAGCCTGCGGGAGGCCTCCATCGCCAAATACGACCGCATCTGCCGCAAGCTTGCGCTGTCGGCTGCCGATCACGTGCTTGAGATCGGAACGGGCTGGGGCGGGTTTGCCATTTACGCCGCAACGCATTACGGCTGCCGGGTGACCACCACGACCATCTCCGACCGGCAGCACGAAATGGCGCAGCAGCGTTTTGCCGCCGCCGGGCTTAGCGACCGCATCACCCTGCTCAAGCAGGATTACCGCGACCTCACCGGAACCTTCGACAAGCTGGTCTCGATCGAGATGATCGAGGCGGTGGGGCATCACTTCCTGGATGAATTTTTCCGGGTCTGCAGCGAACGCCTGAAGCCCGAGGGCATGCTGCTGCTGCAGGCCATCACGATCCGCGACCAGGTCTTCGACTGGCACAAGCACAACGTGGATTTCATCAAACGCTACATTTTCCCCGGCAGCTGCATCCCCTCCGTCACCGCGATTTCAAAGGCGGTGGCCGACAAAACCGATTTGAGAATCTTTCACCTGGAGGACCTCACGGCGCACTATGCCAGGACCTTGAGGCTGTGGCGGGAAAATTTCTTTCACAACATCGATCGGGTCAGGCATCTCGGCTTCCCGGACGCCTTCATCCGCATGTGGGAATTTTATCTGTGCTACTGCGAGGGAGGCTTTGCGGAACGCTACCTTGGGGACGTGCAGATTCTGATGACAAAGCCCATGTGCCGGAAAGAGCCCATCCTGCCGCCGCTGCCGGCCGGGATCTCGTGATACCGCCGCCGGGTATCGCGGCATGGGCTGCAACGAAGCGCCAACCCCTCACCGGCGGTGCAAAAGGTAGTGGGACACCAGCCATTCCTGCCCCCGCCTGAAGCCCCACAACTCCGCACAGGCCATGAAGAAAATACGCCAGCGCTGGAACCAGCGGGCGGCTGAGTTTTCGCCGTACACGCGCGCCATCACCGGCATGATCTCATCCTTGCGGGTGTCCATGTTGGCCAGCCAGGCTTCCGCGGTTTTCTGGTAGTGCCGGCCATCCACGCGCCAGTGCTTTTCGACCAACAGGTGGTCTTGGCAGTACAGGAGCAGGTCGTCGGCGGGCATCATGCCGCCTGAAAAGAAATAGCGGCCCATCCAATTGTCCGCCCCCTCCGTGTCAAAAGGATAGGCGTAGCGGCGGTGGGTGAAGATGTGGATGAAAAGTCTGCCGTCGGGCTTGAGCCAGCCATGGATGCGCTCGAGCAGCAGGGGCCAGTTGCGCATGTGCTCGAACATCTCCACCGAGACCACCCGGTCAAAATGATGCTCGGTAGCGAAGTGGTTCATGTCGGCCGTCACGACCTCTACATTGGGCAGGCCGCGGGCCGCCGCGGTCTCGCGGATGAATCGGCCCTGGGGGGCCGAATTGGACACGGCCGTGATGCGGCTCTGCGGAAACCGCGCCGCCATCCAAAGCGTCAGCGACCCCCAACCGCAGCCCAACTCGAGAATCTGCATGCCGTCCGACAGTTCGGCCCGACGCCCGTAAAGCTGCAACATGGCGTCCTCCGCCGCATCCAGAGTGCCGACGCCGGCTGGCCACAGGCACCCGCTGTACTTGAGGTTTTTCCCCAGCACTTTTTGAAAGAATTCCGGCGGCACCTCGTAATGTTGGATGTTCGCCATCTCGGGCACCAGCGCAACAGGGCTCCGGCGCATGCGGGCGAGGAAATCCTGCTTGGCCTGCAGCTCCGTTTCGATGTCCGGCCGGGCCTCCGTTCTCAGCCGCACTCGGTCCAGCAGGCGGATCCCAAAACGGATCAGCGTGTCCGGAAGAATCCCGCGCTCGGCCAGTTCCATAAGCGTGCTCATCGGTCTTCCTTCTCCGTGATTTCCACCCTTCCCTTTCGGCGATTTGCATTTCAATTGCGGGTATTATATTGCTCTATCATATCCCAGCGCAAGACCATTGAGGGGGGATGAACTCCACAACATTGAAAGACGCCGGGAAACGTGCGGCCGACGATCGTTGGCGGCCCGCAGTGAAACGAGGAGTATCCGCCGACAAGCGCCCGTGACAAAATGGAATCGAGAGAAGACATCCGGCACGTGCTGAGCGAGCTTCTGAGCAACCAGCGGCTTGCCGTGCTTTCGACACACAACAGCGGCCAGCCCTATGCCAGCCTGGTGGCGTTCGCCTGCTCCGATGATCTGCGCTTTCTGTACTTCGTTACTCCCCGGACCACCCGCAAGTTCGGCAACCTGCAGAACGATTGCCGGATGGCGCTGCTCATCACCAGCAGCGCCAACCAGGAAACCGATTTTCACGAGGCCATGGCGGTGACGGTTGTCGGCAGCGCCGGAGAAATTTCCGGCCCGGAAAAAGAGACGGCCTTGAACCGCTACCTGGAGCGGCACCCGTATCTCGAGGAGTTCGCCCGCTCGCCGACCTGCGCCTTTGTGAAGGTGAATGCTCGCACGTATATCCTGGTAAAGAATTTTCAGCAAGTCATGGAGTTTCACCTCGAGCCATGAAGCTGATCCTCTCCGCCCATGAGATCGGCGCCTCCGATCAGCCCCGGGTAGGCGGCAAGGCGCTTGCACTTGCGGTCTTGTCCCAGGCCGGCTTCCACATCCCCGATTTTCTCTGCGTGACCACCGACGCATATGGTGCGTTTCTGGACGGCACGGGCTTGCGGGAACGCATCCTGCTCGAACTGCACCGTAAGGCCTTCAAGGAAATGCGCTGGGAGGAGATCTGGGATTGCGCGACACGCATCCGCAACCTGTTTCTCCGAAAACCCCTGCCCCCGGGCGTGGCAGACGCCCTTCACGCTGCCGTCGCAGAGCGGTTCGAAGGGCAAACGGTCGTCGTCCGCTCCTCCGCGCCGGACGAGGACACGGCGCGAGCATCCTTTGCCGGGCTGCATGAGTCCTATGTCAACATCCGCGGAACGGAGGCCGTCGTGGAGCACATCCGCAGGGTCTGGGCCTCGCTGTGGTCGGATGCGGCCCTGCTCTACCGGCAGGAACTGGGTCTGGATGCCGGACGAAGCGCCATGGCCGTGGTGGTGCAGGAGCTGGTCGCCGGGCGGAGCTCAGGGGTCTGTTTCTCGCAGAGCCCCACGGAGCCTTCGCAGGCGCTTGTCGAATCCGTCTACGGGCTCAACCAGGGACTGGTCGACGGCGATGTGGAGCCCGACCGCTGGGTCATCGACCGCGAGAGTCTCAAGGTCATGGGGCACACGCCGGCGCGCCGGGATCATCGGATGGAGCCGGTCGACGGCGGAGCCGACCTCCACCCGCTTACCGCCGAAATGGCGGCTCGCCCGCCGCTAACCCCGGAAGAGGTGCTGGCGGTGTTCCGGCTGGCCTTGAAAGCCGAAACGCATTTCGGGACACCCCAGGACGTGGAGTGGACCCTCCGCGGCGGCGAGCTTTTCCTCCTGCAGTCCCGGCCCATCACCACTCGTGCGCAGGCCTCGGCCGGCGACCAGCGCGCCTGGTACCTGAGCCTGCACCGCAGCTTTGAAAACCTCAGGGAACTCCGGAAAAAAATCGAAGGCGAGCAGATCCCCGCCATGATCCGTGCCGCCGAAGAGCTCGCCGGCATCGACCTCGGCCGGCTATCCGACCGCGAGCTCGCCGCCGAGGTCCGCCGGCGCTGGGACGTCAACAACACATGGGTCAATGTCTACTGGGCCGACTTCATCCCATTCGCGCACGGCGTCCGCCTGTTCGGGCAGGTCTACAACGACCGGCTCAAGCCCGACGATCCCTACGAGTTCGTTAGCCTGTTGACCCACACCGGCATGGCGAGCCTGGAACGCAACCGGCTGCTCGAGTCCCTCGCGGAGCAGGTGCGGCGCAGGCCCGGTCTGGCTGATTGCCTGAAGGCGGGTGACTGCCGGGAAAAGGCGCCCGAATTCCGGCGAGCCCTGGAAGGATTTATCGAGCGCTTCGGGGACCTGTCCTGCAGCGTGACCGGCGGTACTCAGTGCGAAGGGGCCACACGGCCGCTGGTAAAGATCCTGCTGGAGATGGCCGCGCGGCCGCAGGCGATTGCCGGCTCGGGCAAGCGTGCGGACATCAAGGAGCTCTCCCGGCGCTTTTTTGATGCATTCCCGGAAAGCCGGCGCGGGGAAGCCTTGGAACTTCTCGATCTGGCCCGGGCGAGCTACCGGCTGCGCGACGACGACAACATCCATCTCGGCCGCATCGAGTCCCAATCGGCCGCAGCCGTCGCGGAGGGCCGGCGGCGGCTGAATTCGGGCGCGGCCGAGGGTGAGGGCCGTGAAGAACTGAGATCTGCACTGGAAGACTTGAACTTCGGCAACCGGATGCATCCGGCCGGTCAACCGGCGCTTTCGGAGGGCGACCGGGTTCAAGCCCGTCAGCTCATTGGCCAGCCGGCCGGGCCGGGCTTGGCCAAGGGCAAGGCCCGGGTGGTGCGCCGGCACGCGGATCTCGAAGATTTCGCCCACGGCGAGATCCTGGTGTGCGATGCCGTCGACCCCAACATGACGTTCGTGGTGCCGCTGGCCGTTGCCGTGGTGGAGCGCCGCGGCGGCATGCTGATCCATGGGGCGATTATCGCCAGGGAGTACGGCCTGCCCTGCGTCACCGGAATCCCCGATGTCACCACCCTGGTTCAGACGGGGGATCTGCTCACGGTGGACGGGTATCTGGGCATCGTCACCGTTGGGTCCGGCGAGCTTTGACGGACCTCATCCAAGGGAAGCGCGGTGGGGCTCAGGTCAGACCCTTGAGCCGCCAAAATGAAACCGTCAGCCCCCTCAATGCAAACGCTGCGGCGGGTGAGCCGGTTTTTATGGCCCAACGCGAAAAGACCCTGCGCCTCATCCTGGGGGACCAACTCAACGCCTCCCACTCCTGGTTCGCGCAACCGGACGACCGCGTGACGTTCGTCATCATGGAAGTCCGGCAGGAGACCGACTACGTGACGCACCACATTCAGAAGGTGGCAGCCTTCTTCGCCGCCATGCGCGCCTTTTCGGACCATCTCCAGCGCCGGGGCCATCGGGTGATCTACCTGCGGCTCGACGACCCGCAAAACCGCCAGGGCATTCCCGCGAACATCAACCATCTCGTTCGGTCCCTGGATTTCGTGCGTTTCGAGTACCTTCTGCCGGACGAATACCGGCTGGATGTGCAGCTGAAGGACATGGCCGCGGTCCTGCCGGTGCCCGCCGGCGCCGCCGACACAGAGCACTTCCTGACCGAACGCCACGAACTCGGGGAGATGTTCGCCGG
>Ga0075347_1000078_pt1 | contig 11102 bp, 9 predicted proteins | sample RushSE_CattailNL_5_FD_120084 | JGI IMG/M metagenome (GOLD analysis project Ga0075347, IMG submission 120084) | Natural and restored wetland microbial communities from the San Francisco Bay, California, USA, that impact long-term carbon... | ecosystem: Environmental > Terrestrial > Soil > Wetlands...
CCCCTAATGTTTCAGCAGGGGCGGTTTTCCAGCCGTGATCGTTGAGGTTGAAAGCCTCTCCCGCACGACCACCCTTCATGGTCGACAGGATGGCGCCGCGCGCCATGGCCTGCTTTCAACGGTGTCGTCATAGGTCATACAAGGTGTCATCCCGTTGCGGTGCCGGCCTCTTTCCGCTCTTTTTCCCGCCCTTCTTGCCGGGCAACAGGAAGGGGTCCTCCCCCTCGAGCAGGTCCCCCATTTCCGCCTCGATTTGATCCGGATCCTCGCCTTTCTCCATGCGGTGCAGGGCCTCGGTCATGCCGGGGCCCAGCTCAAGGCCGGTCATGTCGGTGAGCTTGCGCATCAGGTTGGCCGCCTGGCGTGGATCATCCTCACTGATCGATTCGGCCTCTCCGGCCAGCGTCTGCATGGCTTTCTCCATCCTGCCCTCATCAAAAGGCAGGTCGTCCATGTCACCCGCTTCCTTGGCGCGACCGGTGACGGAGAAGGCGGACATGACCCGGGACAGTTTGCGGGTCTTGCACGTCGGGCATTTCGGCCTTTTGGAGGTGTTCACGGAACGGGAGAAGAAATTGAAGATGGTGTTGCAGTCGTCGCAGTAGAACTCGTAGATCGGCATGATCCCCTCTTTCCATTTTCGGATCGGATGAAATACCTGCTATCGGTCAAATGCCGGAGCAATCAAATTATAAAAAGCCGGCCCGCCGGTTGTCAACAGACAGCTCCGATAATCAACCGGCCGTCGGCGGCGAGTTGACTTGCTGGGACCCATTTGCTATGCCGTCGGGCAAAAACCAGATCGGAAGAAAGGATGACACGTATGCAACGTACTCTCTCCATCATCAAGCCCGATGGCGTCGCGCGCGGGCTGATCGGCGATGTGGTCAAGCGCATCGAAGAGCTCAGGTTGAAGATCGTCGCCATGAAAATGGTGCACCTGACTCTGGCCCAGGCCCAGGGGTTCTACGCCGTGCACCGGGAACGCCCGTTTTTTCAGGGGCTCACCGGTTTCATGAGCTCGGGGCCCGCGGTGGTCATGGTGCTCGAAGGTGAAAACGCGATCGCGCGTTGGCGCGAACTCATGGGTGCCACCGACTACCGCAAGGCGGCCGAAGGGACCCTGCGCCGGGAATTCGCGACCGACATCGAGAAAAACGTGGTCCACGGCTCCGATGCCCCTGAAACCGCGGCCTTCGAGATCGGCTATTTCTTCAACCGGTTCGAGATCGTTGCCTGATGACGGTCGCGGTCAACCTGGCGAACATCGCCATCGTCCTGGTCCAGCCGAACATCTCCGAAAACATCGGCGCGGCCGCCCGCGCCATTTGCAACATGGGCCTGCGCCGCCTCATCGTGGTGGACCCGCCCCGTTGCGACCTGACCCGGGTCTGCAAGATGGCCACCCAGGCCGCCCTGGACGTGGTGGAGGAGATGGAGGTTTTTACCGGGCTGGACGAGGCCCTGCGGGACTTCGGCTACGTGGTGGGCACGACGGCGCGGCTGGGCGGTCAGCGCCAGGTCATCCGCGACCCCGCCCGCCTAGCGGAGATGCTGGTCCCCGTCTCGGCCGAAAACCAGGTGGCCATTCTCTTCGGGCCCGAAGATCGCGGGCTGACCAACGAGGACCTGCGCTTCTGCCACTTGGTAGCGACCATCCCCACGGCGGATTTTTCCTCCCTCAACCTCGCGCAGGCGGTTATGGTCGTCTGCTACGAGCTTTTCCGCTGCAGCCTGGAGACCCCTAAGGAATTCACGCCGCGCCTGGCCAATCGCTTCGAGCTCGACGCCATGTACGCGCAGCTCAAAGACGTCCTCATGCGCATCTGCTTCATCAACCCGGCCAACCCGGACTACTTCATGAACAATCTGCGCCACTTCGGCACCCGCATGCAGCTGCGCGCCAAGGAGGTGCAGATCATCCGGGGTATCTGCCGCCAGATCGACTGGTATGGCAGGCATTGCCTCGAGCAGGGGAAGAAGTCCCAAGATGGCGGCGGCTGAAGACCGATTTGTGAAATGGCTCTAGTGGCGGTCGCGTAGAATGTGTTCTGCGATGGCATCCCCCATTTCGGAGGTCCTTACGGCCTTCTGTCCCGCGCCGGCGATGTCGGCCGTGCGTGCACCGGCCTCCAGCACGTCGGCCACCGCCTGCTCGACGGCGGCGGCGGCGTCCTCGTATCCCAGGCTGATGCGCAGCATCAGGGCGGCCGAGAGGATCTGGGCGACGGGGTTGGCGATGCCCCTGCCGGCGATGTCCGGTGCCGACCCGCCGGCCGGTTCGTAGAGGCCGAACTGCGTTGCGTTGATACTGGCCGAAGGCAGCAGGCCCAGGGAGCCCGTCAGCATGGCGCACTCGTCGGAGAGAATGTCGCCGAACAGGTTGCCGCACAACAGCACGTCGAACTGATGGGGGTTCTTGACGAGCTGCATGGCGGCGTTGTCGACGTACATGTGGGTGAGCTCGACGTCGCTGTATTCGGCGGCCAGGGACCCCACGATCTCGCGCCAGAACAGGCTGGTCGCGAGCACGTTGGACTTGTCCACCGAGGTGACGCGCTTGCGGCGGCCGCGGGCCAGGCTGAAGGCCGAGCGCGCAATCCGTTCGATCTCGAAGCGCCGGTAGGCCATGGTGTCGAAGGCCCGCTCCTCGGCGCCCTGCCCCTCGCGGCCCCGCGGCCGGCCGAAGTAGATGTCGCCTGTCAGCTCCCGCACGCACAGAATGTCGAACCCGTCTTTGACGATATCCGGCCGCAGCGGGCTTGCGCCGGTCAGGCTCTTGAAGACCCTGGCCGGCCGCAGGTTGCAGAACAGGTTGAAGTGTCGTCGAAGGGGGAGCAGGGAGGCGCGCTCCGGCTGTCGCTCGGGAGGCAGCGATTCCCATTGCGGGCCGCCCACCGACCCGAACAGGATCGCGTCGCTTGCCTCGCAGCGTTTGACCGTTTCGGCGGGAAGTGCTTCGCCGCAACGGTCGATGGCGCAGCCGCCCACGTCCGCCGCGGTGGTGTTCAGCGCAAGACCAAACCGCTGCTGGACGGCCGTCAGCACCTTGATCGCCTCCCGCATCACTTCCGGCCCGATCCCGTCGCCTGCAAGCACTGCGATTTTTTTCACGCCGACTCTTTCTTTTTGCATGGAAGCTCGCTCTATGGGGCTAGTACCTGGCGTCTGCGTATCCCAGCCATCCCCCCGCGTCAACCAGCGCCCGGTCGAAGTCGGCCAGGGTGAAGGGGATCTCTTCCGCATGCGGTCCGGACCGAAATTCAATCACGTTGCGGCTGACGTCCGCGGCTGCGTGGGTGTCTCGCGTGGAGAATTCCTTGAAAAGGCGTGCCATGGTTTCGGCCGGCAGTTCGACCGCCAGCAGGCCGCAGTTGAACATGTTCTGGCGGAAGATGCGGGCGAAACTCTCGGCGATCACCAGGCGGATACCGTTGGCTTCCAGGGCCCAGGGGGCATGCTCCCGGGACGAGCCGCAGCCGAAGTTCGCACCGGCCATCACGACCCGGCGACCGGGGATGTCCCGCTTTGGGTCGAACCCCTCGAGCTTCAGGTCCTCCAGGAGGTAGGGTTTGAGCGCTTGCCGTTCGATTTCGGTCAGGTACTTGGCCGGTATGATCTCATCCGTGTTGATGTCCGCTCGGTTCAGAAACAAAACCTTGCCGCTGAAGTCTTTCATGTCTGCAATCCTATCGTTTAAAAAGCGGGGAATTGGTGATGCGGCCGGCGACGGCTGACGCCGCGGCGGTTGCGGGGCTCATCAGGTGCACCATGCCGCCGCGGCCCATCCGGCCGTTGAAGTTCCGGTTCGAGGTCGAGGCGCAGACCTCGCCCTCGGCCAGCACGCCGGTGCTCATCCCCAGGCAGGGGCCGCAGGTAGGGTTGGTGACGCAGAAACCCGCGTCGAGAAACACCTGGATGAGCCCCTCTGCCAAGGCTTGGGCGTAGATCGTGTAGGTGGTCGGGCAAACGATGCCGCGCACGAGCGGGTGGATCTTCTTTCCCCTGAGTACGCTTGCCGCGCTGCGCAGGTCGCTCATGCGGCCGTTGGTGCAGGAGCCGATGAACACCTGGTCGATCCGGGTGCCCTCCATCTCCCGCACCGGCTTTACGTTGTCTGGCTTGAGGCCGAAGGTGGTCACGGGCTCCAGCGCGGACACGTCGTGCACAACCACCTCTTCGTAGGCGGCATCCGGGTCCGGCAACCAGCGGCGGAAGTCCGCCGCGGCCGCTTCCCGGCTCGGGTAGTCACCCCGGATGAATTCCCAGAGGTAATCGGCGGTGATTGCATCCGGGTAGCAGATCCCACAGGTGCCGCCGGCCTCCACCGTCATGTTGCAGAGCGTCATGCGCGCCTCCATGTCCATGCCGGCCACCGTGGGGCCGTCGAACTCGACGATGCGGTGGGTGGCGCCGTTCATGCCGATGCGGCCGATTACGGACAGGATGACATCCTTGGCGAACACCCCCGGCGCCAGTCCGCCGGTGAGGGTGATCTTCATGGTGCGCGGCGTGCGGAACGCGCAGACGCCTTTGAGAATGGCCACGGCCAGGTCGGTCGTCCCCACGCCCGGGGTGAAGGCGCCGAAGGCGCCGGCCGTGCAGGTGTGGGAGTCCCCCATGACCACGGCGTATCCGGGGCGGATGAATCCTTTTTCCGGGAAGAGGACGTGGCAGACGCCGTTGCGGCCGATGTCGAAAAAGTCTTTGATGCCGTGGCGCCGAGCCCAGTCCCGCAGCACCTTGCCTTGGAGGGCCGTGTTCGAATCCTTGGCGGGCGTGACGTGGTCGATGACGGCCTTGATCCGGGCGGGGTCGAACACACGGTCCTTGCCGCGTTCCATCAGGTCCAGGATGGCGGTGGGGGTGGTGATCTCGTGGCAGAATACTGAATCCAGCCGCAGGACCCACACATCCTCCGCCGGCCGGTCCACCACATGGCTTTCAAATATCTTTTCTGCAACGGTTTTTCCCATGATTTCTCTTCCCTCAATAAGTTTAGAAATGATTCAACCGCCCAGTTTTTCCGGGCGACTGAATCATCATCTAATCGGTGTCCGTCTTCAGTACCGCCAAGAACGCGGACTGCGGAATCATGACCTTGCCGATCATCTTCATGCGCTTCTTGCCCTTTTTCTGTTTTTCGAGCAGCTTGCGCTTGCGAGTGACGTCGCCGCCGTAGCACTTGGCCAGCACGTCCTTGCGCAAGGCGGACACGGTCTCCCGCGAGATGATGGTGCCGCCGATGGCTCCCTGGATGGCGATTTTGAACATCTGCTTGGGCATCTCCTCCTTGATCTTCTCGCAGGCGGTGCGGGCGCGGGGAATCGCGCTGTCGCGGTGCACGAGCTGGGACAGGGCGTCCACGCGCTCGCTGTTGATCAGGATGTCGAGCTTTACCAAGTCGGTCTGGCGGTAGTCCAGCAGATCGTAGTCGAAGGACCCATACCCCTGCGTGATCGATTTCAGCTTGTCGTAGAAATCATAGACGACCTCGGCCAACGGCAGTTCGAAATTCATCTCCAGGCGGTCGCTTGTCAGATACTGATAGTTGGTGTTCGTGCCGCGCCGCTCAAGGCAAAGCTTCATGACCGCGCCCATGTAGCGGTCCGGCACGATGATCGTGGCGCGGATGAACGGCTCGAGAGTGAACTCGATCGTCGTCGGGTCCGGGAACAAGGCGGGATTGTCGATGGTGATCTCGGAGCCGTCCCGCAGCCGGATGCGGTAACGCACCGATGGCGCGGTCAGGATGAGCGAAAGGCCGTATTCACGTTCCAGCCGCTCCTGCACGACCTCCAGATGCAAGAGCCCCAGGAAGCCGCAGCGGAACCCGAACCCCAGAGCGACGGAGGTGTCCTTCTCATAGATGATGGCTGCATCGTTGAGCTTCAGTTTTTCCAGCCCTGCCGCCAGTTCTTCGTAGTCGTCGGCCGCCACCGGGTAGATGGAGGAGAAAACCACCGGCTTGGCCTCCTTGAAGCCCGGCAGCGGCTCCGCGCACGGCCGCTCCTTGAGGGTGATGGTGTCGCCGCAGCGCGTGTCGCTGATGGTCTTGATGCCGGCGGTCAGATAGCCCACCTGCCCGGCGCAAAGCTCCGGCTGGGGGACTTGGCGCAGCTGGAAAATGCCGACCTCTTCAACCTTGTGGACGGCGTTGTTGGACATGAAGGTGATCATGTCCCCGGCCCGCACCCGGCCCTCGAAGACCCGGAAGTAGACCACCGTCCCCCGGTAGGGGTCGTAGTGGGAGTCGAAGATCAGCGCGCGCAGGGGGGCGTCGGAGTCCCCTGCGGGAGCCGGCAGGCGCTCCACGATGGCCGAGAACAGGGCGTCGATGCCGATGCCTTCCTTGGCGGAGACCTGCAAGGCGCCCCCCGGGTCGAGCCCCAGGTCCGACCGGATCTGCTGCTTCACCCGCTCGGGGTCCGCCGAGGGCAGGTCGATCTTGTTGATGACGGGGATGATCTCCAGGTTGTGCTCCAGGGCGAGGTACATGTTGGCAAGGGTCTGGGCCTCCACGCCCTGACTGGCGTCGATCAGCAGCAGGGCCCCCTCGCAGGCGGCCAGGGCCCGCGAGACCTCATAGGTGAAATCGACATGCCCCGGGGTGTCGATCAGGTTGAGAAAATAGCGCCGGCCGTCTTGCCCCGTGTAGGGGAGGCAGACCGTCTGGCTTTTGATGGTGATCCCGCGTTCGCGCTCGATGTCCATGGAGTCCAGGATCTGGTTCTGGAACTCCCGGTCCGTAACGATGTGGGTGGCCTGGATGAGACGATCGGAAAGCGTGGACTTGCCGTGATCGATGTGTGCGATGATGCTGAAATTGCGTATGATTTCCATGGACGGACCGGCAGGGAGGCGGATGGCTCACCGGCCGGTCCGGGTTGATTTGCATGAAACCGGCGATGGCTGCGAGCAATTGACTCCTCAGCACTTTCCTTGTATGATTGGGTTATTCGGCGAACATTGATAATTAGCAGTGAATATCTGCTGCTGTCAAGACGGCAAACGGACCAACCGGTGACCGCGGGTGGGGGGCTATCCGCGTGCATTCATATTTGGAGGCTCCGGCGGTGGCAAAGCGGATCCTGATCATCGACGACAAGCCCGAAGTGCGCGACTCCGTGGGAGAGTTCATGCGTCGGGCCGGGTATGAGGCCGAATCGGCGGCCTGCGTCGAGGACGGCCTCGCCCTGCTGCGCGCCGCCCTTTTTGATGTCGTCATCACGGACATCGAGTTTCCCGGCGGGTTGGGCGGGCTTGACCTGACTCAGATCGTCAAGCGGGATCACCGCGCCGATGTCATCGTCATGACCGGCTACAGTCAGGACTATTCCTATGAAGAGGCGGTCAGCCGGGGCGCCAGTGACTTCGTGGTCAAACCGTTCCGCACCGAGGAGCTTCTACTCCGGGTGCGGCGGGTATTGCGCGAGCGGGAACTGACCGAAGAGCGCAACCGGATGATGGAAAAGCTGCAGAAACTCGCCGTGACCGACGGCCTGACGGCGCTCTACAATTCCCGCCACTTTTTCAGCCAGCTGGAGCTCGAAGTGGACCGGTCCGTCCGCTACCAGCACCCGCTGTCCCTGCTGTTGATCGACATCGATCACTTCAAGGACTTCAACGACGCCTTCGGCCATCTCGAGGGCGACAAGGTTCTGGTGCGATTCAGCCAGATCCTCAAATCCTGTTTACGGGCCAACGACTCCGCCTACCGCTACGGGGGCGAGGAGTTCACCGTCATTCTGCCGGAAACCGGCGCCGAGGAGTCCCGGACGGTCGCCCAGCGTATCCGCGCAGCCTTGGAAGCGGAGGTCTTCTATCCGTCTTCCGGCTCGCCCGTTTCCAAGACCATCAGTATCGGGGTCACGGAGTACAGCCCGGCGGAGCCCATGGCGGCGTTGATCCGCCGGGCCGACGAGGCCATGTACCTGTCCAAGCAGAACGGCCGCAACCGGGTTTCGGTGATTCTGGCCCCAACCGAGCGGGCCGCCCCATCCACCGCCTGACCGTTTACCTTTCGGCAACCTTTTCTCCCTTGAAGGATGACACGTCATTGCAGATACGATGGCGCTGCGTGCCATAACCTGTCGCCGGAGAATTGGCGCAGTGCGTTTCCGTCGCCGGCCTCTCACGGGTAACGGAAAACAACAACCCTCTCTGCGGATTTCGCGTCTCGGCGGTAAAACAAGGCCGTATTCAGTTCTGGATGGCGACTCTCAGGAGAAGATCCCCGCGACGTCCGTCCGGCAAAGGGTTGCCCAATCCCCGCAGGCGCAGCAGGGTGCCGTCGCCGACGCCGGGCGGCACGAGGACGCGCAGCAGTCGCTTCTGAAACCCGCGGGGCACGCTGACCAGCTTGCGGGCTCCTAAGCTGGCCTCGCGGGTGGAAACGGCCACCGTTGCGTAGAGGTCCGGCGAGTCATCCCGGGCGGTCGGCCGGATGAGCTGCAGGCGGTCGGTGGTGTTCCGGGCGGCGATGCGCCGCAGAGGGTCGGACACGCCGGTCCCGGGAAGAGCGTCGAACCCCTTGAGCAGCAGCATGCCGAACACAAAGCCGCCGATGTGCGCCCACCAAGCCACCCCGCCGCCAAGGCCCCCGCTGCCGGCGGCGTTCAGGAACTGCAGAACGAACCACATGCCCAGGAAGAAATAGGCCGGTATCTCGATGAAGAAGGGGATGAACAGGATCGGGATCAGCGTGAGGACCCGCGCACGCGGGTACAGGATGAAGTAGGCCCCCATCACGCCGGCGATGGCCCCGCTGGCACCGATGGTGGGAACACCGGAGGTGCGGTGCATCAGCATGTGGGCCAAACCCGAGATCAGCCCGCACAGGATGTAGAAAGCCGCGTAGCGCAGCGGGCCGAGATGGTCCTCGACGTTGTCGCCGAAAATGGCGAGCGACCACATGTTGCCCAGCAGGTGCCAGAACCCGCCGTGCAGGAACATGAAGGAGAACAGTGCGAAGAGCTGCTGGCCGGCGGTGAAATAATCCCCGATTTGCGGGACGAAGTAGCGGGCGGGCACCAGCCCGTAATAATAGATGAACCGGTCCAGGTGCGGGCCCTGGGTCATCTGCACCAGGAACACCAGCACGTTGACGACGATGATGCCGTGAGTGACGAGCGGCCGGGTGCGCGCCGGGACGGTGTCACGAAGCGGAATCATACGCCTTGATTTTTTCGAGGTTGGCCCGGAGCTTCTGCTGCCGGTCCATCAATTCCTGCCGCTGTGCGTTGACCTTCGCCACCACCTCGGCCGGCGCTTTTGCGAGGAAGTCCTGGTTGTTGAGCTTCTTCGCGACGGATGCGAGTTCTTTGTCTATTTTCCCAAGCTCCTTTTCGAGGCGCTCAATTTCCTTGGAGAAGTCGATGATGCCCTCCAGGCGAACGTAGATCGTGACGCTGCGCGCCACGGCCGTGGCCGAGGCCTTGGGCCGTTCGGGTGCTGCGGACACGGACAGGGATTTCAGTCGGGCCAGGTTGACAACGGTCTCGCGGTGGGTCTCGATCGTTGACCGCGCACCGGCGTCGGTTGCATGGATCACCGCTTCCAGCGCCATGCCCGGCGGAATGCCCATCTCCCCGCGTACGTTGCGGATCGCAGAAATGACCTCGATCAGCAGCCCCATCCGGTCCTCCGCCTCCGGGTCGGGTCCCACTCCGCCGGACGCCGGGCGATCCGCCGGTAACTGCGCCCGCATGATGGATCCGTCGGCCCCGGGCAGTTTGTGCCAGATCTCTTCTGTAACGAAGGGGATGAAGGGGTGCAGCAGGATCAGGGTGTCGTGCAGCACCCGCCAGAGAACGGCTCGGGAAGCGTCGCGGGCGCCCTCGTCGAGTTTGCCCTGCAGGGCGGGCTTGATGGCCTCAAGGTACCAGTCGCAGAATTCGTGCCACACGAAACCGTAAAGAGCGGCGGCGGCGTCGTTGAAACGATAGGCGTCGAGGGCCTGCCGCATCTCGCCCGTGACGCGGCTCAGGCGGGACAGAATCCAGCGGTCAGCCAGCGACAGCCGCCCGGCCTCCGGGATTTCCTGGCGACGGTCCAGGTTCATCAGGGTGAAGCGGGCGGCGTTCCAGAGCTTGTTGATGAAGTGGCGGTAGCCCTCTACGCGCTTTTCGGACATCTTGATGTCGCGGCCCTGGGCGGCGAAGGCCGCCAGGGTGAAGCGGAATGCATCTGTGCCGTGCCGTTCGATGATCTCCAAAGGATCGATGACGTTGCCCTTGGACTTGCTCATTTTCTGACCTTCCTCGTCCCGCACCAGGGCGTGCACGTAAACGTCGCGGAATGGAATCTCCTTCATGAAGTGCAGGCCCATCATCATCATGCGGGCCACCCAGAAAAAAAGGATGTCGAAGCCGGTCACCAGCACCGAGGTCGGGTAGAACGTCTTGAGCAGGGCGGTCTGGTCGGGCCAGCCCATGGTGGAAAACGGCCAGAGCGCCGAGCTGAACCAGGTGTCCAGCACGTCCTCCTCCTGGACCAGGCCGCTGCCGCCGCATTTCGGGCAGGCCTCGGGCGCCGCCATGGCCACCACCACCTCGCCGCAGTCCCCGCAGGTCCAGGCCGGGATCTGGTGGCCCCACCAGATCTGCCGAGAGATGCACCAGTCGCGGATGTTCTCCATCCAGTCGAAATAGGTATTGGCCCACGTCTCGGGGATGATGCGGGTCTCGCCGTTGCGCACGGCCGCGATGGCCTTCTCGGCCAGAGGCTTGGCGCTGACGAACCACTGCCGGGAGAGATTGGGTTCGATGACCGTTTTGCAGCGGTAGCAGTGGCCGACGCTGTGGCGGTGGGGCTCAACCTGCACAAGAAGCCCCAATCGCGTCAGCTCGTCCACCACCGCCTTGCGGCAGGCGTAGCGCTCGAGGCCTTGAAAGCGGCCGGCCTCCGCCGTCATTCGCCCGTCGTCGCCGATGACCTTCACGCTCGGCAGATCGTGGCGCCGGCCGATCTCGAAGTCGTTCGGGTCGTGGGCCGGGGTGACCTTCAGACCGCCGCTGCCGAACCTCATGTCGACATAGGTATCGCGGATGATGGGGATCTCCCGGTTCATGAGCGGTAAAATTACCGCTGCGGCCGTGAGG
>Ga0075347_1000079_pt1 | contig 10920 bp, 8 predicted proteins | sample RushSE_CattailNL_5_FD_120084 | JGI IMG/M metagenome (GOLD analysis project Ga0075347, IMG submission 120084) | Natural and restored wetland microbial communities from the San Francisco Bay, California, USA, that impact long-term carbon... | ecosystem: Environmental > Terrestrial > Soil > Wetlands...
GGGCCTGCCTGTGCGGGAGTATTTCATGTTCGCCGTGACCCTGCCCTTTGTTGGCTGGGCGGCGTACCGCGGCGGGCTGAGCCCGTGGGTGCTCATGCAGTTCTATGTCGTCTTTCTCAGCTCGGTGTTGGTATACCACATGACCGGCCTGGCCGCGGGCATGGCAGTGGCCAAGCCCTGGCGGGCCGGGGCGTTTGCGCAGGGGATGGTGGTGGTCCTGTACTTGCTGCTTCCGCAGTTCTCTCACTTCGGCTTTACATTCTTCGAATACCTCACCGTTCGGCCAACGTTCTTGGGCATCGTCCAGCTGCACCTGATGAACGATGGGCTGGGCTGGGACACCTGGCGGGAAACGCTGCAGACCTACCGTTGGGAGTCGGTTGCGTTCTTCAGCATGAAGATCCCTCCGACGATCTTCTCGCTGCTGGTGCAGGGTTTTGCGATGGTCAGCATGTACACGATCGTGTCGCGCAAGTGGCGCGGTGAGACGCGACTGTCGTTTTCCAAGCCCTTCGCCCTGGGCTTTTTCATCATCACCCAGATCTTCCTGGTCGGCAGCCTCATCCCGGTGCTGCACAACGACCTGCTCTTCAACGCGCTGTCGCGGGGTATTGCCCGGCGCAGCGAGGTGTACACGAACGATGACCAGATCGGCGTGCTGACGATCCTGCTGGTGACCCTTGCGGTGTCGGGCGTGGTCTGCCTGGGCGTGCTGCATATGACCACCTCGACCTGGCACCAGTCGGTCCACGGCCTGCGTCGGCACCGCAAGCGGGGCAGCGTCGAAAAGCTGAGTTGGGCCGACGATGCCGCATCGAGCCTGCCGCTGGCGATCGCGCTGGGCCTGGTGTCTTGTGTCAGCTTCATCACGGTTTATCACAGCGCGATGTCGGCCGGGCAGATCAGCAAGGGCGCAGACTATGGCAATGTGTTGGTCGCGCTGCTGTTCTTTATGGCTGTTCTCATCACCGGCCAGCAGGTCCGCGAGCAGGGGGGCGAGCGGGTGTTTGTGATGGGCCTGTTTGCGGCGTGGATCGTGCCGTTCCTGGCGATGATCGTGGTGTTGACGGCGTTCGGGAAGATGGTGCTTGCGGGCTATATCGCGATGCCGTTTCCTGCGGCGGGTTTTTATATCGCCGGGGTGCTGATGGTAGACGACCCGACGGGTGCGTCGGCCAACCGCGAGTTGATGCCGCCGGAGGTCGCAGCACACATGAAGATCATGCTGGCGATGGCGGTGATGGGCTACTGGGCGCTGGCGCTGGCGTTGTTGCTCCGCAGCAGACGGCGGTGGCAGCGGATCGAGCAGGCGGTGACGGGGATCAGCCCGAAGCACCGGGAGCACGAAGTCAGACCGCCGCTCAGCTCCGGAGAATATCAGCCAGTCCCCCAGCCCCAAGCAATAAACTGATCACGCCGTTGACGGTGAAGAAGGCCAGGTTCAGGTGGTGGGTCCGGCTGCCCCAGACCAGCGCATGTTCAAGGACGAGAAGGGCGATGGCCAGCCCGGCGGCGAGGGCAAAGAACACGCCGAGTTGTGGACTTAGCCACGTGATGAGGACGAGATTGATCGCGGCCAGCAGGTGCAGCGTGCGGCTGATCCACAAGGCCGGTTCGACCCCCAATCGAGACGGCATCGAGTGTAGCCCCTCGGCCTTGTCCGTCTCCACGTCCTGCAGCGCGTAGATCACATCAAACCCCGCGACCCAGCAGAGCACCATCAGTGCCAGCAGCCAGGACACCGGCTCGCCGAGATACGCCGGCTCGATTGCGATCGCCGCCGCGAGCGGGCTGAGTCCCAGCGCCAGGCCCAGCACCGCGTGGCAGAGCCAGGTAAACCGCTTGGTCAGGCTGTATCCGCAGAGCACCATCAGCACCACGGGGCTGAGCAGCAGCGGCCAGGGGTTATTTCGCAGTAGCCAGAACCCGGCCGCGGCGAGGGCCAGCAGCAGGGCGTTGATCAGCGCGGCGATCCCCATGGTCCGGGCCGACACGCGGCCGCTGGGGATCGCCCGGCCAACCGTGCGCGGGTTACGGGCGTCGATGGTGGCGTCGGCAAAACGGTTGACTGTCATCGCCGCGGTGCGGGCAAAGAACATACACAACAAGATCAGCCCGAACTCATCCCAACCCGGCCGACGCCCGGCCCAGCCCGAAGCAAGGAACGTCGCCAGCACCGCGAAGGGCAGGGCGAAGACGGTGTGGCTCAGCTTGATATCCACCGCGATCGCGCGGAGCTGCGCGGCAAGCGGGAGTGGCGGGTTTGTAGTCGGGGCTGCGTCGGACATCACAGCGGAGTTTAACGCGGAGCTACTTGCGAAGCTGCTTGCTGACCTTCTCGCTCCAGCGGATGTTCAGGTCGTGGTCGACGCCCGCGAGATCCAGCACCCGGCCGACGACAAAGTCCACCAGGTCCTCGACTGACTGGGGCAGCATGTAGAACCCGGGCTGAGCGGGGCAGACGATCGCGCCGGCCTCGGTCACCGCCTGCATGTTGCGGATGTCAATGAGCGACAGCGGCATCTCGCGATGTACGAGGATCAGTCGGCGACGCTCCTTGAGCGTGACGTGCGCGGCACGATGGATGAGGTTCTGGGCGGTACCAGAGGCGATCGAGCCGAGCGTGTTCGACGAGCAGGGGACGATGATCATCCCGTCGTGCAGGAACGAGCCGGAGGCGACGGTAGCGCCGACATCGCGGTAGTTGTGCAGGATCAGGTTGGCCGGCGGATCGGCATCGCAGGGCAGGCCCGCGAGCGTGGCGAGGTTCAGCCCCTCCAGCCCCAGTTCGTCGTGTAGCAGACGCTGGCCAAGCGGAGAGACGACCAGGTGCGTCTCGATCCCGCGTGTGACGACCAGTTGAATAAGGCGCTGGGCGTAGACGGCGCCGCTGGCACCGGTGATGGCGACGACCAGGCGGTTGTGTTGAAGTTGGCTGGCCAATGGATTGCCCTCGTTTGTTCCCCGTGGATGATAGGCGGGTACGATCAATCGGGCGGATCGTCTCGCTGCTGACGGATCGTTAGCCGGGTGACCACGATCTGCTTTTCGTTCACTTCCAGCCCGACGATCCGCCCATCGCGGAAGCCCTGGTCTCCGGGGTCGATGGGCAGGTCTCGGGGCGGGACGGCCTTGCCGGTTAGCAGGTCGCCGAGCAGGTTGCCGCCGCTGGAGCTATTGGTGCCGGTCGCGGCGAGGAGTTGGGCCGCGGCCTCGGCGGGGATGTCGAGCTTGCCGGCCTGGGCTGAGAGCAGGGTGCTGGTGAGTGTGCCGTCCTTGGCGATGTCGATGTCAAAGGTCATGGTGTAGATCCGCCCGCCACCGCTACCGGCTCCATCCTCGATGGCAAAGACCAGGTTGCCGTCGGCCGTGCCGCTGACCATCGCGTGCTGGACCTGGCCGGGCAGGGTGATGCCCAGCCCCTCGAGTAGCGATCGGCCTTCGACGTGCAGCCAGACGTTCAACTCGTCGTAGGGGATCGCAAAGCGCCGCCGCTGGCCGATGGGCGAGTCGCTGTCGGTCTCGCGGAACTCGGCCGAGGGCTCGGCCGCGGTCCACTCATTGATCAGCCGATTGCGCAGGCTTTCCGCCACGGCAAGTTGCTTGGACGGTGCCATCGTGGCGATGCGGTCCTGTTCCTTCTTCCAGCGTTCGGGGACGGCTCGGGCGCGTTGATACGAGTACCCCGCGATCGCGGCGATCACCACCACCACGATCAGGGCGGCGATACCCAGCCGCTTGATCCAGCGTCGGCCCCCACTCGGCGGTTTCGGCCCGGTCACGCGCCCGCCTCGTGTGCCGCACGAGCAGCATCCGCTAGCGCCTGGTGCAAGAGTTCATGGTCGCCCGCGGCGAGCAGCAGACCTTCGATCTCGATGACGCGCTCGACCGAACCGGACGCGGAAGCGATCGACGCGAGCGCCGCATCTCCCAGCGCCTCGCTGGCCTGCATGAACCAGTGGGCGGGTGTCGGGGGCATAGTCTTGCCAGCCACGGTCCATGCATCACGCCAGGCCGGGTCGGGGCCCGAGCGAGTGGCGGAGACGGCCGGGCCGCGGAATGAGCGGATAGTCCACTGCGCCGCGTCGAGTACGTTGTCGGCGAAAAGAACTTCAATCGCGCGGCCCGACTGGGCCGCGAGCGCTTCGACCGCGATAGCATCATCTGCACTTGCCGGCCGGGTCAGGACGACACAGCCCGCATCGCCTTCGGGCAACAGGGCCTTAAGGTCATCGGGGCGCTGCGATACACCTAGCCGGATCGGCCCGTCCAGTGTGGCCTGCCGCTTCTGCCGACGCGCCTCCTGCAAGGGCAGCACGATCCGCCGGTAGTACGACCAGTCACCCGCCTCACGCGCCTGACGCAGGGCATCCAGGCACAGCGCCTCGCAGCGAGGGTAGTCCAGTTCGGCCAGCGCCTGGCTGGCGGTCTCCATCAGATCGTCGAGTGCGGTCGGCATGAGCTTGATTCTAGCAACGCGTCCGGCCGCTTCCTTCACAGCCGGGGGACGACTACGAGGATGACCGGCAGGACAACGGTGAGGAAGATCACCGTATTGACCAGCCAGACGCTCCCGGCCATGCGGGCGTCGAGGTGGAAAAGGTTAGACACCATGACCCCCTGGATGGCCATGGGCATGAAGGCCATTAGCAGCAGGGTCTGTTGGAGCAGCGGCGGGGGGCTGGCCAGCCCGAGGTTACGCGCAATCAGCAGCAGCAGCAGCGTGGCCAGGGGCGTGGCGATGAACTTGACGACGGCAACGACCGCGTGCGACCGCGCATGGAGCCAGAGGTGGTCGACGTGCAGGCGCAGGCCGATGCCGAAGTACGCGGTCGCCGAGCCGACGAAGATCAGCACTTTCAGCAGATACCAGTCGTGGACCACGGTGGGGAAGGGCACGCGCAGGTAGGCGAGCGCGATGCCCAGTGCCGCGGAGTAGAAGAGCATCGCCTTCCAATCGACAAAGCTCTTGTAGATGATCCGGCCGATGGTGTCGTCGTCCTTGCGTTGGTCGCCGAAGTGCTGGGCGAGCGGAAAGAGGAAGATGACCACGGCCATGGACATCGTCATCACGACGAGCATGCCGTAGGCCAATGCTTCGATCGACAGCTTGTCGACCGCCTGCGGCCCCAAGGCCCCCTGCTGGCGCAGCAGGTGCCCGGCCGGGAGGATGGCGTAGGCGAGGAATGCGCCTAGCGCAAAGCCGCTGTTGCGCAGGCCCGCCGCAACCGCGAGCACGCCGACCTGATTACGCCGCAGCCCGATGGCCTTGGCCAGCGGCACCATCAGAAACGCGGGGATGATGACCAGCAGCGGCTCGATCGCCAGGACCCAGATGTTGTGCGGGTTGGGATCGAGGTTCCACAGGGCAAAGAGCCCGGCTGTGCTCCACAGGAAGACGATCGTGAACCAGTGGATCTTGCGGCTGAATTCCTCGGCCAGCCAACCGCGCTCGCGCGAGATGTAGCCCGCCGCGATGGACGATCCGCTGACGGCGGCGAGGGCGAAGAACTCAATCGTCCGGGCGTCCATCGCTCCCCTTAGATCAGCACGCGGGGCTGGCTGGTCTCGTTGATGAAGGCGCGGTAGATGGCCTGCACCGCTTTCTCAAAGTCGTTGCTGTTGATGCCGACGATGATGTTCAGTTCGCTGCTGCCCTGGTCGATCATGCGGATGTTGACGCCCGCGCTACCCAGCGCGCCGAACAGCTTTGCCGACATGCCCGGCAGGTGGGCCATGCCGCGGCCGACGGTCGCGATCAGCGCGAGGTCGCGATCGATCTCGATCCGGTCGGCCCGGGTCACCCGCTGGATCGCATCGACTACTTCGTCGAGCTTACCCTCGAGCATCTTGTCGGCGATGACCAGCGAGAGCGTGTCGATGCCCGAGGGCATGTGCTCGAAGCTGACGCCGAAATCCGAGAGCACCTCCAGCACGCGCTTACCGAAGCCGATCTCGCTGTTCATCATCGCCTTCTCGATCTGGATGATCGTGAAGTCCTTGCGGCCGGCGATGCCGGTAATCTCGTAGCTGAGTTTCGCCTTGGGGTGGTCGTTGCTGACGATCAGCGTGCCAGGGTGGCTAGGGTCGTTGGTGTTGCGGATGTTGACTGGGATTCCCGCGCCGCGGACCGGGAAGACCGCCTCTTCGTGCAGCACGCGCGCCCCGGAGTACGACAGCTCGCGCAGCTCGCGGTAGGTCACGACTTCGATCGTGTATGCCCCGGGCACGATGTTAGGGTCGGTGATGAGCAGGCCATGCACATCGGTCCAATTCTCGTAGACCTCGGCATTGACGCCCCGCGCGATGATCGCGCCGGTCACGTCGCTTCCGCCGCGGCTGAAGGTCTTGATCGAGCCGTCCACAGCCCGGCCGTAGAACCCGGGGATCACGGCCCGGTCGGCTTTGGACAGCCGCTGCTGCACCGTGGCGTAGGTCTTCTCTTCATCCAGCCGGCCGCGCTCGTTAAAAAAGATCAGCTCTGCGGCATCGATAAACTCGCAACCCAGCAACTCCGCGATGATCATGCTGTTGATGGCCTCGCCACGGCTGGCGGCGTAGTCGGCCGAACGACCGGCCTTGCCATGGGATGCAATCAGTTGCTTTGCCTCGTCCAGCACCGGGCCCAGGTCCAGCGACAGCCCGAGCTCGTCGACGATGCCGGTGAACCGGTCGCGGATGGGGTTGAACGCGTCGTCAAAGGCCAGGCCCTTGCTCGCCAGTTCGTGGCAGAGGTAGAGCAGGTCGGTGATCTTGGTGTCGTCGCGGCGGCGCTTGCCCGGGGCGGAGGGCACGACGTAGCGGCGGTTGGGCGATTGCTCGACGATCTGCTTGACCTTGCGGATCTGGTCGGCACTGGCCAGTGAGGTTCCGCCGAACTTGGCGACGATTGGGCCCATGGTGGTCGGGGGGTTTGGGGGTGGGGTTGGCCGATTCCGCGGCGGTCGGTTGACCGGCTGGGAGGCGGGGATTGAGCCGAACACCTTACCGCATGACGCGGCGCGACGCACCGCCGGTTTTGACGGATGGGCCAAACCCACTAGAATCTGCGACTCGCCCTGTGGTTTACCCCAGACTACGGGTGATTCGAGATAAGTATTTATTTTCCGTGAATACCGTGCCGACGGACCGACACGGGCGATCACGGTGCCGCCCCGTTTAACCCCGGAAGAGGACCTCCTCCATCATGGCCACCAAGACCACCAAGAAGACCACGACCAAGTCGAAATCACCCACTAAGATGGTGTATTACTTCGGCAAGATCAAGACCGACGGCAACGCTAAGCAGAAGCTGCTGTTGGGTGGCAAGGGTGCCAACCTCGCGGATATGACCTCGATCGGCCTGCCCGTCCCCGCCGGCTTTACCTGCACCACCGAGTGCTGCGACCAGTACTACAAGCAAGGCCGCAAGCTCCCCGCCGGCCTCATGGACCAGGTCCACGCCGCGGTCAAGACCCTCGAAAAAGAGAACGGCAAAGAGTTCGGCTCCAACACTGACCCGCTGCTCGTCTCGGTCCGCTCGGGTGCCGCCCAGTCGATGCCTGGCATGATGGACACCGTCCTGAACCTCGGGCTTAACGATGAGTCGGTTGTCGGCCTGGCCAACGCCACCGGCAACGAACGCTTCGCCTACGACGCCTACCGCCGGCTGCTGAACATGTACGGCGACGTGGTCATGGGTGTGGATCACCACGCCTTCGAGGCCGAGTTCGACAAGATCAAGAAGAGCCAGGGCGTCAAGCTCGACACCGACGTCGATGCGGCCGGCCTGATCAAGCTCTGCGATGCGTACAAGAACGTCATTAAGAAGCACGCCGGCATGCCCTTCCCTCAGGATGCGATGAAGCAGCTCGAGTTGGGTATCACCGCCGTGTTCAAGTCGTGGATGGTCCCCCGCGCGATCCGCTATCGCCAGATCAACGAGATGATCGGTCTGCTGGGCACGGCCGTGAACGTCCAGACCATGGTCTATGGCAACATGGGCGATGACTGCGGCACCGGCGTGGCTTTTACCCGCAACCCTTCGACCGGTGAGAACAAGTTCTACGGCGAGTTCCTGGTTAACGCGCAGGGTGAAGACGTCGTCGCCGGCATCCGTACGCCTCAGCCATGCGAAGAGATGGCCAAGACCTGGAAGTCCAAGAGCGACAAGAACATCGGCAAGAAGATCCACGCCGAGCTGATGAACATCAAGAAGGTCCTCGAGAAGCACTACAAGGACGTGCAGGACATCGAGTTCACCATCGAGAAGGGCAAGTTCTACATGCTCCAGACCCGGAACGGTAAGCGGACCGGTGCCGCGGCCGTGAAGATCGCCTGCGACATGGTCAAGGAAAAGCTGATCGACGAGAAGACCGCGGTCAAGCGGATCCCCGCCGGTGACCTGACCCAACTCCTGCTGCCGAGCTTCGATCCCAAGGCCAAGGCCAGGGCGACCCCGCTGGTCGTCGGCCTGCCCGCCTCACCGGGTGCGGCGTTCGGAAAGCTGGCGTTCACCGCCGAGGAAGCGGTCGAGCGTACCCACGCCGGCGAGAAGGTCCTGCTGGTCCGCAAGGAAACCAGCCCGGAAGACGTTGACGGTATGCATAGTGCCGCAGGCATCCTGACTTCCACCGGCGGGATGACCAGCCACGCAGCGGTCGTCGCTCGCGGCTGGGGCAAGTGCTGTGTCGCCGGGGCCGGTGCGGTCCACATTGACGAAAAGAAGAAGAAGATCACCGTCAATGGAAAGACCTACGGCACCAAGGACGTGCTCTCAATCGACGGCAGCACCGGCGAGGTCTTTGCCGGCGAGATTGGCCGGATCGAGCCGAAGCTGTCTGGCGACTTCGCCACGGTCATGAAGTGGGCGGACAAGTACCGCAAGCTGAAGGTCCGTACCAACGCCGACAGCCCTGCGGACGCCAAACGTGCCCGTGATTTCGGGGCCGAGGGCATCGGCCTCTGCCGGACCGAGCACATGTTCTTCGAGGGCGAGCGGATCACCGCGATGCGGGAGATGATCCTGGCCGAAAACGTCGGCGACCGCGAGGCGGCGCTCAAGAAGTTGCTGCCTTACCAGCGCAAGGACTTCATCGGCATCTTCACCGCGATGAAGGGCCTGCCCGTGACGGTGCGTCTGCTGGACCCGCCGCTGCACGAGTTCCTCCCGCACGACGCGAAGGGCCAAGCCGAGGTCGCCAAGGTGCTCAAGGTTTCGCCGGCCAAGGTCAAGAGCCGGGTCGCCGCACTGCACGAGGCCAACCCGATGCTCGGCCACCGCGGCTGCCGCCTTTCGATCACCTACCCCGAGATCCTGACCATGCAGGTCACCGCGATCGTCGAAGCGGCGATCGCCTGTAAGGCCAAGAAGATCGACGCGATCCCCGAGATCATGATCCCGCTGGTAGGCACGAAGAAGGAGCTTTCCATCCTCCGCGCCAAGGCCGAGCAGACCATCGCCGACGTCAAGGCGGCGAAGAAGTTCAAGGGCAAGCTGGACATCACCATCGGCACGATGATCGAGATCCCCCGCGCCGCGCTGACCGCCGACCTGATCGCTCAGGACGCTGACTTCTTCAGCTTCGGCACCAACGACCTGACGCAGATGACCTTCGGCTACAGCCGCGACGACGTCAACAGCTTCCTGCCGGACTACATCAACCACGAGATCCTGGAGAAGGACCCGTTCCAGTCGCTGGACACCACCGGTGTTGGCCAGCTGGTCGCGATGGGCGTCGATAAGGGGCGCCAGACCAAGCCCAAGCTCAAGGTCGGCATCTGCGGTGAGCACGGCGGCGACCCCGCGTCGATCCGCTTCTGCCACACCGTCGGCCTGGACTATGTCTCCTGCTCGCCGTTCCGCGTGCCGATCGCTCGGCTCGCCGCGGCTCAGGCCGCGCTGGTCTAATCGACCCCCACAACCCGCACGACCCAACCCCCGCCGGATTCGGCGGGGGTTTTTTGTGCTCGGATGCGGCCCGATAATGGCCGATAGGCTTGCGGTGAAACTATGGCCGCGTAAATCCAGGGGGCAGGAAACTGCCCGGACCACGTCACGAGAGGCTGAGCGGTTTGAGCAGCCTTCCGTCCGCTGTCCGTTGGGCGAGGTGCTGGATATGTCCGGGGCCGGGATGCGGCTGCGCCTGACGCGCAAGCCCCCCGTGATCAGCGGGCAGGTACTGGTGATCGAACTGAACTGTGAAGGTGTCAAGATCGGGGTCAAGGCCCAGGTCCGTTGGTGGCGGCGGGTGAGCCTGCGCAAGTACGAGTTGGGACTGAAGTTTGTACGCCTGACGAATGAAGCGACGCAGGCGCTCGAAGCCATCGCCCGCGATGGCCGGGCACCTCGCTTTGTACCACCGCTGCAGGAGTCGCCGCGCCGCCGGGCCGGCACACGGGTCAGCGTCAGCACCGACCTGCCCAACTACTACGCGATCCTCGGCCTGCGTCCGGATGTCGATGCGGATCAGATCCGCCGCCGCTTCCGCCAACTCGCCACGCGTCTGCACCCGGACGTCAACCCCGACCCCGATGCGCAGCAGCGCTTCGAGCGGCTGTCCGAGGCCTATCACGTGCTCTCGGACGAGAAGCGTCGCGAGGCGTACACCTCGCTGATTGCGTTCTAGACCGAGTCACGACTCATCTCACCCAAGTTCGTGAACCAGGCGCAGGTGGACGTCGGTACACTGTGGCGATGCGTAACCTCACCACATTCGGCCTGTCCCTCTCCCTGCTCATCATTGCCGCGGCTCAACTGGGCTGCCGCTGCAGTTGTCCGAGCGACGGCCCGCCGGTTCAACGGGTCGAGGCTGCGCCGGTGCCGCTGCTTGAATCGATGAATAAATGGGAGCCGATCATCTTCGGCGGCGAGGGCGAGGTCCGCTTTGAAGATGGCGTGCTGATTCTCGACATGGGCGGACCACTCACCGGTGTGAAGTA
>Ga0075347_1000083_pt1 | contig 10771 bp, 8 predicted proteins | sample RushSE_CattailNL_5_FD_120084 | JGI IMG/M metagenome (GOLD analysis project Ga0075347, IMG submission 120084) | Natural and restored wetland microbial communities from the San Francisco Bay, California, USA, that impact long-term carbon... | ecosystem: Environmental > Terrestrial > Soil > Wetlands...
CGTCTATGAACATGCCATCCGACGCTCGATTGAGATTGATCGAGTCGGGGCTCGTGTAAAATGCCAGCCGGAACTTTTCCTCGCTTTCGCGCAGCCTGGCCTCGACGTCCCTGAGGCCGCTGGTACCGGGAGGTTCTTCTGCCGTCGCAGGACCGCAACGCCCTCCGGACAGTGCCATCCTTTCCAAATCCCTGACCCGTTGTTCCAATTCTTCGTAGGAAGGCTTGGCCATTTTCATGTGTGAATGCATTCCTGTTGGTGGTGGATGAAAGGATCCGAAATCAGGACCGTTCTCCGCGAGGGATCCTGGCTGGACGCGGGGTAGCGCAGCCTCGGGCCGGCCGAAACGTTTTCATCTATTCTATCACCTTTGTGGTGAAAAATCCCTTGCCTTTGTGGCGCTCGCGTCACCACGACCGCCAGAAAAAGGTGCAATCATCGTAAAACTGCGCTAAGATCAACCAGCATGACTAGTGGGGAATTTTGCAGCAACGGGCGCCTATCGGCGGCATGTGACCCCGGGGCGCCGCCGGCCTACAACCCATACCAGCCAAAAGAGAGGTCCTATGAAAAAAGAACTGCTGCTTCGTGCGGCTACGGTGTTCATGTTCGGGCTTGTTCTTTCCACGACCCGGATGACCGTATCCGCCGCGGACAATGTCGTCACCGTCGACAGCATGGTTTTCGCCACGGCCGTCGACTCCAGGGACCCGGTCGGAACGGCCAAGGAGTTCGCGGCGTCTGTCAACCAGGTGATCTGTTGGACCAAGATTTCGGCAGCCGCACCGCCGGCCACCGTCAGGCACCTATGGTACAAGAACGGCCAGAAGCTCCTGGAAGTCCCCCTGACTGTCAACTATGCCTCAGGACGCTACTGGAGTCGGAAAAACGTTGTGCCGGGGGAGTGGAAGGTCGAGGTGGTGGACGCTGCCGGGAACGTCTTGGCTGCGGGAACCTTCACGGTAAAATGAGGGGCGTCTTTGCCCAGACTGGCGAAGCGCCATGAGGGCCCATCGCATAGGGAAGGCCTGCATGCTCCATGCAGGCCTTCCCTGCTTCGGTACGTTACCTGGCGTTGGCGCGCCGTCTCGGCCTCATTGCGGCTTGCTGCGCCGGATGGCATCCAACCGCTCCTGCAGCGCCCGGGCCTTTTGAAGGTTTTTGCTCACGTCCTTGTAACCCGGGTCCACGGCCTGCACGAGTTCCCACTCCTGAATGGCCTCGGACAGTTTTTCGTTCTGAAAGTTCGCCAACCCCTGGTTGTAGTGCTGATCCTTGTAAGTGTCCTCGCTCTTCCGGATGTAGTCCTCGCACTTGGCGCAGTTTTTATTGAATGACAGCGCGGCCTTGAAATTCTCGACCGCCGGCAGGTAGGACTTCTGCTCGAACAAAATTACGCCGAGGTCGAAATGGGCCTGGGAGATGTGTTGCAGAGTCGCCGGGTCCCTGGGCCGAACGTTCAGCACCTTTTTGAACTCGGTAATCGCTGCGGGATAGTTTTTGCCCTTGTAAAACTCGATTCCCTGCTGGCGGTATTCCGCCGTTGGGTCCACCGGCGCCGCGGCCGCGGCCGGCGGCGTCTCCTTCGGAGGTTCCTTCGGGGGCTCGGCTTTCACCTCGACTGCGGGCTCTTTCGCCTCGTGCGAAAGCTTGGGCACGGCTTCTGTCCGCGGCGCTTCCCCACCGGCAGTGCCTAAAAAAGGGGCGCCCACCACTTGCGGAATCAGCAGCCTGCGGCCCGGTTTGAGGCCGGAGGTCTCTTTGAGATTGTTGTATTTGGCGATCAGATCGGCTTTGTCTTTAACGCCGTAGTATTGTTGCGACAGCTGGGCCAGGGTGTCGCCGGCGCGCGCCGTGTGGGTGGCCACTGCCTTGACGACAATCACCTCGGCCGGCAGAGGACCCGGGTGCTGTTTGGAAAGAGCGTCCGCCTCATCGGGTGTCAGGAAACATGCAATTCCTTCGACCACGGGCACCTTGACCGTCTGGCCGGCGGTGATCTTGGCGGCGTCGTCCACCTCATTGTAGGCGCCGATGAGATAATGCTTCAGGTAATCCCGGTAGTACCGCTCGGCCACGTGCGCCAGAAGCTCACCCGGTTTCATCACGTGCGGGAAAAAGGTCCTGACTTGCTGCGAGTCGAGCCGCTCCGCCTTGAGCATTTCAACGGCTTCCGGATAATCGGGTTTGTACCTCACGGCGGTCAAAAGCTTTTGCCTGGCTTGGGCGTATTTGCCCATGCGCTGCAGCTCGGCACCCTGCTTGTAGCTTTCAGCGGCCAGGAGATTGAGTTTTTTCTCGACTTCGGCCTGCTTGGCCTGGGCCGTCGCATCGGCCGGGTCCACCGTCAGTGCGAGTTTATAGCTTTCCAACGCCTCAACCAGATCGCCTTGCGATTCCTGCTGCCGGGCCCGGGCCACATACTCCCCGGCCAGCTTGGTTTTGTCATCGGCTTCAGCGTCTTTCTTGAGATCGGGACCCGCACAGCCCGCGAACACGACAGCCAAAACCAGAAGCATCGAGACAAGGGCTTTCGTTTTCATGGCGTACTCATTCGAGCGGAATAGGGGTGAATGTTTTGAGGCGCTTGACAAACGTCGGCATATCTCGTTCAAGAATTTGATCGCGCCGCAGGGTCAGGGCGTTGGCGAAAAAGGGGTTTCCTCCTCTTTTCACCGACACGGCCAATTTATACCCGGCCTGCTGCGTGGAGGCAACCACTTTTTGGTCGTGGTTCCCGTAGGGATAGGCCAAAATCCAGGTCTCCTGGTTCATTTTGCGGTCAAGGATCTGTTTTGAGCCGGACAGCTCTTTGTCGATCCGAGCGGCATACTCCGCCCCGGACTCGCCCTCCTTGGGCTGAGTGAGGTCGCTGTGGTAAATCGTGTGCGATCCTATGCTGAAGCCGTTGCGTTTCATTTCCGCCAGCTGATTCCAGGTCAAAGCGACCGGGGCCACATCGATCAGTTCGGTGTAGATGAACAGTGTGGCCGGGAACCCGACCTGGCGTAGGACCGGATAGGCAATGTCGTAGACGGAGCGGTAGCCGTCATCAATGGTGATCAGAATCGACTTTTGGGGCAGGGGCTGCCGGTATTCCAGGAACGCCAGCAGGTCTTCGGGAGTGATGGCGTGGTAGCCGTTTTCTTTGAGATACCGCATCTGCTCCCTGAAAACCGCGGTGGGCATGCACAGCGGCGCCTGGCAGGCATCGGCAAACCGGTGATAGGTCAATATCGGCACGGTCTGGTATCCGTTCGCATAGACGCCCCCCATGTTTTGCGGGCGCAGCGGGATCACGATGGTCCGGCCGCTTTCGAAACGCGCACCGGGGTTGGCTTCTTCGACCCACCATGCCTTGCGCGGATCGCCCAGAAACCTCTGCGCCAGATGGGCAGGGGTTTCGGCGGATTCAAGCCGGTAGACGACGTAGTCCCGCGACGCGTAGAAATGAGATCCCGACGGCTGGACGACGGCGGCCGGCTGGATGCAGCCGGCGGTCAACGCCGACAGGCAGGCCAGAGTCGCCAGGAACCACCGGTGAAAGCTCGGAGAGCATCCGCCCGGCACCGTGCGGTGTTTGCGAGACGACAAGGCAATCATGCAGACCTCTGTCCGGAAGTTTTCAGAGCCGTAACTATTACTCCGGCGAACCGATATGGCAACTCCTTATACGGGGCATGCGAAGCGGGTGCCGGACACGAATCGAAAAAGTTTTAATACTTGACAAGATCCGTCCCCGACTCTACGCTTAACGCCACCTCCATCCGAGTCAACGATCACCCGCGAAGCGGGTTGTGTGAATTCTCCCGCCGCAGGCGGAAAAAGTCAAACGAACACCGGTGCCTGCACCGGTGCCTTTGCAACTCCGGACACAGCATGCGGTTTGTAAGGAAAGAATCATAACCTTCCAACGGGTGAAATCCCCGCCCAGATGGTTTGTGGAGCGGTTGGATTATGAGCATCCTGCAAAAAATAAAAGCGACGTTTGCATCCTATCCTTTCGTTGCGGTCCTTTGCACCTGGATGCTGATCTTGGCCGTGGCTTATCTGCTCCTTTCCCTCCAGATCGCCCTGCACACCGACAAGACCAAGAAGGCCGGCATAGAGACGATTCAGCAGCTGTCCAAAAAGGCAAGCTTGCCGTTGCTCGAAAAAAACGTGGATCGGCTTCAATCGGTGGTTACGGAGGCCGGTCAGCAACCCGGTGTCGTCATGGCTTGGGTGGTCGACCACCAGAACAAGGTGGTCGCTTTCACCGGCAGCGACCAATTCCTGCCTACGCCCAAGGCAGCCGACACCCGCGCCGGAGATGTGGACGTATGGCAGGCCGAAGCCTCAACGCCATACCCCCGTTTCAACCTGGTGTCCGCCGTCTCCTATGCCGGCACCCGGATCGGCAGGGTTCATCTGAGCCTGGCAGCGGATGCCGGGGGTGATTTCAAAGGCCAGTTCATGCGCATTCTCGTGTTGAGCGGGCTGTTCGTTTTGGCGCTGACCGCAGCGCTTTATCGCCGTCAGCTCAGCGCGCTCGCCTCCGGGGCGGCCGGCGGCCGCCGGGCGGAAAGACCTGAAACGGAGGATTTCGCAAACGCCAGCGTGGCCTGCCCGCTGTGCGGAGGTCTCAGGCCTTTTTCCAAGGACGTCTTTCAACCCAAGGATCCCGATGCCATCCCGGCCGTGTTCCCGGCCGGGCCGGATCCGGGAAAAAAAACGCGCACGGAGCCGGCTGTCGTCCATTTGCATGAACTGGAAACACGGTCGGACTTGGCGTGGTACAAACGCCGGGTCATCCTGCGCTGCGCGGATATCATCCGGATCCTTTCCACCTGAGCCGCTGAAGTCTCCGGAAAGAGAGGTGTCTTCATGTCCGTCAACGACATGGCCACACTGACCCTGGTGAAAGTCAGGGAATACACCAGCAGCACCTTTGTGAAGCTGACCCGGGGCATCACCGGAACCGAATTCATGAAACGCAGCCGCAGGACATTTTGGGGGTGTGTTTGCCTGTGGCTCGCCGCCAATGCCCTCGGGTTCATCGCTTACCGGTCGGTGATCGGCCGCACCGGTGATGAGTTCTACCAGGCGGGCGTGCGCGCCGCGTATGAATTGGAGCAGGAGTCGCGGGCGGCCGTGCTTGAAAAGGACGTTTTGACGCTCAACCTGGCGGTTCGGATGCTCGAGAAAACCCCGGGCGTGGTCCATGCCGCGGTTCTGGATCATCAGGGCCAGGTCCTGACGCAGATCGGTGCGGAGGTTACCGCCCGCCACGTGCAGCCGCTCCGAAACCTGTCTTTTCAGAATTCGCTCGAGGGGGTGGAGTTTTCAGATATCATCGCCGAGGGGGCGGACCCGTTCATCCTTTTTTCAAAACCCATCACGTACTCCGATGTCGGCATCGGCAAGGCCATCGTGGCGATGTCGACCGCCGGCCTTCACCGGGATCTCGAACGCGTCAAATGGGTCTATGGCGCCGTCATCGTGGCGCTGGGGGTGATGCTGGTGGGATTCGTGCTGTGGTCCGATCGTCGTAAAGTAAGGAAATCCGAAGCCCTGGCCCAGCGCATCCAGGACACCGAGGACCTGGGTCCGTATCACCTGATCTCAAAAGTCGCGCAGGGCGGCATGGCGGAGCTCTACCTGGCCGATTATCTGCGGGAGGACAGCTTTCGCAGGCGGGTTGCTCTCAAGCGGATCCTGCCGCATCTCGCCGCCAATGAGGAATTCATCCACATGTTCATCCGTGAGGCCCGCCTCGCGGCCCTGCTGCAGCACCCGAACATCGTCCAAGTCTTCGACTACGGCAAAATTTCGGATGTCTCCTTCATCGCTATGGAATACATCGACGGCAAAAACCTCGGGCAGATCATTTCACGAATGGACCAGGGTCTGCCCGTCGAACCGGCCGTCTTTGTCTTTTCCGAAATCTGCAAGGGCCTGGAGTATTCACACTCCAAAAAAGACGACCAGACCGGGGAGGCTCTGAACATCGTTCACCGCGACATCAGCCCGCAAAACATCCTGGTGTCCTTCCAGGGCGAGGTGAAAATCAGCGACTTCGGGATTTCAAAGGCGAAGACCGAGCCCAGTCTCACGCAGGTCGGAATGATCAAGGGCAAGCTGATGTATCTGGCACCGGAGCAGTTGACCGGGGAGGCCGTCGACCATCGCCTGGATCTTTATGCGCTGGGTCTCGTGTTCTACCAGGCCCTCACCGGGCATCTCGCCTACCAGTTCGACAGCGAAGTCGAGGCCATCAAGAACATCCCGACCGTCGCCATCGAGCCGCTGCACCATCGCAAGCCCGGCATCCCGGAAGAACTGGACCGCATCGTGATGAAGTGCCTCGAAAAGAACGTTGCAACCCGCTATCAGAGCGCAGCTGCCATCCACGCCGACCTGTCCGCCTTCAAAAAAAAGCTGCAGATCACATTTGATTCGGCCGACCTGGCCGCGCTGCTGCAGGGTGCGTTCGAGACCAGCTGCAAGGCGTAAATATCTTGGGGGAGATCCGACACCCGCTACTCCGGCAGTTCATGGTGCGAACTCGTGTCAAGGCGCAGACTGAGCAGGGTGCCTGTTCTTGAAGTGAGTTCTAATCACCCACTGACAGACAGACCATCGCCAGGTCGTCGCTGGGTGGGAAGCCCGCGGCGTGTTCCGCGACGGCCCGATTGATAGCGGAGAGGATCTCGCCGGGGGTTTTCCCGCCCGAGGCGATGACCTGCTTCAAGCGCTGACCACCGAACATGGCCCCGTCCTTGTTCATCGCCTCCGTGACACCGTCGGTGTAAAGCAGGACGCAGTCGCCGGCCTTCAGCAAGAGCTCCGTGTCGGCGTACTGGTGGTCATCGAATACTCCCAGGGGGATGTCCCCCTGAGTTTTAAGCTCGGAGACGGAGCCGTCACCCGCGCGCAGCAGCGGCGGCAGATGCCCCGCGGATGCAAGGGTCAGCTTGCGTTCGCCCGGTTCAAGGACCAGCAGCGCGAGCGTCACGAACATCCCGCTTTCCATCTCTTCCGCCAGCGAACGGTTCAACGCCGTCAGAATGGCTCCGGCAGACAGACAGCCGCGTGCGTGAAAACGCATTTCGCTGCTGATCTTGGCCATGTAAAGTGCGGCGGCCACCCCCTTGCCGGACACATCCCCCACGGTGACACCGAGGGCATTGTCCGAAATATGGATGAAATCGTAGTAATCCCCCCCGATATGGCGCGCTGCCGAATAACTCTCGGCGAAGTGGTATCCCGGAATTTGCGGCGAGGCTTTCGGCAGGAAACTGTGCTGGATCCGCGCGGCCATCTGAAGGTCTTTCTGGAAGAGCATCTGGGCGATCAGTTGCTGGTGGAGTTTGGCTTTCCCGAACGCCAATGCGGCCTGGCCGGCAATCCCCAGGAACAAGGCCATGTCTGCCTTTGAGAATTGGGTGTCCGGGTTGGAGCTGTCCAACTGGATCAACCCCAGCACGGTATTTTCACAGATCATCGGCGCACACATCACGGTGCGCAACCCATAGCGCACGACCGTGTGCTGGGGGTCAAAACGCTCGTCACCACTGACATCGGCGCTCAAGACGGCACTGCGCGTGGCGGCCACCTCGCTGGCGAGAGAGCGGCTGACCGACATCCGGCTCTGAACCCCGGGACGGGCCAGGGCGGCCATCGAATGCAGGTTCGAGCCGTCGGGTTCGCACACCATGATGCAGCCCCGTTCGGCGCCGAGAAACACGTCCAAGAGCTTCTCCAGCACCTTGGGGAAAAGCGTCTCGGCGTCGATCACGTTGCCCAGTATTTCCGCGACCTCGGACAGCTGCCGCAACCGCTTGATCATCAATTGACTGGCGTCTTCTTCCAGCCCTTTGGGAAGCAGTTGCTCGATGTGATCGTCCACCGAGACATTTTCAAAGATGGGCGCGCGCTTCGCTCCGGGATCCAGCGTGACGTCTACCCTGGAATACACGGCGTCCTGCAGCGGCGACATGAATGTCAGCGAAAGCTCCCCCAGCCGGACTTCATCCCCGTGCGTGAGCGCCATTTCGGTGTGAACGGCAGCGCCGTTGACGAATGTGCCGTTGGAGCTTCCGAGGTCGACCAGCATCCATTTCCCGCCGTCCAAGATGATCTTGGCATGTTGACGGGACAATGTTTTTTCCTCGAATTGCAGGTTCGCACTGCGGCTGCGGCCGAGGACCGCCCCGTCTTTCACTTCGAAGATGGACCCGGAATGTGGGCCGGAATTGACTTTGAGCTTGGGCATGCGAACGTCCGCACCTGGCAGGGAGCTTTTGGCTCCGGCAAGGAACTGTTTCTAAGTCAATGCGTTTGTCGACAACCTAACATCATTTTTCGCGATTTTAAAGATACCCTGGCCCGTGAAAACGAGGCCCAGGCAAACATAATCTTTTACGCTGCGACGGCACAGGGATGCAATCCGCTTCCCAATAATCAAAAAGGCAGCCGGATCCGGCAGCCTTTTCAATTCCAAACATCTGCAAACAACCCTTCCGCCGAAATTCAAAAATCCTTGAAGTCCTTGTTTTCTAACGGAATGATCTGCTCAGGGGGAGGCTGGACGGCTTTCGAAGAGAGCCCCGTGCGCGTCTTGGCCAGCGTTGCCGATGCCTTTAACGGCTTTTCTTCTCCCCTGGCCTTGAGGGGCGCCGGTTTTGGACCCTTGGGCTGCCCGCCGATCAGGCCGAGCAGCTCTTCGACCATGGTTTTCATCTGTCCCGCCTGAGAGGAGAGCTCCAAGGAGGCCGACGACGACTCTTCGGCATTTTCGGCATTCTGCTGAGTCACCTTGTCCACGTCGACCACGGCCTTGTTCACTTGGTCGATGCCCTGGGACTGTTCCTTGGAAGCCGCGGCGATCTCGGCCAGTAGTTCCGCCACTTTCCCCGCACTCTCGGCCACCTTGCCGAAAGCCTCCCGCGTGCCCGACATCAGGCCGGAGCCTTCCTTGACTTTTTTGACCGTGCCCTCGATGAGGCCCGCGGTGTTCCGGGCCGAGTCCGCCGCCCGCATGGCCAGGTTGCGCACCTCGTCTGCCACCACCGCAAAACCGGCCCCCGCCTCCCCGGCGCGCGCCGCCTCCACCGCCGCGTTCAGAGCGAGCAAGTTGGTCTGGAAGGCGATCTCGTCGATGGTCTTGACGATCTTCTGGGTTTCTTCGCTGGCTTTCGTGATCTCCTCCATGGAGACACTGAGTTTGCCCATGGCGTCGTTGGACTGGCTGACATACTGCGAAACCTGCTTCATGAGGCCGTCGGCTTGGTCGGCGTTGTCCGCATTGTGCTTGGTCATGGAGGCCATTTCCTCGAGTGAGGAAGAGGTTTCCTCGATGGCTGCCGCCTGCTCCGAGGCGCCGTCCGAAAGCACCTGGCTCGAGCCGGACACCTGGGCCGACACGCTTGCCACCCGACCGGTGCTCTCCACCAGCCCTTGGCTGACCCGCTGGATCGGCCCGGCGATGGACCGAGCGATGAAAAAGGCGGCCACGGCCATGAGTGCAACGATGCCCAAAACGACCAGCCCGACGATGACGTACGTTTCATTCTGGGCCTTCAGAACCGTCTCGCGGTCCTTGCCGATGAAGAGCATCCCGGCGATCTTGCCCTCCAGGTCGCGCAGCGGCCAATAGACGGTGTTGTACTCCCTGCCCAGGATCTGATTGAGATCATGGAACGGTTTCCCCTGCCGCAGCACGGTTTCGATGACCTTGGGGTTGTCCATTTTGGTGCCGACGGCGCGCTTGCCCGCCTTGACGATCGTCGTGGACACGCGGGTGTCGCCGTGGAAAATGGTGCACTCGAGACCCATGGTCGCCTTGGTGCGGTCGACGAACGTGGTGTCGGAGGAAAGGTCGACACCCGAAGTCACGGACCCGACAATCTGTCCATCCAGCTTGATCGCCTGTCCGGCACGCATGGAAAACTTCACGACCGTGCCCTCTTCCACTCCGGAGGACGCTTCCCCGGCCAGGGCCTTTTTCACGTTCGCCTGGTTCAGAACGCTGTCACCGGCCTTGTCCGAGTGGCCGCGGCCAATCACCTTGCCGCCCTTGCCGGCGATGGTGAGTACGTTCACCATCCCGGATGCGAGGAACTCCCGTGCGACCTTCTGAACGTAGGCCGAGTCGCCCTTCTTGACCGCCTCTGCCACGTCCGGCCGGGCGGCGAACTGATAGGCCGCCTCCCTGCATTTTTCCTCAATGGCGTCCAGCCGTCCCTGAACCGCCGTCGAAAACTGCTCGACGTCCTTCTGAGCCTGCTCGTTGAAAGAGCGCATGAGCACGGCCGAGGAGATGAGCGCAGCGCTGCTGCCGATAATCACCGAGATGATCACGGCGCCGATGATGCGTTTGGACAAGGACAGTTTCATTGAGGGCGTTCCTTTCCGATAACCGGGTTTCAACCGTTTTCATAACCACGCGACCCTTCCGAGTCGGCCTTTGTCGCAAATATGAGATGGCTGTCTCGGTTATCGGTCAGATTCGGCTTTTTCTTTAGTTGCCTTCATAACCCCGTCTGACACCTGGGGGCTGCGCTGCAGGCCTCTCGAAATGCTCACTTGCCGCCGTGGTTGCTGCGCTTTCAAATCGGCCTGCACCTCGCCCGCGGGCGTGATCCGAGGTTCTTAATTTCAAGCATTTTAATTCGCTGCACGGCTGGTTTCTACCTGCTTCTTTACGGCATGCCGATCGCCTGCCGCCCGGATACGCTTTATGTTTGAAGCTGATGTGCCGATAATATTATATTGACAGGTTATCAGA
>Ga0075347_1000084_pt1 | contig 10758 bp, 8 predicted proteins | sample RushSE_CattailNL_5_FD_120084 | JGI IMG/M metagenome (GOLD analysis project Ga0075347, IMG submission 120084) | Natural and restored wetland microbial communities from the San Francisco Bay, California, USA, that impact long-term carbon... | ecosystem: Environmental > Terrestrial > Soil > Wetlands...
AGCCAGGGGTTTGAAGTCCGCACCGAGGTCGGCCGCCAGCGCCTCTCCTTTTTCCCTGGTCCGGTTGAAGATCGTCGCCGCAGCGCCCTGGCCGATGACGCCGAAGGCCACGGCCCGGGCGGCACCGCCGGCGCCGAGGATGCCCACACGCCGGCCCTGGAGGGAAGTTTTTTCGGCCAGCGCCTGGACAACACCGTCGCAGTCCGTGTTGAAGCCTTTCAGCGATCCGTCGTCGTTTACGATGGTGTTCACGGCCTTGATGCGCCGCGCGGTCGGGTCGATGGTGTCCAGGCAGGCCAGGACGGATTCCTTGTGCGGGATGGTGATGCTGGCACCTTTGAGCCCTAAGGCCCGCATCCCGGAGACGGCCGGCCGGATGTCCTTCACCCGGATAGCCGCGTAGATGCCGTTGTAGCCGGTGGCCGCAAAGGCGGCGTTGTGCATCACCGGGCTCAGGCTGTGCACCACGGGATTGCCGAACACAGCGAAGATGGCCGGCGTCCCGAAACCGTCGGCCGGATGCGGGACCGGGCCCTGGACATCGCGGGCGGCCGCCATGAGCGCGGCAAATACTCTGACCACGTAACGGTTGGCGAGCAGGCTGCCCTGGTTCAGGCCCATAAGCCGCTGGAAGACCTGAGCCTCCCGCCGGGTGTCGCGGACGCCTATCCCGAGCTGCGATTTGATGGCGCCGATCCGGGCGGCGACTTCAAGCCGTTCATTGAACAGCCGCAGGATCTCACCGTCCAGCCGGTCGATGATGCCCCGCTGCTCATCGAGCTGATTCGCAAAGCGGTCCGCCGCGGGTTCTGTTTCGCTTTTGGATTTGCGTGTCGTATTCATGGAACTTACCGTCGCTCCGTCGCCTGCAGGATGCCCTCAAACGCTGCTGCCGCCGCTTTCAACTCCGCGATGGGGATATCCTCGACAGCCGCCCGGCCGATGTCCTCGAGCATCACAAAGTGGATCCGATCCGCTTTGCGTTTTTTGTCCCTGAGAACCGCGTCCACCACCCGGCCGACGTCGGCAGGTGCCGTGCAGGGCAGCCGCAGAGACCGCAGCAGTCGGATGGTCCGGTCATGCGCAGCCGGCGCAAGCCGGCCCCGCTGGACGGAAAGGGACGCGGCAAGCACCATGCCCACGCTGACGGCCTCGCCGTGGGAAAGGCCGCTAACTTTTTCCAGTGCGTGGCCGAAGGTGTGGCCGAAGTTGAGTTTCCGACGCTCGCCGGTTTCGCGCTCGTCGCGGCCGACCACGCCGGATTTGATTACCACCGAGTCTCTGACCAGCCGCTCGATCACGGACGGATCCAGGTTCAGGGCGTTAGCGGCATTGTCTTCCAGAAACGCAAACAGCCCGGCGTCGGCGATCAGGGCATGTTTGACGATTTCCGCCATACCGTTGACCACTTCGGCCTCCGGCAGCGTCTGCAGCAGTTGCATGTCGCAAAGTACGAATGCCGGCTGGTTGAACGTTCCGACGAGGTTCTTGTAGCCTTCCAGGTTGACCCCGTTTTTCCCGCCGACACTCGCGTCGACCTGGGCCAGCAGGGTCGTGGCAACAAACCCGAACCGCAGCCCCCGCAAAAACGTCGAGGCGACAAAGCCCGTCACGTCACAGACAATGCCGCCGCCGATCCCCAGGATGAACGTGCTTCGGTCGACCTCCAGGCTCACCATGGTTTCGTAGAGATCCTTCGCCGTTTCCAGTGTCTTAAAGTCCTCTCCGCTGCCGATGCTCAGCACCGGAGCCTGCGGGAAGCGGTTCTGGTAAAGCTGCCTGACGTTGCCGTCGGTGATCACGACGGTCCGTCCTGCCGGAAGGTAGCGGCCGAGGTTTTCCATGGATTCCCCGACCAGAATGGTAGACGGCTGTGCTGCGCCTGTAATCTCTATTGCATGCATGGCGTGCTCGATTTCTAAGGTTTGACAACACTATGCGGCGCCGGCGATTTTCTGGGCCGCCCACAGCACCAGTTTTTCGGTCGTCTCCCAGGAAATGCACTCATCGGTGATCGAGACACCGTACTTCAACTGTGACGGGTCGCCGCCGAATTTCTGATTGCCTTCGAGAAGATTGCTCTCGAGCATGAAGCCTACCAGCCCGTCGTTTCCGGCGACCCGCTGCTCGACGACACTGCGCCAGACCATCTCCTGCCCCTGGAACTTTTTCCACGAGTTGGCGTGGGAGCAGTCGACCATGATGGCCTCCGGAAGCTTGTGCCCGATCAACCCCAGCCGCGCCTCGGCGATGCTGATGGCGTCGTAGTTCGGCCGTTTGCCGCCGCGCAAAACGATATGGCCGAGGGGGTTGCCCTGGGTCTGAACGATGCAGGCGTAGCCTTCCTGGTCGACCCCGATGAAGGTCTGAGGGACGCGAGCCGCCACCATGGCATGGACGGCGGACTGCAGGTTGCCGTCGGTACCGTTCTTGTAGCCCATGGGCATCGAAAGCCCGCTCGCCAATTCCCGGTGGGCCTGGCTTTCCGTCGTGCGGGCGCCGATGGCGCCCCAGCTGACCAGGTCGGCGACGTACTGGGGCGTCACCATCTCCACCATTTCGGTGCCGGCAGGCAAGCCCATCTCGTTGATGGCCTGCAGCAGCTTGCGAGCCCTGCGCAGGCCCTGGTTGAGATCACAGCTGCCGTCTAGGCCCGGGTCGTTGATGAACCCCTTCCACCCGATCGTTGTGCGGGGTTTTTCAAAGTAGACCCGCATGACCATAAAAAGGACATCGCCGACCTTTTGCTGCAGCGCCAGCAGGCGCTCGGCGTACTCCAGGGCCCCTTTTTCGTCGTGAATGGAACAAGGGCCGGCCACCAGCAGCAGCCGGCGGTCCTCCTTGAGCAGGATTCGGCCGATAGTCTCGCGGGCCGACAGCACGGTCCGCCCGGCGGCCTCGCTGACGGGAATCGCCTGCTTCATCTCTCTCGGTGAAATCAGGCGGGTGTAACCTTTGACTCTCAGATCGTCGGTCTGGGTCTGCATGCATGGCCTCCCACGGGCTTATAAAAGGCAACGGCCGCGGGTTCTTCCTGACCCGCGGCCGTTTCGTATAAAAACATAAAGCCGCGGGCTCGTTTGATCCGCCCCCGGCTTTGTCGCGCTTTTGGTTGTTATTTCCTCTCAGCGCACCGCAGGCAGATCGGTGCTATAATAGTAGTACCAAAAGTAAAAGTAAAATCTGCCTTTATATGCTGGTGCCATCGATTACTCTCTTTTCAAAATAAAATCACCACTAAGCGAAAGACCAACGCTCTGTCAAGCTTTTTCTGAACCCATCCCGGTTACCAGGCATACGGCGAGAGCGCCCAGATCCGGACCGACCCAGTCGGCACCGGCATCGCGGAGTTCCTGTGAACTGCATGCCCCGGTGGGCAGCGCAAACGACCTAACGCCGGCGGCCTTGGCCATCTGCACGTCTTCGATCGCATCACCCACGTAGCCGCACTCCCGCGCGGCCACCCCCAACGTGCGCAGCATGGCCCGCATGGGCGCGGGCGATGGTTTCGGGTCGGGCACCTCGTCGAAAAAAAGGCTGGCCTGAAAAAGAACGGCGAGGCGCGCGGGGAAAAGCCTCTCGAAGAGATCCCTGAACGTATTGGATAAAACCCCCAGCCGATAACGACCTGACAGGTCCATCAGGACCGCTTCCGTCTGCGGGAACAGCTTGAAAGCGGAACGCGCCAAGTCAGCATAAATGGCTTTCCGGCGCTCGATGATCGCCGCCCACTCCGCGTCGGAGACATCTCCGAAGTAAAGACCTCTTTTGGCCGAAGGCGGCTGGGAGATGTGCTGCAGAACCGTCTCACGGGAAAGCCGGTACCCCCGTTCGGTCCCGGCCCGGTGGTAGGATTCCACAGCCAAATCCAGATCGTCCACCAGGGTGCCGTTATAGTCGAAAACGACGGCTTTGAGGTCACCCACGCCCTTTGCCCTTTCTCTCGATCATCCGCCCGGCTTCCGGCCAACCGGCCATCATTTGTCCGTCAGGGCTGACACCCCCGGAAGTGCCTTGCCTTCGATGAATTCCAACGACGCGCCGCCGCCCGTCGACACGTGGGAGACCTTATCGGCCATGCCGGCCTTTTCAATGGCGGCGGCCGAATCCCCACCGCCGATGACCGTGGTGGCGCCGGAGGCCGTGATTTCGGCCATGATACCGGCAACGGCGAAGGTCCCCTGGGCGGTCTGGTCGATCTCAAACACCCCCATCGGCCCGTTCCAGACGACGGTTTTGGCATCCTTCAGCACATCGCGGAATTTTTCAACGCTCCTCGGTCCGACATCGACCCCTTTCCATCCCGCCGGGATCTCAGCCGCCGCCACCTCTTTGAGGGCCCCCACCTTGCGCGCCTTGATGTCGAGCGTATCGGTCACCAGGAAATCGACCGGCAAAACGATTTTGTCCTTGCCATCGGCAAGAAGCCGGCCGGCGAAATCCACTTTGTCCTGCTCGATCAGAGAACCGCCGACCTCCAACCCCTGGGCTTTGAGAAAGGTGAAGGCCATGCCGCCGCCGATGATGATTTTGTCCACCTTGGGCAAAAGGTGGGTGATCACGTCGATTTTGCCGGAGATCTTGGCTCCCCCCAGAACCGCCACATAGGGTTGGACCGCCTTGCCGACGACTTTACCGAGATAATCCAGCTCCTTCATCATCAGATAGCCGGCCGCGGAATGTTTGAAAAAGCGTGTGACGCCCTCGGTCGAGGCATGCGCACGATGGGCCGTCCCAAAGGCGTCGTTGACGTAGAGGTCCCCGAGCCGGGACAGCTTCCGTGCGAATTCGGGGTCGTTCTTTTCTTCCTCCGGATGAAAGCGCAGGTTTTCGAGCAGCAACACCTGGCCGTCTTTCAGCTGCGCGGCCGCCGCCTCGACTTTTTCTCCAACACAGTCATCGACGAAAAAAACCTTGCAGCCGAGCAGCTTCTCCAGCACCTCCAGGCATGGCCGCAGCGACATGTCGTTTACCCACTTGCCGTCAGGGCGGCCCAGGTGGGACATCAAGACGAGGCGGCCGCCCCTGCCCAATATGTACTGAATGGTGGGCAACGCGGCGCGGATGCGCGTGTCGTCGCCGACCTTGCCGCCTTTGAGCGGCACGTTGAAGTCCACCCGCATCAATACCTTCTTGCCTTTGACATCGAGGTCTTCGATCGTCAGTTTTCGCATGGTTGCCTCCCCGGCGGCTGGTTGGATTTCATGTGAATAGGATGTAGCGTTGATGCTTGAAAATTTCAAGGTAAATCCCGTCTTTGTTTGACTTCGGCGGCGCGGTGTGAAATGAGAATCGGCCATGCAAACCGCTCACCGCGTGTACTTTCAGAACTCCAGGAAGATGAAAGATGCAGGCACCGCCAGTGTCGAGCTCGTGGTCACATCGCCGCCGTACCCCATGATCGAAATGTGGGACGACGGATTCAGCGCCCGCAACCCGGACATCCGCAAAGCCTTGAAACAACGTGACGGCCTGGCCGCCTTCAAGCTCATGCACGCCGATCTCGACGCGGTGTGGCAGGAGGTCCACCGGGTGTTGAAGCCCGGCGGCTTTGCCTGCATCAACATCGGCGATGCCGCCCGCACCGTCGGCGATGACTTCATGCTCTACCCCAACCATGCCCGCATCCTGACCTGCCTGCTGGAGCTGGGTTTCACACCCCTTCCGGCCGTCCTGTGGCGCAAGCAGACCAATGCGCCGAACAAGTTCATGGGCTCCGGCATGTACCCCGCAGGTGCCTACGTCACCCTCGAACACGAAGTCATCCTGATTGCCCGCAAAGGAGGCAAGCGCGCATTCAAGACCGAGGAGGAAAAAAGACGCCGCCGCGAAAGCGCCATCTTCTGGGAAGAGCGCAACGCCTGGTACTCCGATGTGTGGATGGAACTGAAAGGCACCCGCCAACGCATAGGGGGAAGAACCACGCGGAACCGCAGCGGCGCATATCCCTTCGAGCTCGCCTACCGGCTGGTCAGCATGTTTTCGGTCAAGGGCGACACGGTGCTCGACCCCTTTCTGGGGACCGGCACCACGCTCCGAGCGGCGGCCGCCGCCGGCAGAAACAGCATCGGCTATGAGATCGAGCCCGGCCTGCGAAGCGAAATTTTCTCAGACCTTCCCGGCTTGGCTCGCTTCGCCAACGAAAGGATTCAGGCACGAATCGACGGCCACCTGTCCTTTGTGAACCAGTGCCGGGAGACCGGCCGGGAGATAAAACACTTCAACCGGAGCTATAATCTCCCGGTCGTCACGCGTCAGGAGACAGGCCTGCTGATCGACGTCCTCGAGGACATCGCACCGCAGGAGCCGGACGGATTCCGCGTCACCTACTCGGAAGACCCGCGCCGCGTCCTCGATCCGCGCTGTTTTTTTCCCAAAAACCCCCACCCCGGGAACAACGGGCAGCTCTCGTTGTTTTAGAATCCTCACTTGCCGGTGACCCGGGTGCCGATCCGCCGCCATTGACACACATTTCAATTGAGTTATAGTCGGCTTCCAAAAAGCCCTTTAACGGCACTATTTTTCAAAAAAAACTTCAAAAAACCAAGGTGCGATGGAAATTAAGACATTTACTGTCGCCGATTTGCAGCTCGCGCTGCTATCCGAGGATTTTTGGCTTACAAAAACCCTTCCGATAACCAAACAAAGAGCCTTGTCATTCTGTCAAAATCCGCGGGCGGAAAAGAATGATCCGGTGTTATTGGTTGCTTATCAGGATGCCCGGGTGGTCGGCTATCTCGGCATTCTTCCCGACAAGATTTTTTTTAACAACGCAGATCACAAATTGGGCTGGTTGACCGGTTGGTGGGTGGATCCATCCATTGCAACCAATGGAACAGGCGTCATTCTGCTTTACAAGGCGTTAAACACGTATCGTGAGCGTATCGGCGTGTCGGGAGGATCCAGAGAGGCCAGAAAAGTTCTTGATGCATCACAGAAGTTTATTGCCTTAAACCCATTGAAAGGAATTGATATTCGATTTCGATTCAATGCGACCAAAACCATGCTTCGGAAGTTTTCTTCGATGAAGATATTCCGGGTTGGGTTTAAAGTCGCCGACGTGCTGCTGGATGAAATTGTTAACCTCAGAAGTTTCTCCTGGGAGCGCCGCAACTCGATCCGCCAGCGCCTGACCTTTGAGTATGTTTCCACCGTCGATGAAGAGACCGGCCGTTTTATCGAACAACACTACCACCATGACCTGACTCGAAAAGGCAAGGCAGATCTAAATTGGATCATGACCTGCCCCTGGATCGTATCGGCGCCGCAAAAAGATGCTGCAAGCAAGCGGTATTATTTTTCGTCAGTCTCCGCCCGTTATTATTATCTCGGCGTCAAGGTGTATGCGCAGAATAACGAGATGGTAGGGTTTTTGCTCCTAAACGTGCGCGATGACCGGATGAGCGTCGCGTATGCCCACTTTGAGGGCCGACACGCCCCCACCATCGCCGCTGCCGCCGTCTATCACGCCCTTGCAATGGACGTAAGCACCCTCGTCCTGTATGATGAGCGGCTGGTTAAAAGCGTTGCAGGGCTTCACTGCCCCTGTTGGTCCACTCAATCGATTTCCAGAGGGTTTTTTCTATCAAAGGCGTTTGCGGACATTCCCATGGCGGACTGCCGATTGCATGGCGGCGACGGGGACTTTGCGTTTTATTGAGTGTGCTGAATAGCGGAGAAGACATGTGGCAATGAACGATAAAATTACGCAAATGCTTTTCAACGTGCTTGATGAACTCAACCAACTGCGGCCGAGGGAAGAGCATCTGAAGAAGGACTTGGGGACACCGTTGGCAGGCGGATCCGGAAGACTCGATTCGGCCGGGTTGATAAATCTGATTGTCCTGACCGAACAAAAGACCGCCCAGGAACTTGGCAGCCCCATTCTGTTGACCGATGACCGCACCATGTCCCAGATCAATGAGGTATTCCGCACCCTCGGGTCGCTTGCAGATTACATCCACCTGCTGCTGAACGAAAAGCGTCATGGATAAGCAATCATACACGTGCGTTCTGGTCTCAGATTTTAATCTGCAGAATTTCGCCGGTTATGCCGCCCATGACGCTGAGTTCCCCCATCTGGAACCCATTGCCGCCCAACTGGGACAGCCCGTCCCGACGCTATTGGACACCGCCGCACCGCATTGGCAAAAAAAAGCGGATCTCGCCGTGATTTGGACCCAGCCCCACTCCGTTGTCTCCGCTTTCAATGCGCTTCTCAAATACGAACAGGTGCCGGTGCGGGACGTGCTTCAAGAGGTGGATGCTTACTGCGCGCTGCTGGCGAACGTGAGTGGGTGCGTAAGGTACGCGTTTGTCCCCTCCTGGGTGCTCCCGTCGTATCGGAGCGTCTTCGGGGTGCTGGACATGAAAACCGAAATCGGGCTGACAAACACCCTCATGCGCATGAATCTGCGGCTGGCGGAAAATCTGGAAAAAATCTCCAACATCCATGTTCTGAACACCCACAAATGGATCGAGCGGGCTGGGATAAACGCTTTCAATCCCAAACTGTGGTATCTGGGTAAAATCCCATTCAGCAATGAAGTTTTCAAGGAGGCCGCCCAGGACGTCAAAGCGGCCTTGTGCGGAATGCTCGGGTATGCCCGAAAACTCATCATCATCGATCTGGATGACACGATTTGGGGGGGCGTCGTCGGCGATGTCGGATGGGAAAATCTTGTGTTGGGAGGCCATCATCACCGCGGGGAGGCCTATGTAGATTTTCAGCACGCCCTGAAATCCATGAAGAATCGGGGGATTCTTCTCGCAGTCGTCAGCAAAAACGAGGAGCAGGCCGCGTTGGAGGCGATCAACCAACACCCGGAAATGGTCCTCACTTTGGAAGATTTTACCGGGTGGCGCATCAATTGGCAGGATAAAGCCGAAAATATCATAGAGTTGATGACCGAGTTGAATCTTGGCCCCCGGTCGGCCGTGTTCATCGACGACAATCCCGCTGAACGCGCACGGGTTAAAGAGAGCCTGCCCGAGGTGCTTGTGCCGGATTGGCCGGAAGACCCCCTGTTTTACCCGGCAACCCTGTTGAGTCTCCGGTGTTTCGAACTGCCTTCTCTCAGCCGTGAAGATCTGAACCGAACCGCGATGTATCTTTCGGAAAACCAACGCCGGGATTTGAAAAAATCCGTCAGTTCGCTGGAGGAGTGGTTGAGGCATTTGGCTATTCGCGTAGAGGTTGAAAAACTTCATCCCGCAAACCTGCAAAGAGCCACGCAGCTTCTGAACAAGACCAATCAGATGAACCTTTCCACCCGGCGCATGTCCGAAGCAGAGCTTATGGCATGGGCCGAACAGAAACATCGCTGGCTTTGGACGTTGCGGGTCTCTGATCGATTCGGCGATGCCGGCCTGACAGGCATCGTGAGCCTGGAAATTCGAGATCGAAAAGCTCAAATTGTGGATTTTATTCTGAGCTGCCGGGTGCTGGGGCGAAAAATAGAAGAGACCATGCTCTCCATGGCGATTTACCATGCACAAGCATTGGGCGTGGAAGAGGTGTACGCCCGATATGTCCCCACATCCAAAAACAAACCGTGCTTTGATTTTTTTAGAAGCGTGGCTCCTCGGTTTCATCAGCAGGGGGAGTGCTTTATACGGGATATCGAGCATCCCTTTCCTCTCCCTGATCACATTGAACTTGTCCAATAGCCCACAACGACCGATGGCAGAGCGCGCATTCACATCCGACGATCAGCTTGCTTTTGCAAAACTCTCCGGCGACCATAATCCCTTGCACACGGATCCCGTAACGGCCCGGCGTCTCCTGTTTGGGCAGCCGATCGTGCATGGCCTGCACGCCTTGTTGTGGAGTGCGGATGAGTGCCTGAGAACCCAGGCGCAACGTTTGGAGCTTCGGGCCGTCAAAGCCGGTTTTCAGGCAGGAATAGGACTGGGGCAGGCCGTTCATTGCATCTGTACGGATCCCAATGAGCATCAGGTCGAAATACGGCTTGAGGTTGAAAAAACACCGGCCATGTGGATCCAGATGGCTTGGAGCCCTTCAGGGCAGCCACTGACGGACACACTCCGGACGACGTTTCATGATCCGGGAAAATGCCGGGAACGCACTTTCGAGGAGGCGGCAGGTGCATCGGGCAGCGTCCCCCTGTATTTGGACAGAAAACTGGCCGCCACGCTTTTTCCCAACCTCACGCATCGGGTGCCTCCCATGCAGCTTGCCGCGCTGTTAGCCACCACCCGACTGGTCGGCATGGAATGTCCTGGGCTGCACTCAATCTACGCGGGGCTCCATCTGACGTTTTTTCCAGATCGTAGCGGAGTTCCGGAGTTGAGCTATCATGTCGCGGAGGTCAAGCAACGATTGGCCCTGCTTTCGATGGATGTCGAAGCTCCGGGGATGAAAGGACGGGTTAAAACCTTTTTTCGCCCGACACCTCAAAAACAGGCCGGGTTCACAGACATTTGCCGTGAAGTTATATCAGATGAATTTTCTGGACAACGGGCATTGATCATCGGAGGATCCCGCGGATTAGGGGAAGTCGCTGCCAAGCTACTGGCCGCAGGAGGGGCAAAGGTCTCAATTACGTATTACCGCGGCGAACAGGATGCAAAACGTATCGCAGCAGAAATGGTTGCTCACGGAGCGACGGCGGATTGTCTCCCATTGAACGTGTTGGAGCCGGCGCCGGCGTTCTTGAGCATGGTCGCAAATCGCTCGAACCCTCTGTACTTGTATTATTTCGCCACGCCATCAATTTTTGGAGCAGCTAAAGGCGG
>Ga0075347_1000086_pt1 | contig 10552 bp, 10 predicted proteins | sample RushSE_CattailNL_5_FD_120084 | JGI IMG/M metagenome (GOLD analysis project Ga0075347, IMG submission 120084) | Natural and restored wetland microbial communities from the San Francisco Bay, California, USA, that impact long-term carbon... | ecosystem: Environmental > Terrestrial > Soil >...
AATTCCGGCAACGAGGCTGAAACAATACAGTTTGCCGCTGCCGGGCGGCGCCTACTGTGTTTTTTCGGGGGTTTTGATGTTGCCCTCAAAGGACTCGGGGCTTGCAAAATACGCGTCGGGGTTCGACATGAGGGCGTCCAGTCGGTATTGGTAATAGCCGATGCGCACGCGTTTGTTGTTCTGCGAACCGAAGTAATCCAGCGGCAGGTCTTCGAGCTCGGCAATTTTCTTTTCGAGCTTCACTTTCTCCCGCGTGATCAATTCATCCCGGTTAGGAGGTGCGTTGCGTTTGACGGATTCGGCTTCCTTGCGGGCCTCCTCCTCGCGGGCTTTCTCCTCATCCAATTCCTGGACGATGGCCGCGGCGCTGCGCTGCGCCTCCTCCTGGGCGGCCACATCGGCTGCAGGCGCCGAGGCCGACTCCTTGAACATCAGCTTCACGTTGCGGGCGTTCGACGGCGGCGTGTTGCCGTAAAACATGTTTCCCTGCTCATCAGCCCAGCGGTAGACATCCGCGCTCAGGTAGGAAAGACCGGGGACGATAAAAAAAATCAAGGCGGCGATCAGGCGAGATTTCATTCCTCTTTTTCCACAAATGATTTGATGACGTTGTCCTGCGGGTGCCGCAGGTTTTCGAATTTAACCCCGAACCCCTGTGGACCGCTCCAGGCGACTTTTCCGGATAGGGAAAACGGCTGCGAGGAATCGGGCAGGGCGAAATTCAGAATGATGGTTTCTCCGACCTTGAAACGGTCGGTGGTCTCAATGAACACGCCCCCGATGCTGATGTCCAGGATGTAGCTGCGGAAATCGCTGCCCTTGACCTGATAATTCGCGTTGATCAGACAAGGCTTCCGTGGGTTCTCACGCATCGACGGCTCGTTGCCCTCCAGGCTCACCGTCCTCTCCGGAGGCTCGAACTCCAGGTGGTGACCCATCTGCTCGAGGAGAATCAACTGCTGGTCCTCGGACATTTCAACGATCAGCTTGAACAGGTGTGCGGTCACCTTGTCGCCCACCAGCTGTTTCAGGAGAATCAGCTGCTGGTCCCTCGGAAGGGCGCTGATCAGGTTGAAGAGCCTCAATGTGACTCCGTACCTGCCTGTCTGCTGATCTGAGGTGAGCATGTCAGGGTCCCTTGTCGTGACGCCCAAAAATAACCCGGCGATTCAAGGCGATAGACTCTCGACGGGAGGTGTTTGCCGCATGCACAATCGATACAACTACTTCATAGTATACTAAATCCGGCCGGATTAGTCAATATTCACATTTAAATTAGATGCTTATGATAATACTGCGGAATCGGGTCATTACGCCGGCAGGATTTCATATTCAGTGGTGATCTGGGCCACTCCCCGGACCGTGGCCGCCACCGAGCAGTACTTGTCCTGCGACAGGCTGATGGCCTGTTCCACGGCCTTCGCCGTCAGGCCCTGTCCGGCCAGGCGGTATTTCACGTGGATCTTGCGGTAGGGCCAGGGCGGCTCCGGGTCGCGCTCACCGGTGGTCGTCACCTCCAGCAGCGTGAGCGTCATGCGTTTTTTTTCGAGAATCTCAACGACATCCACGGACGAGCAGGATGCCAGCGCAATCAAAAGCATTTCCGACGGCTTGACGCCGATGCCGTCGGCCTGCCCCGACAGAACCACCGAGTGGTTGCCTGAGTCGATCCCCACAAAATGTTTTTCGTTCAACCAGCGAACCGTTGTCGTGGCGGCCATACGTACCTCCCTGTTTTAGATTAGCGCGATGCCGATGCGAATGTGAGCCAGTCCATATCCCATATCCCCGGCGAAGTCGAGACGCATGGGAATCGATTGACACCCGTATGTCTTTCGGGGTTAAATACCGGTATCAACGGCGGCCGGCCCCGGCGCGTTGCTCCCCGGGTGCCGGAGCCCGCCCGTTCAACCGAAGGAGGGACCAATGGCAGAGTTGTTGCGGACTTTGTTTCATGGGCAGCATGCGAAGCTGGGGGCTACCTTGGTGGAATTCGGGGGCTGGGAGATGCCCGTCCAGTATCCGGCGGGCATCGTGCAGGAGCATCTGGCAACCCGCCGCAGAGCCGGGCTTTTCGATGTGTCCCACATGGGACGTTTTCGTGTGGCCGGCGGTGACGCGCTTGCTTTTTTGCAGCAGGTCCTCACGAACAATGCCGCCGCCCTGAGTGTCGGAGAAGCTCAATACACCATGATCCCCGATGCGCTCGGCGGGGCCATGGACGATGCTTACCTCTATCGGTTTTCCCCTGAGGAATTCCTGCTGGTGGTCAACGCCTCCAACCGCCAAAAGGACTGGGACCACTTGAACGCCGCAGCGCGAGGGTTTCGGTCGGTGGAATTGGCAGACCGCACCCGCGAGATGGCCATGTTGAGCCTCCAGGGGCCGGAGGCCAGGGGCATCCTGTCCGCCATCCTGGAATCCGGCCGTCTTCCGGAGCCGCTCCGCAACCGCTTAAGCATCGATGCCTTCAACGGCTCGCCGTTGCTGCTGGCGCGCACCGGCTACACCGGAGAGGCGATCGGATTCGAGCTGTTCATCGACGCTGCGCCGGCGCCGGCGCTCTGGGACCGGCTCGTGACCGAGGGGGTTCAGCCCGTCGGCCTGGGGGCGCGGGACACGTTGCGTCTGGAGGCGGCCCTGCCGCTTTACGGCCACGAACTGGGGCGCGACCCGGAGGGCCGGGACATCCCGATTTTCGCCTGCGGTCTGGCCCGGTTTGCCGTCAGCTTTTCCCCGCTGAAGGGCGATTACGTGGGGCGGGACGCCCTGACGCGGCAATTCGAGGCGTGGCGGCGGTTCGCGGAGCGGGATTTCAGCAGCATCGCCGAGCTCCCGCGGCTGATTCAACCCATCGCCTTGATCGACAAGGGCATCGCTCGGGCCGGCGCGCGGGTGCTGCGCGGCGGTAAACCCGCCGGCTTCGTTACCAGCGGGACGATGGTCCCTTACTGGGTGAGCGCCGGGACCAGCATCGATTCCACGCAGACCGACGAGAGGGGAATGCGCGCGATCGGGTTGGCGCTGCTCGACAGCGATCTGCGGGAAGGCGAGGAGGTCGAGGTCGACATCCGAGGAAAACTTGCCCGTGCGGTCATCGTGCCCTATCACCTGCGCAACGAGGCCCCGCCGCGGGTCTGGCCGATCCTTTGGAACGAGCAGCGCCGGGGCAAACGCGAGGGCCTTGCAGTCGGGGATTCGCTGCGCAAGGTCCGCACCCTGGTGGACAAGGCCGTGCGCAACCACGCCTGGCGGCAGACGGAATGCGTCAATCTCATCCCATCCGAGCAGACGGCATCCCCCATGGTGCGGCTGCTCTCGGTGACGGACCCGGCCGGCCGCTATGCCGAGCACAAGGCGGTCAAGGCGTTCAAGGAGGCCGACGTTTTTTATTACCAGGGGACCGACTTCATCGCCGAAGTCGAGCAGTTGCTCGTTTCCGAACTGAAGGCTTACCTGGAGTGCAGCGCGGTGGAGGCCCGCACCATCTCCGGTCAGATGGCCAACACGGCAGTCTTCAGCGGCATGGTGGACTATCTCAACCGCACCGACCGCAAGGGCGAGCAGCTCCGCCTGCGCAAGGTCATGAACCACCACATCATCAAGGGCGGCCACCTCAGCGCGCAGCCCATGGGCGCTTTGCGGGATTTTGTCATGCGCGAAAGCAGCTGGGAAAAGCCGGCCGTCGTGAATTTTCCGGTGCTGTCGGAAAACCCTTACCAGATCGACATTGCGGCGACCCGGGCGCTCCTGGCCGAGCACCGGCCGGAGCTGATCATCCTCGGCAAGAGCATGACGCTGCACCGCGAGCCGGTCGCCGAAATCCGAGCGGCCATGACCGAGCTGAACACCGGCGGGGTTTTGATGTACGACATGGCCCACGTGCTCGGGCTGGTGGGGCCCCATTTCCAGCGGCCCTTCCGGGAAGGCGCCGACATCGTGACCGGCTCCACGCACAAAACCTATTTCGGGACTCAGCGCGGCATCATTGCGGTGAACGTTGCGCCCCCGGATGCACACTATCCTCTATGGGAGGCGATCCAGCGCCGCACCTTCCCGGGCAGCCTCAGCAACCACCACCTTGGCACGCTGCTGGGGCTTCTGCTGGCGGCCTACGAGATGAATCACTACAAGGACACCTACCAGCCGGCCGTCATCGCCAACGCCAAGGCCTTCGCACGGTCGTTGGCGGAATGCGGCCTGAACGTGGCCGGCGATCCCGCGATCTCCTATACTGAGACCCACCAGGTGATCGTGAGGGTCGGCTACGCAAAGGGTGCGGAGATCGCCCGGCGCCTCGAGGACAACCACATCATCCTCAACTACCAGGCTGCACCGGACGAGGAAGGGTTCACGGCCTCAGGCGCGCTGCGCATGGGCGTGCAGGAGATGACGCGCTTCGGGATGATCCCGGTTGACTTTGCCGAACTGGCCCGCCTTATGGCCGACTGCATCTTACAGAACCGCAACGTCAAAGACGAGGTGATCCGCCTGCGACGGCGTTTTCTTGAAATGCAGTACTGCTTCAGCGGCAGCGAGGCAAATGAGCTGGTCCAAAAGCTCCATGGTCTGATCTGAAGGGCAAAAAGCGATCAGGAGAAAGCGATGTCCGAAATCAGGATGACGGGAGAACTCCGCACGGACTACGAGTGCGAAGCGCGCGGCCTGCCGGCCGAACGCTGGGCCGAGGCGGTCTTCAAGGTGGGAAACGAGGAGATCGTGCTGGAGCTCAGCGTGGAGAAGGATGTGATCGTGGCGATCATGGTCGGCGAGGACGCAGCCTGGAAAGGCACGCTGGAGGGGTTGAAGAAAATCCTGCGCGGCGAGATCAAGGCGAAATAGAGAACTGTCATGGTCGACCGTGCCGTCACCACCGTCATCGACCGGGAGCGCTGCATCGGGTGCGGCGAGTGTGTTCGTGTCTGCCCGTCGCAGACCCTTGAGATGAAGGACGGCAAGGCCGCCGTGACGGGCGCTCGCTCGCTCGGCTGTGGGCACTGCGTTGCGGTGTGCCCGGTGGAAGCGGTGCGGGTGGAGGCGTTCGATCCGCACAGTTTCCGGTTTCACACCTTTGCCTGCCGAACGGACTGGATGTCCTACGGCGCCTTCGACCCCGGCGAACTGGTGCGACTGATGGCCTCGCGCCGCTCCTGCCGATCGTTCGATGAAAGAAGCGTGGACCGCACGCTGCTCGAGGACCTGGTCCGGATCGGAACGACCGCGCCGTCCGGAACGAACAGCCAGCAATGGACGTTTACCGTTCTGCCCACCCGTGCGGCGGTGATGGGGCTCGGCAACGCCGTCGGCGCGTTTTTCAAGCGCCTGAACCGAATGGCCCAAAACCCGCTGCTGCGCCACGGTCTGCGATGCATCGGCCGGCCGGAGCTTGCGGATTATTATCGGGATTACCACCAGAGCGTGGCGGAGGGCTTGGCCGATTGGGAAGAGCGCGGCCGCGACCGGTTGTTCCACGGCGCGCCGGCTGTCATCGTGGTCGGGTCGGTCCCCGGAGCCAGCTGCCCGGCCGAAGACGCCCTGCTCGCCGCTCAGAACATCCTGCTCGGGGCGCACGCGCTGGGGCTGGGGACCTGCCTGATCGGCTTCGCCGTCAGCGCCATTCAGAAAGACGGCCGGATAAAGGATGTCCTGAAAATACCACGCGAGGAAAACGTGCACGCCGTAATCACCGTCGGCCACCCGGCCGTGACTTACCAGCGGCTGACCGGCCGCAAAAAAGCTTTATCGAGGTTCGTTGAGCCCTGATGCGTGCCATGTCTCGCGGAATGCATCCGCTGCCTTGACCGAGATCGAATCGAGCGCGCTGCGAACTAAAGCCGGGAGCAAGAAATTTAACACCCGAGCGGCTGTTACTTGCTGTCCGCTGCGGGTTCGCCCTTGATCTCCGCCAGCGTGAGTTTGGAAAACTCCTCAAAAAGCCAGCCCATGCGAGTTTCGTTCATGCCCGCGAAGCCGCCCAGGGCGTAGGAGGCCGATACCTTGAAGGTGTGACGTGGCTCGCCCTTGTCGCCGATCAACGACACATCCCCGACGATGTGGTCATCGCCGGCCATAAACCCCCACATAAATGCATTGAACGTCGAACGGACCCGGATATCGGTGATCACGACTCTTACCAGGCTGAGCGACGCCTTGTCGATAAGCCCGCTGGCCTCAAGGTTGCGCTCGATCATCGCCTGCAGTTTCTGGTCCTCGAACCTCACCAAGTCGTTGGGATCCGTGGTGGCAGCCGGGTCGACGGTCAGCTCCACCCTGCTAAACTTTTCTCCCGCGGGGCGGAACTCAACGCCATCCTGGCGTCGCTGCACGGAGGACGCGCACGCCGCCACGAACGCACAAACAACCACCAATACGCAGACCATCCATTTTTTCATGAACAACCTCCTTTGGGGTAGTGTCCGCCGCTGCCGGACTGCACTTTGACCCGTTCAGCACCACCCGGCGCGGCGGCATGGTTTGTGGCCGTTATATAGCAGCAGGCACCGCTCGGCTTTTAAATGCGGGCGGCCACCCTGTCCTCGAGCATCTTAACGAACCCTGAAAAAAAGTGGTCGGCCCCGACAATCAACTCGAAGGCGGCGGTCGAATTCCAGTGGGCGCGGGCGCGGTCGATCATGGCCGGCGGGGCGATCTCGTCCCTGCTTCCGGTGACGATCAGGCCGAGGTTTGCGATGGGCGCGGGCGGCCCGAAGTCGATGAACGCCAGCGGCGGGGACACCATCACCATGCGCTGAAATCCCTCGTTCGCGCCGGCGTTGACCCAGGCGCCGAAGGAATACCCCGCCACGTCAATCTGCGTCATCCCCAGGCCGGCCAGATAGGCACGGGCGGCCAGTACGTCCCGGCGTTCGCCGATCCCCTTGTCGTGGCGGCCGCCGCTGCCGCCGACCCCGCGGAAGTTGAAGCGCAGCGTGCTGAACCCCTTGCGTCGATAGGCGTTGCGCACGGCCAGGACCACGGGGTTGTCCATGTCGCCCCCGTAAAGAGGGTGCGGATGGGTGATGACCACTCCTTTTGCGCCCGATTCTTGTCCCAGCATGCCTTCGAGCTGCAGGTTCGCGGATGCGAAAAATATGGCGGTTTCCGTCATGGCGTTCAGCGCACTTTCTGCAGCGCGGCAAGGAGGTCCTTCCCGAACGCCTTCCGTTGCCATTGCCTCAGCCCGTCCAGATCGGCGAGGTCCTCCGCTTTCTGCGGCCGGCGTTCGGCCAGAGCACCCATCGTCGCTTTGGAGCAGATCAGGGAGGGGTCGATTTTCAACCGGCGGGCCTGGGACTCGCGCCAGCTGCGCAGGAGTTGGATGCGGTTGGACACCACGGCGGGTAACGTTTTCGATTTCTGGCGCGGATAGCGCGGCAGCTGGGAGACCGGCATGTCCAGGGCTTTTTGGATGGCGGCGAGGACGTCACGTCCGTGGCGCTCCATCTGGGTAGCGCTCAGGATCCCGGTCTGCTTGAGCTCCTCCAGGCCCTCCGGTTTGGACACGGCCAGGGCCAGCAGGGTGTCGGGGTTGAAGACTTTGAAGGGGGGACGGTCCTTGCGGCGGGCGAGCTGCCGCCTGAGCTTCAGCAGGTTCTCCAGAACGGCCAGCCCACGGGGTTCCAGGCGTCCGGCGCCCTTGCAGTTCAAAAACAACGGCCCCGCATCAACGGCGGACGGCCTGACCTTGCTCAGCAGCCGGCATTCTTCGCTGACCCAGGACAGGCGATCCTTGGCCGTGAGTTCCTCCTCCAGCCGTTGTGCCAGCGGCAACAGATAGCGCACATCCGCGGCGGCGTACGCCAGCATGCCCGCCGGCAGCGGCCGCAGGGACCAGTCCTTGCGCTGGTATTTCTTGTCAACGGTCACGCCGAAAATGTTTTTCAACACCGCTTCCAGTCCGGTCTCTTTAAAACCAAGGAAGCGACAGGCTATCTGGGTGTCGAAGAGGGCGTTGATCCGGATCTCGAAGTCCCGGTAGAGAGAGCGCACGTCGTAATCAGCGCCGTGAAACACCTTGCGGATGTCCGGGTTCCGGAAAACGGGTTTGAGCGGGGAGAGGTCCCTGATCGCGATCGTGTCGATGATGACGTTGCGCTGCGCCGTGGCCAGCTGGATCAGGCACACCTTCTCCTGGAAATGATACATGGAGTCGGCTTCAAGGTCGATCCCGAGGAGGGGCTCCTGCTCGAGCGCTGCAGCGAGGGTTTCAAGATCCGATGGGGTGTCGATGATGTCGTACCGAAGCGATCCGTCTAAAGCCATTTTCTCCTTGACCCATTCGTTTCTTTTTTTTAATCATTACAATCTCGTAGGCAAAGCGATGGGCGTGCCCGCTGCCGGTTGTGGAATCAGACGAATCGGTGTAATATCAAAAATCGACCGGTCGCTCCGTCAGCCGGTCTTTTGTTTTTTCTTTTCGGGCCGACGGGCGGCGTAGGGACCGGACCGACGTTCGGGGAATCAACGTCCCATCGTGCTAACTCTCAACAGCGAACAAGAGACGACTTGCAATGATCAACATAACACTTCCGGATGGTAACATAAAGTCTTTTGATCAGGCCATTTCCGGCCTGGACCTGGCCCGCAGCATATCCGAGGGGCTGGCCCGCAACTGTGTCGCCATGGAGCTGGATCACCGGTTGGTGGACCTGAACGCACGCATCGACCGCGACGCGACGGTGCGGCTGGTCACCACCAAGGACCCGGAGGCGCTGCAGGTGATGCGCCACAGCGCCGCCCATGTCATGGCCCAGGCGATCCTGCGTCTGTACAAGGACGCCAAGCTGACTATCGGGCCGGTGGTCGAAGACGGATTTTACTACGACATCGACATGCCGCCGGTTTCAGAAGAGGATTTTCCCACGATCGAGGCCGAGATCCAGAAGATCATCAAGGCCAAACTGCCCCTGCGGCGGCGTGAGGTGACCAAAGCGGAGGCCCTGGAGTTTTACCGCAACGAACCCTACAAGCTGGAAATGATCCAGGAGCTTCCCGACGGTACGATCTCGGTCTACGAGCAGGGCGAGTTCACGGACCTCTGCCGCGGGCCGCACGTGCCCCACACAGGGCTCGTCAAGGCCATCAAGCTGCTCAAGGTGTCCGGCGCCTACTGGCGCGCCGACCCCACCCGCGCCCAGCTGCAGCGCATCTACGGCACGGCCTACTTCGACAAGAAGGAGCTCGATGCCTACCTCACCTTCCTCGAGGAAGCCAAGCGCCGCAACCACCGCAAGATCGGCCAGGCCCTGGACCTCTTCAGCTTTCACGACGAAGCGCCCGGGATGCCTTTTTTCCATCCCAAGGGGATGGTCATCTGGAACGCGCTGTTGGAGTACTGGCGCAGCGAGCACCGGGCCGCCGGCTACGTGGAGACCAAGACCCCGATCATTCTCAACCGTTCGCTATGGGAGCGCTCCGGCCATTGGGAGAATTACCGTGAAAACATGTACACCACCTCCATCGACGAGACGGAGTACGCCATCAAGCCCATGAACTGCCCCGGCGGCATGCTGCTCTACAACCGCAAGCCGCATTCCTATCGGGACCTGCCCCTGCGGGCGGCCGAGATCGGGCTGGTGCACCGCCACGAGCTGAGCGGGGTGCTCTCGGGCCTGTTCCGGGTGCGGGCTTTTCACCAGGACGACGCCCACATCTTCATGACGCCGGAGCAGATCGAGCAGGAGATCCTGGGCGTGCTGCGGCTGGTGGAGCGCATTTACGGGGCCTTCGGCCTGGGGTTCCATCTGGAGCTGTCCACCCGGCCGAAGAAATCGATCGGCACCGACGCTCAGTGGGAGCTGGCCACCCACGGGCTCAAATCGGCCCTCAACGCGTATGGCCGTGATTACAAGCTCAACGAGGGCGACGGCGCCTTCTACGGACCGAAGATTGACATCCACATCAAGGACGCTCTCGGCCGAACCTGGCAGTGCGGCACCATCCAGCTCGACATGTCGCTGCCCGAGCGCTTCAACCTGCACTTCGTCGACCGGGACAACGAGCGCAAGCGCCCGATCATGATCCACCGCGTGATCTACGGCTCCATCGAACGGTTCCTGGGGATCCTCGTCGAGCATTTCGCCGGCCGCTTCCCGCTGTGGATGTCCCCGGTTCAGGCGGTGCTCCTGCCCATGAACGACGAGCTCAGCGCTTACGCCGAAGAGGTCAAGTCCCGGTTCGATGCGGCCGGTCTGCTCACGGAGGTGGACAGCCGCACCGAGAGCCTGAACCGGAAGGTGCGTGAAGCCCAGCTCAACCAGGTGCCGCTGACGCTCACCATCGGCGCCAAGGAGAGGGAAAGCGGCACGCTCGCCGTGCGGACCCTCGACGGCAAAGTGACCTACGGGATCACCCACGAGCGGTTCATCGCCGCGGTGTCTGAAAACATCCGGCAGCGGGCGATCAGCTTCGACGGCTTTTAAGGAGTGAACCAGCGCCGGCAATGTGGGAGCGGCTTTCCGGCCGCGATTCGCAGTCGAAGGAAGACCGCGGCGGGAAAACCACCCCCACGGGCATCGGTCATCCACGTCGGCATCGGAGCGACAAGACGAGC
>Ga0075347_1000087_pt1 | contig 10497 bp, 14 predicted proteins | sample RushSE_CattailNL_5_FD_120084 | JGI IMG/M metagenome (GOLD analysis project Ga0075347, IMG submission 120084) | Natural and restored wetland microbial communities from the San Francisco Bay, California, USA, that impact long-term carbon... | ecosystem: Environmental > Terrestrial > Soil >...
GATTCCGGTCATCGGGTTCCGGGACGGCGGCATTACCGGAAAGAGGCGCCGTTCCCGAAGGAGGAGCGGCCGGGGGGCCTCCTGAAACGGGGGGGGCGCCGGGTACGGAGGCTTCCGTCGGGAACGCTTCCGGATCGACCTCGGCGTAAAGCGCGGGAGCGCACAACAGTGCGACGACGGCGGTTGCGGCTCCGTAAACCGAGGGTCGCAAAGGACCTCCGTGCTGGAAGGGAAGTTTCCTCTTCCCCTGATACCAATTTATACCTTGGCGGGATTCCGGGGGAAGTATAATGCCACCCATATTTTCGGGTTTTGAGATCGCCCTGTGGCGTTGGGGCCGGCGAAAGAAGAGGAACCCGGGAGGGAAGCGGCTGATGGCGAAAAGATCGCGGTACCTGTCCGGCGCGCGGATCCTTCCGCCGCCCGTGAGGAAGAGGATGCCGGCGTCGGAGTTGATCGAAAGGACGTTCCTCGCCTACAACGCGGGGAGGCTGCGGGAGGGGGCCCGGCTCCTTTCCGAACGGATGCTTTCGCCCGACGTCACGGTGGGGCTCTCGCTGACCGGCGCGTTGACCCCCGCGGGGCTGGGCGTGTCGTGCGTCGTCCCGCTGCTCAAGGCGGGGTTCGTCGACTGGGTTGTCTCCACGGGGGCGAACCTGTACCACGACGCCCACTTTGGGCTCGGGCTTCCGATGCACGCCGGCTCGCCGTTCCTCGACGATTGCGTCCTTCGGGAAGAGGGGGTCGTGCGGATCTACGACGTCCTGTTCGACTACGGGGTGCTCCTCGACACCGACGCCTTCTTCCGCCAGGTGCTGGACCTTCCGGAGTTCCAGGCGGAGATGGGGACGGCGGAGTTCCACTACCGGCTCGGCTGGTACATGGCGGAGCGGGAGAAGGCCCTCGGCCAGGGGGAGGTGAGCGTGCTGGCGGCGGCGTGGCGGTACGGGGTCCCCGTCTACACGTCGTCCCCGGGAGATTCCTCCATCGGGATGAACGTCGCCGCGATGCGCCTCGGCGGGCGCGGGGTGACGTTCGACGTCTCCCTCGACGTGAACGAGACGGCGGCGATCGTCTACGACGCGAAACGGCGTGGAGGGAAAAGCGCGGTCTGGATCCTCGGCGGCGGGTCGCCGAAGAACTTCATGCTCCAGACCGAGCCGCAGATCCAGGAGGTTCTCGGGCTCGACGAAAAGGGGCACGACTACTTCCTCCAGGTCACCGACGCCCGGCCCGACACGGGCGGGCTGTCCGGCGCGACGCCGTCGGAGGCGGTCTCCTGGGGGAAGGTCGACCCGGACAGGCTCCCCGACACGGTGGTCTGCTACCTCGACTCCACCGTGGCGCTGCCGCTCCTTTGCGCCTTCGCGTTCGACCGGGTTGGGAAGCGGGCCCGAAGACGCCTCTACGACCGCCGGGCGGAGATGCTGGCGGTCCTTGGAAAGGCGTACCGCAAGGCGGTGAACGCCGCCGGGGTGACGAAGAAGCGGAAGGTCGCGCGGAAGAAGTAGGAAGATCTATCGTTCTTCGTGCAGGAGGAGGAGGAGTTTCCCCGCGGCCCATGCGTCGGCTTCCGCCCGGTGGAAGGTGGAGCCGATGCCGAGTTCCCTGCAGATGTTCGGGAGGGAGTGGGAGCGGAAGCGCCCGGTCCGGCGGGCCAGCGGAAGCGTGTCGATCACCCGGTTTCCCGGCCAGGATCCCCCCGCGAGCCGCGCCTCGCTCCGAAGGAACGACAGGTCGAACGGCGCGTTGTGGAAGACGAGCGGGTCGTCGGCGAGGAAGTCGAGGATTCGCGGAAGCAGGTCGGCGAAGGTGGGAGCGCCGGCCACCATTTCGTCGGTGATCCCGTTCACCGCCGACGCTCCGGGGTCGATGGCGCGCAGCGGATTCACCAGCGAAACGAAGGAGTCGATCACCGTCCCCCGCAGGAAGCGGAGCAGGGCGAACTCGCAGACCCGGTGGCCGTCGGCCGCGGAAAGTCCCGTGGTCTCCACGTCCGCAGCGACGTAAGGGATCTCGAGGATGCGGCCGCCGTGGGTCGGGTTCCTCAATATTTCCCCCTGTTGTAGAATACGGCCAACATCATCGCACAGGAGCCCACCGATGAAAAAGTGGAAGTGCACCGTCTGCGGCTACATCCACCAGGGGGACGATCCCCCTGCCAAATGCCCCATCTGCGGGGCGCCCCGCGAGAAGTTCGTACAGCTTTGATGGCGGGTGCCGGGAGGAAGGTTGCGCTGGTCACCGGCGGGAGCCGGCGGATCGGCGCGGCGATCTCCCGCGCCCTCGCGAAGGCCGGCTACGAGGTCATCCTGACGTACCGCGCCTCCGCCGCGGAGGGAAAGGCGCTGGCGGCACGGATCGGCGGGAGCGCGGTTCCTCTCGACCTGTGCCGGCCGTCGACGTTCGGGCGGTTCGCGGACCGGATGGGCCGGAAGTTCGGGCGCCTGGACCTGCTGGTCCACAATGCCGCCGTTTTTCCCCGGACGCCGGCCGGCGATGTCCCCTCCGTCGCGTGGGACGCCGTCTTCGCCGTCAATCTCCGCGGGCCGTTCCTGCTGACGCAGGCGCTGCTGCCGCTGCTGCGGAAGGGGCGGGGAGGCGCGGGGGTCCTCTTCCTCGGGGACGCCAACGCCTTCGAACTGTGGCCCGGGTACCTGCCGTACTGCCTCTCGAAGCTGGCCCTCCCGCCCCTGGCCGCCGGTTTGCGGAAGGCCCTCCCGCCCGGCGTTCGCGTCGGGGTCGTTCGACCGGGGCTGGTCCTCCCGCCCCATCGGTTTCCGGCGAAGCGGTGGGCGCGCCTCCGCGCTTCGATGGCGGGGCGGCGCGGAATCCGGACGCCGGAAGGCGTCGCGAGGGCTGTCTTGCAATTCGCACGGACGGGGAACTATAATGGCCGGACCAATCATCAAGGGGGTGTCCAATGAAGAAATGGAGATGCAACGTGTGCGGCTACATCTACGATCCGGCCGTCGGCGACCCCGCAAACGGCGTGCCTCCCGGCACCCCCTTCGAGAAGATCCCGGACGACTGGGTATGCCCCCTCTGCGGCGTGGGGAAGGAAGATTTCGAAGCGGCCGACTGACCGGATCCTGAAAACCAGCGAGGTGCCATCCAGATGCCCAACGTGACGCTTGCACCAGACGTCTACTGCGTCGGGGTCAACGACCCGGGGTTGACCGTTTTCGACATCGTCATCCCGACGGAATACGGAACCACGTACAACTCCTACCTCGTCAAGGGGAAGGAGAAGACCGCCCTCATCGACTGCGTGAAGCGCCCCTTCGTCGCCGATTTTTTCCGCAGGATCGAAGAGGTCCTCCCGGTGGAAAAGATCGACTACGTGGTCATCAATCATTCCGAGCCCGACCACGCGGGAGGGATCGTCGACCTGCTGCAGCGGCACCCGAACGTGCAGGTCTACCTCTCCCGGCCCGCCAAGTCGTTCATCGACAACCTCGTCAACGGGGAGTACAAGTTCCACCTCGTGAACGACAACGAGGAGCTTCCCCTCGGAGGCAAGACGCTGCGCTTCATCAACGCGCCGTTCCTCCACTGGCCCGACACGATCTTCACGTACCTGGTGGAGGACAAGATCCTCTTCCCCTGCGATTTCCTCGGCTCCCATTATTCCTCCCCCCACACCTTCAACGACGAACTCGACCAGCCGGAAAAGGCCCGCGCCGCCTTCGAGTTCTACTACAGCACGATCATGCGCCCGTACAAGGAGCCTGTTCTCAAGGCGTGCGAGCGCCTGAAGGACCTGCCGATCTCAATGATCGCCCCGTCCCACGGGCCGGTGCTCCGGAAGAACCCGCTGGAGTACCTGGCGTGGTACAAGTACCGGGCGGACATCATGGCGAGGGTGACGGAAAGGAAGGTGCCGATCGTCTACGTTTCCGCCTACGGGAACACGGCCGCCATGGCGAAGAAGGTGGCGGAAGGGGTGGCCGCGGGGGGGCTCACGCCGGTGCTGTTGAACGGCGTCGAGGTCCCGATCGACAAGATCGTCGACGAGCTCGACGAATCCGTCGGCTTCCTGATCGGAACGCCGACCCTGAACAGCAACCTGCCGCACCCGATCCTGAGCATGATCGGGCACCTGGTGGTCCTGAACCTCCGGGGGAAAACCGCTTCCGCGTTCGGTTCCTTCGGCTGGAGCGGCGAGGCGATCAAGATGGTGGCGGACATCCTGACGGCGATGCGGATCAAGGTGTCGCCCGAACCGATCAAGTTCAAGATGACGCCTTCCGCGCAGGAACTCGATTCCTGCTTCGCGTTCGGAAAGAAGTTCGCGGAGGACCTGGGGGGGAAGGCGGCGTAGCCGTCACCCGGGAGAGGATTTCTTCTCGACGACCGTTCCCTCCTTGTGGAGGGAACGGTCGGCTTCCTTCTTGATCTGGTGCCGCTTCTCCAGGGCCTCGCCGCGGATGAGCGCCTTGCACGGGTCGCAGACCCCGCCCTCGTACGTCCCCTCCTTCGCGCAGGCCATGCAGCGTTTCCTGTCCATACCGACAGTATCCCATAGCGGAACCCGGATGAATATTCCTACCCGGGAATCGGTTCCGTCCCGGCGTCATCCCAAGAAGAGAGACGTCGAAGGGAGAGAGCGATGGAACCTCGAAAGGCGCCCGAACGGATCCCGGAAAAACCCCGCCGGGGGCTCGTTCTCGTCATCACCGGCGACGGGAAGGGGAAGACGACCTCGTGTCTCGGGATGGCGGTGCGCGCCGTCGGATACGGGATGAAGGTGCTGATGGTGCAGTTCATCAAGGGGTCGCTCCATTACGGCGAGCTCGACGGGGCGAAACGGCTGGCGCCCGAGTTCGAACTTCTGCCGATGGGGAAGGGGTTCGTGGGGATCCGCGGCGACTCGCTTCCGATGGAAGAGCACGTGGCGGCGGCGCGCGAGGCGCTGGCCCTGGCCCGCGACCGGATGCTGTCCGGGAAGTACGACGTGATCATCCTCGACGAGGTGAACGTGGCGGTCCGCCTCGGGCTGATCGACGTGAAGGAGGTTCTCGCGCTGATCGGGGAGAAGCCCCCGAACGTTCACCTGATCCTGTCGGGGCGGAACGCGCACGAAGAGGTGGTCCGCGTCGCCCACCTGGTGAGCGAGGTCCGCAGCGTCAAGCACCCCTATGACCAGGGGATCGAGGCGGAGAAGGGGATCGACTATTGACCCGCCCGGGGCGGACGGAGGAGATGCGGATGGAATTCGACCGGGTCGACGTGGAGGAGGAACTCTCCTCCTGCCCGAAATGCGGGGCGGGTGGGGGGTTCCACGTCTCTTTTCGGAGGGTGGAACGGAGGCTCGAGGTCGTGCTGGTGTGCCCCTCGTGCCGGTACCGGTTCGCCGCCGGGAATTTCCTCATTCCCGACGGGAGCCAGCGTCCCTTCGATCCCTCGATCGATTCCGGCCCTTGAGGGGCCGGGGCCCGTTCAGGCTTTCGCGCGCTCGAGGAGCGGCGTCCCGAACAGAAGACCGAAGTAGTCCTCGGCGTTCTTGATGTAGACCTTCCCGCCTCCGGCCATGTTCTCGCCGGCGAGCTCCCCCTGCTTCATCGCGCTGCGCCACCCGAAGTTGATCCGGCTCCCCCCCCGGTTGATGTCGTACACCTCGGCGCAGTCGCCCGCCGCGTAGACGTTGCTGACGTTCGTGCGCAGGTACTCGTCGACCAGAACGCCGGCGCCCGCCTTCACGCCGCTCCCCTCGAGGAAGCCGATGTTGGGGAGCCGCTCGGTGGCCACCACGATCAGGTGGCACCGGATCGCGGCGCCCCCCGCCGTCACCACGTCGAAGTTCTTCCCGTCGACGTCGACCACGTCGGCGATCTCCGTCCCCTCGTGGACCTTTACGCCCCGGGCGCGAAGCTGGTCGGTGACCCGCGCCTCGACCTCCCCGGAGATGGGGTTCCCGAACCGCGGGAGCCCCGGGTTGATCCAGATCACCTGGTTCCCCAGCTTGCGCATCGCGCGCGCCGCCTCGATGCCGAGGTAGCCGGGACCGTAGACGACCGTCGTGTCGGAGCGCATCGCCCGCTCGCGGACCCGCTGCGCGTCGCCGAGGGAGTTCAGGAAGAGGAACGAGCCCGGCGCCCCCATCAGAGCGAGTGGGAGGATCGGCCGGCCCCCGGTGGCGACGCACAGGAAGTTGTACGTCTCCTCGGAGCCGTCGGAAAAGGCGACCCGGTTCTTCGCCGCGTCGACCCGGCGCGCGCGCTTTCCGCCGAGGAGCTTCACCCCGGATTGGGCCAGATCCTTTCCCTGCGGATCGGCGACGCCGGAGAGTTCCCGATCGCCGGAGACGAGGTCGGGGAGCAGGGGGCGAAGGTACGGCGCGGCGTGCTCCTCGGTGGCGATGACGACCTCCGCGTCCTTGTCCTGCTTCCTTGCCGCCTTTGCAGCGGCGATTCCCGCCGGGCCGCTTCCGAGGATCAGGTATCTCATGGGGTCCCTCCGTGGTCGGATGTCGCTACCGAATCTACCATCTACGGGTTGGAGGGGCAAAAAGAAAAGAGGGTTTCAGGGACGGAACTCCGTTCCGAAGACCCCCGCAAGCGAATCGGGCGGTCCGGCGATCTCGTGGAATTCCCGGAACCTCTCCTCCCGGAGCCGCCGGAATGCGTTCTCCAGGACGCTTTCCGTCGCCACGCCGAGGATGTCCCTGCGAAAGTCGCGTGCCTCGGCCAGGAGCACGTCGAAGTCGTGGATCGTCCCAAGGAGGGTCTGGAAGGCGTGGAGGCGGTTCGCCGTTTCTTCCGTCGCCTTCGGGAAGAGCGGGAGGAGGATCTCCGCGGCGTAGCGGTATTTCTTGAAGGCCAGCCGCATCCTGTGCAGCGCTTCCGGGTGCGCCGGGTCGAGGGCCGCATCCCGGTGCTTCGAGACCTCGCGCTCCAGCCTCCCGAGAAGGCCCGGGGCGAGGATCGCCGCCTCGAGCCGGCCCCCGAGACCTCCGGTCCCCCTGGGGAAAGTGACCCGAAGCCGCCGGGTGGACCGCGTCCCGAGGCACTTTCGCACCCGGGACTCCCATCGGAGGACGTCGCTCGAGACCTGGACGGCATACCGGTAGGAGGGTTCGTCCCCTTCCGGGACGAATTGAAGGATCCAGTCCCGCTTCACGTGGGCATCGCGCAGCTTCCCCAGCGGGATCATGAGCGTTTTCAGGGACGACCGGGTCGCGCGCAACCCCGGATCGGGCCCCAGGATCGCGTCGCGCACGGCGATCCAGGCGAGGACCCTCCGGATCGCCACCCGCAGGTCGTGGACGGCCTCGTCGGAGGTCGGGTCGGCGGATGTCCGCTTCAGCCACACCCGGAACCGGGCTGCCCGCGTCCGCCCCGACTCCTCGAGGAAGGCGGTCGCTTCCAACGGGTCCCCTATCCTTCCATCACCTTGCGGAGGGAGACGGCGGCCCTCCCGATGCGCGCCAGGTCCTTTCGCCGCCCCTTCCGGGGTTTCACGGAGAGGTCGTGCAGGACCTTCAGCATTCTCTCGACCCGGGCGGCGGGGAGCGGTTTCCCCTCGACGACCTCGATCACGGCCGCGATCTCCCCCTCCGTGTCGGCGACGTACCTCTCCGAAATCTCCGCGAACATCGCGCGCAGGCGGCGAAGCTCGAGGACGAGCATGTCCTTCGCCGTCTTCCGGGAAGGCTTGCGCGCCAGCGCCGCCGCGATCCTCTTTTTTCCCGGCGGGGGGGCGGCGCCCGATTCCGCCGAGGCCGCCTTCCCCTTGGTCTGTTTCCCTTTGGTGGTGGCCATTCGATGTCCCCTTATCCGTTCGGCGAGATGACGGCCTCGATCCGGGTCTGCAGGTCCCGCGTGATGGCGCGGGGAACCCGCATTCCGTTGATGGTCGCGAATCCGTAGACGGCCTGCAGCTTGCTGAAGGTCCGGTGGAGCTCGGACTGGTAGCGGATGAACGAGTCGTACCAGGACCAGCTGTACCCGATGTCCATCCCCGACTCCCAGTAGTCGAGCTCCCGGCTGCGGTAGATGTACCGCTCCATGAGCTTCTGGGGGGCCACCCGGAGGTACATCACCAGGTCGGGGACGAGGGCGATGCTGTACACCGACTGCAGCCAGGGGAGGTCGGCGCCGCGAACCATGTCCCGCGCCATCAAGGTGTAGATGTACCGGTCGGCGAGGACGATGAACCCCGCCCGCAGGGCCGGAATGATCCGGTGCTCCAGCTGGTCGGCGAAGTCGGTCGCGTAGAAGAGGGACAGGGTGCGCGGCGAGAGGACGTTTCCCTGCTTCGCCTCCGCCAGCTCCTCCGCGACCAGGGTGGAGCGCTTCAGCCCGACGTGCTCGACCGCGTGCCCGCGCCGCTCCAGCCACTCGGTGAGAAAGGCGGTCTGTGTGCTCCGTCCGGATCCGTCCGGCCCCTCGAGCACGATGAGCTTCCCCTTGAGGTCCCCGGTGGCGACTCCCGGAATCCCCTTGCCGTAGAACGTCCTGGGCCGGTTCATACTCTCCACCCCCTCGGGACCGCCACCTTGTATTGCGCGAGGTCGATCCGGTCGCGCAGGATCGCCCGGACCTCCCCCTGGATCGCCTCCACGGGGCGAGCCGAGTCGATCCGGGTGAACCGGTGCCGACGCGCGAGGGCCTCGTACTCCTTGTGGATCCTCCCCTGGAAGATCTTGAAGCTCTCCACGGGGTCCGGGGAGAGGCCGAGGTCCATTCCCGCCTCGTGGTATTTCAGCGCCGGACGACCGACGAGGATCCGGTTCAGCGCCGTTCGCAGCGGGAGCGAGAAGTAGAAGGTGATGTCCGGCCGGAACGCGAAGCTGTAGAGCTGATCGACCCATTCCTGCGGGCACCCCCGGACGGTGTCGCGGGCGAGGGCGGTGAACTTGTACCGGTCCGCGAGGACGATGAACCCCGCCTTGAGCATCGGAAGGATGTTCCGCTCGTACCGGTCCGCGAAGTCGGTGCAGTGGATGAGGGAAAAGGTGGTCGGGGTGAGCAGGTTCTGTTTCTTCCCCCGCCGGGTGGCGCTCCGGACGATCCCGGAGGAGTTCCACTCGGTGAAGAAGACTTTGTACCCGGACAGCTCCAGCCACCGTTTGAGGAGGTAGACCTGGGTGGACTTCCCCGAGCCGTCGAGCCCCTCGACGGCGATCAGCTTTCCGGGGGTGGTGTTCGGAAGGCCCTTCTGCAGCATGCGGTTACCCCTCCGCCTCTATGGTCAGTTTCAGGTCGACGCCGAAGCGGTCGCAGAACATCGACGCGATCTTCATCACCCCCAGGGCCTCCAGCCGGCACGACTTCTTGCTGGTGGCGCGGATGCTGAGCGATCCATCCTGAAGCTGGCAGTCGATGGACCGGATCGCGGCGGAGTGCTCCTTGTCGAGGGCGTCGGCGATCCGGAGAATGGAAGACAGGGAGGAGACGACTTCCCGTTCCCGCTTGGTCAACCCAGCGAACTCGGGGTGGTTCTCGTCGGGGGTCGCCTTCCGGTGGTACCGCGCGATCCCGGCGACGATCAGCCGCTCCGACGAAGTGAGGCCCACGATTTCGGAGTTGGCGATGATGTAGTGGCTGTGCTTGTGGTGCTTCTGCATGCTGATGAAGTACCCGACATCGTGCAGAAGTCCCGCCGCCTTCAGGTAGATCCGCTCCTGTTTCCCGAGGCCGTGGAGCGGTTCCGTCTGGTCGAACAGGCTGAGGGCCAGTTCCGCGACCTTCTCCGCGTGCTTCTGGTCCAGCTTGTACCGCGCCACCATCTCCCGGCACGATACGCACACCTGTTCCAGGAGGTCAAGGAGGTGCTCGGCCCCCTTCGCCTGCTCGAGGATCTCCTGGACGACGCCGTCCTTCAGGCTCACCCGGGGGACGAGGATCTCCTCGGAGCCGTTCAGCTCCGCGATCCGGTGGTACACGAAGCAGGCGGGGAGGATGACGTCGGCCCGGTCTTCCCGCAGCCCGAACCGCTCCATCCGGGACTGCATCGACATGCCGGAGAGCTCCTCCATCAGGCGGCGGAGGTTCCCCGCCTTGATGCATACGGTTTCCGGATAGTCGGGGTGCGGCTCCGCGCCAACGTCGGGGATCGCGGCGATGGACTCGATGTTCCCCCCCGTGGCGATGAACAGGGCGGCCTTCTTCCCGTTTCCGCGCCTCGACAGCTTCCGGCCCACCAGGTCCATGTATTCGCCCAGCAGTTGCCCCGCGCTCCGGAGGTCCTCCTCCGCGGAGGAGAGCATGTCCAGCAGGCGCACCGCGCCGAAGTTGTGGGAGTCGGCCAGGGTGATCCGGCCGTTCTCGACGAAGGTGATCTCGACCGAGCCGCCGCCGAGGTCGACGATGAGGGCGCTCTTCTTCCCGAGGGGGATCCTCTTTCCGACGGCGAGGGCGATCAGCCGGGCCTCCTCGTCGCCGTCGATCACCTCGACCCGGATGCCGGACGCGCGCTCGAGGCGGCTGAGCAGGAGGTTGGCGTTGGATGCCTCCCGGGTGGCGCAGGTGGCGACGGCCCGGACGGTCTGCA
>Ga0075347_1000088_pt1 | contig 10481 bp, 6 predicted proteins | sample RushSE_CattailNL_5_FD_120084 | JGI IMG/M metagenome (GOLD analysis project Ga0075347, IMG submission 120084) | Natural and restored wetland microbial communities from the San Francisco Bay, California, USA, that impact long-term carbon... | ecosystem: Environmental > Terrestrial > Soil > Wetlands...
CGATCTTCTTCGGGTCGGTGTGGGTGGTGAAGCCGAAGCGTTGGCTGAGGCGGGCGATGTGGGTATCGACGACCACGCCATGGTTGATGTTGAAGGCGTTGCCGAGCACGACGTTGGCGGTCTTGCGGGCGACCCCCGGAAGTTTGAGCAGTTCGTCCATTTCGCGTGGGACGTCGCTGTTGTATTGATCGACGAGCATCTGGGCCATGCCTTGGAGGGACTTGGCCTTGTTGCGGTAGAAGTTGACGCGGTTGATGAGCTTCTCGATATCGCCGGGTGACGCCGCGGCCAGCTTCCGGGGGGTCGGATAGTTTTCGAAGAGCCGTGGCGTGACCTTGTTGACCAGCACATCGGTGCACTGGGCCGAGAGGATGGTGGCGACCAGCAGCTCGAAGGAATTGTTGTGGTTGAGCGCGCAGTGGGCGTCGGGGTAGCGCTCGAGCAGGCGGTTATAGATGCGCATCGCGCGTCGGCGTTCGCTGGCGGGGGCCTTGTCAACCTGCTGTGACGCGGTCTTTCTAAACGAGCCACGTTTAGTTTTCTTTATTTCCACTTTCTTCTCCGCGATGGCGTGGTTGTCGAGGAGTGCTTCGCCGTTGTTCGCACCATGGCGAAACAGCCAAGGCCACGAAGCCAGCCAGCCAAGCCACGCGCATGTAATGCTCGGACTGTTTGTGTTGCAATTCGAAGTCCGACCGCCGCTCGGCGAGTTGTGTATCGCTTGCCTGGGTATCGTAAAGCCCTGGCCAGCTTGCGTTCATGTCAACCGTGCGGACGGCTGTGCTCACAAATGACAGTACGCATACGGCCAATAAGAAGAGCTGGAAAATGCTCAGGCGGAAACTCCCCGTGACTTCACGGCTGACCGCGGTCAAACCAAAGTTGATGAGGCGAGCTAGGACGGCCAGGGTTAGAAGTATCAATGCCGCGCTACCGCCGACCATGAAGAGTTTCTGGCCGATGTACCCGGCGACGGCGTCGGCGTGGTAGTTGGCAAAACGCGAGTCGGCGTAGGGCGACAGGCCGGGGCTGGCCTGCATGTGTCGGCTGCCCCGGAAGGCGAGGATGACGGCGAAGACCAGCCCGCCAGCCAAACCCAGGAAAAGACCCATGGCGAGGGTCCAAAGCGCATCGAGCAGGCGGAAGAGATTTGGCATGGCTCCGATTGTAGGGATCGGCGGCTTCCGGCCTGTCCGCCCGAACAAAAAAAGCGGCCCGCCAGCAGGGGGGATAGCCGACGGACCGCGAGGGGGATCAGGTTGTTAGGACAGTGTTAATGCCCGGTACTATGAGATAGTACATACGATTTATCTCGCTGGGGAGCAAATCCATTGAAAAGGGAATGAAATTGCAGAAAATGGGTCAAATCCCCTAGCGGGAAAGCCCTAAAGAATTGATCAGCTAAGTCTCTTATTTGGCTGGATTTAGCAGGATCGCGAGGAGAGCTGTTCATGTAGCTTGCGCAGCACATCGAACGCTTGAAGCGGGGTGAGACCGTCGAGGTTGATTTCTCGGAGCTGTTCGACCACCGGGTGGGGCAGGTACTCGGTAAAGAGGGACATCTGGGGCGGGGTTTTGCCGGGGCCCGTAGAGTCGGTTTTGCCGGCCGCGGGTGGCGGAGGTGGCGGGGTGAAGCCGTCCTGGGCGTGGTTGACGGCCAGCTCGGAGAGCAGCTGGTTGGCGCGGGCGATGACGGCGTCGGGCAGGCCGGCGATCTTGGCGACATGGATGCCGTAGGACCGGTCGGCCGCGCCTCGGGCGATGCGGTGGAGGAAGACGATCTGGTCCTGCCACTCGCGGACGGTGACGCTGAGGTTGGTCACGTTGTCGTAGCGCTCGGCCAGGGAGGTGATCTCGTGGTAGTGGGTGGCAAAGAGTGTCCGCGGGCCCTGCGCGGCAAGGTGCTCGGCGATCGCCCAGGCCAGCGAGAGCCCGTCGAGCGTGGACGTGCCTCGGCCGATCTCATCGAGGATGACCAGCGAGCGTGCGGTGGCGTGGTGGCAGATGTTGGCCGTCTCGGTCATCTCGACCATGAAGGTCGATTGCCCGGCATGCAACTCGTCGTTCGCGCCGACCCGCGTGAAGATGCGGTCGGTCAGCCCGACGACCGCGCGGTCGGCCGGGACGAAGCAGCCGGTGTGGGCGAGCAGGGTGATGAGTGCGGCCTGTCGGATGTAGGTCGATTTGCCGGCCATGTTCGGGCCGGTGATGAGAGCAAGAGATGCGGCAACGTCGTCGCTTGATTCACTGCTCGCGCTACCCAGCGCCAGGTCGTTTGGGACAAACTGGTCGCCCAGCAATTCATCGAGCACCGGGTGCCGGCCCGCATCAATACGCAGCACCGGCTCGTCGACAATCGTTGGTTTGACGTAGCGTGCTCGAACCGAGCGCTCGGCAAACGCGCCCAGCACGTCCAGCTCGGCGACTACGGCCGCGAAATCGTGTAGCTGGTCGATGAGTTTTGACGCCGCGGAGCACAACCGGCCAAATAGCTCCTGCTCACGCGCGACGGCCCGGCTCTCGGCGCTGAGCACCTTGCCTTCAAACTCCTTGAGTTCAGGTGTAATAAAGCGCTCGGCGTTCTTGAGCGTCTGCTTGCGGCTCCAGGCGTCGGGGGCCTTGTCGCGGTTGGCCGCGGACAGCTCGATGTAGTAGCCAAATACCTTGTTGTAGCCGACTTTGAGGTGGGGGATCTGGTGCTCTTCGAGCAGCTTCGCCTGATACTGCGCCAGCCAGGTGTGGCTCTTGGTCTGCAGCGTGCGGTACTCGTCGAGCTGGGCGTCGTGGCCGTCGGCGATCAGCCCGCCCTCGCGGAGGTGGGCGGGGGGCGCGTCGACGCAGGCGGCCAGGATTGTTTCGCTGAGCGTCTGCAGAGGCTCAAGCAGCTCGGTGATGCGATGGAGGTAGGTCTTCTCGTTGGGTCGGCCGTCGAGCACATCGTGGAGCTTGCGGACCTGGCCGACGCTGTTGCCCAGGGCGACCAGGTCGCGGGGCGAGGCCCGGCCGACGGAGAGGCGGGCGGTGATGCGTTCGATGTCGTGGACGTGGTCGATGGCGCTGCGCAGCTCGTCGCGGAATCGCTCGTCGTCGACCATGGCCTGCACGACGCGCTGGCGGCGATCGATCTGCTGCCGGTCGGCCAGGGGGTAGCACAGCCAGCGGCGCAGCTGGCGTTTGCCCATCGCGGTGACCGGCGCGCTGGGCCCGCGGAAGACGCCCAGCAGCGAGCCGTCGACCTGCCCGGTGCGCAGCGTGCGGTCCACCTCGAGCGAGCGGAGCGAGGCCTGGTCGATGACCAGGTGCGCGGTGCGTTCGAAGCGGCGGGGCGGGCGGAGGTGGGCGAGCCGCGATGTGGCGCTGTCGTCATCGCCACCACTGCATTGTGTCTCGTTGAGGTAAGCGACGATCCCGCCCGCGGCCATCAATACCGGGTCGTCGCCGCCAAAGCCGAAGCCGGTGAGTTGAGCGACGCCGTATTGCCGACGCAAGACTTCCGCCGCCTCATCAATGCGGAACTGCCAGCCGGGCCGACCGGTCAGCGCACAGCCCAGCCGCTGCTTGAGCTCGGCGATGCGGGGCGGCACATCGCCGGTCGCCAGCTCGCAGTACAGCAGTTCGCTCGGCGAGATGCGCGCCAGTTCGTCCGCCGCCTCGTCAAGCCCCAGTGTCGCCACGGAAAACGCGCCGGTCGACAGCTCGACCCACGCGATCGATACCCGCGATTCATCAGTTGTCCCTTTGGCCCCCCGGCCTCTGGGCCCCTCGCCGTGGAAAACCACGGCCGCGAGCGGGTTCTCCCGCCCCTCGTCCATCAGCGAGTCATCGGTCAATGTGCCCGGCGTCACGACGCGCGTCACGTCCCGCTTTACCACGCCTTTGGCCTGCGCCGCGTCCTCGACCTGCTCGCACACCGCCACGCGGTGCCCGGCCTGAATCATCTTGCGCAGGTAGCCCTCGACGCTGTGGTACGGCACCCCGGCCATCGGCACACCCGCGGTTCGCTGGGTCAGCGTCACGCCCATCGTCTTGTGCGTAAGCACCGCGTCTTCGTAAAACATCTCGTAGAAGTCGCCCATCCGGAAAAACAGCACGCAGCCGGGGTGCTGCTTCTTGAAGTGCTTGTACTGCCGCATCGCCGGCGTATCCCCGCCCCCGGAAGCTGACTTCTTCGTGGGCTTCGCGGCGTCGGGCTTGGGCTGGTCGGCTTCGGCCAGGTCGGCAGTCTGTGAGGCGGTATCGCGGGGCATGAAGGAACTACTTTAACGCAATCCAATGGACACTCCACCGAGGACCGGACCGACCGTGTGGTGGCCGCGGCGGCTAACGTGTGCTGTCGCACACCGATTCGCCACGAATCCCCCGGCATCAGCGCCGCCCCGGTCGGGTCTGTGCCGTCTGAAACGACCAGTCGGGCAGGAATCTCGCCCCGGATCGCCGGGGATCCCCTACACTGTGAGTTGGTATCGTCCGGGAACCGATACCGCCTGTGAACGATCCGTACACACTCAGGGAGCCGCGATGCCGCGAGCCCAGGACTGGTTTTCATTGTCGCGACCGGGCGAGGGCCCGCTGGTGGTCACGCTTACCGGCGTGCTGCTGATCAACCTGACGGTATTGACCGTGCTGGTAGGGGTGAACGATTTCCGCGAGCAGGAAGCACGCCAGCAGGCCGCCGCGATCCCGCTGCAGACGAGCAAAGTGACCCCGACCTCGAGCTCTACGCCGATCAACCCGCGTCCCGCGCTGCCCGCCGTTCAATCGGCTACGCCCCGGCCCGCGATGCAGCCCCGGACTCAGCCCGCTCCGGCTTCTGACCCGGCTGCCCGGCCCGAGCCAGTGCTCGTTCCCTTGGCTACGGTTGACCCGATTGCTTCGGTTACTGAAGAGGCCCAGCCGGCCTCACCGCTCGCCACGACCGACCCACAGCCGGAAGCGGAACCCCAGGCCCCGCCAGTTACTTTCTTTGGCGTGCCGATCGAGTAGTCACAACACTGCAGAACGCAATACACCGCGCATCGGCCCACGCTCGATACGCAAGAGATACCACGCCGACGCTGAGCTACGCGAAGCGTCTGGTATCCCCCGTACAATCCCCTCATGCCCGAGACCGATCTCTTCGGCAACCCACTGGCCCCGCCCGAGTCGTCCCACTCGGGCGTTTTCGCCGACGTGGCCATCGAACGCGGCTTTGACGCCTCACCCACCGGCCTGACCTACCGCGTGCCGGCCGACCTGGACCTGCGCATCGGCCACCGCGTCGTCGTCCCTCTGGGCCGGGGCAACAAGACCACCACCGGCTATGTCATCCGCCTGAAGATCGACACCGACCTGGACGCCCGCAAACTCAAGCCGATCGCGTCCATCGCGCCCGGTGCGATCGAGTTGCCCGAGCCGCTGGTCGAGTTGGCCCGCTGGGTCGCGTCTTACTACGTCTGCCCGCTGGGCATGGTCTTCGGCGCGATGCTGCCCGCGGCCGTGACGCGTGGCACCGGCGCGACACGCCGACAGGTCGCCCGCCTCAAGCCCGATGCCGAGGCGGGGTCCGTCAAGCTGTCCAAGCTGCAACAGGCCGTGCTCGACGCGGCAAAACTTCAGCCCGGCTGGACCGAACTCAAACACCTCGCCGACCTCGCCGGGGCCAAGTCCACCTCGCCGGTCCAGCAGCTCATCGACAAGGGCCTGCTTGAGACCAAGCACGAAGAGGTGGTCGTCTCCAACCTCGACCTGCGTGCCCAGCAACTCGCCGAGCCCGCCACCCGCCTGACCCTCGGCCCGGGCCAGCAGGAAGCACTGGACCGCCTGATCGCCGCGGCTGGCAGCTTCGGTGTCCACCTGCTCCACGGCGTCACCGGCAGCGGCAAGACCGAGGTGTACCTGCGGTTGATCGAGGCGATGGGTGTGGGGTCTATTCGTCAAGCGGCCACGGGATCACTGGACCACTCGGCCAATTCCCCAACCCCCGGCATCATCGTCCTGGTCCCCGAGATCGCGCTGACTCCCCAGACCGTCGGTCGGTTCCTCGGCCGGTTCGGGCTCGACTCTGTGGCCGTACTGCACTCGGGCCTCACCGCCGCCCAGCGCCACGCCCAGTGGCGACGCATCGAGCAGGGTAAAGTCAGAATCGTTGTCGGCGCGCGCTCGGCCGTGTTCGCGCCGCTGAGTAACCTAAAGCTCATCATCGTCGACGAAGAACACGACAACTCCTACAAGCAGGACCAGCTCCCGCGCTACCATGCCCGAGATGTCGCGATCAAACGCGCTCACATGGCGGGCATTCCCGTCGTGCTCGGCAGCGCGACGCCGTCACTCGAGTCGTACGCGAATGCCCTGGGGATTCGGGGGTCGGGAATCGGGAATCGGGAAGGCAACGGCCCGAATGAAGCGACGCGCTCCGAAAACCGACAGGCGACTGGCGACAGCCGACTCCCGACAAACACCTACCTCCACCTGCCCGACCGCGTGCCGGGCATGCGCCTGCCGGAGATCGAAATTGTCGACCTCGTCGAAGAGCGCAAGGCCCGCCGCGGCATCCACCTGCTCACCCGCCGGTTGGAGCAGCGGCTGACGCAGGTGCTGGACGACAAGTCGCAGGCGATGCTGCTGCTCAACCGCCGGGGCTACGCGAACTACATCGCCTGCCCGGACCACAAGTGCGGGTGGATGCTGACTTGCCCGCACTGCGACGCGACGATGGTCTACCACAAGGACAAGCGCCTGCCCCTGGGCGGCCTGGTCCGTTGCCACCACTGCTCGGCCGAGGCCGTGCTCCCCGCGACCTGCCCCGACTCGGGCCACAAGGTCAGTGTCTTTGGCCTGGGCACGCAGAAGGTCGAGGCAGAACTCGAGCAAAAGTTTCCGGGGGCCCGCATCGCGCGGATGGACTCGGACACGATGCGCCGGGCCGAGGACTACCAGCGGACCCTCGACCAGTTCCGCACCGGCGAGTTGGACATCCTGCTGGGCACGCAGATGATCGCCAAGGGGCTGGACTTTCCCGGCGTGCGACTGGTCGGGGTGATCTCGGCCGATACCTCGCTGAACCTGCCGGACTTCCGCGCGCGCGAGCGGACGTTCCAACTCATCGCGCAGGTCGCCGGCCGGTCGGGCCGCAGCGATCAGATCGGGCGGGTGGTGCTGCAGTCCTTCAACCCCGAGGACCCGGCGGTGGTCAAGGCCGCGGCCCACGACTACGCCGGCTTTGCTAGCGAAGAGATCGAGACGCGCGTGCAGATGGGCCTGCCCCCCGCCGGCCGCTTGGTGCGGATCGTCTGCCGCGACAAGGACCACGTCACGGTGACCAAGCGCGCCCGCGAACTCGCCGCCGCGCTGGCCGCCGCCAACGCGGCATTAAACTTAAACGTCCGCCTCCGCGGCCCGCACCCCTGCCCAATCGCGCGGGTCGCCGACCACCACCGCCTGGAGATCACCCTCACCGCCGACTCCCCCGGCCCGATCCAGAAGCTCATGACCCAGCTGCGCAACCACGGCCAACTCATCAGCGACCAGCACACCGCGGTGGATGTCGACCCGGTGTCGTTGTTGTGAGATATGGCGGTAGAAGGCGGATACCAGACGCTTCGCTCGCTGCGCTCGTTCAGCGTCGGCGTGTGATGCGCGTCTCGCTTGATCAGCGCCTCCACGCCGACGCTGAGCCGGAGGCGAAGCGTCTGGTATCTGCCCGAGTCAAACGATACGCGGAATTACTTGCGGCTCTTCATCCGCCGGTCCGGCAGGGGGCAGCTCTTGGTCGAGTTCACCAGCACGTCCATCAGCTCGGTCATGTTGACGGTGGCGCAGGTGGTGGCGCTGTCGCTGACGGCGTAGGGGATGACCAGGTGGTTGTTGTAGCGCATCGCGCCGCAGGTGTAGACGACGTTGGGGACGTAGCCGTCGCGTTCGTGCTCTTCGGGCACAATCAACGGGTGTTCTAGGTGGCCGATGACGCGCGAGGGGTTTTCGAGGTCGAGCAGCGATGCGCCGATGCAGTAGGTGCGCATGGGGCCCACGCCGTGGGTCAGCAGAAGCCAGCCGTGCTCGGTTTCGATGGGCGGGCCGCAGTTGCCGATCTGGATGTACTCCCAGGGGTACATGGGGGCCTGCAGGCGCTCGGCCTGGTTCCAGAAGTAGGGGTTGTCGGACTTCATGATGAACATGTTCTCGCCGTCGAGCCGGGAGATCATGTAGTAGAAGCCCTTGAGTTTGCGGGGGAACAGGGCCATGCCCTTGTTCTGGACGTACCTGCCGTTTAGGGTGTGGACGCGGACGGTGTCGAAGTCGGTGGTCTCGAACATCTGGGGGAGGATGTCGAAGCCGTTGTAGGCGGTGTAGGTGCCGTAGTAGGTGACGGATCCGTCGTCGTCGACGAATCGGGTGAGTCGTGCGTCTTCGATGCCGCGCGATTCGTTCTCGCTGGTGGGGAAGATGACGATCTGGTCGGGGCCGGACTCGTGGGGGATTAGCAGCTCGTAGTTGGAGCGGGCGAGCCAGCGGACGCGGTCGGCCGCCTCCTGCATCGTCGGCCGGTCGTGCTGCTGCTGGACCTCACGGGTCACGACGTCGATCTGCGGGTAGGTGAACTTCTCGGGCAGCTGGTCGAGGATGATGCGGGTCTCGTCGGTGTAGGCACCCATCTCGATGAGCTTGGACAGGAACAGCTTCTTGATGAAGAAGCGATCGACCTTCTGCTTCATCGGCGCGACCAGGCGCGAGTGTGGGGTGAAGTCGACCTGGCCGGCCATGTCGACCGTGCCGGTGCGGAAGACGATGGACGAGACGTGTCCCTCGCCGGTGGCGCGCAGCGACATGAGGAAGCGCAGGTGCCCGGGCTGGAGTTGGCTCTGGTCGTAGTGCGGGACGATGGAAGGGTTGAAGAGCGCGGCCGACTCGATGGCGTACTCCATGGTGAAGTACGCGCCGATGAGTAGTTTGCGTTCGTCGGTGATGGCGTTGGGGTGGGGGATGAAGCGTTCGACGTAGGCGTAGTGCTGGCGGAAGTAGCCGTGGACGTCTTTGTGGCGGTGGGCGAAGTCCTCGTCGACACGCTGCAGGTCGCGGCGGACATCCAACTCGGGCATGGAGAGGACGCGCTCGACGACGCGGCGCTGGCGGTCCTCGCCGCCGACGGCGAAGAAGCGCGGGATGACGCGACGATCGTCCGCATCAAAGCGGATGGCGGTGCGGTGGACCTGGATTGGGCTGGTCTGCATGGGATGATCAAGATTGAGGAGTAAGGATCGAGACCGCATATTGCAGGCCGGCAATACTACTCATCGGATCGTTGGCCGGGCGCTTTCACGCCCGATTTTGGATCCTCCCACTCGATCTTGCGTTATCGGTCAGTCTTCTTCGTCCGGCGTGCCCGGGCCGGGGCCGAAGAGGGCGGACCCGACGCGGATGACGTTGGCGCCTTCTTCGATGGCGATCTCAAAGTCGCCGGACATTCCCATGGACAGGACGTTGCAGGTATCGCCGCCGATCTTTTCCTTGCGGATGTCCTGGAAGATCTCCGCGGCGCGGGCGAAGGTGGGGCGGGCGTCTTCGGGCTTGTCGGAGTAGGGGGCCATGGTCATCACGCCGCGCAGGCGGAGGTGGACCATCGAGTCAATCTGCTCGGCCAGGTGCACCGCCGCGGGCGCAGCGACGCCGGCCTTGCTCACTTCGCCCGAGGCATTGACCTGCAGCAGGATGTCGATGGTCAGGTCCTGTCGCGCGGCGTAGTTGTGCAGTTCTTCGGCCAGGCGGAGCGAGTCGACGCTGTGGATCAGCGAGACCAGCGGGACAACCTGCTTGACCTTGTTGCGCTGCAGATGGCCGATCATGTGCCAGCGGACGTTCTCAGGCACCAGTTGCTTGGACTTGGGCGCCGCGGCGCTAAGGGTCTTGCGCCGGCCGAGGAACTCGTCGATCATCGCGACGCGCTGCTGGAGGTGCTGGACCTTGCTCTCGCCCAGGTCCATCTGGCCCAGTTCGAGCAGCTTCTGGATCTGGTCGACGGTGGCGTACTTGGTCACGGCGACGAGTACGACCTCGTTGGCCGAGCGGTTGGCGCGGGCCGCGGCGTCCGCGATCCGGTCCATGACCCGGCGGTAGGCGTCTTTCAGATCGGTCGGCCCAGTGAGGTTCTCCATCGGCATAAAAGAAAGGTTAGGCGGGATAGGTAACCCACGCAAGGCGTGAGCGGGTTTAGTGGGTGTGGCATTGCCGTTCCGAGGCGATCTTTCCTGACCGCGCTCACTCCGCCGGCTCATCCTCGGGCTTGTCCAGCTTCGCCTCCGGCACCTTGCTGATCTTCTTGGAGACAAACAGGTGGTAGCCCAGCAGGACCAGTGCCCCGGCGATCAATGTGACGATGCCTACGGTCTTGCCCTTGCTCACCGCGTCGCGGACCCACTCCAAGCTGTCGTGGAAGTACCAGGCAAGGAGGATCACCCACGGCACGCTGAACATCGCCGCCGCCCCGTCCCACAGCAGGAACCGGCTCA
>Ga0075347_1000089_pt1 | contig 10263 bp, 10 predicted proteins | sample RushSE_CattailNL_5_FD_120084 | JGI IMG/M metagenome (GOLD analysis project Ga0075347, IMG submission 120084) | Natural and restored wetland microbial communities from the San Francisco Bay, California, USA, that impact long-term carbon... | ecosystem: Environmental > Terrestrial > Soil >...
GCGAGCATGCCGGATTTCATGGCAGTGTGGATGCCTTTCAACCGCTGAACGTTCAGCATCGAGGCGCTGTCCCCCACGAACAGCGCCCCGTCGACCGCCAGCTGCGGCATGGTGTACCATCCGCCCGCCGCGAGTGTCTTGGCGCCCTGCTGGAGCACCTTGCCGCCGGCGATGATGTCTGCGATCAGAGGGTGTTTCTTGAACCTCAGGAATTCCTGGTAGGGCTCGAGCATGGGGTCTTCGTAATCCAGGCCCACGACCAGCCCCAGCGACACCCGGTTTTCCTTCATCCGGTAAAGAAAGCCGCCCCCCTTGGTGTCGAGTCCCAGCGGATAACCGAAGGTGTGCAGTACCGTAAAGGGGGAACTCAGGAACGGGTTTGTGGCCGGGATCTCGATCACTTCCTTCACCGCCGTCTCGAACACCTGCGGCATCTTGCCGTTGAAAATGCCGAGCTTTTTGCCGACCTCGCGGATCAGGCTTCCCTTGGGCCCCTCGCCCAACACCGTCACTCGGGCCAGCAGATCGACCCCCGGCTCGAAGTTGGACTTCGGCTTGCCGTCCTTGTTGACGCCCTTATCGCCGGTGCGCACGCCGACCACGCGCCGGCCGCTCTCGTCGTACAGCGCTTCCACGCCGGCAAACCCCGGGAAGAGGTTCACCCCCAGTTCCTCGGCGATGGAGCCGAGCCACGCGCAGAACTTGGAGAGGCTGATGGTAAAACACCCCTCGTTGTGCATGTAGGGGGGCGTGTAAGGCAGTCGAAACTGCCCGGTCGCCGTCAGGTAGAAGACGCCGTCCCGCAGGTCGGTTCCCTCGATCGGGCAGCCTTTCTCACGAAAATCCGGCAACAGATCCCGCAGGGCCCGGGGGTCCAGGACCGCCCCGCTCAGGGAATGAGCGCCGATCGACTCGGCCTTTTCAATGATGCAGACTTCGAGCTCACGGCCTTGTGCCTGGGCGAGCTTTTTCAGGTGGATGGCCCCGGCCAGGTTGGCCGGCCCCGCGCCGACGAAGAGAACATCGAATTCCAGCTTTTCGCGTTCCATGGTTGATCTCTCCGGGAGGTCGTTAGGATTTTAATTTTTTAACTGCCTCGGTGATCGCCGGCAGAAGCTGAAAGATGTCGCCCGTCAGCCCGAAATCCGCCTTGGAGAAAATGGGGGCCTCCGGGTCCTTGTTGATCGCCACGATCATTTTGGAGGTGGACATGCCGGCCAGATGCTGGATGGCGCCGGAAATGCCGCAGGCGATGTAAAGGCCGGGGGAGACCACCTTGCCGGTCTGGCCGACCTGGTCGGCGTGCTTGCGCCAGCCCTCGTCCACAGCTGAGCGTGAGGCGCCCACGGCCCCGCCGAGCGCGGCCGCCAGCTCTTCGATCGGCTTGAAATTGCCGCCGGTGCCCCGGCCGCCCGACACGATGACGTCTGCTTCGGTCAGCTCGATCTTGCTGCCGGTGTCCATCAACTTCTCTACCACCACCGTCTTGATCTCGCCCAACTGAGGGGCGGGCTTTTCCACAACGCCCTCTTTCGACGTTTCGGCGATGGCCATGACGTTCGGCCGCACGACAACTATCTGGGGCGAACCCTGTATCTGGACGTCTGCGAAAACCTTGCCGCCGAACATCGGCCGCGTGCACGTGAGCACCCCGTTCTGAAGCGCAACGGCCGTGCAGTCCATGGCCAGACCCGCATCGAGCCGGGCCGCCAGGCGCGCCGATAGGTCCTTGCCCTGGACCGAGGCGCCGACGATGATGACCGCCGGGTCCGCGGTCTTGATCAGAGCCGCCATGGCATTCGTGTAGGCGTCCGTCCGGTAATCCGCCAGAGCGGGGTCGTCCAGGGCCACGATCTTATCCGGGCCGAACTTTTTAATTTCCGCGGCAAGGCCGTCCACCCCCGAGCCGAGAACAACGGCCGTCAACTGGCAGGCCAACCCATCGGCAATGCGCCGGCCTTCACTCACAACCTCGTAGGACACCTTGCGGAACTTGCCGTCCCGCTGTTCGGTGATTGCAATCACACCTTGTGCCATATGTGTCTCCTTTTCTAAGGTCTTCCTTTCAGATCAGTTTGGCCTCATCGTGCAGGGCCCGCACCAGCTCGGCGGCCATCGTTTCCGGCGTATCCCCGGTGATCATCCGCACCGCCTTGCGTTGCGGCGGCAGCCGGAGCGCCTTGAGGACCACCTTGCGGCCGGCGGCGCCGACCGCACCCGGGTCGATTCCCAGTTCGGCGAGGGTTTTCACTTCCAGCGGCTTTTTTTTGGCTTTCATGATGCCGGGAAGGGAGGCATACCGCGGGTCGTTCAGCCCGCGCTGCGTGGTGAACAGCGCCGGCAGCGGGGCCTCCACAACGACCGTGCCCCCTTCGACGATGCGGTGGCAGCGGATCTTCCCGTCCAGCAGCTCGGCTTTCACCACGAGGGAGACGTGTGGAACCCCCAGCAGCTCCGCCACGGCCGCGCCCACCTGGTAGTTGTCCTCGTCCACCGCCCGCTGACCGGCGATGATGAGATCGAAGGGCTGGTTTTTCAGCGCAGCGGCCAGGATCTTTGCCGTCGCCAGCGCATCGCCGCCCTCCGCCGCAGGGTCGTTGATGAGCAGGCCCTTGTCGGCGCCCATGGCAAGGGCCGTGCGGATAGTCTCCTGGGCCTTCTGGCCGCCCACCGACAGAATGGTGACGGTACCGCCCTTGGCCTCCTTGATGCGCAGCGCCTCCTCGACGGCCAGCTCATCGTACGGGTTCATGACCCACTTGATGTCGTCCTTCTTGATGGACAGGCCGTCAGCGGCGATCTGAACGAGAGATTCGGTGTCGGGCACCTGCTTCACGAGAACAACGATGTCCATGCAGATCTCCTTTCCTGAATTAAATGTTACAAAGGTTCTATGGCAAGGGGTGGGGGAAGACGTATCCGCCGCTTCTGTTCCCTGAGCCCTTTGCCCTGTGCTCCATTCGTTTGTCAGCGGTTTGCCTTGCGGATGCCGAGCTGGTCGAGGGCGATGATCCACTTGCAGATGTTGGCCGACCCCTCGACCATGGTGTAGGTCGGAGCGTCCCGGAAGTACCGGGCCACTGGGTACTCCGTGGAATACCCGTATGCTCCCAGAATGCGCATGGCGTAAGTGGCGCACTTGGTGACGACCTCACCCGCAAAGTATTTGGCCTGGGCCACATCCAAGCCGTTTTCATGGCGGCCCTGGTCCTTGGCCCAGGCGGCCTTGTAGACCAGCAGGCGCGCAGCCTCGATCTCAGCCGACATCTGGGCGATCATGTCCTGGTTCATCTGGAATTCGCCGATCTTCTTGCCGAACTGCTTGCGGGTGTTGGCGTACTTGACCGCCGCGTCGAGGCAGGCCTGGGCCAGGCCCACGGCGCCGGCCGCCGCCGACAGCCGTGTCTGGTTAAGCGAGCTGAAGACGATCTTGGCGCCGTCGCCCGGCGTTCCCAGGATATTCTCCTTGGGGATTCGGCAGTCGGAGAGAAAGACCTCGCCCGTCGGCGACGAGTGCGAGCCCATCTTGTCCAGCTGGGACGTCTTGACGCCGTTGAAGTTTTTCGTCTCGAGCACGAATGCTGACAACCCTTTGGAATCCTTGGAGCGGTCGGTGTAGGCGTAATAAATGAGCACGTCGGACACGTGGGCGTTGGAAATCCAAGTTTTAGAGCCGTTTAACAGCCAGTGGTCGCCCTTGTCCTCGGCCGTTGACCCCATGGCCATAACATCCGATCCGGCGTCCGACTCGGTGATGGCGAAACCCCCGAGAAAATCGGCGCTCACCAGTTTGGGGATATATTTCTTGCGCAGCGCCTCGCTTCCGTATTTGTAGATAGTGTAGGCGCACCCCAGGGACTGCATGTTGATCTGCACCCGCAGGGAGCTGGAGGCCCGCGCGATTTCCTCGCTGATAATCATGGCCGCCAGAAACCCCATGCCCTCGCCGTCGTATTCTTCCGGGATCACCGCCCCGAAGAACCCCAGCTCACCCATGGGCTTGATGGCCTCCTTGTAGGGGAAATGGTGCTTGGCATCCCACTCGTCGGCATAGGGCACGATCTTTTTCTCTGCGAATTCCCTGACGGCTTTCCGCAGCATTTCCAATTCCTTTGAAAGCGAAAAATCCATTTGTCCTCCTACGGAATAAAATGACACGACACCATAAATAAATGCTTGAACAGCGGCTTTCTCGGGGGTTTTAGCCTATCTTAAAGACGGGTACAAGCCCTTTTTGGCAAAAAAACGCGCCCGATCTGAAGACCGCTTCAACAGCGACGCCGGCCTCAAATGTGCGCGCACGAGGGATTCCGGCGGATCATTTTTGATTTGTATTCGACCGCAACTTGAGATAACTGACAAGTCTTCGACGGGGACCCGCGCGTTCGCCTCCGACTGAGATGACGTTTATGCCGCACCAGGACGAAAAGCGCTTTCGCGAGTTGGCCGGCCGGGTGTCCCCCGGCACCCGGCTGCGGCTTGCGACCACCGCCGACTCCCGCAGCGCTGAACTGTCGGAGTTCTGCCGAAGGCTGTCCGTGTGGGTGCCCCAGGTTTCCGTCACCAGGGAGGAAGGCGCCGACCTGCCCTACCCGCTTCTGCTCCTTGCCAACGGAATGCGGTATATGGGTGTTCCGGCCGGCACGGAGGTCGAGCCTTTCGTCGAGGCCCTGGCCCCAACCCAGCCGCGCCTTTCCGGCGAGTTGGCCGAACGCCTGAAGTGCATGAATATCCCGGCCGCCCTGGACCTCTACGTCATCCCCGCGTGTCAGCACTGTCCCACGGCGTTCCGCCGGCTCATGCCCCTGGCGGAAGCGCTCGACCGGGTGCGGGTCACCGTCATCGACGGCGGTCTTTTTCCGGAATTGGCGCAGCGTCACGGCATCCGAGCCGCGCCCACGCTGCTGCTGGACGGGCAGTTCCGTTGGACGGGATCGTTTGATCTGGAGGAGGTGGTGGCCCTCATGCTGACGCGGGACCCGGTGTCCCTGGGGCCGGCCTCCCTTGAACTCATGCTGAAAGAAGGGGCTGCGCGGCGGCTGGCGCAACTGATGGCCGAACGCAATGCGCTCTTTCCGGCCATCGTCGCGCTGCTCTGTCACGACCAATGGCCGGTGCGCCTGGGCGCCATGGTGGCCATGGAGGAGCTTTACGCGCTGCGCCCGGAGCTGGCGCGGCAGGTGCTCGACCCGCTCTGGGAGCAGTTCGAGGCTGTTTCCGATCCCATCAAGGGCGACATCCTCTATGTCTTCGGTGAAATCGGAGAGGCGACGGCCATCCCCAGGCTGACATCTCTTCTGCAGGGCAGGATATCGGCCGGTGTCAGGGAGGCCGCGGCAGAGGCGTTGGTAAAGCTTAGAAATGAATAAAAAAAGCCCCGGCCGCATGGCCGGGGCTTGGATGGGTCAACAGGTTTATTCCGGTTTTTCCTCGAGTGTCTTCTTGGCCCTGGGCTTCTTGGCCGGGGCTGCATCGGATTCTCCGGCTTTCGTTTCCCCCTCGGCCGCCTTCTTGCGCGGAGCACGTTTGGGCTTGGCCTCCGCATCGGCGGCCTTTTCTTCCTTCGCGTCACCCGCTGTTTCCGTGGCCTTCGGGGCCTTGGCGGCGGGCTTCTTCTTGGCGCCTGCGGCCTTGGCGGGCGTCTTCTTCTTGCCCTTTTTCTTCTTTTTCGCTTCTTCTCCCCCGATGAGCTCCACTAGGGTCATCGGCGCGGCATCGCCGGGACGGATGCCCACCTTGGTGATGCGCGTGTATCCGCCGGCCACCTTGCCGAAACGCTCGGCGGCTATTTCAAAAAGATGGTGCACCACTGCCGGTTCCTGAACAATCGCCAGCGCTTGACGCCGGGCGTGCAGGTCGCCGCGTTTGGCCAGGGTCACCATGCGATCCGCCCAGCGCCGCAGCTCCTTGGCCTTGGTGTCGGTGGTGCGGATGCGTTCGTATTTCAGCAACGAGGTCACCAGATTGCGGAACATCGAGTTCAGGTGCCCCGTTTTTCGACTCAGTTTGAGTCCGGCCTTGCGATGTCTCATAGAACCGATTACGCTCCTTCCTCAGTCTCTTCCACGGGTGGCGAAAATCCCTCCATCTTCATCCCAAGGGAAAGGCCCATTTCGGACAACACGTCTTTGATCTCGTTCAGCGACTTGCGCCCGAAGTTCTTGGTCTTCAACATTTCGGACTCGGATTTGCTCACCAGCTGCCAGATCTTGTGAATGTCGGCGTTCTTCAGGCAGTTGGCGCTGCGGACCGACAGCTCCAGCTCGTCCACGCTGCGCAGGAGGTTTTCGTTGTATCGCGGTTTGTCCCGCGAGTCGGATTTTAGATTGAACTCGGGTTCACGATCCTCATCGAAGGTGATGAACATGTTCATCTGCTCTTTGATGATTTTGGCGCCATAGGCCACGGCGTCTTCCGGTTTGATGCTGCCGTCGGTCCAGATCTCCATGGTGAGTTTGTCGTAGTCGGTCCGCTGACCGAGCCGGGCGTTGCCGACGACGTAGTTGACCCGCTTGATGGGCGAAAAAACAGCGTCGATCGGGATCGTGCCGGCCGGCGCCTCCTCGTCCTTGTTGTTCTCCGCGAGGGAATAGCCTTTTCCGACCCTGACCGTCATGCTCATCTTCAGCACCGCCTTCTCCGAGAGCGTGGCGATGTGGTGCTTGGGGTTGAGGACGGCGCACTTGCCGTCGTCGCTGACGATGCTGCCGGCGGTGATTTCACCCTCGCCGGAGGCATCGATGCGCACGGTTCTCGGCTTGGAATCGTCCACTTTGAAGCGCACTTCCTTGAGATTGAGGATGATCTCCGAGACGTCCTCCTGGACGCCGGGGATGACACTGAACTCGTGCATCACTCCCTCGAATTTGACCGACGTGACCGCCGCCCCATGAAGCGAGGAGAGAATGATCCGGCGCAAACAATTGCCGATGGTGACCCCAAACCCGCGCTCCAGCGGTTCGCAGACAAACTTGCCGTAGGTCGGGTTGCTGGTGACCTGGACTTTGTCGGGCTTTATCATCTGCTGCCAATTCATGTACATGAGTGCATCAGACGGCATGGTGTGTTCTCCTCATTTCCTCAGTGTGGGATAGGCCGGGCAGCGAAGGCGGCCCGGCATCCGCCGTGAAAAAGCGTTCGCGCCGCTACGGTTACTTCGAGTACAATTCGACGACGAGTTGCTCCTGCATCGGCATCGTCAGGTCTTCGCGCACCGGAAGGCTCTTGATCATGCCCTTGAGGTTGTCTTTCTCAAGATCCAGCCACTGCGGAATCCCCCGCCGGACGACGGCATCCAAGGAGTCTTGAATCAGCTGAATCTTCTTGCTGCGCTCCCGGACCTCGACCGCGTCCCCGACTTTGACCTGGAAGGAGGGGATGTTCACCTTCCGGCCGTTCACCGTGAAATGGCTGTGTTGGACCAGTTGGCGGGCTTGTGTGCGTGAATTGGCGAATCCCAGACGATACACCACGTTGTCGAGCCGGCGTTCCAGAGCCACCAGCAGGTTGGTTCCGGTGATACCCTTTTTGTGGTCGGCTCGCTCGAAAAAAAGATGAAACTGCTTTTCGGAGAGGCCGTAGATTCGCTTGATCTTCTGCTTCTCCCGCAGCTGAATGCCGTAGTCGGATGCCTTGCGGCCGCGGCGTTCGCCGTGTTGGCCCGGGGGGTAGGAGCGCCGGTCGAACGCGCACTTATCGGAATAGCATCGATCTCCCTTGAGAAAGAGCTTTACATTCTCACGCCGGCAAATCCGGCAATCGGAACCTGTGTTGTTGGCCAAAACGTCCTCCCTGTGATTCCCTAAATGTTGCTATGAGTGCATCACCTGTCCGACCCGCCCTGAAACCTACACGCGCCGGCGTTTGGGCGGCCGGCAGCCGTTGTGCGGAACGGGAGTGACGTCTTTGATCGATGTGACATTGAACCCCGTGTTCTGCAAGGCACGCAGCGCGGACTCCCGTCCGGGACCAGGCCCCTTTACGAATACTTCCACGCTTTTCATCCCGGCCTCGATCGCCTTTTTGGCGGCGTCTTCCGCAGCGATCTGGGCGGCAAAGGGCGTGCTCTTGCGTGACCCCTTGAACCCCAGCACTCCCGCGCTGGACCATGCCACCGTGTTGCCCATGCCGTCGGTGATGGTGACGATCGTGTTGTTGAACGTGGACTGAATGTGAACGACGCCGCTGGCGACGCTCCGCTTGACCTTCTTTTTGGCCTGGCTGGTCTTAGTTGCCATAATTCCTCTTCCTGTCGGTTATCTCAAATGAGAAGCCGGTCGCGATGCGATCGCTGCTACTTCTTGGTGAGTGCCTTTTTCTTGACGGCGCCGCGCCGCGGTCCTTTGCGTGTGCGCGAATTCGTATGGGTGCGCTGCCCGCGCACCGGCAGGGATTTGCGATGACGCAGGCCCCGGTAGCAGCCAAGGTCCATCAGCCGCTTGATGCTCATGGACACCTCGGTGCGCAACTCGCCTTCCACCCGGTGTTCGCTGTCGAGCGTCTTGCGGATATTGTTGATTTGGGATTCCGTCAAGTCATCGGTTTTCATGTTCGGGTCGATGTTCAGCTGCTCGAGAATCTTCCGAGAGCTGGACCTGCCTACCCCGTAAATGTAGGTCAACCCGATCTCTATCCGTTTGTTCCTGGGCAGGTCGACGCCCGCAATACGTGCCAAGGTGGAGGCCCTCCTTATCCTTGTCTTTGTTTGTGACGCTTGTTCTCGCAGATCACGCGCACAACCCCTTTACGCCGCACGATCTTGCACTTGGGACACATCTTTTTCGTCGATGCCCTGACTTTCATGGAAACCGTTTCTCCTCTTCAGAACCGCCGCGTCCGGCGCCGGCGGAGCAGTTACTTGGATCGGTAGACGATTCGCCCCCGGCTGAGGTCGTAGGGCGACAACTCCAGGGTGACTTTGTCCCCGGGTAAAATCTTGATGAAATGCATCCGCATCTTGCCGGAGATGTGAGCCAAAACCTGGTGCTTGTTTTCCAGCACCACCTTGAACATGGCATTGGGCAGTGTCTCGAGCACCACTCCATCGACTCGAATAGCTTCCTCTTTCGGCATGAATCACTCCCACCGCATGTCTTGAGCCTTCCCGCGGGCGCTCTCAGTTAGTATCGACCCTTGACGCGCGAGGCGCCGCCCTTGAGGAACCCTTCGTAGTGCCGCGTCAGCATGTGGCTCTCGATCTGGGAAATCGTGTCGATGGCAACCCCCACCACGATCAGCAGCGCCGTTCCACCAAAATAAAACGGCGCGTTGAAATGGCTGATCAGGAGGGACGGCAGCACGCACACCGCCGATACGTAGGTGGCGCCGCCCAGCGTGATGCGGGAGAGCACCTTGTCGATGTACTCGGAGGTGCGCTTGCCGGGCCGGATGCCCGGGATGAAGCCGCCGGCCTTTTTCATGTTGTCCGCCACGTCCGTCGGGTTGAACGTCACCGCCGTGTAAAAGTAGCAGAAGAAAAAAATGAAGCCGACATACAAAAGCTCGTATACCGCCTGTCCCGGCCGGATCATATCGGCGATGTCCTTCACCCAGGGAATATTGATGAAGCTTGCGATGGTGGCCGGAAACATGATGATCGATGAGGCGAAAATGGGCGGTATGACCCCCGAGCTGTTGATCTTGAGGGGCAGATGCGTGCTCTGCCCGCCGTACATGCGGCGCCCGACGACGCGCTTGGCGTACTGCACCGGAATCCGGCGCTGGCCCTGCTCCACAAAAATGATGACCCCCACCACCGTCACCATCAGCACCAGCATGACGATCACAAAGAAAATCCCGACCTCCCCCGTGCTGAGCAGCGTAAAGGTCTGCCCGATGGCGGCCGGCATGCGGCAGACGATGCCGGAGAATATGATCAACGAGATGCCGTTTCCGATCCCGCGCTCGGTGATCTGCTCGCCCAGCCACATGATGAAGGCGGTTCCGGCGGTGAGCGTGATGACCGTCAGCAGCCGGAAACCCCACCCCGGGTGCAGCACCACCGCCGCGCCGCCGGGGGCCGTCATGGTCTCAAGACCCACGGCGATGCCGAACCCCTGGATGAGGCTCAGAACCACGGTTCCGTAGCGGGTGTACTGGGTGATTTTTTTGCGGCCCTGCTCGCCTTCCTTCTTCAGCTGCTCCAGGTGCGGCACCACCACCGTCAGCAACTGAAGAATGATCGAAGAGCTGATGTAAGGCATGATTCCGAGCGCGAAGACCGACAGACGCTCCAACGCGCCGCCCGAGAACATGTCCACCAGC
>Ga0075347_1000090_pt1 | contig 10247 bp, 8 predicted proteins | sample RushSE_CattailNL_5_FD_120084 | JGI IMG/M metagenome (GOLD analysis project Ga0075347, IMG submission 120084) | Natural and restored wetland microbial communities from the San Francisco Bay, California, USA, that impact long-term carbon... | ecosystem: Environmental > Terrestrial > Soil > Wetlands...
CTGGAAGGCGTGCTGGAGGGTGGACCAGGGGGCTGAGTTCCGGGAGGAAGCCTCGCTGGCCAAATACCTGGCGGTGGACATCGCCCGCAAGGCAACCGTTTGGGCGGCGGACGTGTTCGGCGCGGCCTCGGTCATGCGCGACCACCCCATCCACAAGTTCCCCTTGGACGCCTGGGGGTCCTCCCTGGGAGAAGGCACCCAGGATGTTCAAAAGCTCATCATCTTCCGCGAAGTCATGAAGCGCTACAGGTAGTAATCCGCAGCCAGGCTGCGGATTATTTACGGCTGCAGAACGATCTTGCCGAACTGCCGGCCCTCCTCCATCAGGCGATAGGCTTCGATTCCGTCCCGGAGGGGGACCACCCGGCTGATCACCGGCGTGAGCTTGCCCTGTCGGAGGAGTTCGATCACGACGCGGAAATCCTGATGGTTGCCCATGGTGCTGCCGATCAGGCTGATTTGTTTTCCGAAGATGAAGCGGATGTCGATTTCGGCTTTCGGACCGCTGGTGTTGCCGACGATCACGATGCGCCCCCCGCGGGCCACGGCCTGCATGCTGCCGCCGAGCGTCGCCCGGCCGACGTTGTCCACCACCACGTCGACGCCGCGTTTGCCGGTCTGCTTGAACACCTCCCGCACCCAATCCACCCGTGATCGATCGATGACGACATCGGCTCCGAGGGCGCGGGCGCGCGCCGCTTTTTCTTCACTGCTTGCCACGGCAAAGACAACGGCACCGGCCAGCTTGGCGATCTGGATCGAAAGGCTGTTGACTCCGCCGCCCGCGCCGACGACCAGAACGGACTCGCCCACTTTGAGGGCGGCCCGGTGGATCAGCATGCGCCAGGCGGTCAGCCCGGCCAGCAGGGGGGCTGCCGCCTGCGAATAGTCCAACCCATCGGGCATCGGCGCCAGGTTTTCAGCCGGCACGGCCACGTATTCGGCCGCCCCGCCGCGCACGTGTTCACCGAGAATCTGATAACCGGGGCTGACCGACGCCTCCCCGCGGCGCGTGTGCTCGTCCTGCACCCGGTTGATCCCGGGATCGATCACCACCCGCTGCCCGACCGACCAGCCGGAAACGCCGTCGCCGATGGCGGCGATCTCGCCGGCTACATCCGCACCGCACCAATGCGGCATCTCAAGCTTCAGACCTGGCCAACCCCGCCGCACCCATATGTCCAGGTAGTTCAGCGCGCAGGCACCGACCCGCACCACCACCCGGCCGGGCGTTGCAGCCGGGTCGGGGACGTCCCCGTAGCGAAGAACTTCCAACTCACCGTGACCTTCGAAAAAAACGGCTTTCATCGCTGCACCTCCTTGATGAAGGGGAGTAGGGAAATTCCGGCGTCTTCCCCTCAGAAAAAGGGGGCCGGGGGGATTTTGTTGCCAACAGGATGTCGCTGCACACCACAGCCCGCCTTATAAGATTAGACCTCCTGCGTGTAAAGCATTAAAGCTCGGTGATCCCCGAGCCGACGGGCTTCTTGACAACGCCTGACCGATCGTTAGATACTGCAGCATCGCCACGACGCCCTCCGCAGCGCGCTTTGCCCTATCCCGGCGCGACCGATCAACCGACTGACAGGAACCGGTTCCATGACGCATCTGCCTCAGGCCCGGGAACCCATCCGACGTTTCGAGGAGGTGGAGCACACCGCCGACCGGGCGTTGCGGATTTCCGGGCGCGACCTCGCTGAGCTGTTCGCCAACGCCGCGCTGGGGATGAACAGCCTGATGTTGACTGCCGTCGCCCGCCGCCCGTCGATCGCCAAGTACATCGAGCTTGAGGCCATCGATGCCGAAAGCCTGCTGGTGGCCTGGCTGAGCGAGTTCGCATTCTGGGCGGAAACCGAATCGCTCCTGTTCACCCGGTTTGAATTTCTCCGGATTTCGGCGACACGCCTCAGTGCCGTGGTGCGCGGCGACCGGGTCGGGGCGTTTGAAAAACACGTGAAGGCGGTGACGTTTCACAACCTGGACATCCGAGCCGAAGCCGGCGGATTGACGACGACGGTGGTGTTTGACGTCTAACAGGGTGTCGAAAAACAGACATCACACCGTCAGCCAAGGCGCGAGGCGAGTTGGAACGCGCAGCCGATCGGCGGACATGTCAGCATTTACAAGAGACTCGCGACGCCGGATCAGGGGCTGAGGCGCTGTTTTTCGACAGCCTGACAAGGAGGTGCCCATGGCCAACATCCGGGGCTTCCAAAAAATAGACGAGTTCCTCTACGAGATCCCGGCATCCTTCCGCGAAGGCATGCATGTGCCGGCACGGTTTTACGCGGATGATGAATTGGCTGCGGCCATGACCGGCGACCGCAGCCTGGAGCAACTGGTGAACACCGCCACCCTGCCCGGGGTCGTCGGACACGTCCTGGCCATGCCGGACATGCACCAGGGCTACGGCTTTCCCATTGGCGGCGTGGTGGCGACCGCGCTTCCGGACGGCGTCATCTCCCCCGGCGGCGTGGGCTACGACATCAACTGCGGGGTCCGGCTCCTGGCAAGCCACCTCAGCGCGGAGCAGGTCGCGCCCCACCTGGATGAACTGGCCTCCGCGCTCTATGCCAACTGTCCGAGCGGCGTCGGCAAGGGCGGGCTGGTGAAGCTCGAACCCGGGGACCTGGACGAGGTCATGGAAAAGGGCGCACGCTGGGCGGTGCGTCGCGGCTACGGGACCGAGGCCGATCTCGAGCGCACCGAGGAAAACGGCTGCCTGCCGGGGGCCGATGCCGCCAAGGTCAGCGCCCGCGCCAGGGACCGCGGCAAGGACCAGGTGGGGACGCTGGGGGCCGGAAATCACTTCATCGAGGTGGACCGGGTCGAGCGCGTCGTGGACGAGACGATCGCGCGGCGCATCGGTCTTTGCCCCGGCCAAGTCGTCGTTCAGATCCACTGCGGCTCGCGCGGACTGGGGCACCAGGTCTGCACGGACTACGTCAACCTGTTCCAGAAAGCCGTTCGAAAATACCACTTTGAGCTTCCGGACCGGGAATTGGTGTGCGCGCCCTTGAGCAGCCCCGAAGGCCGGGACTACCTGGCCGCCATGACGTCGGCCGCCAACTATGCCTTTGCCAACCGCCAGGTGCTGGCGTTTCACATCCGGCGCAGCTTCGAACAGGTCTTGGCCGGCAAAGTGAAAAATTTCGGTCTTTACCAGATCTACGACATCGCTCACAACATGGCCAAAATCGAAACTCACGTGGTCGACGGCCGCAGGCGCGAGCTGTGCGTCCACCGCAAAGGAGCCACCCGTGCCTTCGGCCCCGGTTCGGAGGTGCTGCCGGAGGTCTACCGGGACATCGGCCAGCCCGTGCTGGTGCCGGGGTCCATGGGCACCTCCAGCTGGGTGCTGGTCGGCACCGAAGGCGCCATGGCGCAAACCTTCGGGTCCACCTGCCATGGTGCGGGGCGGACCATGAGCCGGCATCAGGCCAAGCGCTCCGTGCACGGGGCCGCGCTGCGCCAGGAGCTGGAAGCCGGCGGGATCCACGTGCGGGCGGGCAGCCTGGGTGGACTGGCGGAAGAGGCGCCGGCCGCCTACAAGGACGTAGATCGGGTGGTCGATGTCGTCCACGGCGCCGGCATCGCCAAACGGGTGGCACGGCTCACGCCGCTTGCCGTCATCAAGGGGTGATGACTGAAAGGAGGTTCCATCATGCGAATGCAATTCCGAAGCATCCTTTGTGCGACCGATTTTTCGGAACATTCCAACCGGACCATTCCTTACGGGGTGGCGATCGCTCAGGAGTTCGAGGCCCGGCTTTACGTCTGCCATGTGATCGATCTCTCGGCGGTCACCATTTACGGTGAGTTCCAGCTGGACCCGATCGGCCAGCAGGAGCGGATCCGGCAGGAAGCCCAGGAGCAGCTGTCCCGCATGCCGGGGCTTCAGGAGGTGGATTGGGAGCCGCTGATCCGCGTGGGGCAGCCGGCGGCGGAGATCGCCCGGATCGTCGAGGAAAAGGGGGTGGACCTCGTGATCGCCTCCACCCGCGGCCGCTCCGGCTTGAAGCGCCTGATCCTGGGGTCCGTGACCCAGCGGATGATGCGGACGCTGAACTGCCCGCTGCTGGCGGTGCAAAGCCTCGAGGAAGCCTTCATCGACAAGGGCGCCGGCGGCGTCCGGTTGAAGAAAATCCTGGTCGGGAGTGACTTTTCCGCGGACTCGGTCCTGGCCTTGAGCTACGGCCTCAGCCTGGCGCAGGAATTCGAGGCCGAGCTGCACCTGATTCACGTCATGGAGCCGCCGGTCTATCCGGAGTTCCTCACACCCGCCGAGCAAGGCCAGGACATGGTCCGCGCGGACGTGTTCAAGGAAAGATTGAACGGGCTGGTTCCGGAGGAGGCCCGCAACTGGTGTTCCCTGAAAACCATCGTCCTACGCGGTCAGGCCTATGAAGAGTTGGTGGCCTATGCGATGACCCAGAGCATGGATATGATCGTTGTGGGGGTGCGCGGCTACGGCCTGGTCAAATCGCTGCTCATGGGCTCGACCACCGACCGCGTCGTGCGGCGCTCGCCCTGCCCGGTGTTGACGGTGAGCGCCCACGCGGCAAAGGGCTGAGCCGGGCTGCGCCGTGTACGGCTTTTATGAAGCCATGCGCAATCCGGCCGCGACCACGCTGCGGTCCTCCTGCAGTCGACCGTCGGAGACCTGCATGATCCGCCGCGCATGGCCGGCGCACTCCGCGCTGTGGGTCACCATGATGATGGTCATGCCCCCATCGTTGAGGTGCTGGAACATGTGCATGATCTCCCGGCTGTTCCTGGAATCCAGGTTGCCGGTGGGCTCGTCGGCCAGCAGGATGGGCGGCTCGTTGACGATTGCGCGGGCCACCGCCACCCGCTCCTTTTCCCCGCCCGAGATTTCCCCCGGCAGGCGATCGGCTTTTTCCGTCAGCCCGACGCGGGAAAGCGCCTCCAGGGCCATGGCGCGCTTCTCCGTTTTGCTGCGGCGGGTCACGGTCAGCGGCAGCATGACATTTTCGATGACCGAAAGATAGGACACCAGGTGAAAGCTCTGGAACACGAATCCGAGGTACTCACGGCGGAAATCCGCCAACTGTTCTTGGTGGAGGCGGTACACATCGATGTCATCCACCAACAGACGGCCGGAAGAGGGGGCGTTCATGGCGCCCAGGATTCCGAGCAGCGTTGATTTCCCGGCGCCGGATTCCCCCATGATCGCGATGAACTCGCCCGGTGCAATCTGGAAACTGATCTCGGACACCGCCGACACGGCCGAGCCGCCGGCGCCGAAGGTCTTCACCAAACGGTCTGCAATAATATAGCTCACGCTGGACTCCTTTATCGTGCCGCTGCGCCCCGAGCCCCTGACGGGGTTAAGGGCGGCGGGCATTCCGTGGAACGTAACGGCCGGCTGCTAAAGCGTCCGCAGGGCCTCGTTGGGGTCAAGCCGGGCGGCCATGGCCGCGGGATAGGCACTGGCCGCAAGTCCGAGCGTCAGCGCCAGGACCAGAGATCCTATTGCCAGCTCCGGGTTGAACGGCACATGCCCCCCCTGGCTCTCCGACAGAAGCGACAGTGCCGCCTGGGCGCAGCCCAGCCCCAACCCATAGCCGATGATGCCGGCCAGGCCGGAAATGATCCCGGCCTCCAGAAAAACGATCCGCATGATGTGAGAGCGCCGGAACCCGATGGCCCGGAAAATTCCGATCTCGTCGGTGCGTTCCCGAACGCTGCCCATCATGGTCACGAGCACGACCAGCCCGCCGATGAACAGGATCACGCCGGAGATGCCGTAGGAGAAATGCGAGAACTGGGCGAGCATCTCCATTCGGCTCTTGACCACCTGCTGAATCGCCATGACCTTGGCGCCCGGCAGGACCTCCGCGATCTGCCGGACCATGTCGTCGATCGGGCAGTCCTTGCACAGGGCGGCCACCTCCACCATGGAGATGCGGCCGGTCTTCTGGAAGGCCTGCTGGGCGGTGGTCAGGGCGGCAAACGCCAGATGGTCGTCCTGGGAGCCCGTCGGCTCGAGGATGCCGGAAACGGTGAGGTCAAGCCCGTTGACCGGCAGCCGGTCGCCGACTTTCAGGTTCAGCAGCCCGGCCGCCTCTGACCCTAAAAGGAGGCCGTTCGCGTCCGGGTAGGCCCCCTGAACGCGCCACCAGGGTTTCAGGATTCCGGCGGCCTTGAAGTCGACTCCCGCCATGAGGATGCGCCGGCCCTCGACCGACGTCACCCCCAGTACCATCGGGCCGACCGCCGCGATGTTGCGGTTGTTCTTGATGGTGGCGAGCCGGGACAACTCCGACTCCCGGATTTCTTCCAGGTCGAAGGACACCCCGCCCAGGGAGAGCCCGCCGTAGCTGAGGGAAAGGTTTTCCGTGCGCGGCACGATGAGGATGTTGGCCCCGTACTGCTCGAGCTTGTGAGCGATGTCATGGGTGGTGGCCTCAACGAAGCTGATGATGCCGACCACGGTCGCAACCCCGATCACGAGCCCGGCCAGGATGAAGGCCGCCTTGCCCTTGCGCCGCATCAAGTTGCGCAGGGATATCAGTTTGAGCGTCATGGTTCAGACCTTTCCGGGCAAATCGAAGTAGGTTTTTCCTTCTAGGATGTCGCTCACGCGGATGAGGAGCATCCCGTTTTCAACGCGGCGCTCGAGCGGTGCCGGGTTGCAGCCGCCCTTGACCTCGTTGACCTTGGACGAGTGGAAGCGCTGGCCGCAGTTGCGGCACACCATGAAATCCCCTTCCTGGGCATAGCCCTTTCCGGCCCGCCAGCACACGTCGCAGGCGTCGAAGGCCGCCCGCACCACGCCGTCGGCGCTCTTGATGACGAAGTAGCGAATCGTGAGGTCGCCGGTCTTGTGCTGGAAGTAGTGGGCCTTGCCGTCGTCGAAGGTGGGTACCGGCATAGAGACGATATCCCCGGAGGCGTTGGCGGTGGCCGTCGGGGTGGAAGCGTTTTCCGTGGATTGAGCGCCGAAATACCAGAACGCCGCGCCTGCCAGCAGGACAACAACGGCGAGGCCGGCGAACAGCGGCATGCGGCTTTTGGGTTGGGTACCGAGAACGGCGGCTTTCTTGGCCGCCAGCTTTTCGTTGGAAGATTTCTGAGGCATGACAACACTCCTTGGTAATTTTGTGGGAAACGATCGTGTGAATAAAATATCGGCATAGTCCGGCGTCCGCCATCGGGCGTCGGAAGCGGCGTTTCGATCAAGGACGAAAAACAACCAGGTTTTCGATGAGGGGGATCAGATCAACAGGGTTTGAAGGCGCAGATAAAGCGGTGTGTCGGGGAGGAGTGAATCCAGGCACCACGCTGCCGGTGTCGAAACCCGCAGCATGATCGGGTTTTCGATCGCCGCTGCAACGACCGCGGCGGTTGCGACAGGGCCGGCGTCTCCCGCGGCAGGCAGGGCGAGGTTGTATTGAACAAACCGGCATCCAGGGTCGATGCCCGCAGAGGCGTCCGTCGTCTGTGTGCAACAGGGCTTGGAATGCGCAGGCTCGCTATGGTGAGAAGCCGGCTTGGCCTTCTGCCGGCAGCAGGGCATGCTGCAGTCCTCAGAGCCGGCGCAGGCAGGCACCACGGCAGCTGCAAGGATGAACAGTGCGAGAAGAACATGGATGCATTTGGCGCCGGCTGATTTCATAGCCGGGGACTATAGAATCTTCGGCGGATATCTGTCAAGCCGAAAATGAAAGGGCATCGGGCTTTCAGTGAAGTCGCTTTTTGGCAACCCCGTGGGAGTGGCTTCCCAGAAGCGAAATTCGAGGCTGAGAGCCTCTCCCGCAAGAACCATGCTTTATCGCCGATTAGGATGGCGCTTCGCGCCATCCTGACTACAGGCTCTTGCCCGACTGGGCCAGGTCCTGCAGGCCGGCGGCGTCGAGCAGTGCGATTTTACGGCCTTCGACCTGGATGAGCTGCTGTGCGGACAGCTTGGCAAAGATGCGGGAGAGCGTTTCGGGGATCGTGCCGAGAAGGCTGGCTAGCTGGCCCTTGGAAATGTTCAAGTTGACCTGATCGGCGCGGCCCTGCTCTTCGGCCAGATACAGGAGATAAGTGGCCAGGCGTGCCGGGATCTCCTTGAGCGAGAGGTTCTCGATTTGAACGGTAAACTGCCGCAGCTTGAGCGACAGGTCGGCCAGCAGCTTGAGGGACAGCGCCGGGTTTTTTTCAAGCAGGGCCACAAATGCCGAGCGCGGGAAAAACAGCACGCGGGAGTCGTGCAGGGCCTCGGCGTTCGCCGGGAAGTGCTCGCCGGCGAACACCGGGACCTCGCCGAAAGTCTGGCCTGCGGTAAAGATGTGAAGAATGTGTTCCTTGCCGTCCGGGGAGACCTTGAATACTTTGACGGTACCCGCGAGGATGACGTAGAAGCCGTTGCCCTCGTCCCCTTCGGAAAAGATCATTTCGTTTTTGCCAAAGTTTTTTTCCAGCGCGATGCTCCGGAATTGGGCGAGCTGTCCGAGGCTCAGGCCGCTGAAAAGCGGGATTCGGGCAATGACGTCGAGCGCTTTTTCCATGCCGTTTCTTTTGACAACATTTGAAAGGCAAGTCAAGGCAATATGGCCGGAGAGAAGCAAGGCCGGGGTCGAGCTCAGTCGCGAGTGGACACCGGCGGCAGGGGGTTCTATTTTCTCTAGTGAACCTCCATACAGACCGGACGCCTGCGAGCACCGCAGGCACGACATTTCGCCCACGGATAAAAAAATCATTTTTTTGATCTAGATCAAGGCGCAACCCTCAAACAGCCTATAGCATCCGGACACGCTTGAAAAAGCGAAACTCTATTCGCTCAACAATCAAACCGAATCATAAACGAAAGGAGCAACACCATGTTTTGTTACCAATGCGAACAGACAACCAAAGGCGAAGGCTGCACCAAGATCGGGGTTTGCGGCAAAACCGCCGAAGTGGCGGCTCTTCAGGATCTCCTCGTTTACGGCTTAAAGGGCCTTTCCCTGGTGGCCGTGGAGGCCCGCAAGCTCAAGCTCGATCTGGCCGAGGTGGACCGCTTCACCCTGCAGGCCACCTTTTCGACGCTGACCAATGTCGATTTCGACCCCGCCCGGTTCGTGGAATTGATCGGACGCTGCGTTGCATTGCGGCAAGACCTTAAGAAGAAAGTGAAACAAGCCGGCGGCAAAGCCGATTTCGGGCATGAGGCCGCCGCGTTCGTGCCCGCCGACGCCGTGGAGGCCCTCGTGGCCCAGGCTGAAAAAACCGGCGGCGTCAAGGCGCCGGCAACGGACGCCGACACGCAGGCCCTGCGGGAGTTGCTGATCTACGGCCTGAAAGGCACTGCGGCCTATGCCGATCATGCCTGGATCCTGGGCAAAAAAGACGAAAGCGTTTATGCCTTCATTCACGAGGCTCTTGCCGCCACCCTGAATCCATCGCTGGGCGTGAACGACTACCTCGGCCTGGTCCTCAAGTGCGGAGAAACCAACCTGAAGGCGATGGAACTTCTGGATGCCGGCAACACAGGTGCCTACGGTCATCCGGTGCCGACCAAGGTCCCGCTCGGCCAGAAAAAAGGCAAGGCTATCCTGGTTTCCGGCCACGACCTCAAGGACCTGGAGGAAGTCCTCAAGCAGAGCGCCGGCAAAGGGATCAACGTCTACACGCACGGCGAGATGCTGCCCTGCCACGGCTACCCCGAGCTGAAGCAGAAATACCCCCATTTTTTCGGGCACTACGGCACGGCTTGGCAGAACCAGGCAAAAGAATTCGGCAAGTTCCCGGGCGCCATCGTCATGACCACCAACTGCATCCAAAAGCCCACGGATGCCTACCGCGACAACATCTTCTCCGCCGGCCTGGTGGGCTGGCCCGGTGTGCGGCACATCGCCGACGGGAACTTCACGCCCGCCATCGACAAGGCCCTGGCTCTGCCCGGTTTTGCCGATGATGCGGCCGGCAAGGAGGTCATGGTGGGCTTCGGCCGCAACACCGTGATGAGTGTGGCCGGAAAAGTGATCGAGCTGGTCAAGGCCGGCAAGATCAAGCACTTCTTCCTGGTGGGCGGCTGCGACGGCGCCAAACCGGGCCGCAGCTACTACTCCGACCTGGTGGCGCAGATCCCCGCGGACTGCGTGGTGCTGACCCTGGCCTGCGGCAAGTTCCGCTTCTTCGACCAGGATCTGGGCGACATCGGGGGCATCCCGCGCCTGCTGGACGTGGGCCAGTGCAACGACGCCTATTCGGCGGTCAAGATCGCCGTGGCCCTGGCCGAAGCCTTCGGCTGCGGC
>Ga0075347_1000091_pt1 | contig 10215 bp, 9 predicted proteins | sample RushSE_CattailNL_5_FD_120084 | JGI IMG/M metagenome (GOLD analysis project Ga0075347, IMG submission 120084) | Natural and restored wetland microbial communities from the San Francisco Bay, California, USA, that impact long-term carbon... | ecosystem: Environmental > Terrestrial > Soil > Wetlands...
CATCATCGGCACCGACGAACGCCGTGGCATAGGAAGAGTAGGCTTGAGCGGCGGCCAGCAGCAGGCGTTCGTTGTCGGGCCAGCCTTCCACCATGCCGTCCATCAGCAGCAGGTAGGCCGGCATGCCCTCGCGGACCACCCGCAGATCGGACTGCTTGTTGGCGGCCTTGCCGACGTCCTCCATCAGGGAAGCGGTGCTGATGACGGTCATCTTTTCGTTGATCGCACAGCCCGCCGTAACGGCGCTCAGGCAAATAAGAATAAGCCACACCGCGGCGGTGGAACGCTGAGTCGTGAGAAGCCCCCGGGCGCGTGTGAGATCGAAGATCAACAGGTCTCCTCTGAAGTATGACCCGGCAGCGATTACGTTTTAATAGCCTCTTGCCTGGCCAAGGAACATCAGCTTAAAAAATATACTATAGGCAAGCCCCTTGGCGGCGTCAAGAAAAACTGCCCGGCACCCCGGTCCGTATCTTCACGACCAAAATGAAAATTGGCATTCGGTTCCCGGATCAAGGGCTCAACGCCTCTATATTCGACAAAATAAAAACGGCAGGAGGTAAGACCACCCTGCCGTTTTTTATAACGTCGAAGTTCTGGCGCGTTGGGTTACTTCGCGGGGACGTACGGGATCTCTTTCCCCCACCAGCCCTGACTCGCTGACATCTTGGCGGCTTCAGGCGTCGTGTTCTTGTAGCCCCACCAGCTGTAAGCCGCGTGGTCGTTCGTTGAAAACAGACGGTCATGCTTGTAGAACTCAGAGGTGCAGCCTGCGATCAGCATGGCCGCGGCAATCAGCAGCAACATCTTCTTCATTTTTCAGTTCCTCCTTTTGGTTGTTAAGTGATGCGGATGCTAAATTTTCAGGTAACCTATTATACTCACAGTTTTGCATTTGTCCATAAAAAAAAAGAAGAAAAGTATCCAGCCGGCGAAAGCCCATCCGGCTGGTGAGCGGTCGAAGTAAGCGTCCCAATCCTCTCTCAATTTAACCTGTTAAAAACATAACAACTTTTTGAAGCCTCGTTTTCATCATTTGTCCGATACAAGAACACTTCTTTCAACCTATGCCTCTATGCGCGGCTTTGGGAATCAGTGCTGCCCTCTTTTTTGGTTTTTATTATCCCTAAAGTCCCATGCCGATTCAGCCGATAGACCTCATATAAATCCATCTTCATTCCTTCACAGGAACTCCATGGCGGCCCCAGATTGTGCCAAAACGAACATGAGGTTGCCGGCCGGTTTTTCGGCTGCGATCGCGGTATGCCTCTGTCTTGGCTGCAGCGGCCCAGGGACCATGGTGTCAGCCTCACAGGGGCGCGGTGAACGTCTGGTGCAGCTGCTGAGTTTCGAGACGCGCCGCGAGCAGTCCGCCATTGTCCATCGTAGCACACTGTATCGGGAACCGCAGCTGGAGCAATACCTCGACCGGGTGGTTGCCTGCCTGATGCCCGACGACAGGACCGAAGGGGTCGCTCCGCAGGTGGTACTGATCAGCGACCCCGGCCAAAATGCCTATTCCTTTCCGGACGGGGCGATCTACATTCATACGGGGCTGCTCGCGCAACTCGAAAGCGAGGCGGAACTGGCATTGCTGCTGGCCCACGAACTGGCCCACATCACCCGGCGGCATGCCCTGCGCGCGCTGGCGGCAAGCCCGGCTGAGGCCGATGAGACCGTCTTCAACCGAACGCTCTCGGATTCCTTGTCCTGGGTTCCTGAGTTGACGCTGCAGAAGGAAGTTGCCGATCCATCACACGAACCGGTGAGCCCGCGCAGGGGCCTTGAGCAGGAAGCCGACCGAGTGGGCCTTGACATGGTGATCAAGGCCAACTATGATCCCTATGAAGCACTTGAAATCTTTGAGCATTTAAGAAGAGACAACGAGAGTGGGGCCGGGGCGGATCGGCTGGCGGCCCTCCTGAAGACTTTGACACCGGCCAATTCCGCAGTGGGCCGCTTGACGGACCGTAACGTCTTCGAGAAACATCTCCAGAATCTGTTGTTTGAGGAGGGTCGGCTTGAACTGCGGATCGGCCGATGGGATGAGGCTTTGCGATGCGCCCGCCGCCTGCTCCGGAATACACCAACCCATGCCCGCGGCCATTTCCTGCTGGGAGAAATCTTAAGGCAACGCAACGACGCAGAGGATGTCCCGCAGGCCCTTGTGCACTATTTTCGAGCGATCGACGCCGACCCTTCCCTGCCGGAACCCCATAAGGCGATCGGCCTCATTCATCTCAAAAAGGGGCAGGCGCGGTTGGCGTTAGGGTTCTTCGAAAACGCTCTGGCCCTGGCCCCGCATGCACCCGATAACGAATACATACGCAGCTATTTAACCCAGTGCATCATCACAATCGAAGGAGAAGACTTATGAAACCTCGTTTTTGGATCTGCATCATCCTCTTGGCCTTGCTCGCGTCGTGCGCCCACGGCGGCGGCAAACCCGCGCTGACATTCAACGCAGCCGTGCCGGAAGGCTGGAGAGAAATCCCTACCGATGACGCCATGATGTTCATGACCAAGGAGGGCGGCTACAAGCAGTTTGTTCTCATCCGGGAGCGTCCCCTCTCCGAGCCCTTTCAGTTCACCAAGAAGACGATGCAGCCGGGAATGTTGCCGGAGGCGGCGGCGGAGATCGTCGTCAATGAAATTCTGGCCGACAGCAACGTCCGCAATTTCAGTGTGACGGAAAACAGACCCGCCCGGATCGCCGGCAACAGCGGCTTCCGGCTTGCCTTCATTTACACGGATGCCGACGGGTTCGTCTTTAAAACACTCTATTACGGCTTCATCAAGGGCGACACCTTTTACAACATCCGCTACGGCGCCACCGAGGAAGAGTATTTTCAAAAGGACCTGAAGACCTTCGAAAAAGTGTTCGAGAGCTTCAATCTCGTCGCTGCGAAGTAACCAATGATCCTCTATGACCCGCGGCAGGCCCAAAGCCTTTTTGAGTTTGGGATCGAGATCCCGGTCATGGACAGCCGCGCTTCGGAAACCTTTGCCAGACTGTCTTCCCACCCGCGGCTGGGGCCCCGGATCGCCGCCTGGCACATCGACACGATTCAGAGGCAGGTCACGCGCGAGGACCTGCTGCGGGTCCACTCCGCGGATTATGTCGGCCGGCTTTTTTCCGATGGGTTGGAGGCCGAACTCATCCGCACCTACGAACTGATCGACGCAAACGGAAATTACCATCGCTTCAATCCGGCCGTCGCCAAGCTCCCGCTCACAAATCTCCTTGACCGCGTTCTGGCCCGGGTGGCGGGAACCCTTCAGTGCGGCCGGGTGGGTTTGGAAAGCGGGTTCTGCTTTTACTTCGGCGGCGGCATGCACCACGCCCAGAGGGACTGCGGCGAGGGCTTTTGCCTGGTGAACGACCTCGTCATTGCGCTGCGGCGGCTCCAGTTCGAAAAACGAATCTTCAGCGCCTGGGTCATCGACGTGGACGCTCACAAGGGCGACGGCACTGCCGCCATCACCGCCGGCGATGATTCGATCGCCACCCTGAGCATCCACATGGCTGCCGGATGGCCCCTCGATCAGCCGGAGCGCGACGCCGACGGGCGCCCGAACCCCTCCTTTATCCCCAGCACCATCGACATCCCGATTGAGTCCGGTGAGGAGCCCGTTTACAATCAACGATTGCAAGAAGGTCTCGAGCGCCTGGCCGGGGTCGGCAGGCCGGACCTCGCGCTGGTGGTCTGCGGCGCGGACCCTTACGAGCTGGACGAGTTGCCCTCCACGGCCGGCCTCAGGCTCAGCCTGGACCAACTCCTGCAGCGCGATCGGACGGTCTATTCCTTCCTGAAGACCCGCGGCATCCCCGGCGCCTGGGTCATGGCCGGAGGCTACGGCCGGAACACCTGGCGCGTGTACACCCAGTTCCTCGAATGGGCGTTGCTCGACCGGCTGGGTGGGTAACGTCCCGGTCGAGTTTTCTCCCTTCCTTGTCGCTTAAAGAATTGGTTGCGGCTCACCGCGGCGGTCAACCCGGTCTGCCTATAAGGGATATCCTGGATTTGCTGCAGTGGATTGCCGAAACAAAAAGAGAGGAATGAAAATGACGTGCAGGGTGTGGTTGCTGAATCTGATCCTGTCGATTGCGGTTCTCGCTTGCGGCGCTGCAGCCCAGGCCGCTATGACCGGAAACGAATTTCTGCAAGCACCTCGATCCTATCAGAATGGCTTCGTCAGCGGATTCGTTCGGGGGATGTACATGACATGCCTGGACCATCTCGAAAACAAGAAACAAATTTGTTCGTTTGATTCCGTGCTGGATGTTACGTTTGAGATGACCCCGGAGCAGGTTCTGGATATTTTCGTGAGCTACCTCAAGAAGAACCCCGAGGTTCAGCAAAAAGAAATATCAGAACTGCTTACGGATTGTCTCAAAGAGGCAGCCGGGAATCGCCAGCAGCCTAAATGACGCATCGAATACCCGGCTTGTGTGCAGCGGAGCCGGTCGCCGCGCAACGCAACCTCCACCCGGGGCGTGACCAAATCCGTGTCGCCATAACTTTCATGCTCAACATCAATTGACCCGCCGAACGCACCTTCGTTTTTATTTCTTGGGGGGTTCGAGGAAGTGCGCCACGTGGTTGCGGTACTGCATGGCGACGTCGTGGTTGTGGACGACGAACATGTCGCCGTCCATCGAGGTGATGGGCCGCTCCAGGGCGGCGAAGACTTCAAAGGTGCGGTTGATGATTTCGTCGGCGGACATGATCTGAAGGTTGTAGCCCAGGACATAGTGCAGATCGACCCGCTGCCGCTGCTTGCCCCACACGAGAGGCCGGAGGTGGTCGCGGATGTCGTCGATCTTCTCGCGCATCACCCGCGCGGGGAGGCGGTTGAAGTGTTCGTCGAACGCCGAAAAATAGATGTTGGCGGGGAAAACCGGCTGCATGCCCATGACCCGTTCGAAGGTCTCCTTGGCGGAGGCGTGGGCCGCGAATTTGATCTTGGTGCCGAGCACGTCCCCCCGCAACGGCCGGGCGTCGATCTTGCGAGGCTCTCCGAACTTGAACGAGAGATGGACCTTGCGCTTGTCCTCGCAGAACCGTCGGATGATAAAGCCCATATCGTGGATGTAGATCTTTTCCTGGCTGACGTCGGCATCGTGCATGCGGGTCAGCTCCTGAAAGTTCTCATCTTCCAACACGCGTTCGTAAGCCAGGTTGACCGGCACGATGTACACGTCCACCCCGGCATCGACTGCAGCCTCGATGTCCATCTGAAACGGCAGGTGGTGAAAGCCGTCGATTTTGCCGGTGTAAGTCCTCCCGGTTTTGATCTCGTCCATTTTCAATAGATCCAGCAGGCTGGACCGGACGGCGGAAAACCCCGGAAACGTCAAGTACATCTCCTTGCTCTCCACCAGGTGCTGACGGTAGGCCCGGCTGAGGGAAAGGATTTCCTTGCGGCCGAGCTTGATCTCCGTGCCGTCCGCCTGCTTCAGGGTCACCGGGTTACGGAAGACTTTGAAGGCCCCGCGCTGTCTGAGATACTGGGCAATGGTGAGCTGATGGGTTTCGGAGAGCTGTTGAAATTCAGGATGGATCAGCGCCGGGAAGACGTCCCGGAAAAGGTCGATCTCTTCGATGAACAGGTTGTTGCCGCCCTCCATCAGAACGCGCAGGCCGTTACGCCGGAAAAGCACCCCCAGGACGATGAAGTCGGCTTCGCTGAGGTGGTTGGGCTTGAAGGTGATGGCACAGTTGGGGTTTTCGCGGCGGAAACGCTTGATGGATTCCAGCCCCACCACCCGGATGTTGAAGGTGTTGCCCAGGGCCAGGCGGTAGATCAGCTCCTCGGTCGGCCCGATCTCGCGGTAGTCGTGCGCCATGAGGGGGAACAAGGGCATCATTTTGTCGTAAAGCGGCTTTTTCATCGTCTTGCTCGCCGGATGGTTTTAGGACCGATGTTGGGAAATAAATAAAAATACAATATCATTCCGGAAGGTTGAAATCAACGCTCGTTTGCGGGCATCCCGCAGGGCGTTTGATCGGCAGAAAGATTTTCTTCGCAAACCACCGGTTCAAGAGAGCAAACCGGCGTTGGACGAAGCCGGCGCATTCGGGCTTGCGGCGGATGGGAATGCGCCGGCAGGCGCTTCCCTGAGGACCGAGAACTATCAGGTCAGGGTTGACATCTGCGCTGCTTCAAAAAGCGTGACGGCTGCGGCCGCCTCGGCCCGCGAACCATCCGGGGGGATCTATGATTAAAAGTTCACTTGATCGAGCCCTTTTAGACCTAAGATCTGCCGGGCTTCATCAGGAGTAGCCGGCTCGATTCCTAGTTCACCTGCGATTCTGATGATCTTGGCTATCTGGTCGGCGCTGCTTTTGGCTAAAACCCCCTTTGAGACAAAAAGGCTATCCTCTAAACCGACACGCGCATGTCCTCCCAGAATGAGGGAACCCGTGCACATGGGGATCTGGTGCCTCCCGGCGGCGCAGACGGAAAATTGGAATTCACCAATCTGCTTTCGGGCAGTGTCGACGAGAAACACAAGGTTCTCAAGGGTGGCGGGAATTCCACCCAGGATGCCCATGACGAATTGAAGGTAAATTGGTTTCTTGGCGATGCCTTTCTGGAGCAGGAAAGCCAGGTTGTTGATCATGCCGGCATCGTATATCTCAAATTCAGGCTTCGCGCCATTTGCGTAAATGATCTCCAAGTACTGGCGCATGGTCTTGAAGGTGTTGGGGAAAATGAAGTCCTCGGTCCCTTCGAGGTATGCCTTTTCCCATTCGTATTTCCATTCCGAAACCTGGCCTGCGATATGGAAGAGAGCAAAATTGAGCGACCCGGCATTCAGGGACGTCAGTTCAGGCTTCAGATTTGAGGCAACCCGGACGCGGTTTTCCACCGGCTCTCCGAGTTTCCCGCCGGTGGTGAAACACAAAATGATGTCGCAGCGGCGCTTGACCTCATCGGCGATCTCACGGTAAATCGACTGATCCGCGTTGGGCAATCCCGTCTTGGGATCCCTGACGTGGACATGCGCCACGGCACCACCGGTTGCGTGAACTCGGACGGCTTCCTCAATCAACTGCTGCGGGGTGATCGGCAGGTAGGGCGACATGCTGGGGGTGTGGATGGCACCGGTCAATGCGGCCGTGAAGATTCGTTTGTTCATGATCGTCTCTCGTTTTTTATTGGTAGAAGTTTCTGTGTTTTTCAAATTCGCCGATGAAGTCCTCGACCATCTCCTTCAGTGGGTATGCTATTTGCAAACCCCACTCGGATCTGGCGCAATCGTCATTGATCTTCAGCGCTCCCAACTCCCGCAGGAGCTCCACGACTACGGGGTCTGGCTCGAAGGTAAGCCGGGCTCCGGGAACTCGATGCGTGATGATGTCAACCAGTTCACGAGCAGAAAAAGCCGGCGAGATCCCGGCGATGTTGTAGATTCTCGTCCGGATCCTGGCCGAATCGGCGGCCGCAAGGTCAAGCATCGCCCGGGCTGCATCCTTGAAATAAAGAACCGGGCAGCGGGTTGCGGGGTCACATTTGAGAACGTACGGCTCCCCCTTGATGGCATATTCGATGGCCCACGCGTTGTAGATCGACATGTGCGCGGTCTTGGCTCCGGGGCCGACGATCGACGGCAGCCGAACTCCACGAAAATCGAGGCCGAATTTGCGGTGATAAAAGCGCCCTAAAAGCTCTCCGAAGGTTTTCGAGACGCCGTAAAAACTCACCGGGCGCTGGATGGTGCGGTCGTCGATTTCGTCACCGGGGATATCCTTGCTGTAGGTGGCGATGGTACTTCCGTAAATTACCTGAGACATCTTCTTGATCCGCGCCGTCTCGAGCACGTTATAGGTGCCGATGATGTTTGCATCGAAGGCGGCCCATGGATTGTTCTCCGAGGGCAGAGACAGCATCCCGCCGAGATGGAAGATGCGGTCTACAGCGTGTTTCTCGACACAGTCCATCAGCACGGGCAACTGCGCCAGCGAACCCTGCTCAAAGACAAAGTGCTCGCGGAGCTTTTGGAGGGGGCCCTGAACCTCTGCAATGTCAAATAGGATGGGCCGTTCGCCCGCTTCGACCAACAGCCGCGCGACATAAGCGCCGATAAAGCCGACGCCGCCCGTGATCAGGGTCGCCATGTTGTTGTTCTCCAGACGTTCTGCGGTTGTGACCCCGTGAGGTTGGTAGTCGACCAAACAGAGTTTTCCGAAACAGTCCTGGGAAGCCCGCCGGGCTTCATTGCACCCCGGCAGGCCCCCCAAACACCATGGAAACGAAACTACATTACTTGCCCATCTTGCAGCCCGTTTCGGCGCAGGGCACCTCGACGTCCTTCGCCGGAATCTCCGTCGCCGGCCCTGTGAAAGCGTGCTTGAAAAACTTGTTCTCCTTGACAATTTCGAGCGCCCAATAGGGAGTCTGGGCCTGGTGATCGCAAGCGCGCATCGTCCATACGCCGGCTGGGCCATCGTATGAGAGGCCCTCCCAGGCCTTAATGACAGCCGCCACATCCGTTGTTCCCGCTTTTTTTACCGCCTCGGCCCAGAACATCGTTGCCGTGTAGGCTTTACCGCGCAGCCAAGTGGGATAGTAGCCCTTGTCTTTGTAAAAGCCGGCGATGAATTCCTGGTTTTTCTTTGTGGGGATGGTCAGCGCATAGATCTCGGCCCCCATGTCTCCTAAGATCAAGTTGTCATCCCCGAGAGAGGAGATCATAACCTCGTCGTTGATGTAGTAGGAGTACACCTTCTGTTTCATTCCCAGAGGCCGGCCCTGCTTCAGAAGAAGGGTCAGGTCATTGCCCCAATTGGGCGTAAAAATAACGTCGGGTTTGGCGGCAACCAGCTGGCTCGCATACGGGGCAAAGTCCTTGGTCCCCGCTGGATGGAAGATCTCGGCCACGATCTTGGTCGAGGGGCTGATTTGGGAGATCTTCTTCTTAAAAGCCTCCACGGCCTCGTGCCCAAAAGAATAATCCTGGCCGATGATGCCGACCGCCTTGTACCCTTTTTTGGCAACCATCTGAGCCAGCGCAGATGATCGCCCGTCAGTGCTTCCGCCAGGCCGGAAGAAGTTCTTGTTGCACTTCTCGCCGGTCATGCTTGAGGCGTCCATGCCGTAAGTAAACATGATCACGTTCTCTTTTTCCGCGAGCTGGGACATGGCCGCGCCGACGGAGCTTCCCGTTCCGCCGCAGAAGAACTTGACCTCATCCTTGAGGATCAGCGCCTGAGCCTTGCGGGTGGCGACATCCGGCTTCAACTCCGAATCGATGGGGATGACTTCCACTTTTTTGCCCAGAAGCCCGCCGCTATCATTGATGACTTTGGCGGCGTACTGCACGCCTTCAAGGTAGCGCTCGCCGATGTCCTTGAAGGTCCCCGAAAGAGGTTCGGTGGCGCCGATTTTGATGGTGCCCTGCGCCGCCGCGAAAACCGGCACGGCCAGCATCAGAGCAACTGCCAGAATTCCACAACTGAACTTTCTCGTTTTCATCGTTACCCTCCCTTTGTTTTGAGTGATAAAGCGATTCAGACTTCCAGGTAGTTCTTCCGTACGTCCTCCGCAGCCAAAAGGGCTGCCGTATCCCCTTCGAAAACCATCTGTCCCTTAGCCATGATGTAGAAGCGGTCCGCCACTTTGATGGCGGCCTTGAAGTTCTGCTCCACCATGAGCACCGTCACCCCGGACTTCCGAACGGCAGACAGCATTTCCAGAACGTCCTTCACGATCAGCGGCGCCAGCCCTTCGGTGGGTTCATCGACGAGGATGAGCTTCGGGTTCCCCATGAGGGTTCGCGCCACCGTGAGCATCTGCTGTTCGCCTCCCGAGAGGTGGCTGCCTTTGTTGCCGGAACGCTCCCTCAGGTTTGGGAAAATTCCATATATCTTGTCGATGGTCCAAACTCTTTCAGGTGTGCCGCCGTTTTTCGCCCTCTGGATCCCCATCAAAAGATTTTCGTGAACCGTAAGGCTTCTGAAGATCCGGCGGTCTTCGGGGACATAGCCCACGCCGAGCCGGGCGATCTGATAGGGCTGGCTGCCGACCAACTCCTTACCGTCGAACCGGATGCTGCCCTGGGTGGGGCGGACGATGCCCATGATGCTTTTCAGCGTCGTCGATTTGCCGACCCCGTTCCTCCCGAGCAGGCAGACCAGTTCCCCCTGATTCAGTTCAAGGGACACTCCGTGCAGGATGTGGCTTTTCCCATAATGACTGTGGATGCCC
>Ga0075347_1000092_pt1 | contig 10189 bp, 4 predicted proteins | sample RushSE_CattailNL_5_FD_120084 | JGI IMG/M metagenome (GOLD analysis project Ga0075347, IMG submission 120084) | Natural and restored wetland microbial communities from the San Francisco Bay, California, USA, that impact long-term carbon... | ecosystem: Environmental > Terrestrial > Soil > Wetlands...
GACAAGGGCTGGCACAATCCCCGCATCGAGCCTTACGCGCCGATCGGCATGGATCCGGCAACCATGGTTTTGCACTACGGACAGGGCGTGTTCGAAGGGCTCAAGGCCTACCGCACGGCCGCCGGACGCATCCAGCTCTTCCGGCCGCAGGACAACTTGCGGCGCCTGAACCGTTCCAATGACATTCTGTGCATCCCCCGCATCGATGAGAGCTTCGGCCTCGAGGCGTTGAAAGAGTTGATTAAAGTTGAAAAAGACTGGGTGCCGCGGGTGCCGGAGACGTCGCTGTACATCCGGCCGACCATTGTTGCCACAGATCCCTTCCTGGGGGTGCGGGCCTCCCACACCTACCGATTCTTCATCATCCTCTGCCCCGTCGGCGCTTACTACCCCGAGGGGTTCAACCCGGTGAAGATCCTGGTGGAAAAGGAGCACGTGCGCGCCGTACCCGGCGGCACGGGCGAAGCCAAGACCCTGGGCAACTACGCCGCGAGCCTGCTGGCGGGACAGAAAGCCCACGATGCCGGCTTCACTCAGGTGCTGTGGCTGGACGGTGTCGAGCGCAAATACATCGAAGAAGTGGGCTCCATGAACATCTTCTTCGTCATCGACGGCGAGGTGATCACGCCGGCGCTTCAGGGCAGCATCCTGCCCGGCATCACGCGGGATTCGGTCCTACAGCTGGGGCGCATGTGGGGCCTTAAAGTGGCCGAGCGCCGCATCGGCATCGACGAGGTACTGCAGGCCGGTGAAAACGGGAAGCTCCAGGAGGTCTTCGGTTCAGGGACGGCTGCGGTGGTCTCGCCGGTTGGCCTGATCCAGTATGGCGATCGGCAGGTCACGGTCGGCAACGGCCAAGTCGGCGCCCTCGCCAAACGCTTCTACACCGCAATCACCGACATTCAGTACGGACGCGCTGCAGACCCCAAGGGCTGGATCGTCCTGGTCGCTTGAAACGGAAGGAGCGTTGCATGCGGCAGCCGGGAATGATCCCTCATCTGGCGGAGTTCTCTGCCAAGATGGCTAATGCGGGACTGAGCCCGCTGGTCATCGACACGTTTGCCCACTACTACCGCCGGCTGGTGGGAGGCGAGACCGGGCTGATCCACGACGCGGACATCCTCCCCATCCAGCCGCATGAGATTCCAAAGGCCGCCGAGCTGGGCGGGTATGCGGCGGCCGGCCGGCACGCGTTGGGCCAAGCGGTGCGCATCGTTTTGAACGGCGGGCTGGGGACCTCCATGGGGCTCGTCGGCCCGAAATCCCGGCTCAAGGTCAAGCAGGGGCTTTCGTTCCTGCAGATCATCCTGCGCCAAGCCGAGCTGAGCCAGTGCCGGCTGGCCATGATGAACAGCTTCAACACCCACACGGATACGCTTTCGGAAGTCACGAGGCTGAAACCATCCCGGCCTCCGCTCTTTTTCCTGCAGCACAAATTCCCCAAGATCCTGCAGGGGGAGCTGACGCCGGTCAGCTGGCCCCCCAACCGCGAACTGGAGTGGAACCCCCCCGGCCACGGCGATGTTTACGCCGCACTGTTCGCCTCCGGAATGCTTCAGAAGCTTCTGGAGGAGGGCGTGCGCTATGCCTTTATCTGCAACTCGGACAACCTGGGCGCCGGCATCGACGAAAGCCTGCTCGGCTATTTCGCCGAAAAGCGGTTTCCCTTCATGATGGAGGTCGCTGAAAAAACCCCCTCCGACATCAAAGGCGGGCATCTCGCCCGCCATCGGAACGGCCGCCTTGTCTTGCGCGAGGCGGCCCAATGCCCCAAGGAGGAAATCGCCGCCTTCCAGGACATCCGACGCTACCGCTTCTTCAACACCAACAACATCTGGGTCAACCTGGAGTTCTTGAAGGACCTCATCCACAGGCACCGCTTCGTCGACCTGCCGATGATCGTCAACCCCAAGACGGTGGACCCGCGCGACGAAAAAAGCCCCCCCGTCTACCAGATCGAGACCGCCATGGGATCGGGGGTTTCGCTCTTCGAGGGCGCCGCCGCCGTCAACGTCCCGCGCGCACGCTTCCTGCCGGTCAAAACCTGCAACGACCTCCTGGCCGCGCGCTCGGACTGCTTTGTCTACTCCGAACGGGAGGGCCTGAAACTCAACCCCGCGCGCAAGTCCGCCGGAAGGACCGAGGCGATCAAGATCAAGCTCGATTCGAAATATTACGGGAAGTTCGATCTGCTGGAAGAGCGGTTCAAAGAAGGCGAGCCCTCCCTGGTGGCATGCGACGCGCTTACCATCCACGGCGATGTGCGCTTCGAAAAAGGGGTCGTGATCCGCGGCACGGTCACCATCACCAACCCCGGCCCCGCCCCGGCGGTGATCAAGGTCGGAACGGTGATCGACCGGGACCTGGTCTTATAGATAGACCGTAAGGGCTTTCACCTGCAATTTCCATTGTTGAAAATTCGGAGTGCTCATCCGAATTTAATTCCCATCCTATTCCCGGCGGCGCGTCAGGTATTTGATGAGCACCTTGTCCGAAGCGCCCGGGGCGACCTTGAGGGAAGCGGGTTGGATGGCGAGTGCGGCCTCAAGGACCCCCACGTCCCGAAGCCTGTCGAGCGGCACCTTTTCCGTGTAAATGGTCTGGATGTTCTCCAGCACGCGCTTGCTGCCGACGATTTCGACCCGCTGGGGCTCAACCGCGGCCTCCGCCAAAACAATGTTTTCGGGCAGCCGGCCTGCCCAGTCGATCTGAATGGGCAGCTCCTTTCTTACCGTGACATCCAGATCCACGACGACATTCTGCGGCGCTACATCCTTAAGCACGATGCCGGGCGGAAGGCTGATGTTGTTGGAGGTGATCGCATAGGTGTTCTGCCCGGCGGTGGAGTTGCTTAAATCCAGACGGACCCGCACCTGTTCCGGCCGGATGGACTTGATCAGGGTGCCCGAGCCGCTCAGGTTCAGCCGAACCGAATTGACCGAGGCGTGGACGATCTCCATGTTCGGGTCGCGGTTATGGTATGCGCTGGGGAGGTCGAAGGGCACCATGGTTTCCAGCCCGCGGGAGATGCTGAACCAGAAGCCGGCGATGAACAGCAGCGACACCAGGGCGGCGGTGGTGACCTCGAGCCGTTCCTTCTTCGCCTGGGGGCCGTCGGTCTCGCTGATCCCGAAATGCTCCTCAAGCTTCTGGATCAATTTGCGCCGACCGCCGATTTCCCTCAACCGCGACCCTTTGGCTAGGCTCACCTCGCCGCGCTCTTCGGAAACGACGACCACCATTGCATCGCTGCCTTCCGCAAGGCCAAGGGCGGCACGGTGCCGCGTTCCCAGATGGGACGGAAGATCGTCCCGCCGCGACAGAGGCAGAATGGCACCCACCCGCGAAACCCGGTCGCCTTCGATGACCGCCGCGCCGTCGTGGACGGGGTTGTCCGGGAAGAAAATGCTCAGGATCATTTCCCTGGAGATGTCCCCGTTCCAGTCGATGCCCCCCTGAATCAGTTCGTGAATGTCCTCATCGCCGGGGATGACGATGAGCGCGCCATGGTTGCGCCGGGCGAGTTCAAAGGCGCTGTCCGCGATGACGTCCACGGGTGCGACCCGGGTCTTGGCGGAGAACCCCCATAGAATCGTCTTAAGGTTTTTGGCCTGTAGCACGCTGCGGATTTCGTTGCGGAAGACCACGACGATGATCAGCGCCGCTACGGCCACAATGCCCTGGACCACCCAGCTCGTGACAATCAGGCCCATGTAGCCGGCGATCTGCTGGAAAAACCACAGCATGGTGAGGCCGATCAGGACCCGGAAGACGTAGGTGCCGCGAAACAGCACATAAAACCGGAACAGGATGTAGCTGTTCAAACCGATGTCGACCACATCCTGCCACCGGAACCCCTCAAAAAAACGAATCAGGTTTTCCATCGGGAGCTAATCCGTCACGCTGAAGCGGAGCGTTTTAAGGAGCCGGCCGCCGGCATCGCTGATTTCCACTCGCCAGGGTCCCCGGTCCGCCTCCCGCAGCTGGATGCTGCTGTAAGTGCTCCAGCGCGGCTGTTTAAGGGAAAGCCGGATGCGGGCGCTGGGCTTGTCGCGAAAAAACCAGTGGTGGTAGACGACGGTGTCCTCGGCGATCTGATCAAAGAGGGTGTAGCAGTAGATCTTGCCCGTCGAAATCGAAAAAGCCACGGCGGTGTTGAACGGAATCCCGTCCTTCATATCTTCGCAGACGAGGGCCTGAACCAACGAGAGCCGGATGGCCGTGGGGCCGGATGCACTGCGCGGCGGTGATTGGGGGTGGGCGTCACTTCCCCCCAGCACCGCGATGCAGACGGCTGTGAGCAACGACAGACAGCTTTTTCGAAGCAACTCGTTTCTCCTTTCGCCGACGGTTATCGGCGGCACGATCCGCATTCCATTGACCTGCAGACGCGGCAGGCTCATCTATTGAGCTTAGCGTGCTTTTCTGATTTTTCAAGAGAATTTCGTAATAATTGCCGCTTTTTTCTCTAACGATTCTAAGGTATGCTGTAACGTGAACCTTCTGCTGAAAACGTTTTGAGGATTTATCGATGCAGCATTCCGACGCCCTTATCCAGGACCCCGTGCCCGGGACAAACACGGTCCGCTTCTGCGGCGATGTTCTGACTTTTACGCTGACGGTCCCGTCCGGGATGAAGGGGGCCGCCTGGATCCGCACCAACATCGGCCACGCGGCCGTGACCCGCACCGAGATCATCCGCAGCGTTCATCTTCAGGAAACGCCCCTGGGACGGGACTGGTTCGACACCGCCATGCGCCGGGTCTCCGAAAACCGTTTCGAAATAAAGCTCGCCCTCTGTGAGGTGGGTCATTTCGAAGCCAAGTGCTTCTTTCTTCAAGAAGGCGAGAGCTCACCGATCTGGCCGCCCGGAGCCAACAGTTGCGTGAACGTTCAGTCGTCGGAATCCTGCTGTGCCAACATTATTTACAACGCCTTCGTCCGCCAGTTCGGGGCTGACAAATCCGGGAAGAAACCGCTGCCAGCCCCCGGCGAGGAGTGCGTGCGGATGCTAGACGCCGCCCGCTACACGGTGATCCCGCCGTCTGGGACCTTTCGCGACCTCATCGCGGAGCTCGATTTCATCCTCGGCGAGCTGGGCTGTCGCATCCTCATGCTGCTGCCGATCCACCCCACGCCGACCACCTACGGCCGGATGGGCCGCTTCGGAAGCCCTTATGCGGCTCTGAGCTTCCGCAGTGTCGACCCGGCCCTGGCTGTTTTCGACCCCAAGGCAACCCCGACCGAGCAGTTCATCGAGCTGGTGGACGCCGTGCACCGCCGCAACGCCCGCCTGTTTCTCGACATCGCCATCAACCACACCGGATGGGCCGCCAACCTGCACACCAACCACCCGGAGTGGCTGGCGCGCACGGCCGAAGGCCGTATCGAAGTGCCGGGGGCCTGGGGTGTGCAGTGGGAGGACCTGACCAAGCTCGACTACCGTCACCAGGACCTGTGGCAGTTCATGGCGGAAGCCTTCCTCACGTGGTGCCGCCGTGGGGTGGACGGCTTCCGCTGCGACGCCGGTTACATGGTCCCCCACCCCGCCTGGCGATACATCACCGCCCGCGTGCGCGAGCAGTTCCCCGACACGACTTTCCTGCTGGAGGGGCTCGGCGGCAAGATCTCGGTCACCCGGCAGCTGCTCAACACCGCCAACCTGAACTGGGCCTACTCGGAGCTGTTCCAGAACTACGACCGCAGCCAGATCGAACGTTACCTGCCGGAGGCGATCGATATCTCCGTAACGGACGGCCTCACGGTGAACTTCGCCGAAACCCACGACAACCCGCGCCTGGCTGCCACCTCCCACGCCTATGCCCGCATGCGCACGGCCCTGTGCGCCCTGTCCTCCATTGCAGGGGCCTTTGGGTTCGCCAACGGGGTGGAATGGCTCGCCGCCGACAAGATCAACGTCCACGAGGCCATCCCCCTGAACTGGGGCGCACCGGTCAACCAGGTGGCGGAAATCCGCCGCCTGGCAACGCTTCTCAGGCTTCACCCCGCCTTTCACGACCGCACGGAGGTAGGGCTGATCGAACAGGGCGACGGAAACCAGTTGGTGATCCTGCGCCACCACCTGCCGACGGGCAAACGGCTGCTCGTGCTGGTCAACCTAGACCCGGACCGTCCGGTGCAGGCCGCGTGGAACCCGGAAGCGGCCGGGCTGCGGCAGTTGATGTACACTGATCTGCTCACGCAAACGCCGGTGGAAGTTCAGGAGTCAAACCGGTTGTTGAACTGCCCGCTGGCACCCGGACAGGTGCGCTGCCTGAGCCCGGACCCGGCCGACCTCGAGTTGCTGCAGACGGCGCCGGCCGATTCTTTCGCCGTACCGCCGCACATTGAACATCAGCGGCTCAGATCAAAGGCCTTGCAGGTGTTCACCTATTACCGGAATACCAAGGACATCGGCGACTTCGACCCCGACAGGGCCGCTGCCGAACTGAAAAGAGACCCGCTCGCCTTCTGTGCGCAGCTCAACTTCAGGGGACCGGAAAGCCATGTCGTCACCTGGCAGTGGCCGCGGGATCTCAGGCGCGAGGTCATGGTCCCGCCGGGTCATTTCTTACTGGTCAAATGCGGCTGCGCTTTCCGCGCGCGGCTGGTCGATAAAGACCGTACCCTGGTCGTTGAAACCGGGGTGCGAGGTGCCGACGGGGCCTTCTTCTGCCTGTTCGTTCCCTCCGTTGCCCCTCGGGGGCTCAAGCGCCTTTCGCTCCTGGTGGCCGCACATGAGGAAACAGGCTCTCGCCATGCGGAGGCCCGCATTCTGCTTCTGCCCCACGCCGAGGATGCCCGGGTGAAACGGGTGTTCACCCGCGCCGAACTGCTCAGGGAGCCGCTGCTCGTGCTCGGCACCAACGGCCGCGGCGCGATGCTGCGCACATCGGTCGCCTGGGGCGGACTCGCCAGCAAGTACGATGCCCTGCTTGCCGCCAACCTCGCCCCGGATTACCCCGAAGACCGCTGGGTCATGTTCACGCGCTGCCGGGCCTGGCTTGTCTACCAGGGGTTTTCCCAGGACATCAACCTGGACTGCCTCCAGGCGTTTGCCGCGGGCAACAGCGGCGGGGCGTTCTGGCGCTACAAGATCCCGAGCGGCCAGGGCGAGCATGTGCTGCTCACTATTGGGCTGGAGATGCTGCCCCAGCGCAATGCCGTCCGCCTGGCCTTTTACCGCCACCCGGCCGGTGCAGACCCGGCCCGGCTGGCGGATGCCACCCCGGTCCGGCTGATCCTGCGGCCCGACATCGAAAACCGCAGCTTTCACGACACCACCAAGGCCTTCACAGGCCCGGAGCAGCACTTCCGGAATTCGGTCAAGGCCGAATCCGGCGGCTTCAGCTTCCAGCCGTCCGCTCCATACCGCCTGCAAATGGAGATCTCGAACGGCCGCTTCGTGCCGGAATCGCAGTGGCAGTACATGATCCGCCATGACCAGGACGCCGAACGCGGCCAGGACCCGTACTCGGATCTTTTCAGCCCGGGCTATTTCGAAGCCCCGCTCACCGGCAGCCGGACCGTGAGCCTTCTGGCCGAAACCGGCCCGCCTCAGCCGCACGCCGCCCCGCCGGCAGATGCATTGCTGCCCGAGCGCTCCCCCCTGGAGTCCAAAACGGCGGCGGGCCTGCGTCCGATCGAGGTGCTCGAAAAATCCCTCGGCCACTATGTCGTCGACCGGGGCGGCCTCAAGACGGTCATCGCCGGCTACCCCTGGTTTCTCGACTGGGGCCGCGATTCGCTGATCTTTGCCCGCGGGCTCATCGCAGCCCGCCGTTTCGAAGATGCGCAAGCCGTGCTCAAGCTCTTCGGGCAGTACGAGGACCGGGGCACCCTGCCCAACATGATCCGCGGTGCCGACGCCGGCAACCGGGACACCTCGGACGCGCCCCTGTGGTTTGCGGTGGCTTGCTCGGAGCTGGCGGAGGCGGAGGGCGGCGAAAACTTTTGTAAAAGCGACTGCGGCGGCCGTACGGTGAAACAGGTCATCGTCTCCATTGCCCAGTCTTACATTGCCGGTACGCCCAACGGGGTCAGGATGGACCCGGACTCGGGGCTGATCTTCAGCCCGTCCCACTTCACCTGGATGGACACGAACTTTCCGGCCGGTAGCCCGCGGCAGGGCTATCCCGTCGAGATCCAGGTGTTCTGGAATGCGACCTTGAACTTCCTATCGCGCATCGATAAAAAAGACGGGCGCCGCTGGAAGGCGCTGGCCGAAAAGGTCCGGAAGTCGTTGATGACGCTTTTCTGGCAGCCGACCTTGGGCTGCCTCGCCGACTGCCTGCATGCCGCGCCGGGTCAGGCCGCCCGCCTTGCGGATGCCGACGATCACCTCCGACCGAACCAACTTTTCGCCGTCACGCTGGGCGCCGTAACCGAACCGGAGCGTGCTCGGCGGATCCTCAAGGCCTGCGAGGAGCTTCTGGTGCCCGGCGCCATCCGCAGCCTCGCCGACAGGGCCGTCAGCCGTCCGTTGCCGGTGCATTTCAACGGCAACCTGGTCAACGACCCCCTCCGACCCTACTGGGGGCAATACAGCGGCGACGAGGACACACGCCGCAAGCCGGCCTACCACAACGGCACCGCCTGGACCTGGCCGTTCCCTTCCTACTGCGAGGCCTGGGCGATGACCTACGGCGAACAGGGACGGCAGACGGCGCTGGCCTGGCTCACAAGCAGCATCCGGTTGCTGGAGAGCGGCTGCCTCGGCCACCTGCCGGAGGTCATCGACGGAGACTACCCCCACACGACCCGCGGTTGCGAAGCCCAGGCCTGGGGGGCGAGCGAATGGGTGCGGGTGTGGCTGAAATTGACACGATCGCATGAACACCCAGAACCTGTTGATTTTTCTGGAATGAAGCTGTAGTTTGTATAGTTCATAGGTGCGGATACCGCATGATCGATTGACGAACCCTTCCTCGTTCCAATGGCGCCGACTGACACGTGCAAGCCGCGTTTACCTACAAAATTTCTTAAGGAACCGATCATACATCCATGCGAAACTTCAAATCCTATCAGGTGCAACCGAACATCCCGCCGAGCCTCACTTTCCTGGAAACCCTCTCACGGAACATGTGGTGGTGCTGGACCCGGGACGCCGTCGAGCTGTTCCGGCGCATCGACCCACGCCTGTGGGCCGAGTGCGGCCGAAACCCGATTCCGTTTCTCACCCGTGTCCCCCAGGCCCGCTTGGAGAAACTCTCCAAAGACACCAGCTATATCGGCCATCTGGAACGGGTGCACGGGCTGTTCGAGAAACGGGTGAACCATCCCGAAATCCAGGTCGATTTGCCCCTCGGCCCCGGCGAACACATTGCCTATTTCTCCATGGAGTTCGGCGTGCACGAGAGCCTTCCGCTTTTCGCCGGCGGCCTGGGGATCCTGGCCGGCGACCACCTGAAGGCCTCTTCGAACACCGGCTTGCCGCTGGTGGGGATCGGGCTCATGTATCGGCAGGGCTATTTCCGCCAATACCTCAACCACGAAGGCCTGCAGCAGGAGGCCTACCCGGAGACCGATTTTTTCAGCCTGCCCCTGCAACGCATGCGCGATACGGCCGGTAACGAAATCCGTGTGAGCATCCGCGGCGCCGAGGGGCCAATTCATGCAATTGTCTGGAAGGTCCTTATCGGCCGGGTGCCGCTTTTCCTGCTTGACACCAACATCCTGGAAAACCCTCCCGAGCACCGCGAGATCACTGCGCGTCTCTACGCAGCCGAATCCAAAATCCGCCTGGCCCAGGAAGTGCTTCTGGGGATCGGCGGGATGCGTGCCCTTCAGGCCATGGGCATAACCCCCAAGATCGTTCACATGAACGAGGGGCATTGTGCATTTGCGGGGCTGGAGCGCCTGGTCCAGCTCACCGAAGGGCAGGAAATCGACTTGCAGGCGGCCCTGCAGATTGTTCCGCGCACGACGGTCTTCACGACCCACACCCCGGTCGCTGCCGGCCACGACGAGTTCCCGGCGGACATGGTCAGGCCCTTTCTCAAACCCCTGGCCGAGAAACTAAGCGTATCGGAAAATGAACTGCTCTCCTGGGGCCAGGCCCAGGGCGCCCACGAAAATGGCCCGGTTTCCATGTTCATCCTGGGGGTGCGGCTGGCGGCCGCCTGCAACGGGGTCAGCAAGCTCCACGGCAGCGTCGCCCGTCGGATGTGGGCCCACATCTGGCCGGGCC
>Ga0075347_1000093_pt1 | contig 10183 bp, 10 predicted proteins | sample RushSE_CattailNL_5_FD_120084 | JGI IMG/M metagenome (GOLD analysis project Ga0075347, IMG submission 120084) | Natural and restored wetland microbial communities from the San Francisco Bay, California, USA, that impact long-term carbon... | ecosystem: Environmental > Terrestrial > Soil >...
CCGTGTCCCGGTAAGAGAGGCGGTCCAGCCGGCCGATGCCGGAGTATGCGGTTTCAAAGCTCACGGGGGACCGGTCCGATCGTTATTTCCCGAGTTTTTCGGGGAGCGGGAACTCGCGTCCGCAGTGGGGGCAGATCACGGTGTCGCCCGGCTTCCATTCCTTCGCTGCCTTCGTGGAGGCGCAGGAGGAAAGCAGGAACAGGGCGCAGAGCGGCAGGAGCAACAGCTTTCCGTATCGTCTCATCGCGGAGTCTCCCTGCGCCGTTCTTCCCTCGAGGAACTTTCCGGTACGCGGCGCGACCTGCATATTATAATCGGCGCTGGATCCATGAGGCGGAAAAAGGGGGGCGTGATGGGAACCAGGGAACTGCTGGAGTTCGTCGAGGAACTGGCCCGCGGGGGCGGCGGGATCCTCCGGAAAAGCTACGGGCGCCAGCAGGCGATCCACTTCAAGGGAGAGATCAACCTGGTGACCGACGTGGACCGCGAATCGGAAGGGTACATCCTGGGACGGATCCGGGAGCGGTTCCCGGACCACGGGTTGCTGTCGGAGGAGAGCCCCGAGCGGCGTTCCCCGTCGCCGTACCGGTGGATCGTCGATCCCCTCGACGGGACCACGAATTACGCGCACGGCTACCCGTGTTTCTGCGTCTCCGTGGCGGTGGAGCAGGAAGGCGCGGTCGTGGCGGGGGCGGTGTACGATCCCATGCTCGACGAATCGTTCACGGCGGCGAAGGGAGAGGGGGCGTTCCGGAACGGAGAACGGATCGCGGTCTCGAAGATCGCGGAACTGCGGAAATCGCTCCTGGCCACCGGCTTCGCCTACGACGTGAATACGTCGACCGACAACAACTTCGACTACTTCCGGGCGTTCGTGCTGACCGGTCAGGCGATCCGGCGGGACGGCTCCGCCGCGCTGGATCTCTGCTATCTGGCGTGCGGGCGGTTCGACGGGTTCTGGGAGTTGAAGCTGAAGCCCTGGGACACGGCGGCGGGGCTCCTCGTGTTGCACGAGGCGGGTGGGGTCGCGACACGGCTCGACGGCGGGCCGTACGACATCCATCAGCCGGACCTGCTCGCCTCCAACGGCCTCATCCACGCGCAGATGGTGGAGGTGCTGCGGAAGGCGAAAAAACAGGGGGGCGGCCCGGGTGGCCGTCCCCCCATCGGCGTCGGGTGAAACAAGCGTTACTTCTTGACCCCTTCGAGGAGCACCACCCCGTACTTGTCGTGCGTGAACGGGTGCACCGTCGGGTGCAGCGAGAACAGCCAGCCGTGGAAGATCTCCTTCCCTCCCTGGAACGCCTCGAGCTGGGCGGCGGGATTCTCCGGGCTGTTCGTGTTCGACGTGATCTGGTCCGCCGCCATCGCGAAGTGCGGCAGGAAGTTCCCGATCTTCAGCGTGAGGTCCGTGTCGGGAACCTTGAACTCGGAGTTCAGTGGGATGGTGAACGCCTTCTTGCTCTTCTTCTCCTTGAATTCCACTTCGACCTTGACGGCTTTCCACCCGGCCTTCACGTCGTCGGGGACGACGACCTTCTTCTCGACCGGGGGCGCCCCTGCATCGCCGTGCGGAGCGCCGGGCATGCCGGGCTGACCGGGCGCGCCCTGCGGGGGCATCGGCGGCGGGGGAGGTTGCTGCTTCTTGCAACCGGCACCCGCGAAAGCGACCATCGTGAGAACAGCGACCAGAAGCGTGAATTTTTTCATCTTTACCCGTTCCTCCTTCGATTTGGCGCGTGCCGCGGGGCACGCGGTGATACGCATGGCGGAGAGGGAGGGATTCGAACCCTCGAGGCGGGTATAAGCCGCCTACGCGATTTCCAGTCGCGTTCCTTCGGCCAGCTCGGACACCTCTCCGTACGGACGTTCCTCAGGTGAATCCAGTTCCAGAAATACTGCCCGACGTCCCCGGCGGGCTGCAACGCAATCCCCGAATCCCACCGGCTACGCAGGGCACCCTCCGTAGCGCAAAAGCACGAGGCCTGTTCCCATGCTTCTGAGCGAAGGAGGGTGGCGGAGAGGGAGGGATTCGAACCCTCGGTACAGTTTTACCCGTACAACCGCTTAGCAGGCGGTTGCCTTCAGCCGGCTCGGCCACCTCTCCGTACGAACATCCTTCCAAAAAACCCGTTGAAAAGAACACCCCCCTGCTTCGCCGACGCGCTGCCACGAAGACCCCGAATCGCGGCGGCTGCGCAGGGTGGCGGAGGGAGCAGGATTCGAACCTGCGGGGCGTCGCCGCCCAACGGTTTTCAAGACCGCCGCCTTCAGCCGCTCGGCCATCCCTCCAGGAAACATATACTTATACCAGATCCGGTCGTCGCGAGGGAGCAAAAAAGGGGGGGAGGGACGGCCGCGGACGCCGATGATATGATAGGCGATCATGGGATTCCACGATCCACCGGCGTCGTTGCTGGTCCGGGCGACGAACTGGCTGGGTGACGCGGTGATGACGACACCCGCGCTGGCAGCCGTTCGCGAAGGGCTTCCGGACGCCCGGATCGCCCTTCTCGCCAAACCGCTGGTGGCGGAACTGTTCCGCCATCATCCGGACGTCGACGAGGTGATCGTCTACGAGCGGCCCGGTCGTCACGAGGGGGCCCTCGGCCGGCTCCGGCTCGGCGCGGAACTCCGGCGCCGCCGGTTCGACGGGGCGTTGCTTCTGCAAAACGCGTTCGACGCGGCGTTGATCGCCTTTCTCGGCCGGATACCGGAACGGGCGGGGTATCCCACCGATGCCCGGCGGTTCCTCCTCACGCTACCCGTTCCGATGCCCCCCGGGATCTTCGAACGCCACGATGTGGAATATTATCTTTGCCTGCTCGACGGGCTGGGGATACCTCGCCCCGAGCCGGCGGTGTTGAAACTTGCCGTGACGGGGGAAGAGAGGGAAGCGATGGCGACGCGTCTCGCGTCCCTCGGCATCGAGCGGGGCGCGCCGATCGTGACGATCAATCCGGGCGCGACGTACGGTTCCGCGAAGCGGTGGTACCCGGACCGGTTCGCCGCCGTCGCGGATGCCCTTTCCGCGGAGTGGGGCGCGGCGGTCGTCATCGTCGGCTCGACCGCGGAGGCCCCTCTGTCCGGCGAGATCGAAGCCGCGACGCGAACCCCCCCGGTAAACCTCGCGGGGAAGACGACGGTGCGGGAACTGATGGCGCTTCTCTCCCTCTCCTCCTTTCTGGTCACCAACGACTCCGGGCCGATGCACATCGGGGCCGCCCTCGGCGTCCCGCTCGTGGCGATCTTCGGCCCCACCGACTGGCGGCGCACCTCGCCGTGGTCCGGGCGCGCGAAGGTCGTCCGGGTGGAGGTCGACTGCTCGCCCTGCAGGCTGCGGGTCTGCGACCGGGGGCACGAGTGCATGCTCGGGGTGACCCCCGGAATGGTGCTCGACGCCGCGCGGCAGCTGCTGCCGGGGGGGCCAGGCAAAGGTGCCTGACGTCCGGAGGATCCTGATCGTCAAGCTCTCCGCGATGGGGGACGTGGTGCACGCGCTCCCGGCGGTGACGTACCTTCGCGGGGCGGCTCCGTCGGCGGAGATCCACTGGGCCGTCGACACCCGGTTCGCGGAACTTCTCGAGGGGAACCCGGGAATCGCGAAGGTGGTTTCCCTGCCGATCCGGGAGTGGAAGGGGCGTCTGGGATCCCCCGCCGCGTGGCGGGAAGCGCGGATTGCCGCGGAGGCGTTGCGTGGAGAGAAGTATGACCTCGCCATCGACCTCCAGGGGAACATAAAGAGCGGCGTGGTGACGTACCTTTCCGGCGCCCCGCTGCGGTACGGTTTTCCCCGGGAGACCGCGCGGGAGCGCCAGAATCTCTGGTTCACGAACCGCCACCCGCCGGCGGTGGAAGAGGACCGGCACGTCACGCGGAAGATCCTGCGCGTCGCGAGCGCCCCGTTCGGCGGGACGTTCCCGACGGAGGAACTCCGCGGGGAGGTCGTCACCACCGCGGCGGAGTTTGAAGCGGCTTCGTCGCTTCTCGCCGAGGCGTTGCCCGGAGCCTCTCCGCGCCTGGCCATCCACCCCGGCACCACGTGGAACACGAAGCGGATGGACGTCGCCTTCTGGGCGGACACGGTGCGGAACGTTCGGAACGCTTTCCCCCGCCTGGGGGTTTTCCTCTCCTGGGGGACGGAGAAGGAGCGGGAGGAGTGCCTTGCGATCCGGTATCTTGCGGGCCAGGGCGTGGCGCTGCTGCCCCGCCTCGGGTACAAGGCCCTCGCGGCCGTATACCGCGCCTGCGGCCACATGATCGGCCCCGACACGGGGCCGCTGCACCTCGCGGCGGCCGTCGGGGCGAAGACCGTTTCGGTCTTCCGGGGGAGCGACGGCCGGTACGCGGCGCCGGTGGGGACGGGCCATCGCTTCTTCCAGGCGCCGCTGCCGTGCACGGCGTGCCAGATCAAGGGGGACAAGGTGTGCCCGCGGGACGCGGAGTGCCGCGCCACCATCAAGGCCGCGGAGGTCGCGGCGGCGATGGTGGGGTTTTTCGCGGGATCGGGCGCGGCGTCCACCGGGGGGATGGCTCCATGAAGATCACCGCCATCGTCATCACGAGGAACGAGGAAAGGAACATCGGCGACTGCCTGGCGTCGATCCCGTTCGCCGACGAGGTGGTCGTCGTCGACTCTGGCAGCATCGACCGGACGGAGGAGATCTGCCGCAGGGACCCGAGGGTCCGATGGTTCCCCGAGCCGTGGAAGGGATTCGGCCCGCAGAAGAACAGCGCTCTCGACAAGGCGGGGAACGAATGGGTCCTGAGCATCGACGCCGACGAGCGGGTCACGCCGGAACTGGCGGAGGAGATCGCCTCCCTGCCGCTGTTCGAGCCCGGAGTGGACGGGTACCGGATCCCCAGGAAAAGCTTCTTCGGGAAGGAGTGGGTTCGCCACGGGGGATGGTATCCCGACTACACGATCCGTCTATGGCGGCGGGGGGCGGGCCGCTTCGTGGACCGCTCGGTGCACGAGGTGGTCCGGGTCGAAGGGACGGTGGGCACCCTCCGGGGCGATCTGCTGCACCACACCTACATGGACACCGCCGACTTCGTCGAACGGATGAACCGCTATTCGACGCTTGGATCCGCGGAACTCCGGAGGAAAGGGGTCCGGTGCACGACGCTCGACCTTCTCTTCCGGCCCCCGTTCACCTTCTTCCGGATGTACGTCCTCCGCCTGGGTTTCCTCGACGGGGCGCTCGGGTTCCGCCTGGCGGTTCTTTACGCAATGTACACGTTCCTGAAATACGCCAAGGTGAGGGATGTCGATGGCGGGTAGCCTGCTCGGGCGGGATATCCGGTCGATTCTCGTCTTCAAGCAGAGGAACATCGGGGACGTTCTCCTGTCCACGCCGGCGATTCACGCACTGCGGAGCGCATGGCCCCGGGCCCGGATCGCCGTGGCCGTCAATTCCGGGACCGAAGCGATGGTCGACGGGAACCCCGACATCGACCGCGTGATCGTGTTCGACCGGTCGGCGCGGGACGCCGGCGGGGCGGGGCGATGGAGGGAGGAGGCCCGGTTTCTCGGGGAGATCCGTGCGTGGCGCCCCGGCCTCGCCGTCCAGCTCACCGAGGGGGACCGGGGGGCCATCCTCGCGTTCCTGTCCGGGGCAAGGTTCCGGGCCGGCCTGGTTCCGGGCCGGCGGGGGTTGTGGGGGAAGGAGAAACTGTTCACCCACCTGTCTCCGCTTCCCTCCCTGTACCGACACGCCGTCCTCCGGGACCTCGATGTGGTCGGTGCCGCGGGTATCCCCCCGGCGGACCCCGGGCTGCGTTTCTTCTTCACGGAGGAGGACCGGTCGCGGGCCGCGGCGCTCCTCTCCGGGGCCGGGGTTCCCGACGGCGTGCCGTACGCGGTCGTGCAGCCCGGGTCGCGGTGGAAATTCAAATGCTGGACCGATTCGGGGAACGCGGGTCTCCTCGCCCACCTCGCCCGGCGGGGTCTCCTCCCGGTAATCACTTCCGGGCCGGACCCGGAGGAGGTGGCGCAGGTGGAGCGGATCCGGGGGTTGTGCCCGGTATCCGTCGCGTCCCTGGCCGGGCGTCTTTCGTTCCGTGAGCTGGGCGCGCTGATCTCCATGGCACGCCTGTATGTCGGCGTCGACTCCGCGCCGATGCACCTCGCCGCAGCCGTGGGGACCCCGACCGTGGCGATCTTCGGTCCCACCGGCGCCTTCAACTGGGCTCCGTGGGAAGGGATCGACTGGGGGTACACCGCCCAAATGAAAGGAGGCACCCGGTTCGTCGGGCGCCACGCGGTCGTCCAGCAGGCGTGGGATTGCGTGCCTTGCGGGAAGGACGGGTGCGGGGGGACGAAGCGGAGCCGCTGCATGGAGGAGATCTGCCTCGACGAGGTCACGGATACGGTGGATCGAATCCTCTCCCGTCCTCCTGTTCCCCGGTCTCCACGATAATATATAATCGAGATGCATCGAGAGACAGTCCTTCCCCCCAAGGACCAGGAGAAACCATGCTTCCCCCTCTTACCATCAACGGCATCACGCGGCAGCCGTATCCGTCAAGTCTTCTCCTGGATGTGCACTCCTTCTGCAACGCCGGTTGCCGCACCTGTCCTTATCCGACGTTGCACAAACAATTGTCCATGGGATACATGGACGAAGGGCTTTTCCGAAGGATCGTCGATGAATTCGCGGGGATCAAGCGACAACACAACGTGCGGGGGCACGTCATCTTCTGCTACATGGGGGAGCTTTTCGTCGACCCCAACATTTTTTGGAAGATCGAGTACGTCCTGAAATCCGGTCTCGAGCTGCTTATCCAGACCAACGCCTACCTGCTGACCCCCGAAAAGACGGATCGCCTCATCGAAACCGGGTTCCGGAATGATATCTGCATCAGTTGCCACGGCATCACCCCCGCGGTCTACCGGAACGTGATGGGTCTCGATATCGGGCCGGTTCTCCGGAACGTCGATTACCTGTTGAGCCGGTACCCGAGACACCTTGTCAAGATTCGCGCGACTCCGCATGATTGGCCCGTGGGGGAGGTCCTCCGCGTGAAGCGCTACTGGAAGAAGCGCGGGGTTTCCATCAAGACATTCCTCCCCAATTCCCGGACGGGCCTGCTTCCAGAGGTGTCCCGGTGGTCGCTGAAATACCCCGGGAATCGTCTACGAGGGTGCAAGAAGGATCTCCCGATCCGGGACATGGTGATCGCGCACAACGGGGATGTCGTCCTGTGCTGCGAAGACATGGCGCGGAAGGCGATTCTCGGGAACGTGAGGGAGCACTCCCTCCAGGAGGTATGGAACTCGAAAAGGGCCCTCGAGGTTCTCGATCAGATCTACCAGGGGCATCCCTCCAGCGATGACTTCATCTGCAAGAGCTGCGAGTTCGGCAGGAGCACGGCCACCCGGCGCCTTGTCAAGAACCTGGACAACACCTACCACCGGATCATCAAGTGCACCCTGTAGGCGGCCGCCGCCCGGCCGCCACGTATTCCGGAAGTGCCTGAAGTGTGGTCCATCGTCCACACGGAGTGGTCCGACGGGTTCGGCGGGCAGGAGCACCGGATCCTTCTCGAATGCGGGGAGATGATCCGTCGCGGACACCGGGTTGTCGTCGTCTGCCGCCCGGAGGCGGAGATCCTGCGCAAGGTGGAGGGGGCATGACGGATCGGGTGACCGTCCTGCATACGGAGTCCTCCCTCGGCTGGGGGGGGCAGGAACAACGCACCTTGCGGGAGTGTCTCGGGATCCGGGACCTGGGGATGCGCCCGGCCGTCCTCTGTCCCCCGGAGGCGGAACTGGGCCGGCGGGCGGCGTCCGAGGGGATCGAGGTCTTTTCGTGCCGGATGCGCAAGAGTTACGACCTGGCCGCCATCCGGACCCTCCTGCGCGTTCTCCGCGAGCAGGACGTCGACGTCGTGAACACCCACAGCGGGCGGGACAGCTTTCTGGCGGGAGTGGCCGCCCGCCTTTCGCGCCGGCGTCCCGCGGTGGTCCGCACCCGCCACCTCGCCATGCCGATCACCTCCCGGATCTCCTACTCCTACCTCCCCCACCGTGTGGTCACGGTGAGCGGGTACGTCAAGGAGTACCTGGTCCGGGAAGGGGTGCCCGGGGAGCGGATCGTCGTGGTCCCGACGGGGATCGACGTGGGCAGATTCGCGGAGGACCGGGCGCCCGGGAACTTGCGGGAGGAGTTGGGCCTCCCGCCGGACGTCCTGCTCGTGGGGTCCGTCTCGGTCCTCCGGGGCAAGAAGGGCCACCGGTCCCTTCTTGAGGCTGCTCCGTCGATACTCGCGGCGTTTCCCGGCACGGTGTTCGTGATCGCCGGAACGGGTCCCCAGGAGAAGAACCTGCGGAAAGCGATCGATGGGATGGGGTTGTCCGGATCGGTTCGCATGCTGGGCCACCGCGAGGACGTGCCCAACGTGCTGCTGTCGCTGGACCTCTTCGTCCTGCCCACGGAGGAGGAGGCGCTGGGCACCGCCTTCGTCGAGGCGATGGCCGCGGAGCGGGCGGTGGTCGGGTGTCGCGTGGGGGGTGTCCCGGAGGTGGTGGAGGAGGGGAGGACCGGGGTGCTGGTGCCGCCCAGGGATCCGGCCGCCCTTGGCGACGCGATCCGCTCCCTCCTGGCCGACCCGGAGTTGCGGAGCAGGATGGGGGCGGCGGGACGGCAGGCGGTCATGACGCGATACTCCGTGGAGGGGATGTGCCGGGGGATGTTTGAACTGTACCGCTCCCTCCTTGCGGAGAGGGGCAGGGGGTGAACCCGCCTTGAAGATCGCCCTCGCGCGATACCGCTATTCGCCGCATGGCGGGGCGGAACGGTACCTGGACGGACTTCTCGCGTCCCTTCGCGCCGCGGGAATCCCCGTATCCCTCCTGTGCGCCTCCTGGGAAGGGGAGGGAGCCTCGGGCGTCCCTCTCGTGAAGGTTTCCGTTCCCCGGAAGCCGGTCCCGCTTCGTCTCCTCCTCTTTGCGCGGGCCGTCCGGGAGTGGGGGCGGGCCCACCCGGACTGGCTCCTCTTCTCCCTGGAACGGGTCCCGGGGGCGGAGGTCTACCGGGCGGGCGACGGGTGCCACGCCGAGTGGCTCGAGAGGAAGCGACTCCTGCGTCCCCTCTCGTGGCCCCTGGACGCCTTGCGGCCCCTGAACTGCGCCTACCTCCACCTCGAGAAGGGGATGTTCTCGTCGGCGCGCCTCCGGGCGGTCATCGCGAATTCCGAGCGGGGCCGGGAAGAGATCGTCCGCCGGTTCGGGCTTCCCCCGGAGCGGATCGCCGTGGTGCGGAACGGCGTCGACGCCTCCCTTTTCCCCCCCGACCGGCGGGAGGCGGCGGCCGCTTCGCTCCGCGGGAGGCTGGGGATCGCGGCGGAGGAGCCGGTGTTCCTCTTCGTCGGCTCCGGCTTCGCCCGCAAGGGGTTGGGGGTTCTTGCGAGGGCCGCGGTCCGGCTGGCCCGCAGGGGGCGAACGTTCCGGGTCGTCGTCGTCGGGAAGGGAGATCCCGCCCCCTACCTCCGCCTGCTCCGGGGCGGCGGGGCGGAGGACCGTTTCGTCTTCACGGGCCCGGTGGCGGGGGCCGTCGACTTCTATCTCGGGGGCGATGCCTTCGTCTTCCCGACGGTGTACGAGCCGTTCAGCAACGCCTGCCTCGAGGCGATGGCCGCGGGTCTCCCGGTGATAACCACGGCGGTCAACGGGGCCGCGGAAGTGTTGCGGGACGGGGAGTCGGGGTTTCTCCTCCCCGACCCGCAGGACGACACCCTCCTCGCATTGCGGATGGAGGATCTGCTCGACGGGGAGCTCCGCCGCCGGATGGGCGCAGAGGCTCGTCGTGCCGCCGGGCCGCTGACGCCGGAGCGCAACGCGGCGGAGACCCTGGCCGTCCTTTCCCGCGCGTGGGCGGAGAAGTCGGGGGCCGACGGACGGTCTCCCGGGGGGACGGGATCGTGAGGCCGATCCCGGTGCTCATGTACCACCACGTCGCCCCGCACCCGGGGGACATGGTGACGGTCACGCCGGCGACCTTCGAGGGGCAGATGCGCCACCTCGCGAAGAGCGGATACGCGGCCCTCTCCCTCGACGAACTGCTCTCCGCGATCCGGAGGGAATGGACGCCGCCGAAGAAGGCGGTGGCGATCACCTTCGACGACGGGTGGCTGGACAACTGGGCCTGCGCCTTCCCGGTGCTCGTCAAATACCGGCTTC
>Ga0075347_1000094_pt1 | contig 10157 bp, 8 predicted proteins | sample RushSE_CattailNL_5_FD_120084 | JGI IMG/M metagenome (GOLD analysis project Ga0075347, IMG submission 120084) | Natural and restored wetland microbial communities from the San Francisco Bay, California, USA, that impact long-term carbon... | ecosystem: Environmental > Terrestrial > Soil > Wetlands...
AAATCGAGACAAAAAGGATATTGATGTTAACGATTCGACACATGAAACAAAAAATTAACAAAAGATAACATTTGATTTGTCGATTCATCAAAATGCTCTGCATAGGACTGCGAGTTCATCGCACTGGCGCAACACTTGGATATTCCGTTCGTTACTTCCGACAAGCAGATTCTCAAGGAATTTCCGGATACGGCTGTATCCATCGAATCGTACGGGTGATGTGCCGAACGGTTGAAGCAGATCGTCGTGACCTGCCCCCGGGTTAAGACCATTCGCACGAGGAATTTATCATATTTTCAGGACGAATATTTAGTATTGCCGGCCATCGGTATTTTGTTAGTATTAGGGAAAATCTACCCAGGAGGACACGGGAGCATGCGCGATTCGGTACGCCGGAAGTCGGGAAGGACGGGTACATCCGGGGAGAGGATCCCCCGGTCGTCGAGGGTGGTCGCCGGGTGTCTCCTGGTTCTCCTGCTCCTCCTAATCTCCCCGGGTCTTGGGCGCGCGGCGGAGGATCCCGCTCCGTCAAACGCCGTTCCGACGCTGGCCGGGGAACGGTTTGCGTTGACGGTGGACACGGGAGTCGTGGCGAAGAAGGAGGGAGCAGAGGAAGCGAAAAAATCGCAAAAAAAGCTTCTCGTGATCCCCTACCCCTTGTTTAACTCGACGTTCGGAGTGGGTCTCGGGGTCGGCGTCATCGCGCAGGGGTACCTCCAGCCCCGGGCAATGACCGTGGGGACAGCCATCGTGGGCTCGGGGAGCTACCTGGTCTTCTTCAAGGAATTGAACTACCTGCTTCCCTGGTGGAAGCGGATCATTCTCGAGCCCGATGGCTATGTTGCAAAGTACAGCGATGTGAAAAACTACAGTGGATCCTCCAACCAGAACTACGTGGGCCAGAGGGCCGGCAGCAACGAGTCCAGCAGGTACAATTACATCCTGTCGGATACGACCGACCACTTTGTCGACCTGGTCACCAAGTTCGTGTTGCCCATCGGACAGGGCAAGGACAATGTCTTGCCGAATATCGTCCTTGATGAAAGGGGATTGTTCGTCTCGGGCGACACGGGCGGCGACGTGTGGAATCCGTTGACGAGCGGGAGAACCTATCTCGAGGTGATCCCGTTCGAGCGGCGGCAGGTCCTCACCGATAACAACAGCAACACCAAGACCGTCGGGATCGATATCGGGCTCCGGTACGACAACACGGATTTCCGGGGCAACCCCAGCAAGGGAAGCATGCAGCGGGTCTGGTTCGTCAGGGACTGGGGGGCGTTGGGCAGCACGAACACCTATTCCGTGGTCGGGGCCGAATACTCGAAATATTTTTCCCTAGGCCCCAGCGACCGGGCGCGGCAGCGGACGTTCGCCTTCGACATCTGGACGGTCAATTGCCCGACCTGGGAGACAATCACGACGGCGACCGGCCTCCCATCGGCGATCCACCGCCCCCCTGCCTATAAAGGCGCATCCCTCGGTGGGCTGAGCCGGCTGAGGTCGTACGAGGCGACCCGCTTCAACGACCAGGCGGGGATCCTGTACACCCTTGAATACCGCTACGCCCTCAACTATAATCCCCTGAAAAACGTCACGATGGGAGGGAAACTCGACGTCGCCTGGTTCCAGATCGTCCCGTTCCTCGAAGTGGGCCGGGTCGCCCCCGCGTGGAACCTGGATACCTTGCACAAAAGCATGAAGGTCGACGCCGGCGTGGGGATCCGCGCGATGGTAAATCACATCGTCGTCCGGATCGACGCCGCCGGGGGCGACGAGGGATTCGGCACCCAGATGTTCATCAGCCATCCGTTCCCGTTCTATTAGAAGCAGGACAAGGAGGAAGCGATGAAGAGAAGTGATGCCGGGAAGAGGATATTCGGAATCGTGCTGGCGGGGTGCCTGCTGGCGGGGTGCTTTGTTCCGGTCATCTACGGGGGATACAAGTATTACGAAAGAGGAAACATGATCGGAGTCTCCATGGACGTGAAAATGCCGGCTCCCGACCTTTACGCCAAGGCCGTTGCCGCCATTGAAAAGAAGGGAGTCACCAAGATCACGAAGCGGGACGACAAGAAAATGGTCCTTGAGCTGGACAGGAACGGGCAGAAGGGGGAGTTGACCGCCAAGGAAGTAACGCCGGAGACGAGCCAACTGAACATCATGGTGGAGAAGCTGAAGGACATCGATCAAAAGGTTCAGGAGAAGGACCTCGGGAATATCGTGGAAGCGGTCTGCCAGGAATCAGGGATGGTGTGCAAGCCGGTGGAGAAGAAGTAGCGGCCGCCGCCGGAGGAACGGAAGGGTAACCGCAGGGGAGATCGCGTCGGGCAGGTCATGACGCCGATCCATGCGTACGGAGGGTAGGGGATCGTACCCGGCTCCCGCCTGATGAAGGCGGGAGCCGGCCTGCGTTTCGGAAGGTTGTATCCCGATGTGATAACGCTCCGGTTCAACTCGCTATCCTTAGTCTCGGCACGGTTTTCCCCGGTTTGTTCGCAGCCACATCAAATGTCGTCTGCAGGTTGAGCCGGAATTCCGGGGTCGTGTCCAAAGCCTGCGCCAGTCGCCATGCGGTATCGGAAGTGATACCGCGCTTGCCCCGGACAATCTCGTTGACTCTCTGTACAGGGACTCCGATATGCCCTGCCAGCGTGACCTGGCTCACACCCATCTCATCAAGAAATTCTTCTTTCAGGATTTGCCCGGGATGCGGTTTGAAGGGATCATTTCGGTCCTCCTGAGAACGCTCTAATGATAATAGAATACCGGCACACGGTTGATTTGACGGCGTCCGGTATAATCATGCGCATACCGCTGCCGTATCGCCCTTTATATCGGGCGGGTGCGGAACCGGCAACCTTTCCGTGATGCGGTTTGACGTTAAGGGAAAACCGACGATGGTACGGCACCGGAAAATCCTTCTGGCACTCTTCGCCGTCGCGGGGTTCCTCCTCGCCCTCCTCGCCGCGCTGTTGCTTCTGGCCCCCCGGTTGGTCAACACGGTGGCGATCAAGGAGCGCCTCCTGGCTCTGCTCGCGCGGGAGACCGGGGTGCGCATGTCCTACATCCGGGCGGAGGCGTCCCTCTTCCCCCGCCCGCGGGTGGCGCTCCGCGGGGTGGGCCTGGATCTCCCCGGCCTGGTACACGGAACGGTCGCGACCGTCGAGGCGGATCCGGAATTTCTCCCTCTTTTTCGCGGCGAGGTCCGCTTCGCAAGCGTCCTTCTTGAGACCCCGGATCTCCAGGTCCGCCTCCCGGCAAAAGAGAAAAAGGAGAAGCCGGTTTCCCTCGAGGAGATCGAGGAAAAGGTTTCCTCCCTCCTCGCTTCGCTGCGGCAGGGGACGCCCGGGACGGTCGTCACGATCCGGAACGGCCGGCTGGAACTGTCCGACGGGGACGGGCCGATCGTCTCCCTGCGCGAGCTGGAGGCGCGGATCGGCCTGCCGCCGGACCGGTTGACCGTGCGCGTCCGGTGCGCGTCCCCGTACTGGGAAGCTCTTTCGATCGAAACGAGCGTGCGCCCCGAGGGGCTCCGCGCCGAGACCCGCATCGTGACATCGGGGTTACGGCTCCGGGAACTCGCCGAGCGGCTTTCCCCCGGCTCCGTCCCCTGGCTGGGCGAGACCGTCCTCTCCCTGCGCGGACAGATCGATTCGGAAGGGATTCGGTCGGCGAAGGTCGAGATCGCCGGCGCCATGCCGATCCTGACCATCCGGCGGAAGTCGCGAAGCCGGGTCGTGCGGGTGAGGTCCTTCAAGGGGGCGCTGGACCTGGACGATCGAGGCATCCACGCCACCCTCTCCGACCTCGCCCTCGACGAACCGCGCGTGGCGCTCACCGGCGACCTTGTGGTGGACAGGGTTACCCCCCGGATCGAGGTGAAGCTGACGGGGCAAAAGATGGAGATCGCCCCGGTCCGGGAAATCCTCCTTGCGCTCGCCGGGGACGTGCCGACGGTGCGGGATATTCTCGACGTGGTCAGGGGGGGGACCCTCCCGCGCTTCTCCCTGCAATCCGGTGGACGGTCGCCCGGGGAACTCGGAGGCCTCGACGCCCTCCGCTTCCAGGCCAGCCTTTCCAGGGGCTCCATCCACATCCCCGGGCCGGAACTCGCGCTGGAGGAGGTCGTGGCCGAGGTGACGATGGCCAAAGGAATCCTCGAGGGAGCGGGAATCGCCGCGCGGATGGGGAACATCCGCGCAACCGGGGGTTCGCTCAGGATCGGCTTCGCGGATGACGATCCCCCGTTTCACGCGGAGTTCCAGGAGGACGCCGACGTCGGGGATCTTCCCCCCCTCCTTCGCCGGCTCGTGAAGGACGTGCCCTTCCTCGAGGAGCTGGATCGGATCCGGGAAATTCGGGGGCATGCGTCCGGGCAGGTGGTGCTGGGGGAACGCTTTTCCTCCGTCGGCGTCCGGTTCACCGCGTCGAAGGTCCGTCTCGCGGCGAAGTACGACCGCATCCCCTTCCCCGTCAAGGTCGACGGCGGGCAGGTCTCCTACGACGGGGCATCGGTCGCGGTGACGGACCTCGCCGGGAGCGTGGGGAAATCGTCGTTCTCCGGAGTGACGGGACGGCAGGATCTGTCGAATGCCATGGTTCTATCGATCCCCTCCGGGAGCGCGCATCTGGAACTTGAGGAACTGTTTCCCTGGTTTGCCTCGTTCGGCATTCGCGGAATGGGAAAGAAGATCCGCTTCCTGCGGGGAATCGCCGACGTGGGTTCGCTGTCGCTTTCGGGACCGGTGCGCGGGGAGGGGGAATGGACATTCGACGCGTCGGGCACACTCTCCGACCTGGAACTGGAGATGCCGCAGCTGCCCGGTCCCTTGTCAGTCGCGAGGGCCCGGTTCCGGATACTGCCGGCATTGACGATTTTCTCGGGCGTCGAGGCGTCCCTGCTGGACGCGAAGGTCCGGGGCTCGGTGCAATTCGGTTCCAAGGAGAGAGAGGCATTGCAGGCTGCCGGGTCCCTGGAAGGGGAGATCGGCGAGGCAGCGATCGGCTGGGCGTCGTCCCTGCTCCAGGTCCCGCCGGAATTCGCGATCCGCGCCCCTCTCTCCGTATCGGCGTCGTCGTTCTCCCTGGAAAAGGGGGAATCGATCTCCTTCAAGGGAGAGTTCCATCGCCCCGACGGAGCCGTATTGTCGGTCTCCCTTCGGCAGGCCCCGGAGGAGCTGGCGATCGACTCCCTGGTCATCCGGGATTCCGAATCGGACGCCAGCCTTGCGCTCCACATCGGGCCGAAGGATGTGCGCCTGAAATTCGAAGGGACCCTGTACCGTTCGACGGTGGAGAAATTCGTCGCGATCCCCGCCGACCCGTTCCGCCGCCTGGAGGGGGATCTGGAAATTTCGTTGGACCTCGACCAACCGGATCGCTCCGAGGCCAGGGGGACGCTGGAAGGGGAGGGGATCCGGATCCACTGGAAGCCGCTCGATCCCCTGCGGATCCTGAACGCGTCCCTTTCGGCGGAGGGGAAGAAGATCCGGGTGGATTCCTCCGACCTCACCTGGCGGGAGGTCCCGTTCCGTGTCAGCGGGGAGGGGAGTTTCTCCCGCGACGGCCTGGAGGCCGACGTGGACGTGGAGGCCGGCGACGTCCCGCTGGAACGGTTGTGGCTACCGTCCCCGGAGGTGAAAAAAACGGCGTCGGATTCCGGTGACCGGCCGGTTGCGGACGCCGGGTACCGTCTGCCGAAACTGCCCGTTCAGGGCGTGATCCGCTTCCGCTCGGAATCCCTCCGGTACGGGCGTTGGACCGCACATTCGGTGACGGCGCGGGGCGAGCTCGGGCCGGAGTCGTTGCACCTCGAGGTCTCCGAGGGGCATATCTGCGGGCTTCCCCTCCAGGTATCGGCCACCCTCGATTCGAAAGGGTTGGCGGTCGAGCTCCAGACCTCGGCCTCGGGGGCGGATCTAAAGGTGCCGTTGCTGTGCCTGCTCGACCATCGCGTGGCCGCGACCGGGTCCTTCAAGTTTGCCACAAAGCTTTCGGCGCGGGGCACCGATCCGGAGTCCCTGCTCCGATCCATCGAAGGTCCCGTGGAGTTCACCGCGCGGGACGGGCGGATCTACGAATGGACCTTCCTGACGAAGACCCTCGCCGTTCTGAATGCCACGAACGTGGTCCGGGGGAAAATGCCGGGTATCGGGAAGAAGGGCCTTCCCTATACGGCGGCGAAGTTCCATTGGGATTACAAGGGGAGAGTGCTCCGCCTGACGGAGGGGACGCTGTACGGCCCGACGATCGGGATCGTCGGGAAAGGGGATATCGATCTCGGGACGTCGCAGACGGACGCCAAGATACTCGTCGCGCCCTTCCGGACCTTGGACTGGATCATCCGGAAGATACCGCTGGTCCGATACATCATGAACAAGACGTTTGTATCCATCCCCTTCACGGTGACGGGGGATTACCGCGACCCGACCGTCTCCTTCGACCCGGTCGGGGCAGGGGAGGGGCTCCTCGGGGTTCTGGGGCGGACCCTCAACCTCCCGGTGAAGATCCTGGAGGATATCCTCCCGGAATCGAAACCGCCGGAGTGAGACGGCGTGAGGATCGGCTTTTTTCCGGGTTGGATGCCGTAATTCCAATGTTTCTTTCTTTCAGGGAATTTTACAATTACTATTGAACAGAATTTATATTTGCGAAGAGGAGGCCGAGGTGATCGCCAGAATGATCCGCATAGGGATCGCGGTATCCGTATCGATATTCCTTGTGGCTCCGGCCTTGGCGGGGGGTCTTTATCTGTATGAAGTGGGGACCCCGGACGTGGGGCTGGCCGCCGCGGGATACGCGGCGCGGGCCCAGGACGCTTCCACCGTATTCACCAACCCCGCCGGCATGACCCGGCTCGACCGCCCCGAGATCCAGATCGGCGTGCAGCCGATGTACATAAATTTGCAGTTTTCGCCCAACTCCTCGACCACCAATACAGGCGCGGACGGCGACGCCAGCGCCTGGATTCCCGCCGGCAGCATGTTTTACGTCCAGCCGCTCTCTAAGGACCTGGCCTTCGGTTTCGGGGTGTTCGGGAACTTCGGCCTGTCCCTGGAGTACGAGGACGATTGGGTGGGTCGCTACTATGGCCGGGAGGTGACCCTGCAGGGGATCACGTTCATGCCCTCGGTCGCCTACCGGGTGTCGCCGCAGATATCGATCGGGGTCGGCCTCGGGGCCATGTACGCCACGTCCAAAAATAAGGTGGCTCTGAACAATCGCCCGTTCGACCTGATCCCTGACATTCCGGACGGCCAGCTCAAGCTCGAGGACAACGACTGGGGGGTCAACGGGAAGTTCGGCATTCTGTATGAGCCGACCAAGACCACCCGGTTCGGCGCGACGTACACGACGCAGACGGTGTTGAAATTCTCCCCCGACATGGAATGGAGCGGCCTTGGTCCCGGGCTGGAGAATGCCTTGCAGAGCCGTGGCCTGCGGAACGCGCAGCTGGGCCTCGGCTTCAGGCTGCCGCAGGCCGTGATGGTCAGCGCGTTTCACGACGTCACGGATCGGCTGGCGCTGCTGGCCAACGTCGGCTGGGAGCAATGGTCGAAGTTCGGCATGATTAACATCGCCGTCACGGACACCGACGCCAACACGACCACCAGCTTGAATTTCAAGGACACGTGGCACGGCGCCCTGGGGGCCCAGTACCGGGTGTGCGACCCCTGGCGGCTTTCGGCGGGGGTGGCCTACGACAGTTCCATGATCAACGACGATCAACGGAGCCCCGTCCTGCCCCTGGGCGACACATGGCGATTCGCCGTGGGCGGGCAATACTTCTGGACACCGAAGGTCACGGTGAGCGGGGCATACGAACTTGCCTGGGGCGGCAATCTCCCGATGACCGTCAGCAAACCCGTCCCCGGGACGGTTTCGGGGGAGTACAAGGACATGGCGATCCATGCCATCGACCTGACCGTGAACTACAAGTTCTAGGCGGTACTTCATGAAAGGAGAGCGCAATGACGGCGACGATTAGAACATTACGGAAAACGATCCTCGCGGGGATCGTCGCAACGATGGCGATGGTCTTGACCGCGGTGGCGACGCACCCGGTGTTCGCCGGGCCGGAACCCATCGTCTACCCGGCCAAGGGGCAGAGCGCGGATCAGACGGAGAAGGACAAGTACGAATGCTACCGTTGGGCCAAGGGGCAGACCGGCTTCGACCCGATGCAGGTCCCGACGGCAACGGCCCCTCCCCCCGAGCAAAAGGGAGGAGTCGTGAAAGGCGCCGCGGTCGGCGCCGTGGCCGGCCTGGCCATCGGGGCGGTCGCCGGCAATGCCGGGAAAGGCGCGGCCATCGGGGCAGCTTCCGGCGGGGTCGTCGGCGGGGCGCGCCGGCACCAGAGCGAGAAAGCGCAACAGGATTGGGAGAACAAGGAGAGCGCCGGCTACCAGCAGCGTCGGGGTCAGTACGACCGGGCCTGGGGGGCCTGCATGGAAGGTAGAGGCTACACGGTAAAGTAACCCCCTGCCGTCTCAATAACGTCATTTTTCGGGAGAGGTTCCCATGAAAAAAATGATCGCCGTGATTTTCTTCGCAACGATGCTGCTGGGCGCCGCGCAGGTTTTCGCGGCGGGATCGGATGTCCGCATCTGCGCCTTGACGAAGGTGTTCGATTGCCACCGCGACGAGGGGTGCAAGGAGGTCTCGCTTGCCGAGATGGACCTTCCCCGGTTCGTGAAGATCGATCTGGGGGCCAAGGCGATCGCGTCCTTGGACAAGCAGGTGCGCCGGCCGGATACCACGTTCACGGCGATCGAGCGGCTCGAGGGGATGATCGTCCTGCACGGCGTGGATGCGCGCGGCTGGAGCATGGCGATCTCGGAAGGTTCCGGGGGGCTGACCGTGACCGCTTCCGGCGAAGACGAAGGTTTCGTCGTATTCGGGAACTGCATCACGCCTTGAGGGACGCACCTATGCAGGAAAAGCCCGGATGAAGGGTAGAAGCGGTTCCATGACCCGGCGGACAGCACTTGTCGTCGCGATCGCGCTTTTCCTGGTTTTCCCCCTCGCCCACGCGGAGCCCGTCCTGACCATTAAGAACGAGGACATCACGATCCCCAATGCGATGATCATGAACCCGCACGTCGTGAACTACAGCACCCGTGCGAAGATGTCCGGCTGATCCGGAGATTTGCGAATGGAAGCGGAGGAATATCAATGGATGTGACGCGCACGACACTGGCTGTGCTCTTCATCGGAACCCTCATCGCCGCATGTTTCTGGATATTTCTGCCTTTTCTCACTTCCTCCCTCTGGGCGATCATGATCGTCGTGACAACGTGGCCGGTTCTGCTGGGACTCCAGGCGCGGCTCCTGGGGAAGCGCTGGCTCGCGGTGACCGTGATGACCGTTCTGCTCCTGCTGGTCCTCATCGTACCTTTATCGCTGGCCGTCGCAACCGTCATCGAAAGGTTGGGCGACATGTCGGCACTGAGCAAGTCGCTGATGGCCTTTACCATCCCATCTCCCCCAGGCTGGCTCGTCCGTATTCCGATCGCCGGACCGAAAGTCGCGGCAACCTGGGGGCAGGTCGCGTCCTTCTCCAGTGAGGAACTCTCGGCGCGACTGACACCCTATGCGGGGAAAGCCTTGAGCTGGTTTGCGGTGCAGGCCGGCGGCATCTTGATGATGTTCTTCCAGTTCCTGCTGACCGTGATCATCGCCGCAATCCTCTATGCCAAGGGCGAGACGGCGGTCGCGGGGGTCCGCGATTTCGCGCGGCGTCTCGCCGGACGGCAGGGAGAGAACGCGGTCAACCTGGCCGGCAAGGCGATACGGGGCGTGGCGCTCGGGATCGTCGTGACCGCGGTTGTCCAGACTTCCATCGGCGGCATCGGCCTCTTCATCGCCGGTGTGCCGGTCGCGGGGCTGCTGACGGCGGTGATCTTCATGCTCTGTCTGGCGCAAATCGGTCCGGCTCTCGTACTGATTCCCGCGGTGATCTGGGTCTACGGGCATGACGGGGCGCTGTGGGGGACCATCCTGCTCGTAACGTCGATCATCGCCACCACCATCGACAACGTGCTCCGACCCATTCTCATCCGGAAAGGGGCGGACCTGCCCCTGATCATGATCATTGCGGGCGTCATCGGAGGCCTCCTCGCGTTCGGCATCCTCGGGCTCTTCATCGGGCCGGTGGT
>Ga0075347_1000101_pt1 | contig 9950 bp, 8 predicted proteins | sample RushSE_CattailNL_5_FD_120084 | JGI IMG/M metagenome (GOLD analysis project Ga0075347, IMG submission 120084) | Natural and restored wetland microbial communities from the San Francisco Bay, California, USA, that impact long-term carbon... | ecosystem: Environmental > Terrestrial > Soil > Wetlands ...
AGGGGAGCGGGCGCGCGGAGAGGATCGAGGAGAGGAACTTCCCCTCCCCCAGCAGATCCTCCTGCCCGACGAAGTCGGAGAGGGTGGCCGGACGCATCCGGTCGGCGAGGGGTGCGCGCATTCTGTTTACGATTTCCTTCATTTCAACATAATATGCTTTATGGGAAGGGCCGGATAGCCGATGGGGGAGAACGGAAAGACCAGAAAGACCAGTGTCCTTCTGGCGGCGCCGACGAGCTACCTCGGGCGGCGGCTGATGCGCAAGTTGATGGAGAGGCCGGAGATCCGCCTCCGGGTCCTCGTGGCGGACCGCAGGAACCTCGGCGTATTCATCGGGGCCGCCCCGGAGATCGTCGAGGGGGACATCTTCGACGACGGGGTCCTCCGGCGCGCGGCCGAAGGGATCGACGTGGCGTATTTCCCCGTACGGTTCGTCGGCACCGACCCGGAGTTCGACCGGCATCTGAAGGTCTTCGCCGAAAAATTCCGCGACGCGTGCGTCGCCGTGGGTGTCGGGAGGATCCTCTTCCTCGGGGTGTTCACGAGGAAGGATGCGCGGAACGAGACCATCCAGGCGATGATCGACGCCGGGGAGATCCTGAGCGCCCGGCCGGACCGGATCCGCACGGTGTGGCTGCGGGCCGGGTTCATCCTCGGGTCGGGCAGCCTTCTCTTCGAGATGCTGAGCAACCTGGCCCAGAAGCTTCCCGTCCTTCCCACACCCCGGTGGATGGAGACGAGAGTCTCCACGATCGGCGCGGGGGACCTTCAGGAGTACCTCGTCCAGGCGATCAGCATCCCCCTTTCCGGCGATATCGAGGTGGAGATCGGCCTCCCCCCGCTCAGCCTTCGGGAGATGCTCGTCGCCACCGCCAGCGTCATGGGGCTCTCCCGGGTGTTCCTCCCCCTGCCGTTCGACGCGATGCGGCTGTCGCCCGCCGTGCTCATGCTGCTCACCCCCTTTTCCACCCCCCTTTCCGCGATGTTCATCCGGATCGTCGCCGCCGCGGGAAAGACCCACGGGGAGATCCCGCAGGAGAACGCGCGGCGCCACTTCCCCGGGATCGTCCCGGCGGCCTTCGAGGAAGCCGTTTCACGGGCGGTCGAGGCGATCGGGGAGGAGGAGGTGGTCAGCCGGTGGACCGACAGCGTCGACCCGGTCGCCGCCTCCGGCGAGGAGGAGGGGATGTCCAGCTCCATGTTCCAGGACGTCCGCCGGGAGAGTTTCGGAACCGTCCCCCCGGAGAAGATCTTCCGGGCGGTGAAGTCGATCGGGGGGAAGGAAGGCTGGTTCCACTTCAACATCCTCTGGCGGATCCGCGGCGCGGTGGACAAGCTTGCCGGTGGATACGGCGTGTCGGTCGGACGGCGCGTGGAGGATGGCCTGCGGGTGGGCGACATCCTCGACGTCTGGAGGGTGATCGACCTCCGGGAGGGGAAGCGCCTTCTCCTCAAGGCCCAGATGAAGGTGGGGGGGGAGGCGTGGCTGGAGTTCCGGATCGAGGGGAACACGCTCGTGCAGACCGCGTACCATTACCCGAAAGGGTTGACGGGGCGGCTCTACTGGTACTCCATGGTCCCGTTCCACGCCTTCATCTTCCGGGACATGGTCCGAAGCATCGTCCGGCGGGCGGAGAGGATGGAGTGACGCTTTCCCTTTCCCTTCCGATCGGTTATCCTGTTCCCCCATGAAGTGCGCAGGAATCATCGCCAAACATACCGACCCGCAGGCCGAATCGATCGTTTCGGATCTTTGCCGGTGGCTGGAGGAGCGCGGCAAGGGCGTCGTCCTCGACCGCGAGACGGGGGCCCTGATCGGCCGCCAGGACTCCGTCGTCCGCTCGAAAATCCCCGAGCTCTGCGACTTCCTGATCGTGATCGGCGGGGACGGCACGCTCCTCTCCGCCGCGCGCGTCGTGGGGACCAGCGGGAAGCCGATCCTCGGGGTCAACATGGGATCGCTGGGCTTCATGACGGCGGTCACCCTCGACGAGATCTACCCCGCGCTGGAGCGGATCTTCCGGAACGAATACGAGTTCGAAGAGCGGATGATGCTGGTCGCGCACGTCCACCGCCTGGGCGAGCGGGTCGCCAACTACACGGTGCTGAACGACGTGGTGATCAACAAGGGGGCGCTCGCCAAGATGATCGACATCAAGGTGACGGTGGGCGATCTGTACCTCTCCACCTTCAAGGCGGACGGGCTCATCATCAGCACCCCCACCGGCTCCACCGGCTACTCCCTCGCCGCGCAGGGGCCGATGATCTACCCCACCATGAACACGATCCTCATCACCCCGATCTGTCCCCACACCCTCACGTTCCGCCCCCTGGTCGTGCCCGACGGGCTGGTCGTCCGCTCGGAACTGCTGTCGAAGGAGTCGGACGTCTTCCTGACCCTCGACGGCCAGGTGGGGTTCGGGCTGCGCCAGGGGGACGTGGTCGAGGTGAGGAAGGCCAACGCGCCGCTCCGGTTCTTCCGCTCGCCCTTCCGGGATTACTTCACCGTCCTGCGCACCAAGCTGAAGTGGGGAGAGCGGTGACCGTCCCGCCGCGATGCTGATCGAGCTCACCGTCCGCAACCTGGCCATCTTCGAGGACGTCCGCGTTCCCTTCTCGGCCGGTTTCAACGTGGTCACGGGGGAGACGGGCGCGGGGAAGTCCCTCCTGGTCGAGGCGATCCGCCTCGCCCTCGGCGAGAAGGCCGATCCGGTCGCGGTGCGGACCGGGGAGGCCGAGGCCGAGGTGACCGCCCTGTTCGACCTCTCCCGCCGCGACGAACTCCGCGACGCGCTGGAAGAGGCGGGGCTGCCGTGGGAGGAGGAGGTCGTGCTGCGGCGCGTCCTGCCCGCCGCCGGCCGCAGCCGCGCCTACCTGAACGGGCGGCCCGTAACCCAGCCCGCGCTGGCGGCGCTCTCCCCGCTTCTCCTGACGATGGTCGGGCAGCACAGCGTCCCGGAGCTTCTCTCCCGCGCCGCGGCGCTCTCGTCCGTCGACGACTTCGCCGGCGCGGGGGCGCTCTCCTCGGAGATGCGGAAACGGTATCGCCGCGTGGCGGCGCTCCGCCGGCAGGCCGCGGAGGCGGCGGACCGCGGGGCCGGCGCCCGGAGCCGGACGGAGACGCTCGACTTCGAGATCGGGGAGCTGTCGAAGGCGGCGCTCGCCCCCGGCGAGGAGGAGGAGCTCGCCGCGGACCTTTCGCTGCTGCGCAACGCGGCGAAGGTGCGCGAGGCGCTCCACGCGGCGGACGACGCGATCGCGTCGTCGGAGAACGCCGCGCTCGCCTCGATGGCGTTCGCCCTCGCGCGCCTGCGGGAGGCGGCCGCGGTCGACCCGCGGATCGTGGAAACCGCCGAGCGGCTCCGCTCCGCCCGCGAGGAGATGCAGGACCTCTCCCGGGAGCTCGGATCCGCCGCGGCCCGGGTGACGGAGGATCCCGAGCGCCGCGAGCGCGTCGAGGAGCGGCTGAGCGCGATCCGCCGCCTCAAGCGGAAGTACGGCAAGGAGGTCCCCGAGCTCCTCTCCCACCTCGATCTCCTCCGGTCGGAGCGCGCGTCGCTGGCCGGGGCGCTCGAGGAGGAGGCGCGGCTGCGGAAGGAGCTCGCCGTCGAGGAGGAGGGCGGGGTCGCGGCGGCGGTGAAGCTCTCCGCGACGCGCCGGAAGGCGGCGGCTTTGATGGGGCCGGCGGTGGTGAAGGAGCTCGCGCGGGTCGCCCTCGCCGGGGCGCGTTTCCGCGCCGAGGTCTCCTCCCGCGAGGCGGTCCCCGCGGCGCTTTCGGCGTCGGGGATCGACGAGGCGGAGCTCCTCTTCTCCGCGAACCCGGGCCAGGAGCTTCGACCGCTCGCGCAGACCGCCTCGGGCGGGGAGCTTTCCCGCGTGATGCTTTCGCTGCGGAACGCCGCCTCCCGGGGGGGCGCCGGAAAGACGCTCGTGTTCGACGAGATCGACACGGGGATCGGCGGCCAGGTGGCCGAGCGCGTCGGGGCGCGGCTGAAAAGCCTCTCGGCCTCCGCGCAGGTCGTCTGCGTCACGCACCTGCCGCAGGTCGCGGCGTTCGCCGACCACCACCTGCAGGTGGTGAAGAAGGCGGCGGCGGGGACGGTCGCCACCGGCGTGAAATCATTGTCGAAACAGGATAGGATAGAAGAGTTGGCCCGGATGATCTCCGGCGCGGAGATCACCGGGAAAGCGAAGGCGCACGCGAAGACGCTCATCGAGAAGGCGGCGGGGGAATGATCCGGAAAGCGAGGATGGCGGACGTCAAGGCGATCCACGAGCTGATCGCCGAATACGCCCGGAAGGGCGACATGCTGCCGCGGGCCCTCGCCGACATCTACGAAAACCTGCGGGACTACTTCGTCTACCTGGGGGACGACGGGGAACTGGTCGGCTCCGCGGCGATCCACATCATGTGGGAGGACCTGGCCGAGGTGCGCTCCCTCGCCGTGCGCGAGGAGCGGATGCGCCGCGGCGTCGGGACGCAGCTGGTGGAGGCGTGCATCTCCGAGGCGATCGTGCTCGGGATCGCGCGCGTCTTCGCGCTGACGTACAAGCCGGAGTTCTTCGAGAAGCTCGGGTTCCGCGTCGTCGAAAAGTCGGAGCTCCCCCAGAAGATCTGGGCCGATTGCCTGAAGTGCTCGAAGTTCCCCGACTGCGACGAGGTGGCGCTGGTCGCCGACTTCTCCGGGAGGCGGCGTGGCTGACCCCGGGTTCGACACCGTCCTGCGCGAGGTGGCGGTGCGTGGAGGGGGCGACGCGGAGCTGTGCGTGACCCGGACGCGGGATCGCCGGTACGAGGCGCGCGAGGGGAGGCTCGACGGGATCGCGCTCGCGGACACCGTGGCCTTCGGGCTGCGCGTCTTTCGCGACGGGCGGATGGGGTTCTCCTACGGGTTCCGGGGCGACGACGCCGACCTCGCCCGGATGGTGGAGGAGGCGCTCTTCTGCGCGGACGCCTCCGACCCGGATCCCGCGTACGGCCTGCCCGACGCGGCGGGGCCCGCGGCGGACCTCCCGCTGTACGACCCCTCCGTCGAAACGGTTCCGGAAGAGGAGAAGGGGGAGTTCGCCCGCACCCTCGAGGCGCGGTCCCTCGCGCGGGATCCCCGGGTGAAGCGCGTGCGCGCGGCGGCGCTGCGCGAGACGGTCGCCACCGTGTCCCTGTTCCACTCCCGGGGGTTCGCCGCGACGCGGAGGGAATCCCTCTGCGCGGCGCACGTGGAGACGGTGGTCGAGGAGAACGGCGATGCCCAGACCGGGTACGGGTTCGGCGTCGCCCGATCGTTGCGGGGGCTGAACGCGGCCGCGATCGCCGAGGAAGGCGCGACCCGGGCGCTCCGGATGCTCGGGGCGGTCCGCCCGAAGACCGGGGAGTACAAGGTCGTCCTGGAAAACGGCGCGGCGGCCGAGCTGCTCGACGTCCTGATCCCGTCGTTCCTCTCCTCCCAGGTCGCCAAGGGGAAGTCGATGTTCGCCGGGAAGGTCGGCGGGAAGGTCGCGTCGGGGGCGGTCACGATCGAGGACGACCCGCTCGACCCGGGCGGGTCGGGCGCGGAGCCGTTCGACGCGGAGGGGACGCCGACGCGGCGGCGGGAGCTGATCGCGAAGGGGGAGCTGCGCGGGTTCCTCGCGGACGCGTTCTGGGGCAGGAAGATCGGGACGGGAACGACCGGCGCCTGCCGCCGTCCGGGGCCGAAAGCGCCCCCCACGGTGGGGATCTCCAACCTGCGCATCGCCCCCGGGGCGCATTCGCCGTCCGCGCTGTTCGAGGCGGCGGGGGACGGCATCCTCCTCACGGAGTTCCTCGGGATCCACACGGCGGACCCGGTGTCGGGGGATTTCTCGGTGGGGGCGTCCGGGATCCGCATCGCGGGCGGGGCGCCGGCCGGGCCGCTGCACGGGTTCGCCGTCTCGGGAAACATCCTCGGCCTGCTGGAAAAGGTCGAGGCGGCGGGTTCCGATTTCCGGTGGTTCGGCAACGTCGGCGCCCCCTCCCTGCTGGTGCGCGCGATCTCCGTGGGAGGGGATTGACCGCATGCCGAAGCCGCCGCTCTTCATCTTCGACCTCGACAACACGCTCTACCCGCCGGAAGTGACCTTGTGGAAGATCGTCGACGCGCGGATCGAGGAGTACGTCCGCGCGACGCTCGGGACCGACCCCGAAACGGCCCACCGGGTGCGGAAGGCGTTTCTCGCCGAGTTCGGGACGACGCTCCAGGGGCTGATGCACCACCACGACGTCTCCCCCGACGACTACCTCGCGTTCGTCCACGACGTGCCGATTCCGGAGATCGTCCCCCCGCGGCCGGAGCTGCGGGAGATGCTCTCGGGCCTCCCCGGAAAGCGCATCGTGTTCACCAACGGATCGGAGGACTACGCCCGCCGGGTGCTCGACGCGCTGGGCGTGGCCGAAATGATGGAAGGGATCTACGGGATCGAATTCATGGAATACATCGCCAAGCCGTCGCCCTACCCGTACGCGAAGCTGCTGCGGGTGACGGGAGCCCGCGGTGAGGATTCCCTGTTCTGCGAGGACGTCAGGAAGAACCTGCTGCCCGCGCGCGAGCTGGGGATGTTCACCGTGTGGGTGGGCGGGAACGAGAAGGAGTCCCCGGCGCACGCCGTCGTGAAAGACGTGTGCGACCTGCCGGGCGTGCTCCACGGTTTCCCCCCCATGTCCCGGTGGAACGGCGGCGCGGCCCGAGGGGCGCCCGGAAACGGCGCGGCCCGGAAAGAGAGAGGAACGGAATGACGGAAGGGAAACCGAAACGAAGCTACTGGCGGCGCGGACCCCGGAAGAAGAAGGCGGCGGGGGACGCGGCCGGAACCGACGCGGCGACCCCGCAGGTCGCCGAAGGGGAGGAGCCGGCGCCGGAAAGCGATGCGGCCGGGCCGCCGGACACGGGGGAACCGTTCGCGCCGCCCGCCGAAGCCCGTGAGGAGCCTGCGGAAATCGCCCCCGGGGAAACGGAGGCGGGAAGCGCGCCGGCCGGAGAGGTCCCCGCGAAAGGGCGGCGAAGGCCGCGGCGGCGGGGAAAGAAGAAGACGGGAGACGCGCCCGCCCCGGAACCGGCGGAAGGGGCCGGAGAGACGCGGCCCCCGGCGGGGGAACCCCCGCCTTTCGAGATCCTGGGGTGGGGCGGGCTGGAGCCTCCCCCCCTGGGATTGCCCGAGCCCCCGGCGTCCGTCGAGGCGGAGCCGGCCGGAGGGGAGATGCCGGCAGCGAAGGCGGAGGGTCCTCCCGGGACCGCTGCGGAACCGGGCGGGGAGCCGGGAGAACCCGGGAAGAAGCGTCGCCGCAGGCGCCGCCGCCGCCGCGGGAAGGGGAAAGGAGCGGCGCAGGGCGAGGCCGGCGGCGCGACCCCGGCGGAGGCCGGCGACGAAGGACCGGAGGCGGACGACGAGGAAGCCCTGGCCGCGGGCGGCACGGAGGCCGGCGACGAGGAAACGGACGCCGCCCCGGAGCCGATGAACGAGGCGGACGAGGAAGAGGAGGAAGCCGGGGAGGAGGAGAAGGGGACCGGCGCGAAGAAGGTGATGCTGATCGACGGCCTCCACTCCGAGGAGAACCGGGTGGCGATCGTCGCGGAGGGGAACCTCGACTACTACGAGGTCGAGAACCAGCGCAAGAAGGCGTTCAAGGGGAACATCTACAAGGCGAAGGTCGTCAACATCGCCCACGCCATCGAGGCGGCGTTCGTCGAGTTCGGCGGCGGCCGCCACGGCTTCATGCCGCTGAACGAGTATTGCGCCGGCGCCCTGATGGACCACCTCGGGACGTGGAACGAGGGGGACAAGCGCCCCCCGCTGCGCCCCGGCATGGAGATCCTCGTCCAGGTGACGAAGGAGGAGTCCACGATCAAGGGGGCCGCGGTCACCTCGTACATCAGCATCGCCGGCCGCTACATGGTGATGATGCTCGGGATGAAGCGGTACGGCATCTCGAAGAAGATCACGGGGGAGAGGGAGCGCGAGCGGATCCGGAAGCAGATGGAGAAGCTCGAATACCCCGACCACCTCGGGTTCATCGTCCGCACGGTCGGCGCCGCCCGCCCGCTGAAGGACCTGAAGGCCGACCTCACCAACCTGCTGAAGCTGTGGGACCGCACCGTGGAGGGGGCGCGGGCGAACAAGGCCCCGGCGCTGCTCTACGAGGAGCAGGACATCGTCGTCCGCACGCTGCGGGACAACTACAGCGCGGACGTCACGGAAGTGCTGATGAACTCCGAGGCCGCCTACCGGAAGGCGTCCGCCTTCTTCGACGTGTACTACCCGAAGCAGAAGGGGAAGCTCAAGATGTACCGGAACAAGCGGCCCCTGTTCGGCAAGTTCAACCTCGAGGAGCAGGTGGAGCGGGGGATGCAGCGGAAGGTGCCGCTCGCCTCGGGGGGGCACATCGTGATCGACCGGTCGGAGGCGCTCTGGTCGATCGACGTCAACTCCGGCCGCTCCTCCAAGGACCGGGACATCGAGGACACCGCGTACCGCACGAACCGGGAGGCGGCGGAGGAGGTGACCCGTCAGCTGCGCCTGCGCGACATCGGCGGCCTCATCGTCATCGACTTCATCGACATGGAGAGCAAGTCCCACAACAAGGAGGTCGAGCGGATCCTCAAGGACGGGCTGAAGCGGGACAAGGCGAAGAGCGACGTCACCTCCCTCGGGAAGTTCGGGCTGGTCGCGATCAGCCGGCAGCGGATGGGGACCTCCTTCTACGACATCCTCCTGAAAGGGTGCGACCTTTGCGGGGGGACGGGGGTCGTCCCGACGCAGGACGCCGCCACGGTGCGGCTGATGCGCCGGCTGCACAACGAGCTTTCGAAGGAGGGGGGGGAAGCGGGCAAGGAGGTCTCCGTGCGCGTGGCCCCGGGGCTCCTCGAGAAGCTGCTCAACCAGAAGCGGGACGACATCAACCGGCTCGAGAAGCTGTGCGGCGCGAAAGTGGCGTTCCACGCGGACCCGGCGCTGTCGGCGTCCTCGTTCCAGATCGAAAACGAGGCGGCGAAGTAGCGTGCGCGGACGCCGCCAGGACCGATGAGCGGACCCGCCGGGGGCGAGCCGTTCCGCCGCATCGCGCGGCGGTTCTTCCGCGTCGCCCTGTTCTACCTCGCCCTCGGGATGCTCCTTGGCGCCGGGATGCTCTGGTTCGGGAACGACAACTTCCAGTTTTTCCACGGTCACATGCTGCTGGTGGGCGTGGGGCTCTTCGCCGTCTACGGGGCGGGGCTCTGGTGGATCGCCGGACGGTCGGACGCGGGTCCGCCGCCCGGGGTCACCCCGGGTCTTGCCACCGCCCAGTTCTGGCTCGCAAACGTCGGCCTTCCCGGCATGCTGGCCGGCTCGGTGCTCCCGGTCGGGCTCGGGCTGGACCGGATCGGCGTCCTCTTCGGGTTCGTCGAAGCGTTCGCCGGCGTCCTCTTCACGATCCTGGTGGCCCGCGCCCTCAAACCAGACCCCACTCGCTGAGGGCAGAAACCGCAGAGCAGGGAAGTTCCTGCGATCTCCAGCAGATCCATCCGCGGGCCTCGGGCAAGAGGAGGGGGGACCTGCCCCCCATTTCTTCGACTCAGGGAGTTTTTAGATATATATTCAAAGGAAATGATCAATCGGAAGGCGGGAAGGTAGTACGGGTCGACCGTTGCCGGAGGAGCAGGCGTTGTCATTGATCGACATTACGTGCGGGGATTGCGGGGCCCGCTTCCGGCTGGACAAGGCGCTGCTGAAGGATTCGAGCGCCGCACGGATCCGTTGCCGGAAGTGCGGTGGACGCATCCTCGTGCGCCTCCAGGAAGAGCCCCCGATCCCACCTTCCCCCCCCGCTCCCGATGCACCGGAGACACCGCCGGAGATGACCGCTCCGCCCCTGGAGGAAGCCGCACCCTCTTCGCAACCCGATCCCGCTCTCCCCGCGATGCTCGGGGTGGTTTATCCCCGGCAGGAGGATATGTTTG
>Ga0075347_1000105_pt1 | contig 9848 bp, 11 predicted proteins | sample RushSE_CattailNL_5_FD_120084 | JGI IMG/M metagenome (GOLD analysis project Ga0075347, IMG submission 120084) | Natural and restored wetland microbial communities from the San Francisco Bay, California, USA, that impact long-term carbon... | ecosystem: Environmental > Terrestrial > Soil > Wetlands...
AGGCCGTGCGCCCGGGAACGTTGTAGAGCACGACCGGGATCCGCACCGCATCCGCGATCGCGGTGAAGTGACGAAAGAGACCTTCCTGCGTCGGACGGTTGTAGTACGGCGTGACGAGCAGCAGGCCGTCCGCCCCGGCGTCCTGCGCGGCGACCGACAGCGCGACGCTGTGCGCAGTGGAGTTGCTGCCGGAGCCGGCGATCACCGGAATCCTTCCGCCGAGCCGAGATTTCGCGCGACTCACGAGCGTCTCGAGCTCAGTCCGCTCGAGCGTCGGCGACTCGCCGGTCGTTCCGCCCACCACGACGCCGTCGGTGCCCTCGCGCACGTGGAAATCGAGGAGTCGGTCCCAGGCATCGAGGTCGACTCCGCCGTCCTCGCGCATGGGCGTGACGAGCGCCGGAATGCTGCCCTCGAACATGGTGACCCCTCCAGTTTGGCCAGGTCGCGGCTGCCTCGTCGCGACCCAGCCGGGACATTCTAGCCGCGTGTACGAGCAAGCGCCGCCCCGCTACACTGCTCGCCTGCAACGACCATGAAACAGCTCATCGCCATCTCCGCGATCGGCAGCGATCGCACCGGACTCGTCTACGACCTCACGCGCGTGGTGGTCGACTGCGGGGGCAACGTACTCGAGAGCCGCATGACCGCGCTCGGCAACGAGTTCGCAGTGCTGATGCTGGTCGCGGGAAACTGGCACACGCTGGCCAAGCTCGAGGCCGAGCTCGCCCGGCTCGGGGAAACCGCGGGGCTCGCGATCACCAGCCGGCGGACCGAGTTACGTCCGCCGCGCACGGACATGGTGTCCTATTCCGTCGACGTGGTCTGCCTCGACCAGCCCGGCGTCCTGCACGCGCTGGCGGGTTTCTTCTCGTCGCGCGGCATCGACATCGGCGACATCAGCACGCGCAGCTACAGCGCGGCGCACACCGGCGCGCCGATGTTCTCCGTCTACATGGTGGTGCACGTCCCGACGCGGATCCATGTCGCGGCGCTGCGCGAAGAATTCCTCGATCTCTGCGACCAGATGAACCTGGACGCGATCCTCGAACCGCTCAAGTCGTGAGGCCGCATGCCTGACAAGACCGTGGCACTCGATCGCAAGGTGCCGGACTTCACCCTGCCCGCCACCGGCGGCAAGAACTGGAAACTCTCGGCCGCCAAGGGCCGCAAGCTGGTCATCTACTTCTATCCGAAAGACAACACCTCCGGCTGCACCGCCGAGGGCGTCGCGTTCGCCGGGCTTCACGGCGCGTTCCGAAAGGCCGGTGCCGACATCCTCGGCGTCTCGCCCGACTCGCTCGCGTCGCACGACAAGTTCAAGGCCAAGATGGGCTTCCCCTTCGAGCTGCTCGCCGACGAGGAGCACGAGGCCTGCCGCCTCTTCGACGTCTGGAAGGAAAAGAGCATGTACGGCAGGAAGTACATGGGTGTCGAGCGCAGCACCTTCCTCCTCGATGAGCAGGGCGTGCTGCGCCGCGAGTGGCGCAAGGTCAAGGTTCCCGGTCACGCGGACGAAGTCCTGGCCGCTGTCCGCGACCTCTGAACCCGACCCCGACGCCTTTCAACCGCCCGCCCGGAGTTCACGTTGCCCGCGAAGAAGACCCCCGCGCAGCGCCGCATCTTCGTCCTCGATACCAACGTGCTGATGCACGACCCGACCGCGATCTTCCGGTTCGAGGAACACGACATCTTCATCCCGATGATCGTGCTCGAGGAACTCGACGCGGGCAAGAAAGGCATGTCGGAAGCCGCCCGCAACGTGCGCCAGGTGAGCCGCTTCCTCGACGAGCTGATGGCCGGCGCATCGAAGCAGCAGATCGATCGCGGCCTCGAGCTGCCGGCAGCGAAGGCGATGAACGGCGGGAAGAAGCCGCCGCGTGGCCGGCTGTTCTTCCAGACCAAGCTGCTCTCGAGCGGACTGCCCTCCACGCTGCCAGGCCACGGCGCGGACAATGCAATCCTCGCCAACACGGCGGCGCTGCAGCGGGAGCACGCGAAGGCGCTCGTCACGCTGGTATCGAAAGACATCAACCTGCGCATCAAGGCCGCGATCATCGGCGTGCACGCCGAGGACTACTACTCGGACAAGACCATCGAGGATGCCGATCTGCTCTACACCGGCGTGGAGGAACTGCCGGCCGACTTCTGGGATCGCTCGAGCCGCAACCTCGAGTCCTGGCACGAGCAGGGACGTTCTTTCTACAGGGTGCGCGGCAAGATGGTCACGAACTGGGTTCCGAACCAGTTCGTGTTCCAGGCCACCGAGCACGGTATCGAGGCGGTGGTGCGCCGCGTCGAGGGTGACTCGGCAGTGCTCGAGGTGGTGCGAGACTTCCGGCGCGAGCGCCACGGTGTGTGGGGTATCGCGGCGCGCAACCGCGAGCAGAACTTCGCGCTCAACCTGCTGATGGACCCGGGCGTGGACCTCGTAACCATCCTCGGGCCGGCGGGCACCGGCAAGACTCTGCTGACACTGGCCGCGGGACTCGCCCAGACCCTCGAGACCAATCGCTTCAACGAGATCATCATGACGCGGGTGACGATCCCGCTCGGCGAGGACATCGGCTTCCTGCCCGGCACCGAGGAGGAAAAAATGGAGCCCTGGATGGGCGCGCTCATGGACAACCTGGAAGTGCTGACGCAGAGCCAGGAAGGCGGGAGCTGGGGTCGTGCCGCCACCAACGACCTGCTCAGGAACCGGATCAAGATCCGCTCGCTCAACTTCATGCGCGGCCGCACGTTCCTGAACCGCTACATCATTCTTGACGAAGCGCAGAATCTCACGCCGAAGCAGATGAAGGCGCTGGTCACGCGCGCGGGTCCCGGCACCAAGCTGGTCTGCCTCGGAAACATCGCGCAGATCGACTCGCCCTACCTCTCCGAGACCACCTCGGGCCTGACTTACGTCGTCAACCGCTTCCATGGCTGGCCACATTACGGCCACGTGACGCTCATGCGCGGCGAGCGCTCGCGGCTCGCCGACTACGCCTCCGAGGCGCTCTAGCAACGCCCCTGCGGGGAACCCCGGAGCAGCGAACCGGTCGAACGATGCACATGCATCCGCCCATCCCCCGGCATCTCGTCTCCGCAATAGGCGGATTCGCCCTCTCGGCATGGCTGCTGCTGCCCGCTCCGCTGTCGGCGCAGTCCGTGCAGGACCAGCTGCCCGAAATGGGTACGGCGGCACAGAGCACGCTCAGCATCGAAGATGAGTACCGCATCGGTCGCATGGTGATGCGCGGGCTGCGGGACACCGGCCGCGTGCTGGACGACCCGGAGACCAGCCAGTACCTGCAATCGCTCGGCCTGCGCCTCTCGAGCCTCGCGCACGAAGGCAACCGCGACTTCAACTTCTTCATCGTGCGCGATCCGGCCATCAACGCGTTCGCGCTCCCCGGCGGATTCGTCGGCATCCACAGCGGGCTGCTGCTCGAGACTACGAACGAGAGCGAACTGGCGGCGGTGCTTGCGCACGAGGTGTCGCACGTCACGCAGCGCCATATCGCGCGCGGCCTCGAGAACCAGTCGCGAACCAATCTCGTTTCCACCGCCGCGACACTGGCCGCAATCCTGCTCGGGGCGGTGGCGGGCGTCGGCTCCGACGTGACCATGGGGGCGATCAGCGCTGCGCAGAGCCTGGCGATCCAGTCGCAGATCAGCTTCACGCGCGAGAACGAGTACGAGGCCGACCGGATCGGCATCGGCCTGCTCTCATCCGCAGGCTTCGACCCCAACGCAATGGCTGCATTCTTCGACACCATGGGACGTCGCACGCAGCTCGGACCCGACCAGATGCCGGAACTGCTGCGCACTCACCCGGTCACGAGCGCGCGCATCGCCGAGGCACGCGGCCGCGCTGCCCAGCACACGGTACCGGAGGTGCCGAAGCCGAGCCTCGGCTACGCGCTGGCCAAGGAACGGGTGCGCGTGCTGAGCACGCCGCCTGGCGTGGACCCGCGAACCTACTACCCGGAGGTCAAGGAAAATCCGGCCGACGCCACGACGGCACAGATCTATGGCTACGCCCTGGCCCAGGTCACGGCCGGCGATCCCGCCGCCGCGATCCCGACCCTCGAGCGCCTTCGCGACGTCTATCCAGAGGTCATGGTGTTCCACACGCTGCTGGGTCAGGCCCAGCTCGCGGCCGGCCAGACCAAGGCGTCGCTCCAGACCCTCGAGCGCGCCCGCGAGCTCGCTCCCCGCAACGTGCCGGTGACCGTGCGTTATGGGGAGGCGCTGCTGCAGGCGGGACGTCCAAAACGTGCCCACGAGGTCCTGCTCGATCTGTTCAACAACGTACCGCCCTCGCAGGAACAGATCCGGCTGACCGCGATCGCCGCCAACGCCGCCGGCGACGTTGCGGATGCCTACTCGTACATGGCCGAGTACCACATCGCGGGCGGCGACTTGCCGCTCGCGATCAACCAGCTCGAACTCGCCTTGTCGGTTCCCAGCATCAGCGCCGTACAGCGCTCCAAGTTCAGCGCACGACTGCAGGAACTGCGCGAGGCGCTGCCAAAGGAACGCGCGCGGATGGAGCGCCAGGCGCCACCCCGCCCGAGCCCCGGCGGCTGAGCGGCCGACGCGCTAGAATCGCGCCCCGCCGCGCCACCGCGGACCAGGAGACCCCGATGAAATTCTCGACAGCGTCCGCGCCGCGGACCGCCGCGCTCGGATGCGTCGCGCTGCTGCTCGCAGGTTGCGCGACCACGGGCGAGCGCAACCCGGCGGATCCTCTCGAGCCAATGAACCGCGGGATCTACAAGTTCAACGACGGAGTCGACCGCGCACTGCTCAGGCCCGTTGCGAAGTCCTACGAGCGCATCACGCCCAAGTGGTTCCGCACCGGCGTCGGAAATTTCTTCACGAACCTCGGCTACCCCTGGACGATCGTGAACCAGGTGCTGCAGGGCAAGATCGTCGCGGCCGGACAGGACACGCTGCGCTTCGCGCTCAATACCACGCTCGGCATCGGCGGCATCTTCGATCCGGCCAGCGACGCCAACCTGCCCGTACACGACGAGGACCTGGGCCAGACGCTGGGCAAATGGGGCGTGCCGCCGGGCCCTTACCTGATGGTGCCGCTGCTCGGGCCGGCGACCCTCCGCGACGTGCCGTCGCGATTTGCGCAGACCTATCTCCAGCCTTTCTACTGGTACGACTACGGCAACGAGCGCTGGTTCTCGCTCGCCCTCGACCTGGTGGACACGCGCGCACGGCTGCTGCCACTCGACGCCACGCTGGCACGGGCCTACGACCGCTACGCATTTCTCCGCGACGCCTACCTCCAGCGGCAGCTGTACCAGACCTTCGACGGGAATGTGCCGGAAAGACTGCGGCCAGCGGACGATCTGGAGGATCCGGGCGAGGATCTGCCACCCGAGGAGCCCGAAGCCCCGCCGGCGACTCCGGGACCGGAATCGTCGCCTCAGCCCCCTGCCGGGGACGCGGACTGAGCGAACAGCAGGTCGTCGAGATCCGAGATCCGCGCGATCGCCACCAGCTGCCCGGGCACTGACTCGAAGCGCAGCGTGCCGCCACGCTCGTTCACGACCGCGAGCCACTCCACCAGCACGGCGAGTCCCGCGCTGTCGGCGGAAGTCACGCCGGCGAGATCGACGACCCAGGCGCCGGATCCAAGCAGCGCAAGCCCGGCCTTGAGCGCCTCGGCGGCAGTACCGAAGCCGAGTTCACCGCGGGCCTCGAGTCGCGCAGGCCCGGCCGCCGAAATCTGGAACGACATGCTCAGCCGGTTTTCCCGGCCGGCTTCGGCGGTGGCGTGCCGGACGCGGGCTTCGTGTCGGGCGCCTGCCCGGCGTTGCGGGCCTCGAGTCGCTCGATGAGGGCATCGAGGCCCTTCTGATCGATCTCGGCGCCAAAGTCGTTGCGGAAATTGCGCACGTAGGAGATGCCTTCGATGGTCACGTCCCAGGCCTTCCATCCCTTCGGCGTGCGCCGCAGGCTGTAGTTCACCGGCACCATCTGGCCGGTGTCGCGCTTCACTTCGCTGCGGACGGTGGCGGTATCGGCCGTCGGGTCTCCCTTGAAGGGGAGGAAGCGCAGTCGATCTGCACTGAACTGGACCAGCGCGTCGCCGTAGTCAGCCATCAGCGCGCCGTAGAACGCGTCGATGAAACGCTTGCGCTGCGCCTCGGTGGCCGCGCGCCAGTGCTGCCCGAGCACCAGCCGCGCGGCGTAGTCGCTGTCGAAGTTCGGCAGGAGGTACTTGTCCACGAGCTTGCGTAACTGGCTGCGGTCCTGCGAGTACAGGGCGCGGTTCGCATCGAGCTCACGCAGCATGTCGCCGGAGACCTGCTCGATCAGCTCCTGCGGCCCTGGCCCCGGCGTCGGCGCCGGATCAGCTGCCATCGCCGGCATGACGCCGAGCATGAACACGATCAAGTAGCGCACTAGGAATTGCATGGCTGCGACTCTCACTCCTGGGTCGCCGGCGCCGCCTCGCCGGAAGCCTGTTCGCGCGCCTGGCTGAACAGGTACTTGCTGATGAGGTTCTCCAGCACGATTGCGTCCTGCACGAACTCGACTCGATCGCCGTCCTTGAAGGTCTCCTCCGACCCGCCCGGCGTGATGCCGACGTACTGCCCGCCTAGCAGGCCCGCCGTGAGGATGCCCGCATCGCTGTCGTTGGGGATCCTGTCGTAACGCTGGTCGATGCGCAGCGTGACGACCGCCTTGAAGAGATCCATGTCGTAGCCGATCGACTCGACGCGGCCGATGGTCACGCCCGCCATGGAGACCGGCGCACCGGCCTTCAGGCCGCCAATGTTGCCGAACTGTGCCTGCAGCCGGTACGAGTCGGTGCGCAGCGAGAATTCGCGGTTGGTGATCTGCGTCACCAGGAACAGGATCGCCGTCATGCCGAGCAGCACGAACAGGCCGGTGGAGATGTCGATGGTGCGGGACTGCCGCATGGTCGCCTCTGGTCAGAGCATTATCGCCGTGAGGATGTAGTCGAGCACCAGCGTCACCACGGCGGAGATGACGACGGTGCGGGTCGTGGCGCGGCCGACGCCTTCCGCGGTGGGCTGCGCATTGTAGCCCTCGAACACGGCGATCAGGCTGCACGCGACGCCGAATGTGAGGCCCTTGACGAGCCCCTCGCGCACGTCCTCGAACTCGACCGCGCCGCGCATCTGCGACCAGAACTGGCCCTGGTCCACGCCGAGGAACTGCACACCCACGAGCTGCACGCCGTAGAGCGCCACTGCGATGAAGACTGCGGTGAGCAGCGGCATCGCGATGACCCCGCCGAGAAAGCGCGGCACGACCACCCGGCGCATCGGGTCCACCGCCATGACCTCCATCGCGGAGAGCTGGTCAGTGGCCCGCATCAACCCGAGCTCGGAGGCGAGCGCCGTGCCGGCGCGCCCCGCGAACAGCAGAGCGGTGACCACCGGCCCGAGTTCCTTGAGCAGAGAGAGCGCCGCGCCCATGCCGAGCGATTCCTCGGAACCGAATCTCTGCAGCAGCTCGTAGCCCTGCAGGCCCAGCACCATGCCGACGAACAGGCCGCAGGTCATGATGATCACCAGCGACAGCGCGCCGGTGTTGTAGACCTGCTCGACCACGAGCCGCGGCCGCAGCAGGGCCGCCGGCAGCTGCGCCACCACCTGCCCCGCGAATCGCGTCATCGCTCCCAGGCGCTCCAGGAACACCACGAGGCTCGAGGCAAGATCGCCGAACAGCGCCCTCACGAGGCCCCCGAGCGATCGAGGAGCTGCCTGCGGTAGTCGGGCGCCGGGTAGTGGAAGCTCACCGGGCCATCGGCGAGGCCTTCCATGAACTGCTTCACCACGGGCGAGCCGTGATCGCGAAGTTGCCCGGGCGTGCCGCTCGCTACGACGCGGCCGTCCGAGAGGATGTAGCTCCCGTCGGCGATCTGCGAAATCTCGCGAACGTCATGCGTGACGACGATGCTCGAGATACCGAGCGCATCATTCAGCGAGCGGATGAGTCGCAGCACCACGCCCATCGAGATCGGGTCGAGCCCGGCGAAGGGCTCGTCGTAGAGCAGGATCTGCGGATCCATGACGATGGCGCGCGCGAGCGCCACTCGCCGCGCCATGCCGCCCGAGAGTTCCTGCGGCATGAGCCCGGCTGCACCTCGCAGGCCGACCGCATGCAGCTTGGTGAGCACGATGTTGCGCACCAGTCGCTCCGGCAGCCGGGTGTGCTCTCGCAGCGGGAAAGCCACGTTCTCGAAGACGTCGAGATCGGTGAGCAGTGCACCGTTCTGGAACAGCATCCCGATCTTGCGCCGCAGCTCGTACAGCCCGTTTCCGTCGAGGCCTGCGACGTCCCGCCCGTCGACGATCACCGTGCCCGCATCCGCACGCAGCTGCCTGGTGATGAGCCGCAGCAGCGTCGTCTTGCCGGTGCCACTCGGCCCCATGATCGCGGTTACCTCGCCACGGCGGATCGCGATGTCGAGCCCCTTGAAGACGGCCTTGCCGCCCACGGAGTAATCGACGCCGCGCAGCGTGACAACGTCGTCCGCATGCGCGTACGGCGGGGCGTGGCCAGCCCCGGCTGGATTCATCGGTTTCACGGGAAGGCGGTCCGGGGCGCTCAGGCGGCCTCGAGTTCTCGGCGATGCATGGTCAACCTCCGACGCCATCGACCGGCGGTCGCCGGCAACCACGATTTCGACCGGCCGAAGTCTAGCAGGTTCACCGGGGAGACCCGCCGGGCCACGGCGCCGCTTGGCGCTGCGGGCCAATGGTACTAAAATTGTCCCAATTCTGGAATGCAGCCATGCTACGCATCAGCAAGCTCACCGACTACGGCACCATGGTGCTCGCCTGCCTCGCTGCGCGGCCGGGGGATCGCTACACGGCAACGTCGGTCGCGGAGCGGACCCGACTCGGCCTGCCGACCGTGAGCAAGCTGCTAAAGAGCTTCCACCGTGCGGGACTCGTGACCTCCGTGCGCGGCGCCCGAGGCGGCTACCAGCTCGCGCGCCCCGCAGCGGGGATCAGCGCGGCGGCGATCATCGACGCGATCGAGGGTCCGGTGGCAATCACCGAATGCAGTGGCGACCACAGCGCCTGCGACCTCGAGAACATCTGCAGCACCGGCTCGGCATGGCAGAGCGTGAACCTGGCGATCCGCCGCTCGCTGGGCGAGCTGTCCCTAGCGCAGTTGAGCGGGCAGGAAGCCGTGCTCGCCTGGCGGCCCGAGCTGTCCGGTGGCGGGCCACGGCAGGCCTCGCCCGGCCGCGCCGGGCGCTCCTGAGGAATCCGCTCATGTCCAGCTCGCAACACGACCTCGACGCGCTCGTCGCGCAGAAGTACCGGCACGGCTTCGTGACCGACATCGAGTCCGACACCGTCCCGCCCGGGCTCGATGAGGACGTGATCCGCCTCATCTCGCGCAAGAAGGGCGAGCCCCAGTTCATGCTCGACTGGCGGCTCGCGGCCTTCCGCCACTGGCTGACCATGCCGAGGCCCGACTGGGCGCACCTGAAGATCGCCCCGATCGACTACCAGGCAATCTCGTACTACTCGGCGCCGAAGAAGAAGGACGGCCCGAAGAGCCTCGAGGAGGTCGACCCGAAGCTGCTCGCCACCTACGAGAAGCTCGGCGTACCGCTGCACGAGCGCGCCCGGCTCGCCGGCGTGGCGGTCGATGCGGTGTTCGACAGCGTGTCGGTCGCGACCACGTTCAAGGACCGGCTCGCGAAAGCGGGCGTCATCTTCTGCCCGTTCTCCGACGCGGTGCGCAACCACCCCGCCCTGCTCGAGCAGTACCTGGGCAACGTGGTGCCATACACCGACAACTTCTTCGCCGCGCTCAACTCTGCCGTGTTCACCGACGGCTCGTTC